>ENA-OWNT01000868-OWNT01000868.1-seawater-metagenome-genome-assembly--contig:-NODE-868-length-50990-cov-13.194194_pt1 | contig 50990 bp, 45 predicted proteins | sample MGYA00238136_ERZ651165 | MGnify/ENA primary metagenome ERZ651165 (study PRJEB26861, sample SAMN08777766) | seawater metagenome | isolation source: coastal seawater | place: USA: Florida | collected... | reverse complement strand
GCTTCTATTTTGCAGTTTCGGTGCGAGGCGCCACATATCGAATTAATTTCTTAAGACACCATGAGGCCGGTGCCTTAAGAAAATGCCAGCAGTTGGTCATAGTGAGGTGGCCAGCGCCACCCGCCATGGTGGCACTGGCCTCATCCTCGACAGCCATCCAGTCGCCAAGCCGCTGCGCCGGCTGCACCGAGAACCACTGGCCGCGCTCCATGTCCAGGTAGTTCAGCACCGGATCCAGCATGAACTCGGTGCCGCAGCCGCTGCAGGCAACCACCTGGAAGGTCCCCTCGATAATTTCCTGCCGCAGGTCCGGGCGCCGGTCGGCGTTGACGCTTTCGGCCAGGGTGACGGTGATCTGTTCCTCGCAAGAGGGGCAGGTCACGGTGATATCATTCATGATCGACATTGGTATGCCCCTTTAGTTGCTCATGTCTTTTTCCAGCCACTCGCGGGCCGGATGCTTGGGATTCATCTTGCCGCTGTGGAAGGCGGCATAGATGTCAGCGAACCATTCGCCCGGCGCCCGGAACTGGTAGCCGCGCACCCCCTGCGAGCGGGCCGCGAACTCGTAGCTCACCCATTTTCCGGAATAGGCTTCCTGATAGACCCGGCCGCCGATCTGCAGCCGCTTGGTCTCAGTTGCACTGTACCAGATGGTGTTGCCGGAACGGATCGAGTCGCACCAAGCCTCGGCCTCCAGCCGCCGCTGGTCCCATTCATCCGCTTCGGCACCGCCTGCCGGTTCCGGCTTGGGATAATTGCCACCCGGTTTCGACAGGTAGGAGGCAATATAGGACTTGTCATATTTGAAGTGCTTGGCCGCCTTGTCGGCAATCTCGCCGACGTCGCCGCCGTATTCCTTCCATCCGCCGTATTTCTTGCTGGAGCCGTTGCGCTTCATGACGCCGTATTTGTCGTCCACCGCATGGCCGATCTCGTGCAGCATCGAGACGTTGAAGCCGTTGACCAGCGCAGGCAGTCCGCCCGGTGTGTACAGGTACTGTTCGTGGGAGCCGTAGTTGCCCATCGTGATCTTGGACTTGCTGTACGAGGCTCCGCCCTTCTTGTTGTTGTCGAAGTGCACCTTGGCGCACTTCTCGTGGCCCACGTGGCTCTCGGGCACGAGCGAGAGCATGTCGTAGGTCTTCTTCAGGTGCACACTCGCGCCGTCGACCTTGCTGACCGAGATGCCGAACCGGGCTTCCAGAGCCTCTTCGTAGGCGTCGTCGCCGCCGGCACTCAGCACCTGGTCCATCAGCCGCGTGAGCTTGGCCTTGAGGGTCTTGAAGGCCTCGCGGGCCACCTCGAGGTCGGTGCGGTTGGTGGCCAGGCCGTACTCGGGGGCGAGGTCTTGGTAGGCGGACGTAAGCTCGGCCCTCTTGTTGTTGTCGGGGAGCTTGGCGAGCACCTTGGGGATGGCGGCGTACAGCTCGGGGCAGCCCTGGTCGAGGTCGCGGGCGGCTTGGATGGCCTTCTTCAGCGGGGCGAGGTCGATGGCTTCGAGGTCGTCGGCCTGGTCGTCGTGGCGGACCCGCTTCATGGCGTTCTGTTGGGCGGTCACCACTGCGGTGAAGGCTTCGTCGAGCACCTTGGTGGTGCTCTTGCCGGTCTGCTTGGACTCGGCGGTCTTCACCACGGTGTCGATGGACTTGTTGGCCTGGCGGATGCGCACGCGGAGGTCGCGGTGTTGGTAGGCCATCTTGCCCAGCGGGGTGAAAAAGCCCTCGAAGTCTTTGAGGATGCGCCCCAGCTCGGCCACCACATAGTCGAAGTCCACCTTCTCGAGGGTCTGTTCGATGCGTTCTTCGATGGTGTCGAGCTTGGTGGTGAACTCGTTCTTCTCGCCGCAGGGGTACAGCTTGTCGATGTTGCCCTTTGCCATCTTCACCATGCTGGTGAGGGCGGCGTGGCACGTCTCGCCCTTCTTGGTGGCTTCGAGCGCCTGGTTGAGGGGGTCGAGGTCGATGGCGTTGAGGGCATCCAGCTTCTCGCCGTCGGTGGGCTTGGCGAGGGCCAGCTTCTGGGCGGCGATGGCGTTGGCGAGCGGAAGGGTGAGCGAGGTGCGCAGCACGGGCACCTTGTGGTTCTCAGCCTTGCCAATCTTGCCCGACACCCGGCGCTTGGCGGTGCCGAGGTCGGTCTCGAGCTGGGCGATGCGGCGGTCGGCTTCCACACGGGCCCGTGCCGCCAGCGCGCGCATGTTGTCCTTCACCACGAGCAGCGCTTCGGCCTTCGCTGTGTTGGTGTTGCGCTGGTTGGCGGTGGTGCGGTTCTGGTCGAAGATGCGCAGCTGGTTGGTGAGCAGGGTGTCGACCAGGCCCACATCGGTGATGCGCTTGATCTGGGCCACCACCTCGGCGCGTGCGGTGCCAATCTTGTTGTCTCGGACCGTGACGAGGTCGTCGGTGGAGTCGTTTCCGAAGTTGCTCAGAAACTTCTCCCAGGTCTCGCTTGGCATGGTGGGGCTCCAGAAGATGAAATTGACGGGCTCGGCGGCGGGGCCGACCCTATCAGGCCCGGTCGGCTACCCGGGCCGGACGTGACGCTTCGACACATCGACCCCCACGAGAACCGGGGGTGAACCCTGACAGACCTGGCGTCAGGTCTGGGATTGGGTGGGGAACCACGGCTTGACCTTCGCACCCACACCGTTGGGCGCGGGAATGTTCTTGAGCCAGCAGTAGCCGTAGAGGTCGGCGAACCACTCGCCCGGGGCGCGCCACTGGTAGTTGCGAACGGTGGTGGTGCGGGTGCGCTCGGAGGCGGCGTAGCTGTTCCATTCGTGCTTGTACGACTGGAGATAGATGCGACCGTCGATGATGTAGGTGGTGATCTTTGCGTTGAACCAGGGCTTGGCGTCCACGCGAATGTCGGCTGCCCACGCGGTGTACTTCAACAGGGCCTTGTGTTGGTTGTCGGTGGTGTCTTCGAGCTTGTCGGGCTGGGCGCCGCTCGAAAAGGCCCCCCGCATGGCGTTCTCGACGGCGTCTTCGACCGTGCTCTCCAGGCTGCCCTCAGAGCGCATGTCGGCGATGGCCGCCTTGGTGTACACTTCGAGAACCGAGGCGTAGTCCTCTTTGTGCCACTGTCCGTAGCCAGCGGTGTCCATCACCGTGTCCATGATGGTGAACTTGTCGTCGACCGAGTGTCCGATCTCGTGCAGCATCGACACATTGAAGCCGTTGACCGGGGTGCGGCGACCGTTGGGAGTGTAGGTGTAGTTCTGGTTGTCGCCGTAGTCGCTCATCGTGATCTTCGAGTCTGCATACGACGCCCCACCCTTGTCGGAGTGGCTGAAGAACACGGTGCCGCACTTCTCGTGGCCCACGTGGCTCTCGGGCACCAGAGCCATCATCTGGTAGGTCTTTTCGAGGTGCAGGTGGGCGCCGTTGACCTTGGTGACCGACACACCGAAGCGAGCCTGCAGAGCCTCTTCGTACAGCTCGTCGCCACCGCCCTTCAGCGCGCGGTCCATGAGCTTGGTGAGCTTGGTCTTGAGCACCAGGTACGCGGCCTTGGCCAGGGTGGGGTCGGTCATGGCGCCGGCCACCAGGTACTCGGGGCCGAGGGTCTGGTAGGTGGACCGGATGTCTTGGGTGGTCTGGTTGTCTTCGCGCTTGTCGAGGATGGTGGCGACGGCGGCGTAGAGCTGGGGCACGCCCAGGTCGAGGTCCTGGGCTTGGGCGATGGCCTTCTCGAGGGGGACGAGGTCGATGGCCTCGAGGTCGTCGGCCTGGTCGTCGTGGCGGGGAAGCCGCAGAGCGGTGTCGCGGGCGTTGACCACCGTCTCCAGCGGTCCGGTGACGAATCGTGCGGTGCTCTTCACCGTTGCGCGGGCCTGTCCCTGCTTCACCACAGTGTTGATGCGCTTGGTGGCGATGTCGATACGGACCCGGATTTCCTTGTGTTGGAAGCCCAGCTTGCTCATGGCCGGGATGACCTTGTTGAACGCGACGTGGATGCGACCGAGCTCGGCCAACACATAGTCCATGTCGACCTGCTTGAGGGTGTTCTCGATGCGTTGTTCGAAGGTGGCGAGCTGCTGGCGATACTCGGTGCGCTCGCCACACGGGTACATCCGGTCTACCGCTTGCTTGCCCATCCGCAGCATGGCCTGCAGGGCGCGGTTCTTGGTCTCGCCGGGCTGGGCCGCCTTCAGCGCCTTGATGAGCGGCGCGAGGTCGATGGCGTTCAGCGCGCTCACCTTGTCGGCGTCCTTGGACTCGGCCAGCGCTTCCTTCTCCTCTTCGAGAACGGTGGCCAGCGGGAGCACGAGCGATGTGCGCAGGACCGGAACCTGGTACTTCTCGGCAGCGCCGGCCTTGCCGCGGACCCGACGCTTGGCTTCTTCGAGGTCGGTGGCGAGCTGGGCCAGCCGACGGTCGGCTTCCACGCGGGCACGCTGGGCCAGAGCCCGCATGTTGTCCTTGACCGGCTGCAGGCCTTGGGCCTTGTCGGTGTTGGTGGTCTTGGCGAGCGCACGCGTGCGGGCGGTGTCGAACATGCGCAGCTGATTGGTGAGGATGGTCTCGACAAGGCCGGTGTCGGTGATGCGCTTGATCTGGGCCACCACCTCGTTGCGGGCCGTCTCGATCTTGTTGTTGCGGACCGACACGAGGTTGTCGGTGGCATCCCGGCCGAAGTTGCTCAGAAACTTTTCCCAGGTCTCGCTCGGCATTTCGTCTCCAATTGGCAGGATGGACGCCACAGGCGGGGCGGAGCCTATCCGGCCGGGAGGGCTGTGCTACGTTGCCGTCGATCCCGGAGCGCCGATGTTTTCCACTGCGGTTTCTGATGTCTCCTCTGCCCTCACCGACGTGGTCTCCAAGGCCACCTCCGAGGACAAGGCCCATGTGTTCCTGTTCGTCGTGCTGCAGGACATCTACGGCAAAGACGACCCCCACCTCTTCATCGCCCGCGAGCAGACACAGGTCACCGCCAAGGCCCGCACCACGGTCCAGTCCATCAACGCCGCCCGGAAGACCGCCTCGTCGGGCGGCGACCGCAAGGCCAAGAAGTCCCCGCTCACCCTCCCGTCTCGGCGGGTGTTCGGCAAGCTGCACTACAACGGCAACTTCGTCTTCCGCACGGATGACAAGGCCGACGAAATAAAGGCCTACAAGGAAGCCTTCAAGAAGACCGAAGCCAACGGCGGTCTGCTGGGCCTGCACGACAAGCTCACCAAGGCGCGGGCCGACGTCCTCCGCGACGCCCCCCTGCCGGTCCCTCAAAAAGACCTCAACCAGCTTCCCCCGCTGGATGTCCCCCAGACCGACCTCGACCTGCTGAGCGAAGAGTCCGAGTCGATGGGCCTGTCCAGCCTCGACATGCTGAGCGAGGAGTCGGAGTCACTCGGGCTGTCCAACCTCGACCTCCTCGACGAAGCGTCCGAAGGCAGCCTGGGCCTGGGCATGCTCGATGGCCTCGACGACGTCTCGGAAGCGCCCGGCATCGAGCCCAGCCCGCCCCAAGACAGTGAGCTGTCCCTCAACCTCGATGGCCTCGACGACCTCTCCGAGCTGTCGCAAGAAGAGTCCGACCCCACCCCGCAGGACGAGGTCCCGGTGTCGCTCCGCAAGGCCTGGGAGACCGTCTCGGAAGACATGAAGACCGCCGTGAACGACACCGACAACCAGCTCAACAAGCTGCGCGAGAAGCTGATGTCGTCGTCCGACCAACGCCTCATCACCGTCGGCAACGACTTCTTCGGCAACGGGTACCCGAAGATCCACGGCGGCCACAAGGTGTCGTTCCTCACCAAGCTGCTCGACGTCGAGCGCACCTTCGAGGCCGAGGCCTACAAGAAGGCGCTGCAGTCCCTCTACACGGCCGCCGACAACTACGAGGACTACATCCTGTCGAGCGCCAAGGTGGCCGGCGTCGACAGCAACCCCGGCCACAAGGTGGGGATGCGCGACCGCATCGGGGGCCAGCTCACCGTCCTCAAGAAAGAGGTCAGCCGCCAGATCGAGATGTTCTGACCGCTCAATGAGTGGCTGGGATCGACGCAACTGCACACCCCTGTCCCCCTGAGGCGGATGGTTTGTGCAGCTGAGACTTGTGCGCTGGGAATAGACTGGCGAGGATGGGTCCGTCGGAACCGGAGTCTTCCATGCGTGCATTGCCCCTACTGTTCGTCTTGTACCCCCTCTTGGGTGGCTGCCTCATGGGTGGTCAGGAGGGCGAGGACCTCACCGATGGCAAGCTGCCGGGTGAAGGCGAAGGCGAAGGTGAGGGCGAAGGCGAAGGTGAGGGCGAAGGCGAAGGTGAGGGCGAAGGCGAAGGCGAAGGCGAAGGCGAAGGAGAAGGTGAAGGCGAAGGCGAAGGGGAGTACCTCTACATCGATGGTGCGATGGGGGCCCTCGACCTGCTCACCGGGTTCGAGACCACCACGGAGTCCGCCTGTGTGATGGCCTCCGACATGCAGGCCTCCGGGGTTGCCGATGGCTGCCCGGACTGCACATTCGCGTTCTTCTTCGACCTGGCCGACTCCGAGCGCACCACGTGCGAGGACAACAGCTTCGATGGGGGGGCCTTCGGCTTCGGCCTCTCGCCCGACTACTATGGGTACGGCGCGTTTGTGATGTACCAGTACTATGGCGACTGGAGCCCGGTGTTCCCGGCATATGATGTCGCGTCGGACTATGCCTATTTCGTGCGCGAAGACTACTACGACTACGCGTATGAGTACTACGGTGCTCAGTACTACGTCACGCGGGTTTGGTACGGGTACATGATGGCCTACTGAGTGCTCGGTGCGTTGCTGCGTGATGCGGCTGCTGTCCGCGATGGTGGGGGACCGAAGCGGTGGCGTCGGTGCTTCTTCCGAGGTCGTCCGAACCTGTAGTCGTTGGAGGCGACGATGCGTGTGTTGTTCGGCGTGTGGCTTGCGCTGCCTGTTCTGGCCGGGTGTGGTGCCGTTGAAGAGGATGATGCGGGTTCGTACGGCGCCACGGTTGTTCGGGATGACCTGCCTGCCTGTGGGGGCGAGTGCGAAGAGTGGGGCCTCAATACCTTTGAGCCGACGTTTGGCGAGCCGGGTTCGGGCGCCGGCGGACATCGGCCTGAAGACGAATCGTACGGGGGGTCCCACGACCACATGGGTGACGAAGGCCTCTCCGAGACGGACTCCGGACCCACGGACTCCGGACCCGATGCGTATGTCCACGTGGACAGTGCGGTGGGTACCTTCGACCTGCTCACCGGGCTCGAGACCACCCCGGAGTCTGCCTGTGTGATGGCCTCCGACATGCAGTCCTCCGGGGTTGCTCCAGGCTGCCCGGACTGCACATTCGCGTTCTTCTTCGACCTGGTCGACTCCGAGCGCACCTTGTGTGAGGACAACAGCTTCGATGGGGCGGCCCTCGGCTTGGGCCTCACGCTCGACTACGATGGGTATGGCGCCTATGTGATGTATGAGTACTATGGGGACTGGTGGGCGGTGTTCCCGGCGTATAATGAGGAGCCGGGCTATACCTATTTTATTCGCGAAGACGCATACGACTACGCGTATGACTACTATGGCACGCCATACTATCTCACGCGGGTGTTTTACGGGCATATATTCGCGTACTAGACACGGCGAGTCAACCAACCTGGCCGCTTACCATCATCCCCAGCTGGTGGGACCTCCGGGCGCACAGCGCCCTCCGGGCTCCAGGCGCACAGCGCCTTCCGCAGCTCCGTGCGCACAGCGCCCTCCGCGGGCCCCCTCCGCCTCGTTGCGCTCGGCACCTCCCCCTGAAGGGGTCTCCTACCCGTACAAGTCGTACGCGCTCAGGAGCGGCCTGTCGAGGCACCCAGCCGGACGACTTCAGGTCCGTGGGCCCCCTCCGCCTGCTGCGCAGGCACCTCCCCCCGAGGGGGGAGGACTGTGAGAACAACGATGTCCTCCCCCTTCAGGGGGAGGTGGCCGCGAAGCGGTCGGAGGGGGCCCCACCGTTCCAAAGTCCTCCCCCTTCAGGGCCGACCACCGGGCTCGCGACCTCCTGGCTCGATGGACGAAGCCAGGGTGCGCCGGCGAACACGCTGTCTGCGGTCGAACCCATCAACGACACGCCCGCACCCGGTCGTACGCCACCCGCTGGTCCAGCCCCACCGTGAAGCCCATCGCGCCCACCACCGCGCTCATCCCTTCCACCCCCGGCACCACCCCCAGGTCGGTTTCCTTGGAGCGCAGGTGCATCTGGGCATCGCGAATCGTGAACGACATCCCGTCCTCACGCACCTTCAGGCGCTTGGGGAACGATGCATCGAGCCAGGTGGGGGCCCCGCCGCCCGGAAAGCGGGTGTGGATGGCCATCACCCCGCCCTCGTCCAGCGGCACCGACTCCGTCATCTCCACCGCCCGGATGTCGTCGTTGTAGGTGACGTACACCGCAGTGCCGTCGGGGTCGATGTCGTCGATGATCTCGTCGAGCACACCGAGCGCGGCCTGGCCGTCGTCGCTCATGTGCACCCGGATGCCGTGCTCGTCCTTCGTGATGGCCAGCTGGCCCTCGGGGTCGGGGTCGGACACCATCACGATTTCGTCTTCCGTGTACCGGTCTTCCACGTCCAGGGGAGCGGGGAGGTCATCCGCGCCCTTCTTGTTGGCGGGCAGCCGGCCCACGATGGGGTGGAAGCGGTCGATCTCGAGGCTGATGGACTCGCTGGCCGGCTGCTCGGTCCAGGTGGTGTCCAGGCGGGTCCACACGCCATTGTCGAGCCGACCCTCGAACCGACCCTCGCCCACTACATCCCGTCGTCCCCCGGCTGAGAGCAGCCCGCCCGCCGAGTACAGCGAGATCTGGATGCGCACGCGGCCCTGCACCTCGATGCAGCCCTCGGGGCCGTCGAGCAGCTGTCGGCCGGCCTTGTGCCACACCCCCGGGTCGTCGAGGCGGGTGAGGTCGAATTCACCGGTGGGCTCGGCAAAGGCGAGGGCAGACACGAGCCACAACAAGGAAGCAGGCACAGAGACTCCGGGGGGTCAGAAGCGGATGTGGAAGCCGAGGGTGCCGTCCCACAGCATGCCGGCGTCGACGTCGCGGACCCCACCGCTCAGGCGGACTTCGGCCAGCTCGCGGTGGAAGACCAGGCCGCCACGGAGGCCGAGCTCGTCCCATGGGGCGGTGTCGAGGCCCGGTCGGTCGCCGGAGACCAGCCACGCGGGACTGGCGCTGGCCCACGGAACCACCGGTCCCAGCTTGAAGGCCACCTGCGCACGCGGTCCCACCCCGATGGCGGGCGCAAGCACCATCTGGTCGTCCCACGCACGACGGTCGGCCCGCGCGTGGCCCCCGAGGAACACGCCCACGGGGCCGAACCAGCTTCCGGCAGAGGAGTCGAGAGCAACGTCGTAGCCGCTGACTCCGCCGAACAGTCCCGCGGCGTGCAGGCGGGTCTCGCCGGCGGGCCGGATGCCCACGTCGCGCAACGTCCACCACTGGTGGGAGATGCGTGCACCAGCCCCACCGCCCCATGCACCTTCGCCGGTGGGCGGGGTCACGCCTTGCACGCCCAGCCACGGACGAATGCCCCAGCGCGCACGGGGGCGGCGGGGTGGCTCGGGAACGCCGGCCGAAGCCTTGGCGATGAGGCCCTGGAGCTCTTCGGGCAGCTCGCCGGCATCGATGGCCGCTTCATGACCGGTCTCGACCGCCGAGCCGAAGTCCGCCTCTACGCCCACGCTTTCCCAGCCGTCGTCCGGAGCGGGCTCGTCCGCAGCGCTTTCGTCCGGAGCAGGTTCGTCTGGCGCGCTGTCCTCCGGAACGCTCTCATCCGGAGCGCTCTCATCGGGAACGGCCGCGTCGGGCGGGTCGTCGGCCAGGGCGGGACGGGCTGCCCAGCTGGACAGCACCACGCCCGCGAAGAGGGTGCGGAACCGGGAGGAGGGCCCGCGCACAAGCCAGGTCCACCGCACGTGCCGTCCTCCTTGGCCTGCACATCGTGGGGTGGGCCACACACCACGCTCGCAGACCGGCTCGGTTCACGCACGTGGCGTATCCCTCGCCTCCCGTTCGGTCTGCGCCTGGAATGTCGCGGGCGTTGGCAGCCCGTAGGGCATTGCATGCCGGAATAACGGGCTGCCGTGACTTGTGAAGGGGCAAAGCCCCCTCACACTACCCATTTCCGCGACTTCGTCGCGGCGGACCGCTTCGCGTTCCGGCTAGCAGGCTGTAGCCGAAAACGCCGTGTTCATCTTGGAGGCGACTCAATCGGCTACAGCCTGCTAGCCGATGGCGATGCGCCGGGGCTCGGCGGGGGCGTCTGCGCGGCGGAGATCGACGGTGAGCAGGCCATCTTGGAGCGTGGCGTCCACGTCGGCCGCGCGGTCGATGGGCCACTGGATGGGGATGGCCCGCCGGAAGCGGTGCTGGTGGGCCACGCCATCGATGTGCAGGGCGCCTTCGTGCAGCGACAGCTCCAGGGCGTCGGTGGGCACGCCGGGAAGGTCGGCGCGGACCCGGATGGTGGCGGCGCTGGCCAGGATGTCGACGCGCGGCTGGAGCACGGGGAGGTCGGTGGAGGTGTCGGTGGTCATGTGATGTTCCTGTCTTGTGTTGGGTGGTCAGCGGCCGGTCGAGACGGCAATCTTGCGCGGCTCGGGACGGGCCTGTTCGGCCACTTCGATGCGCAGCCAGCCGTCGGTGAGGGATGCCTTCACGCGGTCGAGGTCTGCTTGTTCGGGAAGCGTCCAGCGCACCTTCGGAAGGGGGCCCGAGCGCTCCCGGTGGACGGCCTCGAAGCCTGCATCGTCGACCTCGGCCACCTTGGCCTCAACCGTGAGGACGCCCTTGTCGACGGTGATATCGAGGTCGTCTGCCGAGACTCCGGGCAGGGGAACGGCGAGGGTCCAGGTGTGGTCCTCGGGGTTGTGGTGCACGGTGGGACGGCTGTTCAGGCGGGCACGCCGAGGCGCGGGACGGGTGGCTGCAGCCCAGCGGTCGAGCTCGCGCCAGAGCTGGTCGAATTCCGCGAAAGGATGGCGGGCACGGGCAGAGAGGGGACGACGGAGGGTCGCACGCATGGGGCGCTCCTTGGATGGGCTCGAGGCCGCGTGAAGAGTGGGACCGTCGACCACCGCCGCACCCGAATTGCATTGGATGTGGGCGGTGGTGGGGCCTGGAGGCGGGTCCGTCGGGGACCGTCCTCGCGTGGAGCCAACTGAAGCACGTCTGAAGTGGCGTCAACCCCCCGAGAAAAAATGGGATGCGGCACCGATTCGGGACAGTCCGGATGGAAACCTCCGGGGTACGTGTTGGGCACCACCATCGGCTCGAGGTCTCCATGTCCCGCTCCCGCGCGGTCGCTGTCTTGCTCGGAATGTGCATCTCCACGGCTGCTTCGGCACAGGACTTCGCCGGCTACCGCCCGCCCATGCACCAGCGGGCGCTGTGGGGCTACCGCGTGCTCGAGGTCGGCCCCGACCGCATCATCTACCAGCCGGGAGCGGAGGTCTTTGCCGAGCGCACCGCTCTGGCGCTGGCGGCCTATCGTCCGGTCAACGGGGACCACCACGGCCAGGAAGCCCGTCCAGTCAGCGTTGTGGTCTATGGCGACTACGCCACCCCCAACGGCTTCGTGAGCCCCATGCCCTACCACTCGGGCTTCTACGCGATGGGCTTCACCACGCGCTCCTCCACCACCATGCTCCACGGCATCCCCTGGGTCGACAGCCTCGCGGTGCACGAAGGTCGCCACCTGGTGCAGGCCACCGACTCCCGGAAGGGTTTCAGCGCCGCGCTCTTCGCGCTCCTCGGCCCCACCGGTGAGGGGGTCTCCATGTTCGTCTCGGTCCCCAACTGGGTGTGGGAAGGCGACGCCGTGTTTGCCGAGACCGCCTACACGCGCGCCGGACGCGGCCGGATCCCGGGCTTCTCACTGCCCCTCGACCTCGCCCTGGCCGACCGCGACAACCTGCGCCTCGCCGACCTTCCCGTGGGCAGCTCCCGCCGCGACATGCCCAACCACTACGTCTACGGCTACCACTTCATCACCGCAGGCGCGCGGGCGTTCGAGCCCGACACCCTCGCCCTCGCCAGCGAGCGTGCGGCCGCCTGGTCCTTCGTCCCCTTCACCTACGGCTGGAACTTCAAGCGCCAGACCGGCACGCCGCTGCGGCACTTCGCCCGCGACACCCTCGACCAGCTCCGCCACACCTTCGAGGCCCAGCGCGCCGCCACGCCCATCACCCCGGCCCGCGCCCTCGAGGTCCCCACCGCCGGCCGGTTCTGGTCCGATCTCCGGTCGCCGCGCATCCTCCAAGATGGCTCCGTAGTGGGTGTCTTCGACGCCAACAACAGCGCCCCCGAGCTCGTGCGCATCGCACCCGACGGCACCACCACCTCCCTCGCCTCGCTGCCGAGCCGCACCACCCACGTCTCCGCGGCCAGTGGGCTCGCCTGCTTTGAAGAGGTGATTCCCCACCTCCGCGTCACCATGGCATCCACCAGCCGCATTCGCTGTGTGTCCACCGACGGCAGCGGCACCGTCCTGAAGCTCGACGGCGGGCGCCTCACCACCCCCGCCGTCCACCCCGACGGCACCCACATCGCCGCGCTGGACCTCACCCCCACCCAACAGATGCAGGTGGTCGTCTTCCACGCCACCACCGGCGAGCGCCTCCACGCCCTCGACCTCCCCTCAGGCCACCGTGCGGCCGACCTCGAGGTCCAGCCCGACGGCTCGCTGCTCTTCATCGAGACCACCCTCCACCACGGCGACCGCATCATGCACTGGACGCCCGGCGCGCCCGCGGCGGAGGAGCTGTGGGCCCCGGGCTTCGAGGTGGTGTGGCAGCCGCGTCTCGACGGCCACCACCTCTTCTATGGCAGCGCCCACTCGGGTGTGTCGGCGCTGTGGGTGCGCGACCTGACCACCCACACCTCCGCCCTGGTCGCCGCCCGTCCCCACGGCGTGTATCGCTACGACATCCGCGATGAGCGCGTGGTCTTCGAAGAGCCCGCCGTGGGCGGAACGGGCCTGTCCGAGGTGATGCTCAACCCCTCCACCTGGACCCCCCGCACCGAGGTCCCCGATGTCGCCCTGCCCGTCTGGACCCCGGACAACCCCGCCGCCGCACCGTTTGCGTCCGCCTCGCCCGACGCCGGTCGGCTCGTCCAGATCTCCTCCGACGCCCCGGCCGACCGCGCCTACCGACTCCGCGACGGCGCCCGCTTCCTCGGCTGGGCACCGTTCGTCTCCGCCCGCTCCGACCTCACCCGCGAGGTGGGCGCTTCGGCCACCGCCGCCGACCTCCTCGGGCTGTGGCAAGCCGAAGCCGCCGCTGGCTACGACCGCCGCATGGCCGGTCCCGTCGGCCGCATCCGGCTCGTCGTGCCCGTCCTGCCCGTCATCCCCGAGCTTCGGCTGAGCCACGAGCCCCACCGGTCGGCCACGTCATCGCGCTCCAACTCCTCGGGGGGCATCTTCGGCGGCGGCCTCTTCCAGTCGTCGGGCTTCATGATGTGGACCGAACAGCAGGTCGGCGGCGCCCTCACTCTGCCGCTCCAGCTCCCTTCCGCTGTCTACTCGGGCGGCCTCGACACCTATGTGGGGATGTCCCGACGCTGGTGGAAGTGGGACGGAGACCTCCGTGTGGAAGGCGTTCCCGAAACCTCCGATGGCCGCACCGAGGTCCAGGTGGGCACCTCGTTCACCGCGCTACGCACCGGTCGAACCGTCGGACGACGCGGCATCGAAGCCGCCGCCGAGCTCGTCGCCACACCATTTGGCGGCCCCAACCCCGGCACCCAGTGGGGGGTCCGCGGCACCGGCTACCTCCCCGGAGTCGCCAAGGCCCACACCCTGTCCATCTGGGGTGGCCTCCAGCACCGGGCTGTCGACAGCTACAGCTACGCCACCATGATCCAGGTCCCCCACAACTACCTCACCCGCCCAGAGGGCTTCCTCACCTCGGGCCGCCTCGACTACGACGCACCCGTGTGGTTCGTCGACCGCGGCACTGCGCTCGTGGGCGTGTCCACCGTCTCCATGGGCATCTTCGCCGAAGGCGTGGCGTCCGACCCCGACCAGGTCCGCCTCCCCATCGGCGCATCCTCCAGCGCCCCCGACTGGATGGCCGTCGTCGGAGGCCGGGTCACCGCCGATGTGGTGCCCATGCGCTCCGGGCTGAGGCTCCGGGCTGGCCTGGAAGTGGGCCGCCAGTGGACCCCGAGCGAACAGGAGCTCTCGGTGGTCCCCGTCCTCGACGGCACCTTTTGAGCGAAGGTCCTGACCTGGCGCGCCTTCCCGCCACTCGAGATGGATGGTAGCCTGGGCGGGTCCCTGTGAGGTGCCCCCATGTCCGCCCGACGCACGCTCCTGCTCGCCGTCTCGACGCTTGCCATCGCCTGCGAAAACGGCGCCAAGCAGGGTGGTTCCGACGACCCCACCACCGACGCCGGCACCCACGACCCCACCACCGACGGCGACTCCGGCACTACCGAAGAACCGGAAGTGGCCGCCGCTCTCGAGCCCCTCGACGTCCACGCCGGCACCCTCCCCGAGCTGGCCGTCGACGCCGTGGCCATCAGCCCCTTGTGGGTGCGCGACGACCTGCGCCTCGTCTTCCACCGCCTCGACGAAGATGTGGCCAACGAGCTGGCCGCCCTCCTCCTCGACCTCGACGAGCCCTGGCTCATCGACGAAGTGGCCTTCTCCATCGCCCACACCTCCGTAGAGATGCTGGAGAACACGCGCTTCCACCCCGAGCTGTTGGTCGACAACGCCCGCTACATCTACGAAGTCGACCCCTACCTCAACTATGTCGACCTCGTGGAGACCGGCGAGGCTGGCACCGACGACGACTGGTCCACCACCACCGTCTACCAGATGGACGACAACGGCGACACCGTCGAGCTCGAGCTGCCTGCCGAGCTCTACTACTGGTACGTCGTCCACCCCCGCATCGAAGACGAAAGCGTCTACTTCATCGACGCCTGGCGCACCTGCGGCAGCTCCTCCCTCGAGTGCGGGATGGACCCCGAAGACGGCGACTTCTGGCGCCCGTTCCTGTGGGAGCTGGCCGCCGAGCAGTGCCCCGAAGACGACTACTGTCCCGTGCTGGCCGACTTCCTGCCCAACGAAGACGTCCTCTGGTCCTCCGAGGGCGGCGGGGCCGGGGCCATCGGGGCCATCGCCAGCTTCATGCACCACGCCGACGACATCATGGGCCGCTGGCTTGTGTTTGGTGCCAGTGGCGAGCGCAGCATCCAACCCAACCGTATCTACGCCCTCGGGCGCGGCAATTGTGGCGAGTGGGCCGACATGACCACCGCCTTGTCCCGCACCGGCCTCATCCCCAACCTCAACGCCACCCCATCGAGCTGGGACCACACGTGGAACGAGTTCTACGACCCCCTCTCCGAGCGGTGGGTGGCCTGGGAGCCCGTCAACGGCTGGTTCGACCACGCATACGGCTCCCACTACGCCAACTACACCACCCGCGGCGACACACAGGTCACCCACGTGACCGACCGCTACGCCGACACCTTCACCCTCGAAGTCACCGTGGTCGACGCCGCCGGCACCCCCATCGACGGCGCCGAGGTGGTCCTCTTCTCGCCCTACGATGACTTCTGGTGGTACGCCGGCGAAGCCGCCACCGACCTCGATGGCGTGGTCTCCATCCCCCTCGTCGCCGACCGCGAGATTGCGCTCCGTGTCGAGACGGCCATCGGCAGCTTCCCCGAAGAAGACAACTCCATCCGACGCGTCTCTACCGGCGCACCGGCCGGCGAAGTCGACACCGTGCGCATCACCGTCGACCAGGAAGCCGGCTGGTTCGGCGCCACCACGGTCTCCGAAGACACCGAAGACACCGTCGCCATGCTCACCATCGAAGGCGCCTCCCGGTCCGCCCGCTCGGTCTCCGGCTCCTTCCGCTACGCCCCCGGCTCCTTCACCCAAGAGGTCGACCCACCCGCGTTGCGTTGGTTCCTCACCGACAGCACCGGCCTCGCGTCCTTCGAAGCCGGCGACGACCACACCGTCTTCGCCGAAGGCAGCCTGGGCGAACCCGCAGACCTGCCCCTGTCCACCGTCGAAGACCGCGTCGTGGTCGTCGTCAACGACACCGGCGTGGCCACCACCGTCCTGGGCGACTGGAGCCTCTCGCTCGCCACCCCCTCGGGCGTGGCCCTCGACACCCTCCAGGCCGACTTCCTGCTGCAGCCGGGCGCCTACCACTTGGTCGAGGTCATCCCGCAATGATGCGCCAGGTGCCCCTTCTGGTGCTCGTCGTGGGGTGTGTGAACCCCGAGCACTACACCAAGCCCTCACCCGAAGGTGCAGGCACGGCTGAACCGGTCGATGTCGAGTCGACCGACGACTCTGCAGACTCGGGCGCAGACACGTCGGACACCCGCACCGATACCGGCGCAGACACGGCAGACGACACGGGTGCAGACACGGGCGACACGGGTGCAGACACGGGACCCGAGCCCTCCCCCTACACCGGCCAAGAGCTCGACCCACCATGGGCTCTGCCCGACTTCACCATCACCGACCAACACAACGTGGTCCATGGTCCCGCGTCTCTACAGGGCGCCCCCACCGTCCTCTGGTTCTTCCGCGACACCGCCAGCGCCTGCACCAACGACGCCTGTGGCTACCGCGACCTCCAGACCGAATTCGACGCCCTCGGAGTGCGCATCGTGGCCGTGGGTCCCACAACAGTCGAAGAGAACGCCGACTGGGCCGCATCTCTCGACTACCACTACCTCATCTGGGCCGACACCGAGGGCGTGCTCGCCACCGCCTACAACGTCGAGAGCGACTTCGACGAAGGCAACCTGAGGCACGCCTTCTTGCTCGATGACAGCGGCCAGGCCATCCTCCGCTACGAAGGCGCCGTGAGCATCGGCGCCGACCCCCACGCCGTGTTGGCCGACTGTCAGGCCCTCTTCGGGGAGTGATGGAGTCCTCCCCCTTCAGGGGTCTCCTACCCGCACAAGTGGCCACCGCGTCCCTCCAACCCGGCGACTTCAGGTGAGAACGACGATGTCCTCCCCCTTCAGGGGGAGGTGGCCCGAAGGGCCGGAGGGGGCCCACCAGAGAGACCTCCACCACGAAGTCCTCCCCCTTCAGGGGAAGGTGGCCGCGAAGCGGTCAGAGGGGACCCCTACTGACTCACCGCCCGATAGATCCCACCCGTCTGCGTGGCGATGTCGAGCATCAGCGCCTGCGACGCCGCCTTGTCATCGCCCGCGTGCTGCCCCATCGTGAACGCCACACTGTGCACCGGCACCCGACCCGCCGACTTGTTCTTCGCCAGCTGCGCCAGCTGCCCGGGGTTCGTGACCTGACCCGCCGTGGGCGTGCCATCCGTGAGCAGGTACACCACGTCGGGATTCATCGAAAACGCCGCGTTCAAGCCCGCTTGGATGTTCGTCTTTCCGGCCGCCGGCTGGTTCTGCATCCACATGCTCGCCTTGCGGACCGCGCCCGGGTTGGCTTGCACCAGCCCACCCCCGAACTTCCGTGCATTGTTCGAGAACACCACCAGCCCGAACTGGGCCGACGGCGACAGCTGGTCTTCGAGAACCCGTGCCAGCTGGCACTGCACGAACTCCAGGCGCGTGAGCTGGGTGCCCTGGTTCGTGCGCACCTTGGCGCTCATCGAGCCCGACACATCCACCACGAACACCGCCGACCTGGCCCCCACCGTGCCGAAGAGGTGGCTGCGGGGCCGGATGTCGTCGAGGATGGCGCGCGCCTTCTGCTTGTCCGACGACATGTCGAACGCATCCAACAGGATGTGGGCGTGCTCGGGGTCGGTCATCGTGTCCCGCAGAGCCGTGAGCGCCTGCAGGCGGTCCTTCGAGAAGTCGAACTGCCCCAGGATGCCCTTCAGCTCGTTCGCCGTGAGGCCCAGGATGTGGTCGTCCATCAGCTCCACCGCCGACGCCATGTCCTTGTTGAAGCCGAACGTCTCCAGGATGCGAGCCACCTGGTTGGCCTTCAGCGCGCGGGGCTGACCATCGAGTGCCGCCTTCAGCACATCGAGGCGGTCGCTCGAAAAGCCCGTGTCCGTGAGCTTTGCCACCAGAGCGTCCACATCCGCACGCTTCCAGGTGCCCGTGTACGTGACCTGCAGGGCAGGCAGCTCCGCCTTCGTGGGGCAGTGGTTGGCCACCGTGGTGGCAGCCGGCGCACTCGGACGACCAGACCCACTCGACGCAGCCGGGGCCGACTTCACCGTCGACAAGATCTCACGGGCCTTCTTCTGGTCGGAGCTGAAGTCGAACACCCCCACGATGCCCTCCACATCAACCTTCCCCTCAATCTTGGGCGCCATCGTCTGCAGAGCCTTCAGCTGGTCCTTCGAAAACGACAGCTCCCCCAGCAGCCCCTTCACCTGCGCCGACGTGAACGTGTTGTGCTTGGCCGCCGACGCGATGGCTGCCAGCTGGTCGGACGAAAACCCCTCGGACTCCACCTGGCTCTTCAGCGAGCTGTAGTCACCGGGGGCCATGGCGAGGGCGAGCATCAGGGCGGCGTGAAACATCGAGACTCCAATCGGTAGACGCCTTCGTCTACCACTTCCGTCCCTCCCGCGAAACGGGGGGGAGCGCCCTTGGTTGCCGTCGTTGCGTCACGGGGTGATGTGGCCCCACCCCTTTTCCGGAGGCCAGCCATGAAGCCCGCCGACGCCCTGGCCATCCTCGACGCCCTCGTCGAAGGCGCCCACCCCTTCACAGGCGTGGCACTCGACGGTCCCGCCTGGCTGCTCGACCCCCGCTGTCGCGAAGCCCTCAGCCAGGCCCACGCCGCCCTCGAAGCGTCCGCCCGACCGCCCCGCAAGGGCCAGCCCTGGTCCCACCACGAAGACCAGGAGCTCCTCGACGCCCACCAGCACGGGCACCCCATCGCCCACATCGCCCGCCACCACGGCCGCACCACCGGCGCCATCCGCAGTCGCCTCGTGCGCATGGGCGTGGTTGAAAAGGCCGGCGCACGGGGCGACGCCGACTTCCTGCGCGCCTTCGATCAATGCGCCATCATCCAGTCCGCCTGGTCGCACCGCGCCCACCTTCGCGTGGCCTACTGCCTCCTCCACGACCTCCCACCCATGGCCGCCGTCGACCACCTCCGCGCCGGCATCAAGGCCCTGAACGCCCAACACGGCCTCGTCGAGACCGACACCCGCGGCTACCACGAGACCCTCACCGTGGCCTGGGTGCGGGTGGTGGCCGGTCGGGTCCACACCCGGGGCCGCGGGGCACACTTCGCCGACTTCATCGACCAGCACCCCGATCTGCTCGACCCCAAGTACCTGCGTCGCCACTACTCCTACGACCGCGCCATGTCCCTCGACGCCCGCCGCGCCTTCCTCCCAGCCGACCGCGACCCCTTGCCCCCGCTCTCCGCGCCCACCTGATGGCCCGTCTCGATTGAGCCCCAGCACCTGCGCTGGATCGCCCCGAACCCCCCAATCCGTCGCTACATTGACGCCCACGAGGGAGGTCCCATGAACGCACCCCTGCCCACCACCTTGCCCGACATCCAGCGCTTCCTGGTCGCCCACGGCAGCACCACCCCCCCGTGGCAGCCCGCCCGCGAGCGCGTCGATGCCTTGCTCACGCTCCTCACCGAGCGCGCCCACGACGACCGCTTCTGGCACGACCTTTCCCTGCTGGTCGACCGTCTCGAACACCACGCCCTCGCGCCCCATCGCTTCGACGACGCCCTGTCTCCCACCCAGCGCGGCGCCCTCCTCCACCACCTCCGCACCGCCCTCGCCGAGCGCACGCCCTCCGCCCGCACCGCCATCAGCCGCAACCTCTCGGCCCTCGCCAGCTTCCTCGTGCTCGGCATGGCCATCGCCTGCGGCGGCGACTCCACCGACTCCGCCAGCAAGTCCACCGACATCACCGATGTCGGCGGCGAAGGCGAAGGCGAGGGAGAAGGCGAAGCCTCCCTGTGCACCGAAGCCACCGACCTCGGCCTCCAGGGCGCCGACGGCTCCGTCTACTGCGAGCTGCTCCACATCGTCGAAGGCGCCGACCTCGGCTCCGAAGCGCAGTCGCTGCTCCTCGAGTGCTTCCCCGAGCTGTCCAACGCCCGCCGCGCCGAGCTCCTCGACCGCTTCCAGACCGCCTCCGACGCCGAGCTGCTCGACATGCTCACCAACCTCGCGTACTCCGAAGAGTGCGGCTACATCGAGGATGGTGGCCACTGAGCGTCGTCCTCGTCCTCGTCACCGATTCCGTCGGCGCCGACATCCCCGGCTACATGGGGGGCCCCGCCCACACCCCCACCCTCGACGCCCTCGCCGCCACCGGAACCGTCCTCCACAAGGCGTTCACGTCCGCGGGCTGGACCATCCCATCCCTCGCCGCCATGACCACCGGCGTCGAGCCCCACCGCACGGGCGTCTGCAACTGGACCCACCCCCCGCGGCCCCGCCAGACCCTCTTTTCCGCCTTCCGCAGCGCCGGCTGGGACGTCCACGTCTATGCGCCTTCCACCCGCTGGGGCTTCTTCCGTTGGCCCGGCGTCCCCCACATCGGCGACAGCCAAGACACCGCCGCCATCTGCCGCTCCCTGGCCGCCCCCGGTCCCCGTCTTGTGTTTGTCCACCACTGGTGGACCCACTTCCCATTCATCACCGAACGCCGTCCCTTCGTGAACCTCAAGTACGCCGAAGGCATCGCCCTCGACGCCCTCGTGCGCAGCCCCACCACCCTCGCCGACAAGTTCCGGCGCCTCTACCACCGCGCCGTGTCCGTCTTCAGCGAACAGCTCCTGCCGCAGTACCTCTCTGCACTGGGCGACCGGGGCCTCGTCGTCCACACCGCCGACCACGGCGAGACCTTCGGCGAAGCCCTCCCACCGGGTGCCCGCCTGCGCCACATCTTCGACCTCCACGGCCGCTGGCTCTGCGACACCAACACCCGCGTCCCGCTGCTCTTCGCGGGCCACACCCCGCACGGCGCCGTCCCTGTCCGCGCACTCCACCACGGCTACTGGCGCGGCATCGACCTCGCCCCCACCCTCGCCGGCCTGTGTCGCGTCCCCTGGGCCCCCACCCCCGGCGCCGACCGCTCCGCCACCGTCCTTGGTCACCAAGACACCCTCGCTGACGGTGTCCTCACGGTCACATCCCACAACACCTGGCACCCCGACACCTACCCCTGGGACGGCCAACACATGTGGCGGGGCTTCGGCTGGCGCGACGACCACGGCCGCTGGTTCACCGACCTCCGCACCGGCACCCACGGCGTCGGCATGTGTGGCCAAGGCACACCCCCACCCCACGTCTCTGCACGCTTCGAGGCCGCCCACGCCCAAGCCAAGGGTCCCCTCGGCCGCTGGTTCACCCACCGCGACCGGGCCCCCATCCCCACCGACGTCGCTGCCTTCGCCCGGTCCCGATGACACCCCCCTTGCCCCATCGAGCCCGCCCCAGCACCGTGTTCTGGGAGCTCACCCGCGCGTGCGGTCAGGCGTGCACCTACTGTCGCGTCGACGCCGGCCTCCCGGTCCCCGGCGAGCTCGACACCCCCACCTGTCTGCGCATCGCCGACCAACTCATCGCGCTCGGCACCCACGACGTCATCCTCTCCGGCGGCCAGCCCCACCGACACCCCGGCTGGGCATCCATCACCCGCCGACTCGCCGATGGCGGCGTGGCTGTGCGCATGTTTGTCTCCGGCGCCTGGCTCACCCAACCCAACCTCGAACGTGCCCGCTCGGCCGGAGTCAGCACCTTCACTCTCTCCCTCGATGGGCCCGCCGAGGTCCACGACCACCTCCGCCCTGCCCGCACCCCCGACGGCCGCCACGACTTCCACGCCACCCTCGCCGCCCTCCGCCTGCTCATCGCCGAGAACGTGCCCCATCGCGTCGTTACCGTCGCCAGCCGCCCAGCCATCCCCCACCTCCCGCACACCTACACCCTCCTCCGCGACCTGGGCGTCACCACCTGGCAGGTCCAGCTCCTCCAGCCCAACGGCCGCGCCCGCGCCGCCCCCCACCTCATCCCCCAACCCAACCAGCTGGAGGCCATCCTCGCCGTGCTCACCCGCGCGCTCCGAGAAGGCCGCGTGCACGCCCCCATGCACTGCAGCGTCGGCTACCTCGTCCCCGAAGAGGTGCTCCTGCGCAACCCCCGCGCCGAGGTGGCCGTCGTCTGGCGCGGCAACCGCGCCGGGCTCGCCGGCTTCGCCATCACCGCCACCGGCGACGTCCTGGGCTGCCCCTGCCTCCCCGACAGCTTCGCCACCGGAAACGCCCGCCACGACAGCCTCTACGCCCTGTGGTCCACCCCTGCGTCCTTCCCCTACAGCCGCCAGTGGACCCCTGACGTCCTCTCCGGCGCCTGCGCCCGCTGCACCTTGGCCCCGGCCTGTCGCGCGGGTTGCCTGTCCGTCGCCTACGGCAGCACCGGCAGCATCGGCAGCACCCCATTCTGCCTGCGCCAGGTCCGTGGCATCGTTCGCTAATTGTGTTGGGACCGGCCGAGCCAAGGTCTCGTCCGGCCGGGCGAGCCAAGGTCTCGCCCGGAGGGCCCCGGCCCGTGCGGAGTGTGCAGTACAGGTGTCTGGCGCTCCCATCGTAGCGCGTACCCCTTCAGGACGGTCCAGGCTTCATCGTCTTCGGCAAAGATGTCGGAGTGGAGAGCGGCCGCTGCTGACGGAGCGGCGAGTCTCCGATGGGTCGGGCGGGTGCTCGCCGAGACAGAGTCTCGGCCAGCTCATCGCTCCCGCAGCTTCATGGCGTAGAACGTGAGGAGCATTCGAGCCTCCTCGTCATCCACGAACACCTCGGAGTCGACGGCGTCCTCCGCAGCATCGGCAGCCGCTTCTCTTCCTTCCAGGAGGTTGAGGAGGTTCATTGTTGCGTTCAGCGGGTGCAAGTGACTCGTGGAGTGGGCCCACCGCCCCACTGTCACCGTGGGGTCGGGGTGGCCTCGAAACATCCCGTCCTGGTCGGGCTCCCACACCATCCGGTCAACGGCACCTGCAGCCTTGTTGTAGGCGCGTGCCGTGTCCGACTCCCCCACGGTCTCTTCGGCCCAGTAGGCGTCGTCGAGCTCCCAGATGGCGAGCATCTCCAGGCCCTCGAGGATGAATGCCTCCAGCTCCGGCTCCTCCTCCAGCTCCACACCGAAGTGCTCGCCCACCAAGTCGAGGTCATCGAGCTGAGCGTGGTAGTCGACGGGCTGGGGAGTCGAGGGAGGTGTGCCGCAAGCCGCAAGCAACAGGATGAGTGGCATCCGGGGGGAGGACCAACGCACCGCCTTGCCCCGTTCAACCGCACAAGAGACCCCCGTGAACAGTCCGTGTTCGCAGATATGGTTGGACACGGCCCCGGACCGTGCGGAGCGTGCATTGCTGGTGTCTGGTGCTACCATCGTTGCGCGTACACCCGCAGGACGGTCCAGGCTTCATCGTCTTCGGCAAAGATGTCGGAGTCGAGAGCGGCTGCTGCTGCATCGCCGGCCACAGCATTTCCCTCGAGGAAGGCGATGAGGTTCAGCGTTGCGTTTAGAGGGTGTAGGTAGCGGGTCCCATAGGCCCAATGCCCCACCAAGACGACGTCGTCCGGGTGGTGAATGTACATGGTGTCGTGGTCGGGCTCCCACACCATCCGGTCGATCGCCCCCGCCGCCTTGTTGTAGGCCCGTGCGGTGTGCGACTCCCCGACTGTGCCTTCGGCCCAGTAGGCATCCTCCAGCTCCCAGAGCGCGAGCAGCTCCAGCCCTTCGAGCACAAAGGTGCGCACTTCCGGCTCTTCCTCCAGCTCCACCCCGAAGTGCTCGCCCACCAGATCGAGGTCATCGAGCTGAGCGTGGTAGTCGATGGGCTGGGGAGTCGGGGGAGGTGTGCCGCACGCCGCGAGAACGACGACGGGGAAGAGCCTCATCAAGACGGTCCGTTGCATGTCTGTGGTCCTCGCAGCGCTTGGTGCTGCTGACGGAGCGGCGAGTCTCCGATGGGTCGGGCGGGTGCTCGCCGAGACAGAGTCTCGGCCAGCTCATCGCTCCCGCAGCTTCATGGCGTAGAACGTGAGGAGCATTCGAGCCTCCTCGTCATCCACGAACACCTCGGAGTCGACGGCGTCCTCCGCAGCATCGGCAGCCGCTTCTCTTCCTTCCAGGAGGTTGAGGAGGTTCATTGTTGCGTTCAGCGGGTGCAAGTGACTCGTGGAGTGGGCCCACCGCCCCACTGTCACCGTGGGGTCGGGGTGGCCTCGAAACATCCCGTCCTGGTCGGGCTCCCACACCATCCGGTCAACGGCACCTGCAGCCTTGTTGTAGGCGCGTGCCGTGTCCGACTCCCCCACGGTCTCTTCAGCCCAGTAGGCGTCGTCGAGCTCCCAGATAGCGAGCATCTCCAGGCCCTCGAGGATGAATGCCTCCATCTCCGGCTCCTCCTCCAGCTCCACACCGAAGTGCTCGCCCACCAAGTCGAGGTCATCGAGCTGAGCGTGGTAGTCAACGGGCTGGGGAGTCGTGGCAGGCGAGCCGCACGCCATGAGGGACAAGGACAGCAATGGGAGCCTACTCATGGGGAAATACTAGCACGCTATGCCCGTCGATGTGAACCCGAAGATGGTCCGGGGCGACATTCAGGATGCGGCCCGACACGCCGCCGAGTGCGGGCATCAGGTCGAAGCGGTCGTCCTCGCGAATGACTGCGCCGGCATGGAGGCCGGTCTCTGGAGACTCGACCATCAAGAACCGCTCGCCGTCTTCGTTGTGAACGATGCGTGCACTGAACTGGGCGCCGGATGGGATGCCGGCAGCGGTCAGCATGGGACGGAGGGTTGCGTCGAGATCGTAGGCTCCGACCTCCGCTTCCACCCCCGGATTGGAGCCGACGAGGCGGACCTTGAGGCTGCCGTTGGCGGAAAGGGGCGTGTTGGTCGGCATGTCGACGTCGAGAGCCATGCCCTCGAAGACTGCGTGGCGGACGCCGTCGATGACCAGCTCTGTGGCGTCGCCGCCCAGGACCTCGATTCGCGCGATGGTCGCGCCCACCAGGCTTCCCTGTCCGCCGGCGGTCGCCATGAAGCCCCCTTGCGGAAGACCACCCACCGTGAAGCGGTCGGGGTGGAACCGAAGCTCGGCGATGAGGTCGACGGGGCCGGCAGCCGCCCTGGCGGTCCGCGCCGCAGAGGGGGTGTCCAGCGCGGCCCACCAATACTGCTCGAAGTCTGTGGAGCAGTCTTCTTCCTCGTCGAGGGTGTGCCACAGGACCCAGGGTCCACTGAGGTCGACCGGGGAGCTGAAGTTGGGGGAGGAGCCGCCTGGCCGGTGGTGGCACACGCCGTCGACCCAGCCGGGTCCCGTGGTGGGGTTGCGGTCGGACCGAGTCAGCCGGCCGGAGATGTCGTAGCCCGCGAATGCGGGTTCCTGGACCCACACCGCGACAACCTGTCTCAACCCGCCCACACCAACCCACGAAAACACCCTCCCCCACGTCATGACAGACGATGACCCACCCCGGCACACCCCCTGCATACAGCCCCCACCATGCAGAGCGAACACCTCCTCGTCTTCGTCGTCCTCGTGGCCGCATCTCCCTGGCTGGGCACCTGCTGGCTCTTCGGCGACTTCTCTCTGGCTCGCCTCGGCCTCTCCGCCGCCTCCATCCTGCTCGCACTCGCCTTCGCCTGGATGGTCAGCGGTCCCGGCGCCGTCCGCACCCCCATCACATGGGGCCTCCCCGCCCTCGCCGCGTTCATCGTGCCGCCCGTCTACGTCTGCTGGGGCCCTCCCGTCGCCCACCCCCTCTTCCTCGTGGGCGACGCCCTCATCGAAGCGCCCATCGTGTCCGCCTTCGCCGCACTGCCCTTCGTGATGGCCCTGCACTCCAGCCGGCCTGTCGGAGGTGTGTTGGCCGTGGCAGTCGGAGTCCTCGTCGTTGGATTGGGCGTGCTCGCCACAAAGACCGGGCTCGTGTAGCCCGCAACCATACCCGCAACTCGGTTGCAATAGCGATCGGGTTGCAGTAGGTCCGGGAGCCCGCCCGAGGAGCTCCAGTGCTGCACGCCAAGGCCGTCCACCCCGAGACCCCCCCGCTGGTGGACGGCACATGAAGCCGTCCCCGCCCATCCAGTGGGCCATCATCGGCGGCGGCCCGGTCGGCGTCCATGTGGCCGTGGCCCTGCTGGCACATGGTCGCGTCAACCCCGCCCGCCTCCGCATCATCGACCCCCAGCCCGCCCTCCTGCACCGCTGGACCCACTGCACCCGCAGCACCGGCATGCAGTACCTCCGCTCGCCTGCCGTCCACCACCTCGGGCTCGCCCCGTTCGAGCTGCTGCAGCGGGCCGGACGCAAGAAGCGGCAGCGCAAGGGGAGGGGACTGTTCCGGCCGCCCTTCAATCGCCCCGCCCTGTCCTTCTTCAACGCCCATGCCGCCGACGTGGTCGACCGCTTCCACCTCCGCGCCCGCCACCTCCACGACCGCGCCACCCACCTGCACCCCGGCCCCACCTCGGTCCGACTGCAGCTCGCGTCGGGCACCACCCTGCATGCACAACACGTCGTGCTCACGGCAGGCAACAGCGACCACCCCCACTGGCCCGAGGTGGCCCAGCGTCTGCGCGACCAAGGCGGCCGCACCATGCATGTCTTCGGTCCGTCGGCGCTGGAGCCGAGCGGCCTTCCTGAGCGTGTGGCCGTGCTCGGCGGAGGCATCAGCGCAGCACAGGTGGCCACTCGGCTGGCAGATGCCGGCAAGTCGGTCACCGTCATCGCCCGACACCCGCCGCGTGTGCACCAGTTCGACTCCGACCCCGGCTGGATTGGCATGAAGCACATGCGCGCCTTCTGGGCGACCTCCGATCTGGCCCACCGCCGCGCCCTCATCCAGTCCGCCCGCCACCCCGGCACCATGCCGTCCGATGTGTTGCGTTCGCTGCAACGGGCCCGGGCGCGGGGGACCCTGACCTGGCAGGTGGGTGCACTCGCATCGGGCACCGTCGGCACCAATGGCTCCCTGTCCCTCGTCCTGGCCCGTGCCGCAGACCCCCTGGAGGTGGGCGCTCTGGTCGTTGCAACGGGCTTTTCGCCCAGACGACCGGGCGGTGCATTGGTCGACCGCCTGGTGTCGGAGCACCACCTTCCCGTGGCCGGGTGCGGCTTCCCGGTGGTGGACCGCTTCCTACGTTGGCACCCCCGCATTTTCGTCACCGGACCCCTCGCCGAGCTCGAGCTGGGGCCCACCGCACGCAACCTGGTCGGTGGCCGTCGTGCAGCCGAGCGCATCGTCGGGGCCGTGCTTCCGGGCGCTTCGTCGAGCAGCAGCGCAATGGCCTCCACCGCTCCAACCCCCACAAGACAACACTGACACCACACGACCCCCTGCCCCCATGCCGAAAGGGGGGGGGAGCCCCTTCGAAGTGCCTTCACGCGCCCATGTCGAGCCCCGCCCCCCAGACGCCGGGTCGAGAGCGCTACGATTGTGCACGTGCTGCTGCACCGTGGGGAACACCCCCCGTCAACGCCACCCCGTAGCCTCGAACGGAGCGTCCCATGCGGGCTTCCCTACTCTTCCTCGCTGTGTGTCTGGCCGCCTGCTCACACGACCCCGCGCTCCCCTACGCCAAGCTCTTCTCCGACGACACCCCCGACGACACCCCCGACAACAACGACGACACCGAGGCCCCCGACACCGACGACGACGGCGGCGACGACACCCCCCACCACCCCGATGGCTACGCCGAGCCCAACGTCCACGGCACCGCCGCCAAGCTGCAAGAAGAAGCCTGCGTCAGCTGCCACGGCGCCACCCTCGAAGGCGACGGCGATGCGGTGTCCTGCGACTCCTGCCACGACACCACCTGGCGCACCGACTGCACCTTCTGCCACGGCGGCGACGACAACTCCACAGGCGCCCCACCCGCCGGCATCGCAGGCGCCGACCCCTTCGGCGTGCATACCTGGCACGTCACCGAAAACCGCAAGCCCGCCTACGGCTGCGTCCAGTGCCACGTGATGCCCGCCGATGTGCTCAGCAGCGGCCACCTGTTCGTCGGCGACACCACGCCCGGCGTCTCCGAGGTCAACTTTACCGGCGGCCTGAGCGCCGTGGGCACCTACGACGGCGCCGGCTCCTGCTCCAACCTCTACTGCCACGGCAACGGCCTGAACGACAACGGCCAGGTCACCGCGTCCGACGGCCCCCTCTCCTGCGACAGCTGCCACCCCTACCGCAACAGCGGCTGGGACGCCTGGTCCACCATGTCGGGCTCGCACGCCTTCCACATCGACTACAACCAGAACTGCGGCCACTGCCACGACAACGTCAACGACCGCAACGAAGCCATGGCGCGCCCCGACCTCCACGTCGACGGCGAGATCGACCGCGTGAGCGCCCACGAGATGAACATCACCGAAGAGGGCTGCACCGGCACCTGCCACGAAGGCAACCACACCAACCTCCCCTGGGAATAGGGCGTACGTCCAGGAGCCCCTCCGGCCGCACAGCGGCCTCCAGGGGCCGCAAAGCCAAGGTCTTTGCGGCAGCGGGAGAGCCAAGGTCTCTCCCGCAGGCGGGGAGCCGCCACAAAGCCTTCCCTTTAAGGGACAGGATTGGACCCACAAACCAAGAGTCCTCCCCCTTCCAGGGGGAGGTGCCGAGCCCAGCGAGGCGGAGGGGGCCCCCAGGATTGAACCCGCAACACCGACCACCCCACACAAACCAACACCCCCCCCCATCCCAACACAAACCTCCTCCCAACACAAAGTCCTCCCCCTTCCAGGGGGAGGTGCCGAGCCCAGCGAGGCGGAGGGGGCCCACACGATTGGACCCGCAACACCGACCACCCCACACAAACCAACACCCCCCCCCATCCCAACACAAGCCTCCTCCCAACACAAAGTCCTCCCCCTTCCAGGGGGAGGTGCCGAGCCCAGCGAGGCGGAGGGGGCCCCACGGATACCCACCAACCCACCCCGACAGCCCAAAGCCTCCTCGAACGACCACCCGAAGGGGTAGACCGGCACAGACTCCCCAAAAAGCCCCGACAGCCCTACTCCAGCTCCCCCTCCAGCCGCCGCGCCTCCGCCGCCAGCGGCGAGTCGGGAAACCGCTCCAAGAAGTCCCGCACCAACGGCTTCACCACAGCCGGGTCGTCCGCCGTCTCCACCACATCCAGGATGGCCGCCCACGCCCGCGCTGCTTCCCGAGGGCCATCCCGCCGCGGCGCCGACAGCACCGCCCCCACATCGGTCTCCGACAGCACCGCCCCCACATCGGTCTCCGCCCCCACATCGGTCTCCGACAGCACCGCCCCCACATCGGTCTCCGCCCCAAAGTCGGTCTCCGCCCCCACGTCAGTCCCCCCCTCGGGCTCAACCCTCTCCACCAACCCAACCCCCTCCACCACCGTCTCCACCGGCGGACCCGACCACCGCTCCCCCGCCGCCACCACCGCATCTCCACCCGGCCACGCCACCGCCACCACCCCTTCCGTCACGCCCACCTCCACCCGCTCCGCCGCCCGCGCCACCTCAAAACGTGTGCCCACCACCGTCACCAGCACCTCCCCCGCTTCCACCACAAAGTCGCCCCCCGACGCCACATCGAAGGCCAAGACCCCTTCATCCAGCCGCACCCGCGTGTGGCCCGAGTCCGACGAAACCACCGTGTACTCCGCTGTTCCCGTCACACTCGCCCGACTCGACAGCCACACCGGCGCAGCCCCCCCGGCCGTAGGCGTCTCCACCGTCGGCTCCACCGACCACACCGCCGAGACCCCCACCACCACCACCGCAGCCGCCGCCACCACTGGCCACCATCGCTGTCGCCGCCCCACACCCCGCCGCATCCGCAGCCGGTCCACCTCCGCATCCATCGGCACCAGAGCCGCCCGCAGCTCCACCACATCCGGATGCGGTCCCCCCCGTACCGCCGCCACCTCGGCCGGCGTCGGAACCAACACATCGCGCAGGTCGTCGCTCATCGCGGCCTCCGCAGTGGCACCACATTGTCCGCTCGCGCCGACCCCGCCCAGCCCGCCGCCTCCAGCGCCCTCTGGAGCCCCCGACGGCCCGCATGCAGCCGCGAGTACACCGTGCCCACCGGCAGTCCCAGCATCGCCGCCGCCTCCGTCGCAGCCACTTCTTCCAGGTCCACCAGCACCACCACCTCACGCTGCCGAGTCGTCAGTGCCTCCAGCGCCTGCTGCACCAGGCGGCGCCGGTCCGCCTGCTCCAGCACCTCGTCCGCCGTGTCCGCCGTCCCCCGTGGCTCCGGTACAGAGTCCAGGCCGATGAACCGCCGAAACGCCGCTCGCCTGCGTGCATTGGCCACCGTTCCCCGCGTCACCCCGAACAGCCAGGTGCGGGGACTGCTCGTGCCGCGCAGCCGCGGCGCTGCCCGAATCGCCTTCTCGAACACCTCGTGTGCCACGTCCTCGGCGTCGAGGTGCGGCCCACCCAGCCGAATCACCCACCGCAACACATCCGCTGCGTGGCGGTCGTAGAGGGTCTCGATGGCCGCCGGGTCTCCCGCCCGCAGCCCGGCCAGCAGCGCCTCCGGCGTCATTGGCGTCGCCCACCCAGCCGCGCACCCACCTGCACACCCAGCCCTTGGCTCCACGCCTGTCCGTCCGTGTCGGCCAGCAGCTCCACACGCGCCAGCGGCTGCACCCGACCCGTCGCTGCAGCAGCCACCACACCACCGGCCACCCGACCCCCCGCATCCGACCACCCGACCCCCGGCAGTGGCGACTCGTCCCGCGCCGCACGCACCGCTGCACGAAGCCCCACATCCACCACCAGCCGTTCATCTTCGTGCACCACCAGCCGCACCTCCGGCCCACCGCCCACCACCGTCCGTGTGTAGGCCAGGTCGCCTTGCACACCACGGATCCCCGTGTCCAGCTCGGCCAACACACCCACCCGAACCCAACCCACCTGCCGACCGGTCGACACCGACCCCAGCACCGGCCCCCGCTCCGTCGCGTGCCCACCCGCGGCCACCGCCACATGCCACGGCCGTGGCTCCTGCGTCGCCTCCACCACAGGGGCCGCCACCGGCCGCAGCCACGACCGTGCCAGCGCCGCCCGCGTCCACCAGTCCGTGGCTTCAGCCTGCTGGAGGGTGTTCCCGTCCTCCAACACAAGCTCCGGTCCCTCGGCGTACAGCGCAGCGCCCACACCCGTCGGCGTGCCCACCGCCACCCGCAGCCCATGTCCTGGCCACACATCCGCCAGTGCTTCCGTGAGCTCTGCCGCCTCCGTGGCGTCGTCCACCCACCAGGTCACCCCATGCATCGAGTCGCCGTCCTGGATGTCTGCCGACGGTCGGTCCCGCAGCACCAGCGCCGCCCCCGCCCACAGCGTGTTCTTGTCCTCCACCACGGAGCTCTGGATCACCTCGGCATAGGGCGTCACCTCCAGGTGCACCCCGAGGCCCACCCGCCCACGACCCAACTCACCCGCCAACCCGAACACCGGCGTGGGATGCGTCTGGCGCTCCGTCGCTTCCGCCAGAGGGTCGCCCTGGCCGTGGATGGCATCGAGGTCGTCTTGCGTGTGCACCAGCCCCACACCCGACGTCACGCCCACCCGCCCATGCACCGCCCCTTGTTGCAGAGACAGCGGCCAGGCCGTCGCGGTGAGCGACCCCCGCCACACCACCCGCGACAGGTCCGGGGAGTAGCCGGGCGCCAGCTGGGATGTGAGCGGCTTCACGTCGGAGAACCGGGGGTCGAGCAGCTGCGACGACGCCACCCGGCTTCCCACCGTCAGCCAAGACAACGGCTCCAACCCCACCCCCAACGTAAGCGCCGTCGTGTTCATGAATGGGTCGTTCACCAGCGTCTCGGCGCCCAGAGACAGAGACGGCGGGGCCGCGTGGGTCAGCGACACTGCAAGCAGCCACATCATTGGAGCCTCCCTGGTCGAACATGCCCCGACAGTGCGAGCGTCGGCGTGTGCACCGGCCCCCAACCCTGCCCGAGCCCATCCCCGTAGAACACGCTCTCCGGCGCCATCACCACCCGGTCGGCCACCGTCACCCGCAGGTCCCACGCCGGTCCGAGGTGAGCATCCAACACAAAGCCCACCACCGGTCCACCCGAGCTCCAATGCGTCGCCCTGGCGCTCGCCAGGTCATCCACCGCAGCCGGCCCCACCACATGGCGCACCGACCGACGGACCTCCGCCCCCACCAGCACCCGCATGGTCCCGCACACCCCCACACCATCCGGTCGCCGCGGCCCACGCGTGGCCCACACACCCACCGTCCCTTGCTCGCGGTCGAACGGCATCGCGAAGACCGCGTCGGCCTGGCTCGCCTCGGCCACGCGCACCATCGTCGCCACGTGCCGAGGCACATCGGCATCCCGGGCCAGCGCCACCGTCATGCGCGGCTCCACCGTCCACCGGTTCAGGCCCACGCGAGCGCCCGCCACCACGGCATCTTGGCGGGGCTCCAGCAGGGTGCGCTGCACGCCCACCTCCACGCCCACCGCCGCCTGCGCAGCCGCGCTCATCCACATCAATCCCGTCTGCAAGCCCCACATGGACGCCTCCTGGTCCCGTGGCGGTGCCACCTGCACCGTCGCACATCCCAGTGGGTGTCGTGGGCCTTCAGATCCTTCGGCCGCGGTCTCCTTTTTCTCGTCCGGGGCCCACGCGCCCGTGCGTGTCGGCACTGTCGGAAAGCTCTGATCCACCCCACCCGGTCCTGACGTACACTTGCGTCCACCCCCCGGAGCCCCCATGACCACCACCCGCCTCCTTCCCGTCCTCATCCTGCTCGGCGCCTGCCGCACCCCCGACAAGCCCGGCGCGGAAGGCGACGGCCTGTCCACCACCGACCCCACCGTCGATGCCGATGGTGATGGCTTCTTCGCCGATGAAGACTGCGCCGACGGCGACGCTGGCGTGAACCCCGCAGCCCCCGAGCTGTGCAACGGCGTCGACGACAACTGCGATGGTCAGGTGGACGAAGGCGTGATGGACACCTTCTGGGCCGATGCCGACGGCGATGGCTTCGGCGACCATGCCGCCTCTGCCGAGGCCTGTGCCGCCCCCGAACACCACGTCACCAACGACACCGACTGCAACGACACCGACCCCCTCATCTACCCGGGGGCCCCCGAGCGCTGCAACGACCAAGACGACGACTGCGACGTCGAAGTCGACGAAGACATCGCCGCCACCTGGTACGCCGACACCGACGACGACGGCTTCGGAGACCCCGCCAGCGCCACCGACGACTGCGACCCCGGTCCCGGCTGGGTCACCGACGGCACCGACTGCGACGACACCGCCCCCACCGTCTTCCCGGGCGCCGCAGAAGAATGCAACGAGGTGGACGACGACTGTGACGACGAGGTGGATGAGGGCGTCACCACCACCTTCTACGTCGACGCCGACCTCGACGGCCACGGCAGTGTCACCGGCACCACCCAAGCCTGCACCGTGCCCGCTGGCTACGCCGAGGCCGCCCTCGACTGCGACGACACCAACCCGGCCGTCAACCCCGACGCCACCGAGGTCTGCAACGGCATCGACGACGACTGCGACGCCGACATCGACGACGACGACACCTCTCTCGACGCCACCACCACCTCCACCTGGTATGCCGACCTCGACGCCGATGGCTACGGCGACGCGTCCGCCACCACCACCACGTGCGCCCAGCCGTCCAACACAGTGGCCGACGCTACCGACTGCGACGACTCTGCAGCATCGGTGAACCCGGGCGCCACCGAGGTCTGCAACAGCCTCGACGACGACTGCGACAGCCTCATCGACGACGCCGACCCCTCCCTCGACACCGCCACCGCCTCCACCTGGTACGCCGACGACGACGCCGACGGCTACGGCGATGCCGCGTCCACCTCCACCACCTGCACCCAGCCTTCCGGCACCGTCACCGACGCCACCGACTGCGACGACTCTGCAGCATCGGTGAACCCGGGCGCCACCGAAACGTGCGACGGCATCGACGAAGACTGCGACGGCAGCGTCGACAACGGCGTCATCGGCAGCGGCACGGCCTGCGCGGGTACCTCGTGCGAAGACATCCTGCTGTCGGGCTCTTCCACCGGCGACGGCACCTACAGCATCGAAGGCACCACCGGCTCCGTCTTCGACGTCTGGTGCGACATGACCACCGACGGCGGCGGCTGGGCCCTGGCCGGCTCCGTGACCAACGACGGCAGCCGCAACTGGAACAGCTACACCAACTTCACCAGCACCACCACCTGGGGCTCCATCGCCACCTCCCAGACCGCCGACTTCAAGTCCGACGCCTGGACCGACCTCGCTGGCGACGACTTCATGGTGGTCACCGCCGACTACGACGTCGCCTGGTACGGCATCCTCGGCACCACCGACGTCGCCTCGTGGATCGCAGCCGAGTACAACTCCACCACCTGCTCCACCAGCTTCCTGGCCAACACACCCGACTACACCGACGGCCTCACCACCGCGCAGGCCTCCGCATTCTCCCTCACCGTGCGGCCCCTCGACGACAACTGCAGCTGCTTCCCCGGCTGCAACGAGACCGTGCTGGTGGGCCTCATGAACGCCAGCTGCTGCTGGGTGGGCGGCCTCGGCAACGCGCCCAACGGCCAGGCCAGCTGGAAGACCCACGACCTCTCGCTGCTCGACGTCAACCGCATCACCGCCCAGACCTGCACCCCGGGCACCTGGCCCTGCAACGATGATGGCTACGTCGCCGACTACAACGGCTTCTGCTACGACTCGAGCTGCAAGCAGACCTTTGCCGAGGTGTATGTGCGGTAGGCCATGCTCCCCATCGACGCCCACTGCCACCTCCCCGCCCTCGCCGGCCCACCCCCTCGGGCCGTCGGCGGCGTCGTCCTGGCCGGCGTCCACCCGAGCCAGCTCCCCGACCAACACGCCACCGTCACCCGGCTGCACACCCACGGCCTCCTCGCCGCCACCACCGTCGGCCTCCACCCATGGGAGGCCCTCGCCACCCCCGCCGCCGTCGAGACCGCCCTGGACGCCATCCAAGCCGCCGTCCCCCACCCATCCATCGTCGGCATTGGCGAGACCGGCCTCGACCGCGCCCGGGGGCCCCTCCACCTCCAGGTCCCCGCCTTCGAAGCCCAGCTGTCCATCGCGCAAGACGCCCTCCTACCGGTCGTTCTCCATGTGGTGCGCGCCCACCACGAGGCCATCGCCGTCCTCCGCCGGGTGGGCATCCCCAGAGCCGGCATCCAGGTCCACGGCTTCTCCGGGTCCGCCGACCTCGTCCGCGCCTGGACCGCCCTCGGCGCCTTTCTGTCCGTCGGAGGCCCCGCCACCTGGCGCCTGTCCGACAAGCGCCGCGCCGGCATCCGCGCCATCCCCGACCACCTCTTGCTCGTCGAGACCGACGCCCCCGACCAACCCGTCGCCTCCGCGCGCACCGCCGGTCTCCCCGGTCACCCCGACCACCTGGGCGAAGTCATCGCCGCCATCGCCCACATCCGCGACCAGAGCCCCGCACACATCGCACGGTGCACCGCCAACAATGCCCGCCGGTTGTTCGGTCTGGATATGGCCCGTCCGACCCTCGCATGACGGACACCCCCATGGACGCCGACTTCCGCCTCCACCGCCGCTTCGACCGCATCGGCCGCCTCTTTGGCGACACCGGCATGGCGCGCCTTCAGAACACCCACGTCGTGGTCATCGGCCTGGGTGGCGTGGGCTCGCTCGCTGCAGAGTCGCTCGTTCGCTCCGGAGTCGGCAAAGTCACGCTCGTCGACTTCGACCTCGTGTGCGTCACCAACGTCAACCGCCAGCTGCAAGCCATGCGGGGCAACGTGGGCAAGCCCAAGGCCACCGTCCTCGCCGACCGCCTCCGCCGCATCAACCCCGCCGCCGAGATCAAGGCCGTGCCCTTGTTCTACGAGGCCCGCCTCGCCGACCGCATGCTCGCCGGAGCCGACTGGGTCGTCGACGCCATCGACAACCTCACCGCCAAGGCCCACCTCGTCGCCACCTGCAAGGCCCGCGGCATCCCCCTCGTCGTGAGCACCGGCGCATCCGGCCGCATGGACCCCACCCGCATCCAGATCGCCGACCTCAACCGCACCCGCGTCGACCCCCTCGCCGCCGCTCTGCGCAAGATCTTGCGCCAGAAGCACGACCTCCCCCGAGGTGGCGCCGCCTGGGGCATTCCCGCCGTCTACAGCGACGAACCCCTCACCGACCCCATCGCCCTCCGCTACGACGGCGAAGAGGGCTTCCACTGCGTGTGCCCCAACGGCGACAACGACGTCCACACCTGCGAAGACCGCAACGTCATCTGGGGCACCGCGGGCTTCGTCACAGGCGCCTTCGGGCTGGCCTGCGCGAGCGTGGTCGTCCGCGGCATCGTCGCTGCCGACCCCATGGCGGCTGTTGGTTAGCGATGTCCCCGGGGGGCGCTGTGGTAGCGTTGGACCATGTGGACCACACTCCTCGCCCTCTCGCTCTCCGTCGGCACCGCCAGCGCGGATGATGCCGTCCATCCGTTCGCCGTCCAGGTGGGCGCAATGAGCCGCTTCGGCCTGTTTGGCGGGGCGGCCACCTACCGCTTCCTGCCCGACTGGGCCGTGATGGCGGGCGCGGGCATGTGGGGCTTTGGGGGCGGGGCGCGGTACTACATCTGGAAGCCCCTGTATGTGCAGGGCGGCTACGCACCCATCATGGCCACCCCCAACGGCGAACAGGTCTACTACGGCCCCGACATCACCGGCGGGGTCGACCTCAAGAAGGGGCGCTTCTCCTTCACCTTCGGCCTGGGGATGGGCGCCACTCCCTTGGGCAGTGGCTGGGAGACCGCCCTCACCGGCGACCTTGGCTTGGGCGTGAACTTTGGAAAGGAGTGGATGCAATGAACCGCTGGATGACCGCTGCGCTTGTGTTGGGAATGGGCTGTGCCGACCAGAAGGCCCCGGAGAAGTGCCAGGACCTCGTCGACACCCTGTGCGACAACACCGAAGAGGCCTGCGTCCCCGCCATCGACGCCGAGGAGTGCGCCGACGTCGCCAAAGACGCCGGCATGGACTGCGACAACGCCGCCGACGTCTCCGACTCCTACGACACCTGCCTGGCCGAGCTCGCCGACAGCGAAGGCTGTGTGGTGTTGGAGGGCCTGCCCAAGTCGTGTGAAGGGGTCATCCTCCTCGTCGAGTAGGGCCCCCCATGACCCCCGCGTTGCTCCAAGCCGCCGCCCGCCTGCGCCGCGACGACCTCGCCCGCAGTCCCGCCTACGAGGGGCCGCCCACCGCCGTCGAGTTCCACCGTGGCCTGCTGGCCCGATGCCATCAACTCGACGTGCTACCGGGTGTTTCCGACGACTCCCTCCGCGCCGTCGTGGCCGTGTTGGACGACCCCGAGCCCGCCCACGGCGTGCCGTCCACCCATCTCTTCGTGCACCGCCGGCGCGAAGACCCGGGCGCCCTGGCCTGGACCACCCGCGCGCTCGACCGCCGCGTCCCGCACACCGCCTTCACCCCCATGGTCATGCTCACCGCCGATGAGCTGGCCCTGCGCCGCCACTTCCAGGCCCTCGGCCTGTCCATGCTCCAGGTGAGCCTGTCGGGCCGGGTCGACACCGCCATCGAGCGCCTCCGCGACCATCCCCGGCCCCCGCTACCCCACGGCGTCCAGCTCCGGCCCCAGCAGCCCCGGGACGCCGACGCCGTGGCCACTCTGAAGCAACGCACCATGGGCGACGGCCGGTTCGTGTGGTTCGCTGCAGGACCGGGCTACCTCGACCTCGAGCGACAGCGGGCCCGGTCCGACCCCAACGGCTGGCGCTGGGTTCTCGAAGACGACCAGGGCGTGGCGGGCACCTGTTCGGTGAGCGTCCGCCGCACCGACCCCCACAACCACGGCGGCTCGGGTGGCATCGACCTCGTGCTCGCGCCGAGGCTGCAGGGTCGTCACCTGAGCTGGGGCTTGTATTGGATGATGCTGCACACCCTCCACAGCGCCGGCTTGCGTTGGATCAAGGGCACCACCGCCCAGCCCGGCGTCATGCGCGTGGCCACCGCGATGGGACGGGTGCCCACGGCGGTCCACCTGCGACGGGGAGCCGCCTTCGACGACGCCTGGTTCTGCGCCCGGCTGCCAGACCTGCCGTCCTAGCGGAGGCGCCGGGCAGCGCTTCCGTTCAAGGCGCCCTCAACACTCGATGATCTCGCAGATGTCGGGGGGCGCGCCGCCACCGTCGTCATCGTCGTCATCGTCTGGGTTGTCGACGTACCCGGAGGGCTGTTCACAGTCCACAATCGAGTCGGCCCCATCCCCGAGTCCATCTCCGTCCATGTCGGCGTACCAGGTGGGAGCCTCGTAGTCGCCATGGCGCTCGTGGTGCTTCTGCTGAGCTGCATTGGCCACAGTGATCATGACGACCGGGTTGGTGGCACTGGATGTGTTGTGGCACATCGTGACCTTGGACTGCTTGCCTTCTTCGACGCAGCCGATGGTGGCGAGGAGAGTGGTCGCGAGCAGGATGTGACGCATGGCGTGTCCCGAGTGGTGGAAGGGGTGCTCTTGGAGCATGTCACGAAATGTGTATCTGGCCCACCAATTTCGGGCAGGCCCGTGGATGCCGACTCCGCGTGAAATACCCTCCTCACCGCCTCTGTAGGCCAGTCACGGAGGTCTTCATGGCCGGTGAAGCCGCTGCCTACCAGGCCCTCATTCAAGCACAACGAGCGCTTCGGAAGGCCTTGGAGCGACGGCGCGCGCGGATGGCCGACCGCCTCGCCGAACATGGCCAGCACAGCGGTCCCGTCGAAGAACAGGAGCCGATGGCCTGTCCCGCGTGTCGGGAGCAGTTCGCCCTCGGAAGCACCTGTCCGGACTGCGATGTGGAGCTGGTGGGGCTGTCCTTTCTCGACCGGGACTGGGACCCCGATGCCGACAGCGACTGGGACGACGCCTGGTCCATGCTCCGCCGCGACCGCATGCGCCGTGCAGCCGAGACCGGGGGCCTCGTGACCACCTTGTTCGGTGTGCTCACCGCCCTGTCGCCGTTCATCTATGGGTCGATGCTGCGGGTGCCGAACCTCACTCTCATCCTCGGCCTCTTCACCCTCGCGATGGCCATGGGCACCGCCTACTGGGTGCTCTGGGAGTCCGGCAGAGACCAGATGTCTGCGTGATGTCAGGCTGAAATCGAAAGCGCTTCAGATCCGCTCGGGAGTGTGGTCTGGTGGGGACCCTGTCCCCCGGAGAATGATGCGCACCCCCTGCACTCGCCTGGCCCTCCTCACGCTGCTCGTCGGCTGTCAGGACGCCGGTGTCACCAAGCACAACGCCCTGCCCACCGCAAACATCACGTCCCACACACAGGGCGACACCGTCTATGAGGGCGACACCGTCGAGCTCCGCGGCACCGTAGGCGACCCCGACGGCGACGCCGCCGACCTCCTCGTGACCTGGACCGTCGACGGCACCGCAGTGTGTGGCCCGGAAGCCCCCGACGCCGCTGGCGGAACCGGGTGCGCCACCACCTTCCTCCCGGACGGCGGGGCCGTCATCCTCGAGGTGGTCGATGCAGGCGGCGGAAGCGCCACCGACCGCATCGAGCTGTCCGTCATCCCCACCGATGCGCCCGTCGCCACCATCCTCACGCCCGACTCCGACAGCCTGTACTACAGCGACCAGCCCATCGCCTTCACCGGCACCGTGGCCGACGCCGAAGACGACCCCACCGACCTCACCGTGTCCTGGGAGACCGACACCCACGGCGACCTCGGCCTCGACGTCACAGTCGACAGCAGCGGCAGCGTCGAAGCCCACGGCACCCTCGCCGAAGGCACCTACACCGTCCGCCTCCGGGCAGTCGACACCACCGGCAAGGAAGGCATCGACACCGTCTCCCTCGAGGTCGGCCCTGCCAACGCCGCCCCCACCTGCGGCATCTCCGTCCCCACCGACCGCTCCGCCTTCGCCGCCGGCAGCGAGGTCATCTTCGAAGGCAGCGTCGACGACGTCAATGTGGGTCCCACCGGCCTCACCGCCATCTGGACCTCCGACCTCGACGGCGAGCTGCGCACCAGCGTCCCCGACTCCGACGGCTCCGTCAGCTTCGCCACCTCCGCGCTCACCGATGGCACCCACCGCGTCACCCTCACCGCCACCGACGAAGTGGGCGTCGAGTGCACCGACTCCGTGTTCGTCACCATCGGCCAGCCCCCCACCCTCGTCGTCAACTCGCCCACCAGCGGCGACATCGTCAATGAAGGCGCAGAGACCCTCTTCTCGGCCACCGTGGGCGACGCCGAAGACCTCCCCACCGACCTCGAGATGAGCTGGATCTCCGACATCGACGCCGGCCTGTCCGTCGCCGGAGCCGACAGCAGCGGCGAGGCCTCGTTCCGCACCAGCTCGCTCAGCCCGGGCGCCCACATCATCACCGTCACCGTCACCGACACCGACGGCCTGTCCACCGTCGACACCCTCCACCTCGACGTCAACGCGGTCCCCACGGCCCCCACGGTCACCCTCGACCCCGACCCCGCCATCACCACCGACACCCTCACCGCCACCGCCAGCGGCTCGGCCGACCCCGACGGCGGCTCCATCACCTACGGCTACACCTGGTACGTCGACGGCGCGCTGTCGGGCGTGTCCACCACCGACACCTTCCCGTCCGCCAGCACCGCGAAGCACAGCACCTACATGGTCGAGGTCGTGGCCTTCGACGGCATCGGCTTCGGCCCCGCCACCACCGCCAGCGTCACCGTCGACAACGCCGACCCCATCCTCTCCGGGCCCTCCCTGTCGGCCAGCACCGTGGTCCGCGGCGACGTCCTCACCTGCGCCGCCTCCGCCACCGACCCCGACCCCTCCGACACCCCCACCGTCACCTACGCCTGGTCCGACGGCTCCACCGGCAGCTCGTTCAACGTCCCGGCCACCGCGGCCACCGGCGACACCTACACCTGCACCGCCACAGCCGATGATGGCGACGGCGGCGTGGTCTCGGCCTCGGCCACCGCCACGGTCGTCAACACCCCGCCCAGCGTGAGCTCGGTCTCCCTGTCGCCCACGTCGCTGTACACCAACGACACCGTCACCGTCTCGGCCACCATCTCCGACGCCGACGGCGACGCCGTCACCACCACCTACGAGTGGACCGTCGATGGCGTGGTGGTCGCATCGGGCACCAGCAACTCCCTCGACGGCGCCACCTACTTCGACAAGGACGAAGTGGTCGCAGTCAACGTCATCGCCGACGACGGCGCCGACACCACCACCGTCAGCAGCTCGGGCATCACCGTCCTCAACACCCCGCCCACCGCACCCGTGGTCACCATCTCGCCCGCCTCGCCCGACGCCGGCGACAGCCTGTACTGCGAGGTCACCACCGCCAGCTACGATGCCGACGGCGACGCCATCACCTACACCATGGAGTGGGACGTCGACGGCGTGGTCTACGAAGCCGGCGGCAGCCTCGACTCTGGCCTCGACTCGGGCGACCCCGGCTGGGCCGGCCCCTACACCACCACCTGGACCGACGACACCACCACCGGTGCCGACCTCTACTACGAAGAGACCTGGACCTGCGAAGCCACGCCCAACGACGGCGACGACGACGGCACCATCGCGTCCGACTCCGTCACGTCCAGCAGCGACTCCACCGACTTCGTCATCTTCGTCACCGACCCCTTCCTGGGCTCCAGCTCGGCCTCCTGGCTCACCGACCGCGCCGACGCCGACGCCTACTGTGCCTCCGAGGCCGCCTCCGAAGGCATCACGGGCTCCGATTGGTCCATCATGTACTCCACGGGCAGCGAAGACGCGCGTGACCACGTCGACTACGACTCCAGCCGGGGCGACCGGGTCTTCGACCGCAACGGCCGCCAGGTCGACAACGGCGACCTCTGGAGCACCTCGTACGTCCTCCCCGACATGAACAGCTGGACCATCGTGTCCACCGGCACCTCGGGCACCTTCCAGTCCTGCAGCGGCAGCTACCCCTCGGGCTCCTGGCCCATCTGCCAGTACTGCAGCCAGAAGTTCGCCTGCGGCAGCTCGTCGGACCGCCCCTTCGTGCCCGGCGACTGCTGCTGGACCGGCACCCGCTCGGTCATCTGCCTCGGCAAGCTGTAGCCCCACCAGAGGAAGGTGGCCCCCCAAGGTCCTCCCCCTTCAGGGTGAGGTGTCCACCCAGAGTCCTCCCCCATCCAGAGGAAGGTGTCCACCCAGAGTCCTCCCCCTTCAGGGGGAGGTGGCCGCGCAGCGGTCGGAGGGGGCCCCACCCGGGCTCCACACCACACCCTGACTGAAACACCCTTGTACTGGCTCCCATCGCCACGCTAGCCGATGGTATGAGCCCGAGCAGCGTGTGGCGACGCGCTGACAACCAGGCTTCAGACCACCCCACCCTGTGCCGTCAAGCCGGCGCCACAGACGGAGCAAGCGATGAAGACCGTGCAGCTGACATCCCTATCCCTGGCCGCCGCCGTCGTCGCCGTCGAGGCCGCCCAGGCCCGTGCTCGCGAGCTGGGAATGGCCATCGCCGTCACCGTCGTCGACCACAGCGGCGTCACCAAGCTCTTCTCGCGCATGGACGGCGCCCCCCTCGTCGCCAGCGATGCCTCCTGGAAGAAGGCCCGCACCGCCGTCGGCTTCGGCATGCCCACCGGCAAGCCCTGGCACGACTTCATCCAGGACGACCCCATCCTGCACAACGGTGTAGATGCCCTCCAGGACTTCATCTTGCTCGGCGGTGGCAGCCCCGTGTACGTCGATGGTGCGCTCGTGGGTGCCATCGGAGTCGCCGGCGGTCACTACGCCAAGGACGAACAGTGCACCCAAGCCGCCATCGAAGCGCTGGAGCACATGGCGTGACTCCTGCTGCGGGCCAGATCGACATTGGGCTGATTGCCCAACTCAACGGCATCACAGCCCGTTTTTCGCACATGGTGGACCTCGACTCCCTCGCGCGGGAGGTCCAGTCCATCATCGACTCCATCACCAACGTCGAGTATTCGGGGCTGTACCTCTACGACCCCGTCGCCCAGACCTTCCGCCTTCCCGTCGCCAAGGGCTTCTCCGACACCGAGCGGCGAGAGGCCGAGCGCACCGCCTGGAAGCGCCATCCCGGCCGTGTGGTCCGCGAGCGGCAGATCATCCACGTCGCCGACACCGCCACCGATCACTCCACCACCTCCAGCCGGCGGGGCTTCGTCGTGCGCGCCCGGCTGTGGCTGCCCGTGATGTCGAGAGGGGAGTGCGTGGGGGCCTTTGGGTTGGCTTCCAGCACGCCGCACTTCTTCACCGACGAACACATCGCCATGCTGCAGTATGTGGCCAACATGGCGGGCCTCGTCTACCGCAACTTGATGGACCGCAAGGCACTGGAGCACGCCAAGAACCGCGCCGAAGCCGGCGACCGCGCCAAGACCGACTTCCTCGCCAACGTGAGCCACGAGCTCCGCACGCCCATGAACGGGGTCATCGGCATGACCGAGCTGCTGCTCGAGAGCGACCTCGACGCCGAGCAACGCGACCAGGCTGCCGTGGTCCAGAAGTCCGCGCTGGCGCTGATGGAGCTCGTGGAAGACCTCCTCGACTACGGGCGCATCGAGTCGGGCAAGACCGAGCTCGAGCACCGCCCCTTCCGTCTGCGGGCCCTCCTCGCCGACATCGGCAGCATGCTCTCCGTGCAGGCCCGCTTCAAGGGCATCGACCTCACCTGGACCTGCGACGACTCCGTCCCCGACGTCCTCGTGGGCGACGCCGGACGGCTGCGGCGCATCGTCATCAACCTCGTGTCCAACGGCATCAAATTCACCGAGGTGGGGGGCGTCCAGGTCCGCGTGACCGGCACACCACGACCGGAAGACCGCCTCGAAGTCTCGGTGGCGGTCGAAGATACCGGAATCGGAATTTCCCCTGAGGTGCAGGACCGACTGTTCACCCGCTTCACCCGCGCCGACACCACCACCACCCGTCGCTACGGGGGCACCGGCCTCGGCCTGTCCATCGCCCGGTCACTCGCCGAGCTGATGGATGGCGACCTCGTGCTCGCGCGGTCCATGCTCGGAGAGGGCTCCCGCTTCGTGGCCACCGTGGTCGTGGGTGTGGGCGCCGAGCTGCCCCGTCCTGCTCCCCCCGAGCCCGGGCCCGAGCGTCCGCGCCAGCGTCGGGTGCTCCTGGTCGACGACAACCCCGTCAACCGGCAGGTCGCATCGCTGCTGTGCGAGCGCCTCGGCTGGAAGGCACTCAGCGCCGCCGATGGTCGGCAGGCCCTCTCCGTGCTCGCCCGCAAGTCGGTCGACCTCGTCCTCATGGACGTCCACATGCCCGTCATGGACGGCATCACCGCAGCCGCCGAGATCCGCAGCCTCGATGGGGGCGCCACCTCGCCCACCGTCCCCATCGTCGCACTGTCCGCCGACCGCCTCCCCCAGACCCAACGGCAGTGCTTCTCCGCGGGCATGGACGCCTACCTCCCCAAGCCGCTCACCTTGCGGCAGCTCCAGGCGATGCTCGACCGCTTCCAGCTCGCCACGGGCCCCGACACCTCCCGCGGCCGGGTGCTCATCGCCGACGACAGCCCCGTGAACCGCGCCGTTCTCACCAAGCGGCTGGCGCTGCGCGGCTTCGAGACCGTCGGGGTGTCCAGCGGGCGCAGTGTGCTCGCCGAGCTGGAGACCGGCACCTTCGACCTCGTGCTGCTCGACCTGAACATGCCCGGTCTCGACGGCCTGGACACCCTCCAACACATCCGGTCCAACGATCGCACCCACCGTCTCCCCACCTACATCGTCACCGGCGACGCCACCCCCGACACCCGCGAAGCCTGCTTGGCGGCCGGCGCCGATGGGGTCCTCACCAAGCCGGTAGACCGCGCCACCATCGACACCATCTTGCTGTCCGCCGGCATCGGCACCCCGTCGACACGATGACCCCGGGTTCGTTCCACGACCGCTTTGCGTCCAAGGCCCCGCTCTATGCGGCGTCTCGCCCCCGCTACCCCCGCACGTTGCTGCATTGGATCGCCCAGCAGGCCCCGCAGACACGCTTGTGTTGGGATGTGGCCACCGGCTCCGGTCAGGTGGCCGTGCTGGCCGCCAACGTCTTCGACCGGGTCATCGCCACCGATGCCAGCGCCGAACAGGTGGCCGAAGCCCGTCGGGTGCCAGGCGTGGAGTACCGCGTGGAAGCCGCCGAGACGCCCTCTCTCGCCGATGGGTCGGTCGACGCCATCACCGTGGGGGCCGCCGCACACTGGCTCCACCTGCCAGCCTTCTATGCATCGGTCCGACGGGTGGCCCGGCCCGGCGCCCTCGTCGCCTTGGTCAGCTACGGCACGTGGGTTGCCGACGATGACCCACTGGAGGCCGTTCTCGGTCGGTTTGTGCGCGACGTGCTCGGCCCGTGGTGGAGCGAGCGCCTGGCCGTCGTGGACAACCGCTACCGCGACCTGCCCTTTCCCTTCCGCGAAGTGCCCTTTCCACCCACCGCGGCCACCACCCAAGGCGACCTCTCGTCGCTGAAAGACCTCATGCGCACCTGGTCTGCCGCCCAACAGATGGCCCTCGACACAGGCGCCGACCCCATCGCCTCCATCGCCGCCGAGCTCGAAGCGGCCTGGCGAGCGCACGGGCCCCCCGACCAACCGCGCACCCTGCGCTGGCCCATGTTCGGGCGTGTGGGATTTGTGTAGGACACATCTGCACGGCTCTTGCGGACCCGAGCCCCGAACCCATCCGGTAGGCTGACCCCACGCAGGTCGGAGGTGACCATGTGGGGTCGGTGGAGTGCATGTGTCCTGATCTCCGGCTGCTCGGTCGTTCCCACCTTCGAGCCCACGCCGGCCGCCCCGCCAGCCCGCCCCGCACCCACCCTGCGTCCGGTCGTCCCGGCGCCCGAGGCCAGCCCGGTCGACGTCGGGCCCCAGCTGCACGTGCTCGAACACAGCGTGGTCGCCCTCGACCCCGATGGCCAACACATCTGGCAAGCCACCGAACACGGCATCGAGCAGCTGGCCCTCCCCGACCTCCAGCGCACCACCCTCATCGCCGACCCCCACCACGCCTTCCTCCGGGCCCTCGCAGTGAGTCCCGACGGCACCCGGCTGGTCGGAGCGGACCACCTGCGTGGCATCTCGGTGTGGATGACGGAGCGTGGGTCGCTGTGGACCAACCTGGAGCTGCCACACGACGACGTACAAGAGGTCTCGTTCCTCGACAACGCCACCCTGTCGGTCCGGGGCTTGTCCAAGAGCCGCTCCTGCAGGGGCAGCAAGGCGCATGGCTCGTGGGCGCTGCAGGTGGGCTTGCCCGGAGCTGCCCACGTGTCCGGTTCCCCACAGGTGCCGTTCGTTCGCACCCCCGAAGGCATCTTCCTCGTCACGCCGGGTTGGGGCCCAATGGAAGACCGCACGCGCTTGCTGGCTTGGGACCGCGAGACCATCGGCCCGGTGGTGGTCGAGGTGTCGTCGGATGCCGACACGGTCCTGGCCCGGGGAAGCCAGCGGAACCGTCGGCCGGTCCGAGTCTGGACCGACGTCCTCGACCGTGCCCCGCAGGTCGAACCGGCGGCGTCCGGAGCACTGGCGCTGAACCCCGATGGTCACCGACTCGCCACTGCCCATGGCGACCAGGTGCGCCTGCTCGACCTGCCCACCGGCCGGGCCCGCTGGCTCGTGACCCCCGACCGCTCATCGCCGCTCGTGTCCTGGTCTCCCGATGGGCAAGAACTCGCTGTGGTGGGCACTCACGGGTGGGGAGAGCCCGCGTACGTCGCTTGGATCTACGACCGGGACGGCGAGCTGCTCGACACCTTCGATGTGGGGTGGCTCGACGCAGACCTGCTGGCCATCGCCTGGCACCCCGAAGGAGGCCTGGCCACCGTCTTCCGACCCGTCGAAGGCACGGACGCACACGTGCTGGCAGTCGGTGGTCCGGCCGGTGTGCGAGGGGGCTTCGCGCCCGGTGCGAACGGACAGCCCAAGTGGCTCGAGCAACCGCAGGTGGTGTGGTCGGAAGACGGCGCCCGTGTGGGGGCACGCCTTCGAAAGCATCGGGCCACACTGCTCGATGGCCATCGGCTCCAGGTCCTCCACGAGACCCCCGTGAAGGACGTCTCTGCACCCATCTCGGTCACGCCTGACGGACAGGCCCTGCTCGTCGCCGAAGGCCACACCCGTCGGTCCCTGTCCATCGCAGCCGGCGGCCGGTTTGCCTGGACCCACCGCGGAGACGTCCTTCTGTGGGATGCCACCCAAGGCACCGTCCCCCTCTCGGTCCAACGTTGACACGGGACATGGGGGTCACCGAGGCGTCACGGGCCCCCCCTCCGCTCGATCGATAGCGGGCGCTTCCCCGACTGCCCCGGATGCCCCATGACCACCGAGCTCGACGCCACCACCCTCTCCACCTGGAAGGCGCACGAAGCCCTCGCCGAGGCCATCGTCCCCCTCGCCGGTAGCCTGTACCGCGAGCAGGCTGTCATCTGTGAGCTGTTCGGTGCCTCCATTGTGCGCAAGACGCCCACCACCATCCTGCAGATCCACGCCGAAGCCCAACGCAAGGCCGGCGTGCCGCTGTCGCTGCAGGCCATCCACGACCTCCTCGTGCGCATGAACCACCGCTCGCTGGGCCGCGCACGCATCGACCTCGCCAAGCTGCTGCGTCGCTTCCACCACAGCGACGCCACCGACCTCTTCGCCTGGGCCGACGCCCAGCTGCGCACCATCGACCGTGCCGCCGCCCCCATGCCCGACAAGGCCCGCGACGTCGTGCTCTACGGCTTCGGACGCATCGGCCGGCTCATCGCCCGCATCCTCATCGGCAAGACCGGCGGCGGCGACAAGTACCGCCTCCGCGCCATCGTCCTGCGGCCCGGCAACAAGGACCACCTCGCCCGTCGGGCCAGCCTCCTGCAGCGCGACAGCGTGCACGGCCCGTTCGCCGGCTGCGTCGACGTCGACACCGAGCGCGACCTGCTCATCATCAACGGCAACGTCGTCCAGGTCATCTACGCCCAGAGCCCCGACACCATCGACTACACCGCCTACGGCATCGACAACGCCGTCGTCATCGACAACACCGGCAAGTGGCGCGACGCCGAGGGCCTCGGCCTCCACCTGAAGGCCAAGGGTGCGGGCCAGGTCATCCTCACCGCCCCCGGCAAGGGCGTTCCCAACGTTGTGTACGGCGTCAACGAGGGCGTTCTCACCGGCAGCGAGGCCATCATCTCCGCCGCCTCGTGCACCACCAACGCCATCGTCCCGCCCCTCGCCAGCCTCGACGCCACCTTCGGCATCGTCCATGGCCACGTCGAGACCGTGCACGCCTACACCAACGACCAGAACCTCATCGACAACTTCCACAAGAAGGACCGCCGCGGCCGGGGCGCGCCCCTCAACATGGTCATCACCTCCACCGGAGCCGCGAAGGCCGCCGCCCTCGCCCTGCCGCAGCTCGCCGGAAAGCTCACCGGCAGCGCCATCCGGGTGCCCACGCCCAACGTCTCCCTCGCCATCCTCAACCTGCAGCTGGCCACCGAGACCACCACCGAAGCCCTCAACGCCCACTTCCGCGACGTGGCCCTCGACTCCCCGCTGGCCCGCCAGATCGACGTCACCACCAGCCCCGAGATCGTGAGCAGCGACCTCGTAGGCAGCGCCCACGCCGGTGTGGTCGACGTGCACGCCACCATCGTGCGGGGCAAGACCGCCACCGTGTACGTCTGGTACGACAACGAGTTCGGCTACTCCTGCCAGGTGGTCCGCCTGCTCCAGCACATCTCCGGCGTGAGCCCGGTGTTCTTCCCGGCCTGAATTCGGACTTGGCGACCGCTGGATTGGCGGCCATGCTCCGCGTCCTCGCGGAGTCCGCCATGTCCACACCCACGCTCGTCACCGAGCGCCTGCGCCTCGAGCCGGTCGGCCTGCACCACGCGCCGGCCCTGCAGCGCCACTTCGCCGACTGGGAGGTCATCCGACACCTCGCAGCGGTCATCCCGTGGCCCTACCCAGACGACGGCATGGTCTTCTTTCTGGAGACCGACCTCCTTCCGCGCATCGCCGCCGGGAAGACCATGGCCTGGGCCATCGTGCCCAAAGACCACGGTGAGGCGGTCGGTCTCATCGAGTGGCGCGCCGACCCCGAGCTGGAGGATGACCGAGGCTTCTGGTTGGCACGGCCCTTCTGGGGGCGGGGGTACGTGACCGAAGCGGTGGTGGCCTTTCAGGACTTCGTGTTCTTCGAGTGTGGCGTGGAGCGCTTGGAGGTCCGCACCGCGGTGAACAACCCGGGTTCCCGGCGGGTGAAGGAGAAGACCGGCGCTGTGGTGGTCGACCGGGTCACCTGCGCCCACCACGACGGCGATGAGGCCGAGCTGTGGGTGGTGACGAAGGCGCGCTGGGCCGAGCTGCGCGGGCGGTAGGGGCAGAGGGGACCCTTCGCGAAACAAGCCGGACCATCGACCGTCCCGCCGGTAAGCTCCCCGTGTCGGGTCGCAGCACGGGAGCTCAGATGTCCACGCCAGACCTCCGCGCCATCCGCCTCGCCATCATGCTGGCCCTGCCCGGCTGCCTGACCAACGGGGACAAGCAGACCGACAGCACCACCACCACCACCACACCGGGAACCACCGAGCCCGGGCCATCCCTCCTCGGCTGCGACGCACCCACCCAGATCTTGGACGACGCCGGCAGTCCCACCGGCCTCGTGCGCTGCGCCGACGGCTCCGTGAACCGCACCGACGCCCTGCCCACCGACAGGACTGGGGCAACTGCACCACCGACGCCGACTGCACCGACGGCCCCAACGGCGTCTGCGCCCAAGGCATCTCCGAGCCCGACGGCATGCCGTACTGCGGCTGCACCTACACCTGCAGCACCGACGCCGACTGCAGCGCCGACCAGGCCTGCATCCCCGTCCAGCACCTGCGCGACGGCACCAACGGCCCGCGCTGCATCACCACCGACTGCTTCACCGGCGCCGACTGCGACTCCGAGGAATGCGGCGTGGCCGAGTACCACACCCTCGGCGTGGTGGGCGAGCAGGTCAGCTGCCGCACCGCAGACGACACCTGCCGCACCCATGAAGACTGCTACGGCGACACCCCCGACTACGTGGGCTGCATCCCCGGCTGGGGCGACGACCCCACCGCCTGGACCTGCGAGAGCACCGGCGTACCCGGCCGTCCCATGCGCATCGATGACACCCCGGTGCTCGCCCCCGAGGCCCCGCGCGCCGACTGGTCGGCCACCACCGGCGTCCCGCTCCCCACCACACACGCCGACCGCCACCTCCTCGCCCAACACTGGTCCGCCGTCGCCCGCGCCGAGCACGCCAGCGTGGCCTCGTTTGCCCGGGTCGCCCTCGACCTCATGGCCCTCGGCGCCCCACCGCAGCTCCTCGCCGACACCCACGCCGCCGCCGCCGACGAAGTGCGTCACGCTGAGCGCTTCTTCGCCTTGGCATCCGCCGTCGGCCCCTCGGTTGGCCCCGGCCCGCTCCCCATCCCCGCCCTCCAGCCCCCCGACCCCGCACGCATCCTCGCCGACCTCCTCCGCGATGCCTGCATCAACGAGACCCTCGCCGTCTGCCAGGCCGTGGCCGAGCGCGACGCCTGCACCGTCCCCGCCGTCCGCGATGTCCTCACCGCCATCATCGCCGACGAAACCCGCCACGCCGCCCTCGCCTGGCGCACCCTCCGCTGGCTGCTCGAAGCCTTCCCGCACCTCCGCACCTCGGGCCTCGCCACGCGCCTCACCCGCCACGCGCTCGACCACCGACCCACCCCGATGGCCCCGAAGCGCCCGCTCGAAGCCTATGGCCTCCTCGGCACCGAGACGCTGCTGAGCGTGCGCGAGGATGCCCTGCACACGGTCATCTTGCCGGCGTTGAGGGCGCTGGAATTGGTGGCGTAGACCCTCCCCCACAAAGTCCTCCCCCTTCAGGGGGAGGTGGCGGCGCAGCCGACGGAGGGGGCCCCGTGTTGACGGAGGACCTCGTGTTTCCAGAGTCCTCCCCCTTCAGGGGTCTCCTACCCGCACAAGTCGTGCGTTCCACCGACAGAACACAGTGTCCTCGGTTGAGGT
>ENA-OWNT01000865-OWNT01000865.1-seawater-metagenome-genome-assembly--contig:-NODE-865-length-51022-cov-6.263362_pt1 | contig 51022 bp, 59 predicted proteins | sample MGYA00238136_ERZ651165 | MGnify/ENA primary metagenome ERZ651165 (study PRJEB26861, sample SAMN08777766) | seawater metagenome | isolation source: coastal seawater | place: USA: Florida | collected... | reverse complement strand
TTTTCGGACACGATGCATCGTGTCCCTACACAAATGGGTATTTTAGTAGCGGACAAGCCTTAAATCCCCTCCCCATTCACGCTCAAATAAAACATGTTTGAGTGTTTGTAATCACTGACAGTATATTTTTCGTAAAATATCGCCTTCGAGTCGCTATGGAGAGGGGACTTTAATGACAATTTTTTCTAATAAACCCAAATTATATATGATGACTATCTCCGATTTCTCTATTGAAAAACGGGCGCGTTGCGTTATGGTGATGGCATGATGCTAATGACCATAAGGAATGATTATGTTTATCGTTGATTTTATAGATGATATGCTTCGCAAAGTGTTTAGCGGTGGTGGGGGTTCATCGGATGATGGCTATTATGTATATGTGAAGCCGAAAATGTGCAAAGAAATTGTGCAGGTTCGCATCAATATGAAAAGTGATCTCTCTCTGACCGAAGATACGAACGGCTACTGGGTACGGAAACTGGCAAGTGCGACACGCTGTCCGTTTCAATCCGAGATTATCCTCTATTTTGATAAATCACGGAAATTACAAAATCGTGAAATCGAAAATGGCGAATTTGTCAGCGAAGAAGAGTACCGGGCGTTTGTCGGGGAAGAAGGGTAAAATCGACGGATGAGATGTATCTCATCCCTACGAAACCGTCATAAACAAAGTATTTTGTAGGGACGGCAGGCATACATGCCGTCCGCCAGAAGATTACTCCCTCATAGAGTGTTATAATATCGCGTCGTTTGTTCCGGCAAGCTGACGTAAGAGTTCCAGTTGACCGACATGATAGGTTTCATGCCAGATTAGCCCCTGCAAGCGTTCCATACGTGTTTTTTCTTTCAGGCTTTCGAAGAGTACCCCGTGTTGTGGTTTTTCTGAGAGAAAATCGACGGTTGCGCTATCAAGCACAGTCACAAGACAATCTTTGCTCCGGCGCAGGCAGGTGAGCAGGATTTCGAGTTGCGCGACCTCATCCTCAGCTTGTAATTCTTCCGAGCCGCGTCGATAAATATCCACTTCTTTTGCCGGCATCAGCGTTGTTTCGTCGATTGCACGCAGCATCCAGTCACGGTGTTCTGCGATATGTCCGAGTACCCAGTTCATGCGATTTGCCCGGAAGGGTGGTGTGACCATGCTCTGATCGTGGGATAAGCCTTCTGTCTGTTTGTCGATGATCCATTGATTACCGTTCAGCGTTGCGATCAGGCTCTGAATTTCATTTTGTGAAATCATGGTGTTTTGCCTTAAATTTTCTGAAATGGGATAACGGCGGGTTTGGCACACCGCGTCTGGCACGCCAAACCCCTACCATTATTTACCCGTGAACGCGGTCGAAAGCCTGTTGAGTCAGTTGCAGGACTTCAGCGTCAATATCTTCGACAGATTGCAGTTCAACCATGTGGGTGATGTTGGGCATCGCACCGAGACCTTTTGCTTGCTGTACCCGTCCTTCAAAGGGCATATCACCTAAATCCAGTCCGTAGCGAATGGTCTTTTTCGTCAATTTAGCGCATCCGAAGATTTTTTCGCCTTCAATTGAGATATAGGCTTTGGTCGGGATGAAAACCACATCATCAAATAGCGGTGTGACCTGGTCTTTCAGGCTTTCGTAAACAGGTTTCCACTGTTCATTGCCATCGAATAATTTTTTGAACAACTCTTCGTAATTATAGACAGGCTTGCCATCGTTCAGATACAGGTTTGCCAGATAATTCGATTGCAGGTGATTCAGGTCGTGATTGGCTTTCAGGTGCTTGAGAATGGTATTCGGTTTGGGTTCAAGCCCTGCTTTTTCGATAATGCCCATCCATTCTTCAACGGAATGTCCGGTAGCATCTTTTGCTGTTTCGATAAATTCTAATTCCCGTTCCTGTGAACCGCGTGCCATGTGTTTGTCTCCTTTTTGGTTAAAATATATGTTTTGTAGGGGCAGACCGACTGTCTGCCATTACGGTTGTAGATAAATTGTTTACCAGATGCCGATAATCAGACCCATCAATCCAAGTATAACGACATCGTGTAAGCCATTAATCAGGGTGAGGCTCATCGGGCGTGCTTCAAAACGGTCTTTGACGAAGGCGGTGTTGGCTGAAAATCCGACCGCAAGCAATAAGCCGACTATCAAGCCACCGTACCATGTATCAATTGCCATCCAGCCGATGAAAATGGCGAGTATGACTGCGGTGATGATCGCGCCGACAATTGCCGCCACAATCGAGAGCGGTGAAGCATCTTCTGCGACCTGTTCGGCTGTTTTCCCGATACCCGCTAACCATTGTTTATTGAATGCGAAGGGGGCATTGAACCAGACTGCGCCGATAATCACTTCGACCAGTGCTGCGACTGCAATTGCGAAAAAGTTGAGTTCCGGTAATGTCATGTGCGTTTCTCCGTGTTGTCATGAGTTGATAATTTAACGGTACAACTTCAAGTCAGCTTGAAGTCAAGCACTTTTTTGAAAATTGCTCAAAATTGGTCGGATTTGAGGTCGAAATTGGAGAAAATTGTGAACCACAGAGGCACAGAGGGCACAGAGAAAAGATAAAGAAGGCATTGCAAGTCGTGCTACGGGTGTCGTGTACGCCACCCTTACATTTGTTGTTTGATTATTTAACTTGCATTATTCAAGGGGGTGGAGGTGGCTATTTTTCTTCATTGCCCAGGGCGATATCCAGTTCAAAGTGAAGATACTGGCAATTGATGGATTCTTCTAAGAGGGCTTTTGTGGATTGTGCCTGTTTGATGAGGGCTTCGACTTCGGCGATTTTTCGTTCTGCGATGATTTGCCAGCGCTGGGATACAGGCATATCGTCAGGGAAGTCGTAGAGCAGTTCTTTGATTTCATCGAGGGTGAAATTGGAATCTTTTGCCAGTTGAATCAGGGCGAGAATTGGCAAAACTTTTTCTGAATATTGTCTGCGACCGTTGACCCGTTCCGGTGGGGCAATCAGACCAATATCTTCATAGTAACGCAGGGTAGAGGTCGCAACATCTGCAATTTCTGCTACTTCACCGATGCTCATGAACATAAGACTATCCTCAAAGAATCATACATTTCATGTAATTTTCTAAATTGTTTGAACCACAGAGGCACAAAGACTCAGAGAAAAAATGAAAATTGGATGGTCGAAACCGTATTATGTCTGTCCTGGATTTTGCTGACAGGCTGATTGCTAGCTGCTGAACGCTCCATTATTATAGATGATTTGTTCGAATTGTGCGACTCAGGATAGATGATTGTTATCTGTGCCGATATAGGCGACATCGCCAATCGAATAGAGCGGGATGTTTGCTATTTTTGCTTTGTAACGTTGAATGAAGCGCCATCCATCCGGTTTGCCACGTTCACCTGCTTCGACCATCAGCGCATCGACATCTTCTCCGCCGATTTCGAGTTGCACATCATAGACTATTGCATAACCTAGCGTATCCTCATCTGCTTCTGAGACGGCTTGCTGTGCCCGTTCGATGGCGACAGCAATATCCTCATCCGCAAAACGCCGTAAAACCACACCTTCTTTAGTCAGCAAGAGGGCAAATGGGACGAGATTTTGCTCCGATTTCAGCGTTTCAATGCCTTCTTCGGCTGCTGAAAAAACCATCTGCATCAAGGGGTCGCTAATATTGAGTTCCGACATAATCACCTCATTTATTCAAAGGCAAGTATAGCATCTGTGTCAGGATTTTAGAGAGCGTGAATCGCCTCTATCCGGTAAATTAGTGCTTGACCTTAAAGTAGCTTTAAGGTTTAGGATGATTGTGAAAGAGGCAAAAAGATGTTGAAAATCGGGCAATTTGCAGTACTGACAGGCATTCCGGCAAGCAGTTTACGTTACTATGACAAAATTGATTTGCTGAAACCTGCTATCACTGATGAGAGTAACGGTTATCGGTATTATGCCTATAATCAATTGAATCAGGCGAGTCGATTGGTGGCGTTGCGGGACTCCGGTTTTTCGCTGGAGGAATTGCAAAAGTTGCTGGCAAATCAACTCACACCGGGACATGTGCGGGCATTGCTCAGAGAACGGCGCGATGCCATTCAAGAACGCATCCGTGACGATGAACAGCGCTTACAAATGATCGGGAATATGCTGCACGAAGTCGAAATGGACGGGCGTTTTTCACAATATGGCGTCAGTTTGAAATCACTCCCGGCGCAACTTGTGCTGAGTCATCGTTTTTATGCGACTTCAAAAGATGAAATTGATGATCTGGTGGATTCAGCGCGTGCGATGCTGGAAAAACAGGCAAAAGCGAGTGCGCCAGTTCGCTTCATTTTCTATGACCTGATTTATCCGCAACACCGGATTGAGATTGAGGTTGCTATGCCCGTTGCGAAGAGAGTGACCCCTAATCCTCCGGCGACGATGCGTGAGTTACCCGCTTATCCACTGGTGGCATCAGTTTTCCAGAACGGTCGCGAAGGCATTACACGCGCATGGACAGATTTACGCGCCTGGATTACCGGGAATGGTTATCAGATTACGGGTCCTTTTCAAGAACTTGTGTTGATGGATTCACCCGATGGCATCGTTTTCGAACTCCTCTTTCCTATCGAAAAACAGGCTACAGGAGATACATCATGAATTACCGTTCATTGGGTCGCACAGGCGTTATGGTCAGTCCATTATGTTTTGGCACGATGATTTTTGGCTCGAAAACACCGGAATCGGAGGCAATTAACCTGGTGGATTCCGCGCTGGATGCTGGCATCAACTATTTTGACACAGCAAATGTTTATGGTCGCGGGACAAGTGAAGAAATTCTCGGGAAGGCACTGGCACGGGATGGCAAACGCGAGAAAGTGATCTTAGCGACAAAGGTCTGGGGACGGATGCGGGAAAATGATCCCAATGCACGCGGGATTCACAGACGGCAAATAATCGAACAATGCAATGCCTCGCTCAAGCGTCTGAATACCGATTGGATTGACCTGTATTATATTCATCGTCCGATGGCAGATATTCCGATAGATGAGACACTGCGTGCGCTGGATGATTTAGTGCAGCAGGGTAAGATTCACTATATTGCCTGTAGCACCTATTCATCGTGGGGGGTGATGGAGGCATTATGGACATCGGAACGCTTTAAGTTGAATCGTTTTATTGCCGAACAACCGCCGTATCATCTGTTTGAACGGGCAATCGAACGTGAATTGCTGCCGATGGCTATGAGTTATGACCTTGCGATAATGCCCTGGTCGCCTTTAGCAGGTGGATTGCTGACAGGAAAATACACGCGGGACGATATTCCGGCAGATGGTCGTTTACAGGCTGGGAATGATTGGGACGATAAACATTTTAAGCCGGAAGTGTTCGATGCCCTGGATGCTTTACAGGAAATTGCCACAGAAAAAGGATGCACTCTGGCACAATTATCACTGGCATGGTTGCTGGCACAGCCCGGTGTCACTGCTCCGGTTATCGGCGCACGCAATCAAGCTCAGTTTGATGAATTAATCGGCACGCTGGATGTCGAAATTACAGAGGATGACCGCCAGCGTATTGACGCGATTTTTCCACCATACAATTCCATCGTTCCCTATTACTATACCGATGGCTCTGCTGATTTCCGTCCGCATCAATACCGTCCCTGATTGTTGCTAATCCGGTGTGAACGGGGTATGGTCGGAAAAATTATGTTTTCAAGGAGAAACGACTATGCCCCATCCACTTGTATTGCAATTACGATTTACCCGCAGTGAGCTTCTACGGGCGTTAAAAGATGTATCAGCAGAAGAAGCTGTTAAACATTTTGAACCGATGAACTGTATTAGCTGGATTGTCGGTCATCTCGCGAATCAGGAGCAAACATACTGGTTGACCCGCGCACAGGGTATTACGCCTGTCCCGGAAGTGACTGCTTATGGATTCGGACAGCCAAAGAGTACACCCGACCTGGATGAAATGTGGGCGGCATGGCATCAGGTTACAGACGCCTCCAATGACTTTCTGGATACGCTTGATAATGAGCAAATGACCTCCAATGTATTCCCGAAAACCAATGTCACCCTGCGGGAAAGTGTCGGGACGAGCATGTATAGAGTCATCTATCACTACTGGTTTCACCTCGGGGAATCACAGGCTATCCGGCAATTACTCGGGCATACAGACCTGCCTTCGTTTGTCGGCAACCTGGGTGGAGAAGCGCCTTATACACCGGAATAATTTTCAAGCAAAATCCGCAGAATCACGGTAAGATTGAGGCGATGACTCACACATATTCAGGATAATTTTCATGGCAGACCGTGATACAGATAGTAAATTGGATTTAATACTCAAGCGCCTCGATCAATTGGAACGGCGACAGGAACTCTATTTTGAGCAGGTGGAAGCGCTGCTCAATTTGCATACCATGCTTGCGCCGATTAATGCGCCACTGCCTCCGATGCGGAAATGGGCAATCGCGCCGGATTTTGGTAATTTGCTCTATACGCTCTTGATGGAATATCAACCGACTCAGATTGTTGAACTGGGCGGCGGTGTTTCGACCGTGATTACCGGGTATTATTGCGCTCAGATGGAAATTAAGGCAGTCGTAGAGGCTTTTGACCATCATCCACTGTATGCCTCGCTTGCCCGACAGCATATCGACTCGCATCAGTTGATTGATGTGGCAACCGTGCATCATGCACCGCTTGAAGCACTTGAAATCAGTGGCGAAAAATGGCACTGGTATGATCCGACAGCCTTTGACCTTCTCACAGAAATCGACTTCCTTACCGTTGATGGTCCACCGCAACAGGACAACCCGACATCTATGGTACGGTATCCGGCTTTGCCTGTGCTGTTTAGCAAATTGAAATCCGGGGCAATTATCTTGCTGGATGATGCACATCGCGAGGACGAACAGAAAATAGTCGAACGCTGGTTAGACGAATTTGACCTGGTGAAATTGCGCGAGGTTGATACCGAAAAGGGGGCGGTTGTTCTCCAGAAGAAATAGAAGAAAAGTCTCAATGCAGAGGCTAAAAGTTGTAAATGATTCAGGATAGGGATTTGGCACACCAAACCCCTACGTATAGACGATTTGATATGACTTTCCAATTTCTATATGAGAGACTTCATTATGGAAAAGATGACAAAAGCGGAGGCATTCGCATTTTTAGGTGAGAAAGCCCGTTCCGCGAAGATTGCGACGGTGCGGGAGGATGGTCGTCCTCATGTTGTGCCGATATGGTTCATGCTGGAAGGGGAGATGATTATTTTCACAGCATGGTATACCTCTATCAAAGTGAAAAATATCACGCGGGATAATCGCATTGCCCTGTGTATTGATGAAGATGCGCCACCGTATCATTATGTCACGGTAGAAGGTCGCGCTGAGGTCATGGATAAATCAAAGGAAGCCAGTCACTATTATGCGAAGACCATCGCAGAGCGTTATGTCGGCGCGGAAAAAGCCGAAATCCTCGCCGGACGCTATGGTATCGAAGGGGAATGGGTGTTTAATTTAGTCGTGGAGAATGTCATTGCGTACCGGAATGTGACGGATTAGAGAAACATCGTCTCAGATACAAATTACCCACCTGAGACGATGTTTAAATCGACTATCTACAGATGATAAACATAATTATCCCGTAGTTCAAAACACAGGCATGAAGCAATGCTGCTAGATAATTTTTTGATTCCAAATTGCTTCTTATAATCAGGTTTTAGCTCTTGCAACTTTTTCCCGAGTAACCCGCACTGCACACGGTTATTCTCAGGATTGAGTTCGTGAAAAGCCTGTTTCAATAGTTTTTCAAATTTCGACGGTTTACGTTTTTTGAGTGAGGCTAAATCCTGTTTTAGATTTTCGATGAAGTGAAATTTGTCACAGATTTCTGGTAGTAAAGGAGAAGCCTTTCCCTTATTGCTAATACCTATGACGGTTTTCTCTCTATCTTTGATCTTCGCACACAATTGTCGAAAATCAGCATCCCCTGAAACAATGACAAATGTATCAGCATCATTAGAACCTAAGATTATGCTTGCATCTATTAAAAGTTGCTTGTCTGTAGAGTCTTTTCCGATGCGATCTACCTGTATTTGCTCAATCTTGTGTTTATTCAGTTTTTGAAGATGTTTTTTGAGCGGTGCCTTGTTCCAATCACCATAGATGCGACAGATTGTTAGCTGTCCATAGTGACTAGAAATTTCGAGAATTTGTGTGAGTTTGTCTAATTGAGCATTATCAGCATCAATTAGTACAGCTACACGCTGTGAATAGGGAATATTAAACATGGATGCTACCTCATAGCAAATGTTAGACAGTATAGTGAGGAATTAGAGGGAATTTGCGGTCTGTGGGGATACCCGCCTTTCGCGTGGCATTCGATTAAAGGGGAAGCTCCTGCTTATGCCTTTAATCGCGCATGTCTCTTATTCCATTTATATGTCTGAGCTATTCAACAATAGCTCCACTTGCAAGAATTGAATCCACACCATCATGGGGGATGAATCAAACAATATACAATTTTGCTTGATTCCAAGTGTTCAATGTTGCTAAGAACATTGATTTCCACAGACAAAAACATCATAGAATATTCAGGAAGGGTTTGTCAATCAGTTCGGAGTAGATTTTTGTATAAATTTTGAAACTATTAAGAGGATAACATATATAAAGGCAGGTATGGCGACCCGCCTCTTCAGTATTTTTCGGATGAATTAATCAATTTTGCTGATGGTATCGCCTGTATTGACTGTACCGTTGGTGATGACTCTGGCATTGAGGCCACGATGACGCGCTGCACGTCCGGCGGGTGAATTGACGAAACGAATCGCTCCACTACCGAAACGTTCGGTAAATTTAGCGCAGCCTGTATGCGGGAGTTCTGAAATTTCTAAAACGGCTGTCCCGAGTTGAATGCGTTGTCCGGCAGGTAAGTTTTCATCGCTTAAATCATAATCGACAAAAAATTGATCACCAGCCAGTGACCAGCGTGTTTTTTCCCCTGCGAGAAGATCAATGACACGGCTATTCATCAATGTGATCTGTGCTTCAATCATTGCGCTGCCATCATCTGTGTGACGGCTACCGCGCGCTTTCCAATTATCGCCAACCAGACCTTCAACGGTATCGAGTTCGACGGTTTCTACAATGTTGCGTTCATCGACTGCCGGACGCGCTACAATCATTTCGACTGTGCCTGTATCCGATGGGGAAGGGTCGAGTTCCGCGAATTTGGCTTCTAATTGGGTGATGTCGCGTTCTGCTTGCATAATGTTGTCTCCCTTGTAATTGGACGTTGCTATCATCTCATAATGAATTGGTCTGCCATAGTACCAATATAGACCGTTAACCCCTATCCCCCGCCCTTTCCCCATTCACGTTCGCAGGCTCTCTATGGAGAAAGGGAGCTTTTTCAGTCACATTTATATTGACTCCGTGTATTCAGAATGATTATTTGTTGATGTAAGGCATCAGGTAATCATACGCTCCTATCTTTGCCCTGTGAGTGATGATACATGCCCTGTAAAATTTGCCTGTTCACCGTTCATAGACAGAAATCGCTATCACATGAGCATGACTGCCAATCCACAATCCACCAATACGACTTTGCGTCCGCTGATGTATCTTGCACTGGTAATATTTTTTGCCGGGATTTTCGGTTATAACATCCTCGTCACAGAGCGCAGCATCGGCACAATTTTGAATATTTTCAGCACGCGATTTTTAGGCATTTTCATTGAAGCTGTGCCTTTTTTACTGCTGGGGACGCTGACATCAGGTTTGATTGAAGCCTTTATTCGTCCGCAGGATATTGTGCGCTGGATGCCGAAAAACCGGATTATCAGTGTAATTGGCGGGGCATTTTTAGGAATTATCTTCCCGGTGTGTGAATGTGGTGTTGTGCCTGTTGTGCGGCGATTGTTCAAAAAAGGCTTGCCGATGTCGGTTGGTGTGACCTTTTTACTTGCTGCGCCATTCATGAATCCGATTGTCTTTGCGAGTACTTATATCGCATTCGGATTCGGGACAGTCTTCATTGCGCGATTTGTGCTGACAGCAGTCGTGGCGATTTCAGTCGGCTTGATTTTTGCAGTGAACTCTAAACCGGGCGATGTTTTGCTTCCGGCGGCATTATTGGATGATAGTGAAGTTGATAGTGTTACGATGGCGCGTCCGGGTTATAAACAGGGCTTATCTCAGGCAATGACGGTTGCTGTCAATGAATTTTTCGAGATGGGGCGTTTCCTTGTGATGGGCTGTTTGCTAGCTGCTGCCATGCAAACGCTGATTAACCAGTCTGATTTACAGGTCATCGGACAGGGACCCGTTTTAAGTGTGATTGTGATGCAATTATTCGCCTTCGTACTCAGTGTCTGTAGCACGGTTGATAGCTTCCTCGCGCTGGCATTCGTCAACACATTCTCAATCGGGGCAATCATCGCGTTTTTGTCATTCGGTCCGATGGTCGATGTCAAAAGCACGATGATGTTCATGGGTGTTTTCAAGAAACGCGCTGTTTTCTACCTGATTATTTTGCCATTTTTGATGAATCTGCTGGCGGGTGTGATTATCAACCTGCAATCGGGATTGTTATAACCCGGCGTTTTTCATGCGTTTCCCGAATTGCGCGAATTGATACAAAAATTTTGTGCGGGATTGCGGACGTTGCCGGAGTTCTTTCGTTAGTGTCTTATCCAATTCTTCGACAAAACCATCACGTGGGAAACGCTCTAAAACAGTGTTTCTCGTTTGTTTGGCGATTTTCCAACGACGCATCCCGATCACATCCAATCCCGACCCTGCCCGTAGTAAATGGGCTTCTGAACCTTCCCCGACAGAGACATCAATATTGAGATGCAGGCTAATCGCTTCATTAACCTGTGATGCTTTCTGCTCATTCCAGCCATGTGAACTACAAAATTCGTGCGCGACCTTTGCTCCTTCGACCGCAAAACAATTGGCATGGTCATCCTGTAAATGATAGGTCGGAGTCAGAGCGATGTCGTGCAGAATGGCAATCACATAGAATAATTCTTCATCGAAGGGGATGTTATCCTGTTGCGCTAAGATATTGCCCCAATAATAGGTTCGGACACAGTGCAAATAGAGCGCTGAACTAGAAACATCCTCACATAATTCAGTTGCCTGTTTTGCTAAAGCACTATCCGGGATGCGAATGCTGTCGATGTCAAAGGGCTTTCCGGGTGATTTTTTATTGAGCATCAGGCTAATTTGTGCGCGGATAATGTCTCCGATAAGTGATAATTTGTTGCTGAATGATAGTGTCCCGCCTGTTTCATTTGCCCATGCAATCGAACCGATTTTGTGTGCCATGTGTTATCCTTTGATAGTGTCTGCGATGCTTTCTACAATACGGGCTTTCGCTATTGAGGACAACAGGCAGGCAGCGTTCATGAGACAAAACAGGGGAAGTGTCCCATTATGCTAAACGATACCGTAACTGACCGTACCCGGATTGTTTTATTACGGGCGTTTATGAAAATCATGGCAGTCAAATCGTATGAGGAGATCACTGTTCAGGAGATTGCCCGTTGTGCGAATGTCGGACGTAGCACATTTTACCGCTATTTTCCGGGCAAAGTTGATTTATTGCTCTATTTTCATGAGTACGCTTTTCACTATTCGGGGATTGTGCCACAGGATAAAGATGCCTGGTTAGCGGATGAACCCTCTCCGAAATTGACTCACTTCCTGAATCGCGCGAAAAATGAATATCACTACACCCCGTTTCTCTATAAATTGGGCAACGAAATTGATTATTTCACACGCCAGCAAAAACAGACCTTGAATAGAATGTTCCGCGAGAGCCTTGAGGTAAATTTTTCAGTGGATGAACTCAAAATGCCTTATGATTTAATTGCACAGGGGATGAGTGGCATTTTCCTGGAAATTTTTTTAGGCTGGATTGAAGATATGCAGAGTCAAGCACCCCCGGAGATGGCAAATTACCTGCATCAGTTGATTCGCGGGGTGTTGTTGCAGGGAATGGAATAATGCGTGCCCCGGATGGCATTATGCAGATTAAAAAAACTAAACGGGGAAATAAGTGTAGGGGAAGGTCACCGTGCCTTCCCGTATTACAATCGCGGGAGTGCACAGAGGCACTCCCCTACACCTGGTCTATTTTAGTTTTGTGACCGGGTTTTCTCCGTATTTAAAAGTTAAAGAGCATGATGCCATCCCTACAAAATGCGGAATTGTAGGTACACGATGTATCGTGTCCGGGAATTTTACTTATAGCTCACCGATGAGAAAAATTGCCCTAAAAAGCTGCTCGGGCGGGTGGCGAGTAGGTCTGTTTTCGGGAAGCCACCATCTTTTGCCAGTTTCGACCAGACTTTAAAGGTCATCGGGTAGGGAACATAGGCATTGCCCTGTACTGTGTCATATTCCACGATGATGAGGCGTCCCCAATGCGCCAGGTAGCTATGGAGCAATTCGATGACCGGTAATTTCTCACGGACGAAGTGCAGCGAATTCGCCATGATGATGCCATCCAGTGGTGGCAAATCCAGTTTGTGTGTGAAATCGCCCCGCATAAACGAGACTTTGTTATCAGGAAATTCAGCGTCGAAGCGGGTTTCCTGTGTTTTGAGTGCGCGTTGATCTAAATCTACTGAATAGATATGACTATCTGTGCCGAGGCATTCTGCCAGTGCTAAAGTGAATGCACCGCGTCCACTGCCTAAATCCGCCCATGTACCACCCTGCGGAATCCCATTTTTTATCAGATTAACATGGTCTTGATGGTTCATTATTCCCACCTTTCCTTTCCTGAATCATAGCATTTTTGTATCAGAAACAGGTATGCGGGGGAGTTTTCAGTTGTTAGTAGTCAGCCATCAGTCGCAGGGGACACATCGCCGATGCGCCCCTGCGTATGGGATTATGTGAAGATTTTTGCCATTTTATCGAGGCATTGTTCCATGCCCATTTTCGACATCTCCGCCATTTGACCTTCTGTCCAGCCAAATTCGGTGATAGTGAGTTCAGTTTTGTTGTCCCCGATAGACTTGAATGTGACAGTATGGCGTTGATTCTGCGGGAAATCGTCCGGCATCCCCATCTCAACGGGATTGACTGTCTTGCCATCTTCGTCTGCCAGGTTATGAATATAAGTGATTTCTTGCATCGGCACGATTTTTTCATAATGCCATGTGCTGTAGCTTGTCCCGAATTGCGGATTGCTCATACAGACCAGGCTTGTGCGACCTTCTTTAAAGTCGATTACGGCAAGTGGTGCGGTAAAGCCATCGGGTCCCCACCATTGTTTGACAAGTTCAGGCTCATGCCATGCCTGCCAGACTTTTTCAACAGGGGCATCGAATGTGCGGGTAAAAACAAGGTCGATTGTTTTTTGTGCGGTGTCCATTATCGTCTCCTTGATTGCTTTTGATAATCACATGGTATAGCAACACGGGGGAGACCGTCTTGTAAAAAATGGCAATTTAGCAATCTATCCCCTCATTGTAGGGACACATCGGCGTATGTGTCCGTTTTGCTGGCGGAGGGATACGCTGATCCCTCCCTACAAAGCCTTATAGAACTAGCCGGATACCGGAAATGCCTGAATCTCTGCGGGAGTATGTCCGATATATTGTTTCAATGAGCGGGTGAGGTGTGGTTGATCGTAGTAGCCTGTTTCAAAGACGGTATCGAGAATCGACATGCCGTTTTGTAGCATGATTTGTGCCTGTTGTGCGCGTTGCATCTGCTGAAACTGCTTCTGACTGAGTCCGGCACTCTGTAAAAAACGATGCCGGATAGTACGTGGGGATAAATCCGGTGTGTGTCCGGCTAAAACCTGATTGACGAGCGGATCATGCACGAGAATCTCTTCTTTTATCAGGCGTTGAATGAAGCAATCGACATTTTCAAAGGTGGGGATTTCCCATGTATCACTCTTGAGCCAGAAGGTATTTGAGCGTGCGCCGGGGAGTTGTTGTTCGGTATCGCGGAGTTGCTTCATTGGCAAATGAGAGAAAAATGTTCCGGCTTTCAAGCGAACCCACAGCACTTCTGCGCCAGCCGTGAAGGTTACATTACCGGATGCTGTCAGGGGACCCACGATATAGGGCATGATGTTGTCCTGATAGCGGGCAAAGACCATATGTGGATGTGTTTCTGCCGGACGAATCACCTGACTACTTTGAAGCATCTGACCGCCTGTGACCAGTTCAACATAAGGGGCATCGGAGCGTCTTTCCTCGATACGGAGCATCATGCAACAATCGCCTCAATAGGGGTACATTTGTTCTATTATAGCATGATTCTGATGTTGAAAAAGAAGCAGTGAGTCAATCAGAGAGAATTTCAGATTATTGACAAAATCGGATCTGGCACGCCAAACCCCTACCATTAATTTAAATTTTGGTTGTAGGGGCATGACGTGTCATGTCCGAAATCGAAGCTACAAGAACATTGAAACTTATTATGCCCGTTCGAGTGTTTTGAGCAATTCTTCCAGACGGTTCATGCTTTCGTCTGTGCCCTGTTCCATGCCGGATTGCAACATGCCTTCACGATCTTCAACTGTCTGGAAAACGCTGGAATCGGTCATGATGGTTTTGCCGTCGCGTTCTTCAAATGTGATGGTTTCCAGTAGAATGTGTCCGGGCATTCCTTCAAATTCGAAGGTTTGTACAATGCTTTCGGGCGCATTAATCTGGTGAAAAACACCATTGAAGATATATTGCTCATCATCACCACTCTGGATAAAGCGCCACATGCCACCTTTGTGGACTTCCATTTTATCCACAACAGTTTCATAGGCTTCTGCACCCCACCAGCGTGGAATCAATTGCGGGTCTGTGAATGCTTTGAAAACCAGTTCACGGGGTGCATCAAATTCGCGTATCATACGGACTTCATGTGTTCCCGGTTCTGCAACTACTGTAAGTTTACTCATTGTTGTTCTCCTCATCATTGTCCTGTTGTAATTCGTCTAAGAGCTTGTCCAGACGATTGAAACGTGCCTCCATGTGTTCACGATAGGGCGCTAACCAATCTTCAAGTTCTGCCAGAGGTTCTGGATTGAGTTCATAACGTCGCCACTGTGCTTCGCGGCGTACAGTGACCAATCCTGCCTCACGCAATACTTTCAGATGCTTGGACACGTTGGGCTGGGTGATGTCTAGAATATCAACCAGGTCGCCGACCATGCGCGAATGCTCACGGAGTAAATCTAAAATTTGTCTGCGGGTTGGCTCAGCCAATACTTCGAATATATTCATAGAACAAATATACTATAACACGTATATGCCTGTCAAGGCATATACAAAAATTGGGGAGGATTTCAACTGACCTGCGTTGCAAAATCGACAAATTTCGCACCATCGAGAAGCGGTTTGCCATGCCCGAATAAGACAATTGCAGGATTCAAATCTGCCAGTTTACGCAGTGATTGACGGTTCAACTCGCTATCCATAGTGAACATGTCAGGCGGTTCGCCCAATTCCGTTTGCAGGGTGAGGAAATTGATATTGTGTGCGACATCTCCGGCAATCAGCACACGGTCTCTTTCACGCCAGAATGAAATATGTCCGGGTGAATGCCCCGGTGTTTCGATGACGGTGAATGAACCAACCCTATCCCCTTCTTTTAAGCCTTTTTCTACCGGATGAGCCGCGCCTGTCCAGAATTGATTTTGTACGGTGGTAATCAGATTGGAGGGGATTTGACTATCCATGTTGCCCGTTTCCATTGCCGTGATTTCTATTTCAGAACACCACAGTGGAATATCAAGCGCTTCACATACCTCATGACTCGCGCCCTGATGATCGGGATGAACATGGGTGAGGGCATGTTGTTTGATCGTATGTCCGTTGAGTGCTTTGAGAATTTTCTTCTTGTCGCTACGGATTCCGGCATCAATCAGCGTATCATCGACCAGATATAGATTAATCAATTGCATCGGGGCGGTTGAAAGTTGATAAACACCTGTGGTAATTTCACGCATGATAGCTTGACCTCTTTTGATATAGTATTCAGAACAGGTGTTATCCTGCGGGAGATGTTAACCTGAAACGAGGCTGGCTTTTCCGTGTATGACGCTTAAGCGTTACATTGAAGGAAACTGACGCATAAATATGGATAGACGAATTAAACGAACCCGCCGGATTCTGAGTCAGGCATTTCTGGAATTGCTCAAACAATCCGATTTTCATGATATTAGCATCCGTGATATTACCGACCATGCCGATGTTGCGTATTCAACTTTTTTTCGGAATTTTGAGAGCAAAGAAGCGCTGATTCTGCATTATTTGCAAGAATTGATTGTCGAAAAGAAGGCTACGATTGATTCACAGCCTGATATGACCTTCCGTGACAAGCACCTCTACATTGTGCGGGCACTCATAGAAGGCGTTTATGAATGTCCGAATATTTTCAGTGTTTTGTATGCCACACCGGAAGCGCAATCGGCATTGAAGGTGTTCAAGCAGAATTTGATTGATCTGACTATCGACATGATGCCAGCGAACAGAGGCAACAGCGATATTCCACTTGAGCTTGTCTTAGATAGTGCGATGAATCAACTCATTGGAATTATTACCTGGTGGATTGACCGTCATTTAGAGCCATCCATTGCAAAAATACTCGATTACTATGAAAAATTGGTCATGGAATCGACATTGTCATTATTATGGACAGGTGTTTCAAAATGACTAATTCCCGGATTTATCCTGCTATTTTTTAGAGAATGGTATCAAGAACCCGCAAAAAATGTTCATAATCGTATAATTTGTACATCCTGAACTACCACCGGAAGGCATTACATAGTATAATGACTCTACGAGAGTGACCTGTAAACCAGAATGGAAGTTAAAACCTGTGCGTCGGATTGCAGTCCTGTTGTTGTTCATCATGGTCGGCTGTGCGCCACAGAACCAGGCAGTTATCAGTGAAATTGATCTGCCAACGCTGGTTCCGTTGCCCACCAATACCCTTGATATACAGGAACCTGCCCGCATTGCGACAGCATTTTTAGGCGCATGGGAAGCGCAGGAATTTGCCACCATGTACAGTCTGTTGTCGTTTACTGCACAGGAAACGATTTCGCTGGAAGATTTTCAGGCACTGTATGAAGAGAACCAGGCGACGATGACATTCGATTCACTTGAATTTGAAGCGGTGTCAATGGTTGCAACCGGCTCACGTACAGCGCAACTCTCGTATAACATCACATTCCAGACCCGTTTGCTAGGCGAAATTGAGGATGACGGGCGCACCCTGACTGTTATCCTTGAACCGCAAACGGGCATCTGGCGTGTGGCATGGAGTGTCGGCGACATTTTCGCTGAATTTGCACTCGGTGCCCGCCTCGAATTCCAGTCCAATTCCCCCGGACGCGCTAATATTTATGCCCGTGATGGTGAAATTATTGCTGATATGCAGGGACGTGTCGTCGAAGTTTATGTCGTGCGTGCCGATGTCGAAAATTGGGAACTCTGCAAAAGTACCCTGACCGATATTGTTGGTGTCACTGACCAGCGTATCGAACAGATTTATGCCAATGCACAGCCTGATTGGTCGATGCGTGTCGGAACGATTGAAAGCGCTACGTTCAGCAACGACATACTGAATGATCGCCTTGAAAATGATTGCGCTGCCACATTTGAAGGAATTCCGATACGTCGTTATCGCCCCAACGGGTCGGTGATGCCGCATGTGCTGGGTTATGTCGGTTTACCGGATGAATCACAGGTCGATGGACTGATTCAAGCAGGATACGATTCCGAGACGATTATCGGACAGGCGGGTATTGAACAATCCTGGAACGATGTTCTGATGGGGCAACCCGGCGGACGTTTGCTGATTATCAATGCCGATGGGACACGCGCCAGGGTACTTGCGGAAATTGCTTCCGAGATTTCGCAATCCATCTGGCTGACAATCGACCTCAGTTTACAGCAATTTATTATCGACACCTTCAACACAGCTTATCTTGAAAGTCGATTTAATCTGGATGGTAGTCCGGGATGGGGGAGTACATCTCCTGGTGCTGCGGCTGTCGTGATGAATGTCAATACAGGGGAAATTCTGGCGATGGTCAGTTTCCCGACTTATGATGGCAATGCTTATACCACCTATCCGGCTATCGGACGCGATGTTGCCAATCAGATTCAGACCGATGTCACGGAAGATGATCGTAATCCGATTCTCAACCGTGTGACACAGGGCGAATATCCGGCAGGGTCTATCTTTAAGGTTGTGGATGCGATTGCTGTGCTGGATACAGGCGTTTATGATGAAAATACAGTCATCTTCTGTAGCGGCTCATGGACATACGAAGGCGATACCCGTTTTGACTGGTATCCGCCGGGGCATGGCAGGGTCAATACTCAAACAGCCTTGATGCAGAGTTGTAATCCATTTTTCTATGAAGCCGGATTCGTGCTCAATAATGCTGACCCCTATTTCCTGCCAACTTATGCGCGGCGTCTCGGATTGGGCAATTTCACCGGATTGACTGATCTGGTTGAGTCTCCCGGGCAAATCCCTGATCCTGATTTTATTTTGCAGACAACGGGTGTTCCCTGGACGTATTCCAATGCGGTCAATTTAGCCATCGGACAGGGCGAAATTTCTGTCACGCCCTTACAGATGGTGCGCCTCTATGCCGGGATTGCCAATGGCGGTAATTTGATGCAACCCTATCTGGTCAATGAGCAGGGGATTCTGAATCAGCGTACTCCGATTGCCGAGCCGACGGTCGTCAGTACTTTTGATATTCAGGACGAAACCCTCGCGATTGTGCAAGCCGGATTGTGTGATGTGATTACAGAGAATTTCGGTACAGCATCTCATATTTTCCGTGATTCACCGCTTGTAGATACCGTTGGTGTTTGTGGTAAAACAGGGACAGCGCAAGCTCCGGGCAACCAATTGCCTTTTAGCTGGTTTGCGTCTTATGCCCCTGCTGATAATCCTGAAATTGCAGTTGTTGTCATGGTCGAAAATGCGGGAGACGGTTCGGCTGTCGCTGCTCCCATTACCCGTCAAATCCTTGAATACTATTTCTTCCTCAATGATTGAGTAGATGCTTCAACGCAGAGAGTTCAATTTTAAGCACCATCGAATAATTCGACGGCTGGTAAATTATTTCATGGTTAAGGGTAAGATAAATATTAATTGGTAGACTTGTACCCCTCCCTAAATCCCTCCCCATCGCCGCTCGCGTTCTGCTTTCGGGCAATAATATGACGAACAAAAGAACCATTTGCGTGAAGTTTAGCACTCGATTCGCTATGGAGAGGGACTTTTTCTGTTTTTCTTTGCGCTTCTCCGTGCCTTTGCGACTTTGCGTCGAACATTAATTGAGTGAAATTATGCTAGTTTGACTTCCCATCAGTATCATTTATTCGACGGCTTCCAGAATTCCATTCGATAAATCGAATTCTGTGAGAAGCATCCGTTTTCGCAAGCGCATCGGAATGAAATTTATTTCATGTGTTTTCGTAGCTGGTTGATTTATCAACTAGCACTGAGGACTATTTTCTCCGTATCATTTTCTATCTATCCTCAATGATCGTGAGGGTCGGTGTCATGGGGTTTGATGACCATGAAACCGTTGTCGTCGCCCATCATGGATTTCGGTAGTGCTTCTCTATCCGGTCGTCCGTAGCGTTCGGGCATATTGGCAGCACAGGCTGTTCCGAAGCGCGGTTGAGCATAGTCGAGATGGGTTTTTCCGCGTAGCAGAATATGCTGATAATTGGCGTTATCGCCTTCATAATCATAACCATGATTCCAGGGCACACGCGACCGGGCATTGCAGTAATGTGTCACGAGGGCGCGGCGTGGAAAATTGGCTTTGTTGGCATGTGAGCGATGGAAGATGTGCCCGCCAAAGAATACAACATCACCGGGATTCATTTCAGCAGCCACTTCATTATCGTATTGTAATGCAATGTTGGAGACCGTGTTTTTATCGGTATCAGGATGACTGGCATTTTTGATCTGCGGAATATCAATCAGGCTAATGTCGCCCTGTTCCGAGACACCATCACAATCGGGATAAATCGGTTCAGCCTGTGAGCCGGGTGTCATCCACAGACAGCCGTTCTCTTTTGTGGCAGGGTCTAAGGCAAGCCATGCACCACAGAGGGTATCCGGCTGGGTCGGGATGTAATAAGAATCCTGATGAAATCCCTGTCCGACATGACCCGGTTGCTTGAAAAAGAGGATGGATTGCAGTGCCAGCACATCGGGTCCGATTAATGCTTCCAGCACATCGCCAATGCGGGGATGCAGCAGAAAGCGTTCAAACAGCGCTCCGACACGGTGGGGCATGTGGAGTCGTTCATAAAACATGCGACGCTCTTCGTCCGGCAGATCATCCGGTGGCACAGGAACACCCGGTAGCGTGACTTTCCCCTGTTGCATATCTTCCGTAAATTGCAGAATTTCAGCAACCTCTTCCTGACTGATGAGATTCCTGACAATTAAGTAACCATCGCGACGAAATTGTCTGTATTCGTCAACTTTCACACGATAGGGTTGATGTTCGGTAACTGTCGTTTCGGCTTGCATAAGATACTATCCTGTTAGAAAAATTATTGTACTCATTATACCGCAAAGACAATCACGAGCATCATTGGCAAATAGAAGCATTAATTGTCTCGACCGCAATCTAACATTTTCGTTATTTTCGACATGCTTGAGTATAAATCCGGTTTGAAAATAGACATGCTGTACAGGTAAGTGTTTACAGATAATTGTCTCTAAATTAACATAGATTCATTCGTTAATAATTCTGGAGACATGTTCAAATGGCATATACAGTCAACTGGCTCGTTGATAAACGGGTACTCATGCTTAAATATCACGGTGTTGTCACAGGTGAAAACCTCGCAAATCTGAATCAAGAACTCGCGCAATTCTTGCAGGAAGGCGAACAACCTGTTCATATCATTTCCGATGATACCAGCGTCGAGAAAAATGAAGCGCACCTCAATGATTTCCGCAAAAACTTTGCTGCAATGACCAAACCGGGCTGGGGACACATTATCATCATCAATGCCAGCACATTCACCAAATTTATCGGTGGTGTGATGGGCAGTGCATTACGCATCAATCTGAAAATTTTGTCTGATATGGATGCGGCAGAAGACTATCTCAGAGAAAAGGACGCTACACTACCGGCGTTCCCGACACCGGAACTGCAATAAGCTCAGCGGAGGATGACAGAGGTCGTCCTCTTTTTAATTTGAGGCTAAACGACGCATGGTTCACTTGCTACACTGAAATAAAAAACAGTGTGAAAGAGAAAAATTTGCCATGAAAGCTGCTATCCACACATTTGATTCCACCACAGAATTTTATACTGACGAACGCTGTTATGTTGTCGAAAATGCGAATGATGAGAATGACCCTGACCTCTCGATTGCGCGAATCCGGGTTAAGCCGCGTGTCACGACACAATGGCATTCTTTAACAGGCACAACCGAACGTTATGTGATTAGCTCGGGTAAAGGGCGCATGGAAGTTGGTGATTTACCGCCACAGGTTGTCACTTATGGGGATGTAGTCGTTATTCCGCCCGGTGTCCGTCAGCGTATTACCAATATCGGGGATGATGATTTGCTCTTCCTGGCGTTGTGTTCACCGCGCTTTGAACCAGATTGCTATGTGAATCTGGAAGATGGGGAAGAATAGAGTAATCCTTAAGATGATTCAATTTTCAAATCCCTCTCACTGTAGCGGGATTTTTTTTCGGGTGATGTTAGCTGTCTGTATTGATTGAAAGTTGATTCAAACCATATCTTTACAACTATTACAAAAAATTTTGTTACAATTATTAAAAATATTTTAAATGGGAGCTTCTGATGTCACAGAAAAAGCCCTTTCACGTTTATCGGCATAATCCCCATATTCTTGTTTTTAAATTTGATAATTTAGGCAGTATCGCGTCGAAGATGTGGGCAGATTTTTGTATTGAATATAACGGGCAGATGAATCCATTACGGATTGTGTATGATTTTGTAGATTGTGGTCCCCCTTCGCCATATTGGATAAAGAATCAAAATACTACACTCCCGAAGCTCATTATTCCCGAAAATACGCGCACAGCCTATCTCATTCCACATGAGGGGTATCGTGTGTGGACAGATGTTGTACTCCGCAAAATGCCTGTTGATGTGGGTCCCTTGCGTGCATTTACCAGGCAGGACGAGGCGATTGACTGGTTGATGGGTGGGCTGGAATTACCCGAAGAACAACCCGCAGCGGATAATAGTGTGTGAGATATTAAGTTTCTTTTTCAGGATTGAGCTTACTTCAATAGCCCTTAAAGACGCGTGTCACATAATCAGGGTCAGGACGTTCAATCATAGCTGTTACCCAGAATTGAGGATACACGATTCTTGATGATACGCTTTCCGGTGCATTTTTAAATTTAGTTATGCCTGCATATCCCATGTAGGCGTCTCTTGATGGCGGTAGAATGATAGTCCATTCGCCTCCTAAATGGTGCATAAAGGCATTGCTAACATAGCGCCCGACACCATCCAATGTCTGAATACCTTCCGGTGTGTAGGCTGCTTTTAAATTGACATATGTATAGAAGATTATATCCGTTAGTGAGACGATTGAATCGAACGACATATCAAGCGTTTTGCAATATTCTTCGGACAGAGTCGCGAAATAGTTCTGCATGTTATTTTCGGATTCGACAAGCCACTTCTCAAATTCAGCCCTGGTTTTAAGCCTGGGGAAGAATGTTTTGTCTACCATATTTATACTCTTGCCTTAAAACAACTTCTGCTGAGTCTGCTGACTTTTTGTCCCCATTTGCAGACGCGGCAATAATCCCGAATAACGTTCCGAGACTTTGTTGTTATCGACTGCCATTTTGATTGCTTTGCGTGTACCGACCAGCACGACCATCTGTTTGGCACGGGTGATGGCAGTATAAATCAGGTTGCGTTGGAGCATCAGATAGTGTTGCGTCATGATTGGCATGACGACCACCGGATACTCACTTCCCTGCGAACGATGGGTGCTGATACAAAATGCGTGAATCAGTTGTTCATCAGCATCGGAATAATCGTAATTGATGAAGCGCCCATCAATCACCACTTCGATTGCGTTTTCGTCATCATCAATGGCACGGATAATCCCGATGTCCCCATTGAACACCTCTTTTTCGTAGTTATTTTTGGTCTGCATCACCTTATCCCCCACACGGAACACTTTGTTACCGAACTTTTTCTCGGCTTTGCGTCCGCCGGGGTTGAGAGCATCCTGCAACAATTCATTGAGTTTATTGACACCGATAGCACCACGATACATCGGGGCAATCACCTGTACAAATTGAACCGGGTCATAGTCGCCCAATTTTTTCTGGAGACGGTCGGCAACCAGCGCAACAATTTCCTCTGCCGCCTCATCAGGGTCACTAATATTGAAGAAGAAAAAGTCCTTGCTCTCATTATCGGTGTAGGGCATCTGTCCCTGATTGATGCGATGGGCATTGGAGACAATGTGACTGCTATCATCCTGCCGGAAAATGCGATTCAAGCGGGTCACATGCGCGATACCACTGTTAATCACATCATTGAGGACATTCCCCGCGCCAACACTCGGCAACTGGTCAATATCACCAACGAGCATGAGATGGGTTTTCGGTGTCACAGCTTTCAGCAGATGATAGAACAGCACCAGGTCAATCATCGAGGCTTCGTCAATGATGATGACTTCAGTATCAATCGGGTTGTCTTCATCGTGGTCAAAGCCCCCATGCTGCGGGTTGAATCCCAGTAAACGGTGAATTGTGCTGGCGTCGCGGTCAGTTGCTTCTCCCAGACGTTTTGCAGCACGTCCGGTAGGGGAGGCAAGCCGATATTCATAGCCTTCGAGGTCAAGCGCATTGATGACCATTTGCAGGGTTGTTGTTTTACCTGTACCGGGTCCACCTGTCAGCACACTCACTTTATGCCAGAGTGCGCCAGTCACCGCATTTTGCTGCTCGTCGGAGAGTTCGACATCATTATCTTCGGCGAGGTCTTCCAGATAACCCGCCCAATCCGGTGTTTTGCTGATATGCGTGATAATGTGACTCGGGCTATTGGCAATCACGCGCAATTTATCGGCGGCACGAATCTCTGAAATATAGAATTCCGGCAGATAGACCACACCGATATGCTCCGGTGTATCAGGATACAAAATATCAGCGCGAAGTTTTCCCGCTAAGAGTTGTTCCTGTAATTGCAGTGTCAAACCTTCATCATCGGTTTCAACGCCTAAGATTTCGCGTGCCTGTTCCATGAGTACCGAACGGGGGGAGTAGGTGTGTCCATCATTTGCCATCTGTGACAATGTATAGACCAATCCCGCCCGTAAACGTGAGGGAGCATCCGGCGCAATCCCCATCCCCTGTGCAATCTGGTCAGCTTTCTTGAAGCCGATGCCATGTACATCATCTGCCAGTTGATAGGGGTCATTCTGAACGATGGTCAGTGTATCGCGACCATATTCGTTATAAATTTTCTTCGCAATTTTGGTGGTGATGCCATAACTTTGCAGGTGAATCATAATCTGGCGCACGGTACGGCTTGCGCCCCATGCTGATATGAGATTTTCCGCGAGATTGGTTTTCAGTCCCGGTACATCATAGATACGTTCAGGATTGTTATCGAGCACATCCAGCGTATCATCGCCAAAGTGATTATAAATTTTCGTAGCGGTCACATCCCCGATGCCAAAGACTGTATCGGCTATGTAACGTATGATGCCCTGTTTATTTTTCGGGGAAATCGGCACAACACCATCACACTTGAATTGTTTGCCGTATTGTTCGTTATTGACCCATTTGCCTGTAAATTCTGCTGCTTCGCCTTCGACCAGTTCCGGCATGACGCCCACGACAGCAATCGCGCCATCATAAGCAATCGCTTCTTCCGGGAAATCTTCGCCATCAAAGGGATCAATTTTGATTACGCCCCAGCCGTTGTCTTCGTTGTAGAAAGTGATTCTGAGGACTGTGCCACTGAGCTTATCGCCTTTAATCTGTGTTGTCCCGACACGTGGTACATGCGAAGGTGATTTTTCTACGCGGCGATACCCTGTAATACGGAATTGTGTGCCGTAACGCGGATTTTCTGTCCAGTAACCCTGAAATTCGACCGCATCACCGACTTTCGGCGTATCCGGCATATCACCCACAACCGAAGTCGTGCCATCCTCATTCTGGATGTGGTAATCGTCATCAGGAATCATTTTAAGAATGGTGAAATCACCATCAGGGCTGGAAAAGAGAATATGCTGGATAATTCCAGAAATTAGTTCATTACTCATAGTTTTGTGTCGGGGAATTTTATTTGCGAACGTATGTTTAATTATACGCTAAAACTGTGTTTTCGGATAGCGAGAAGGCTATCAAATTTGTGTGAGATTTTAACCCCTATCCCCCCGCCCTTTCCCCATTCACGTTCGCAACAGGCGCGATGCATCACGCCCCTACAGATGGAGAAAGGGAGCTTTGAAGTCCCCTTTCTACCAGCGAAGCGCAGTGGGGAGGGGATTTAGGGGAGAGGTTTTTCAAACAATCTGCCCCAATTTATCATCATTGCCGATGAGATAGATACGCTGAGCCTTGCCGTTGACGATTTCCAGCGAAATGACCGAATACACGGTTTTCCCCTGATAGAGCACGATACCGGGTAAGCCGTTGATGGTTTTCATCACAGGATATAATCCGAGGTCGATGTAAAAACGGCGTAATCCAATCAGGAAGCGTGAGACATTATCACTACCATAAACCGGACGGGTTGCTGCACCGCGTTTGTTGCCACCATCGCCAATCATGACGGCATCATCAGCTAACATCGTCACCAAATTTTCGAGGCTACCTTCATTGATGGCATGGAAAAATTGCATCAGCATGGTTTTGTGCTGTTCCGGGTCAGTTTCAAAACGGGGACGATTATCACTCAGGTGCTTTTTTGCGCGGCTGAATAATTTACGACAGGCATCTTCACTCTTTTCGACAATTCCAGCGATTTCACTGTAATCATAGTCAAAAATTTCCCGCAGGAGGAATACCGCCCGTTCCGCTGCCGAGAGTTGTTCCAGCAAAACCAGAAACGCCAGAGAAATTGACTCCTGCTTGCTGACCGTTTCCGAAGGATTATTCAACTGCGGGTGAGCATCGGTTGTGATCGGTTCGGGTAGCCAGTTGCCGATGTATTGTTCACGTTGTACCTGTGCGCTTTGCATTTTATTGATGCAGAGACGGGTGGTAATCGTTGTCAGGTAATGTTTGGGGGAGGTGATGCTCTCCCGGTCAGATGCGGCATAGCGCACATAAGTATCCTGCACGATGTCCTCGGCTTCCATTGCTGTACCCATCATGCGATAGGCGATGCTGAATAACAACGGACGGTATTGCTCAAATTGTTGAAGCTGATTCATGGTTTGACCCTCATTGATGACTTTATTGCTGTGTAGACATAGATTTTCCTGTAGCATATCAGTTGTTTTTTCCCGGACACGATACATCGTGTCCCTACATCAAACGATTTTTATGCATCATTTCGCCACTAATAGAGCAAATTGTAGGGACGGCATGAATGCCGTCCGGGGTTAAATCGAATTTTATCTGATTTATGTTGCGGCAATGAATTTGCCTTCTACAATCTAAGACAAATGAAGTGTAAATTTTGTGACATCATCCCATAAAAAATTATAAAAGTTCTCCCCATAGACATCTTTTTTGCTTTATTATGACGTTTATTAAGGCAGGAGATTAAACTAGAGAGAGAACACACACATGGGTTTTGATTATCAGACATTCAATTACGGACACGTCTTAGCTATCCGCACCGAACATGACCTGACACTGGATGATATTCATGAGATTGACCATCTGATTCGCAGTCATTGCCATCAGATTGAGGGGAATGTACATATCATTGTCGATTTGATGATGACCGAACAGTATCCACGCAATGTGGTTGATATGAAACATGAGATGGAATGGGTACATCAGGAAAATCTTGGCTGGGTCGTTTTCCTGAGCGAAAATTACTACCTCAACAAGATGCTGGATGCAGCAATGCACCTCTCGGGACACAACTACGTCATGCTGAATGATTTTCAGGCGGCATTAAATCTGGTCAGCGTCAGTTACGAGCCGGTCTATTAACGGGGATATGCAGTATCCCCACCTTTATTTCTGTTCTTAACATTACGCTTTCTTAATTAATTGTTTGTTTGACATAAGTTAGAAATTCATTTACGCTAAATATGATACCCTGAGATTATTACGGGAAATAATCATGGACGAGGATGTAAAAAATACCACAGTTCTATCTCAAGATAATCCATTATTACAACGGGCGATTAATCAACAATCAAAGGATGACACCGGGGAACTTGCTTCGAAAGAAACCCGTGAATTTTTGATCTTAATCCGGGGAATGGTTGAACGCGCCGAAATTTCAGAAGGCGGTGTCATCAAACTCGGGCGCTACGATTTAAGCTCCAAAGCCACAGAAATTGACCTCACACCCTATGGCGCAGCCGATAGAGGGGTTTCACGCCATCATGCTCAGATTCATATGGAAGGCGATAATGTCTATCTTACGGATACGGGTAGTACTAATGGCACATTTTTGAAAGGGGAGCGTTTAGAACCGGATACCCCGACGCCACTCCAGAAAGGCAACGAAATCCTGCTAGGACGGCTTGCTCTGCAAGTTGTGTTCCGTTAAATAAGAATTGATTTTAGATGATAAGAGAGCTAATGGCTCTCTTTTTTATTTATTCTTAACTTGACTTAATAATTTGTAATGTTACTATGTAAATATGAAGCAATCACACTTTATCATCTAAGAATGCTTCGCCATCAAATTTAGAAATTATAAGCAATTGGAGTAATCATGATGACATTCGACCGCACTCATTCGCTTGACAACAATGACCCCTTGGTAAAGCAGTTACTCGAAAATCAGGCACGCGGCACATTCGGGACAGCGACTATCGGCGAAAGTCGTGAAGTGATGTTGACGATCAACGGTTTCAAAGAATTTATCCGTGTAGTTGAAGGCGCAGAATTTGAATTCGGGCGTTTTGAGTATCCAGAACAGAATCAATTGAACCTGACACCTTACGGGGCACTCGAAAAAGGTATTTCCCGTCAGCACGCCAAGCTCTACCTGATGATGGATCGCCTGTATATTGCGGATATGGGCAGCACTAACGGGACGTATGTACGTGGCAAAATGTTACAACCTGCCGAACCGGTCATGATTCGCAACGGCGATGAAATCTTACTGGGTCGGATGCGTATCAAAGTCCAGTTCTAAACCAACAAAATACAGATAGACAATCGGATTTGGCACGCCAAACCACTACCATTTTACAGCAGGGGCTGTTGCACCATTGAAACGGACTCTATTTCCCCGATAGATACTTTCCGTGATTGAAGGTGTTTCTAATTTTCGACAAGAGAATGTGCCAGTTCATAGAGTTGTGGTGTTTGTGTGGCGATGACATCTCTTTCGCTGCCAGCAATTTCTTTTAGTGTCTCAATACCACCATACTCGAAGGCAATGACATCCGGTATGTTCCAGTTACCGGAGCGAAAATTATCCAGACAAAAATTGAGGCGTTTCCAGTCATCATCTTTCAGGGGCATATGATCGCCCGTGATACCATTACTCCATTGTCCGATGCCCGTGATATGAAATTCCTTGATATGTGTTACGGGCAGGGATGCAATATAGTCCTCAAAATTCCAGTTCAGATAATTGCAGACAATAACAGCATGAGCCATATCCAGCAGAAACCCACATCCTGTTGCGTTGATAATCTCATGGAAAAGTGCTGTTGCACTGCCCTGCGTCAGATAGCCTTTTTCTTCATTTTCTTTATAGAAGGGGCAATTTTCTATGATGACCCGTTCAGCACCAAATTCATCGACCAGTTGTTGCACTTCTGATGTGAGGGCTTTTGCCAGTTCGGACACGGTGATGTCAGCGTCAAAGCAGCGATTATGCGGCATAATATGGCAATTCACAAAACGGGTAGCAGTTGTTTCCAGCCAGCGATGAATGTTATCAAATTCCCATGTTTCATGTTGTCCTGTGCCAATCACAAGCGGAAAATGTACGTAAGATTTGCATTGTGATTGTGCATCTTTGATGAGATTTTCCCAATCGGGACATTTATACAGGTCGATTTGAATATCACCCTGTTCCAGTAATTCAGCCGCTTCCGGCGACCAGTTAAGCGCAAATTGCATCATTCCTCCGATGTCTGTTGTCGTCGTAGATACACCGATTTTGTATATAAGCCTCACTGCGTGCTTTGCCATGTAATTTGCTTATATAAGGCGCAGATGATAAGACGATTTCTTTTCTTATAAACTATTTACCCTGTCTTTATGCTTTTTCACGGTATTTCGGGATACATTATAATCATCCAATTGAAGTTTATTGGAAATCCGTTCCGTGATCGTCTAAGTCTTAATAGGAAAACGTTATGCGTGCGTTGTGGGAAATTACAGAACAGGTACTTATCTTAACCGGAATTGGCATCGTCGCTATTCAAATTAGCTTCATGCTGGAATTCTATCTACTGGCAGGAATCATCGCTTCCATGCTGATTTTAGCGGGTGGCGTGTTGATGCTACAGTTTTACTCTAAAAAACGTCGCTAGATTTTTCATCCACCTGTTGCTATGTTGAGTGGGCGTGATTCACACCTGTGAGTTACGAAGTATAGTTTAGACAGATGTGGAAAAATAAATGCCTCTGACACTTCAAGATGCAATACAACTCCGACAGGACTATGATAGGCGTGGCGAAATTCTCGTTTTTACGAACGGGGTTTTTGATTTGTTGCATGTCGGTCATTTAGATTATCTGGAAAAGGCACGTCAACAGGGCGATGGCTTGCTTGTTGCGATTAATGATGATGCCAGCACCAATGCTTATAAAGGTGCAGGGCGTCCACTTGTGCCGGGTGTCGAACGGGCACGATTGTTAGAAGCGCTTGCCCCTGTAACAGCTGTCCTCTTATTCCCCGATGCCACAGCCGACCGTATCCTGAATGCCATTCAACCGCATATCTATTGCAAAGGCGGCGATTACACGCCCGAAACACTGCCAGAGTATCCGACAGTCAAAGCCTATGGTGGTGAGGTGCGTCTCATCGAGTATTTGCCCGACCACAGCACGAGCAATCTCATCAAGAAAATCAAATCGCTACCGGAGTGATTGGTTGTTGTAGCTCTTATTCTCCGGTATCTCATTTTCCAAGCATTTTTGTATTTTATAGACAATTTGTGCAAACTAATAAATCAGCCTAAACTGGAGATAAAAAGGAGATGCTTTTATGGGGACTATACAAGTTATTGTGGCGATTCTCGTCGCTGGTGTGCTTTTGTACAAACTCTCGGACAAACTAAAAGAGTATAAACGTAAGTCAGAATCCTATTCATCAAAACCACCCGGTAATAGCTACAATCAGAAATCCGAATATGCGGACTTGATGAAACCGCAAAAATCTAATGCTACCCTGAAAGAACACAAAAAGATCGAAGGCGAGATCACATCCGATACGGTTACACTCATTACAAAATCCGGTTCCGGGCGGGATGAATTTTTCGGATGGATCGACATCATTGATGGACATCACACTGAACCATCTGTAAGCCGTGATTATGAAAAGATTCAATCATGGGAATACCTGGGTTCCGGTGATCGTTTTGATGCCAGCCAGCGTAGCAGAGACTTCAAACAATTGAGAACTCAGCTCAAGCAAAAAGTAGATCGACTTATTGCAACAATGTCATCTGATAGCTGGACATCCGAAATATCGTCTGAAGATGAGAAGCAACAGATATACTTGCTATCACGTAACAACGATTGATGAATTCATAAGCAATCAGGGTTTTCTAAACGCGAAAAATCTGGAAATCATCATCCTGTTTGATTTTGTGTTCCACGCGCAGGTACTCTAAATGTGAGAGGGTTTCGGCAATCGCAAAACGCCACTCATGCGCGGAAAAACGCTCTGTCTCGAAGATGTAATTGGCGACAGCATAGGGCGTGTTCCGTCGTTTGCCCAGTGCTTCCATCACTAAATCGAGGCGATGTTCATGATGCAGGAGTAATTCTGCGATGCGCCCTGACCAATCTTCTATCAGACTGCGATGCCCGGGCAAAGCGAGACGCACTTCAAGCTCACTTAATTGCCGCAGGGATTGCATATATTGCCCGAGCGGGTTGGGATCGGTATTTTCCCATAAGCCGATATTGGGCGTAATTTTCATCAGCACATGATCGCCGGAGAGCAAGAGTTTTTCATCTTCATCATGAAAAATGAGTTGTCCGTCACTGTGTCCCGGAGCATGAATCGCGGTGAAATCCCGTTCACCTAAACGGATAGTATCATCCGGTTGAATGTGTTTGAAAGGCGGTGGATGCGGCAACGTCATCGCAAAGGTATCGCCCATGCTACCATCGACATTACCTGCCATCTCATCGGGCATTCCGTTATCCTGTAACCAGAGATTAAAATCGAGACGTTCTCCGCGCCAGACATCCTGTGCCTGTTGATCTTCACGTGGTGAGGCATAAATATCAATCTCACGCCCGGCTGCTTTTGCTGCATTGTATAACCATCCCGCCAATCCAAAATGATCGGGATGCACATGCGTCAACACGATTTTCTCTATATCTGCACCGGAAATGTTCAATTCAGAGAAAGTTTCCTGCCAGACAGCCCGTCCTTTTTCCCAGTTGATACCACAGTCAAGAATTGTCCAGCCTGTTGCTGCCTGTATCAGATAGACATTCACATGATTGAGTGCAAAGGGCAGGGGCAAGCGCAATTGATAAATATCATCTTCGATTTTGCGAAGGGGATTCCGATTCATTGTAATCTAACTCTGATTCAATTAATTAGCATCATAAGTGTAGCGTGAAATTGTGTTTTCGCCTATTGTCGGCATCTTAGACGAGAACATTACAAAATTGATAAATTTTTTTACAGGTTTTTACATCCCAAATATTGACTCCTATGTTATATTACGTGTCATATTTCACGAGGAGTGCAAACAGCCTGACTATCAAGGGCTGATAACCAATTGACCGTATTCTTCGGGACAATATACAGGGAACTGAAGGTGGAGACAAATTGTCCTCCACCTTTTGTTGTTAATGCTCCAATGCCTTCTCCCGAAACCATCTCAACAATGACTTTGCCCATCCCGTACTGATAGTCCATTATTTTTGTATAGCAATTTAAGTTTTGTATCTCCTGGTCATGTTCACGGTAATTGTTCGGCTTGTTAATGAGCTACAGAAGGCTTCACATGTATAATTTTATTGTAGTCGTAGTTTATCCAGAGACTTGAGTTTGTTATGACAATTGATAATTTAGAAATACGGGACATCACAGAACGTGAGATTGAAATTATTGAGCTAATAGCTCAGGGTTTGACCAACAGTGAAATTGCTGACCAATTATTTCTATCAAAAAATACAATTAAGTGGTATGTACAGCAATTGAATCAAAAACTTTATACAAATGGTCGCGATGAAATTGTTAAAGAGGCGAATCGAATCGGCTTATTAGATTTGTCGGATAATAGTACCTTTAACGTAATCAGGACAAACTTGCCTAATCAAACAACACCATTCATAGGACGTGAAGCGGATCTTGATCAACTACAGCAACTTTTAAAGAATCGGGATGTTCGGCTTTTGACGATTCTTGCACCTGGGGGAATGGGGAAAACCCGTATAGCACTTGAACTTGCACAACAACAACTGGGAGACTATTCAGATGGGGTTTATTTTGTCCCTTTTCAAACTATAGATGAACCGGAACAAATCCTTACCCATATTGCAGATCACATTGGTTTCCAGGCTGGAGCAAAAAACAATGCTATCAAGCAACAAGTGCTCTATTTCCTTGCGAAGAAATCAATGTTGATTTTACTGGATAATTTTGAGCAAGTTCTTGACGGGGCGGAAGTAGTTAATGACATTTTAGTTGCTGCCCCTGGAGTGAAAGTCATCATCACATCACGGGAAAAACTAAATTTATTAGGCGAAACTGTCTTTACACTACAGGGGATGTATTTTGAAAATTGCAAAACAACTATTGATGCCGTTCAATATGATGCTATTCAGCTACTGCGGAAGACCGCCCGGCGGGTAAGACCGGAATGGGAAATTACCGGATCAAATCTTGAGCCTGTTGTCAGAATTTGTGAATTAACCGGGGGAATGCCTCTCGGGATCATATTAGCAATTTCATGGTTGGATGTTTATGACATAGAGCGCATTGCCGATGAAATACAAAAAAGTGTTGATATTCTAACGACAAAAATGCGAGATATACCAGCACGTCAACGTAGCATTCGCGCTATTTTTGACAATACCTGGCATCAATTATCTGCGGATGAACGCGATGTGCTTATGAAGTTAAGCCTGTTTCGCATGGGTTTCACACAAGATGCCTTGCAAGATGTTGCAAGCGCAACCCCTGTTTTGCTACAAGATTTAGTGAGTAAAGCCCTCATCAATCAGGTACATAACGGACGTTTTGATGTACACGAACTATTAAGACAATATCTGGAAGAACAACTTATTCTTGCAAATCAAAATGATAGTACCCGCAAAGCCCACATGGATTTTTACGCTAATCTACTTTGTTCCCGGGAAAACGATCTGAAGAATCATCAACAAATTGATGCGATGCGCTTACTTGAACATGATTGGGAAAATATTCATTTAGCATGGGACTATGCAATAGCATCCGGGGACATTGATGTACTCGCCCGGATGTTAGAGCCAATCCGTTTGTTTTCACTGCTTTCAAATCGCATGGATCGTTACGAAATCTGGCTCAAAGATGCGATAAATGAAATGCCATCATCAGCCAGAGATTTACTCACAAAATTACATATATACTATGCTGATACCTTGATAGAGCTATCTCTCACAGAGCAGTCTTTCGAGATTTTGAAACAGTACGAATCCGATGTGGAAGAACTTGATAGTCCCGTCATCCGGGCATTATGTTTAGTGACATTAAGCCGTACATCATATATCCTCGGTGATCCTGAATCTTCTCTGGATTACGCCAAAGCTTATCTTGAACTTGCAATTGAAGCCGGTGAAACATGGCATCATGCACAGGCACATTATGCTCTTTCTCTGATCAGCGGATTATGGGATTCCCGCGAACCACTACGTCATATAGATGCGTGTATCACTATCTCAAAATCTATCGGGGATCGTTACTGGTTATCCCAGGGTTATATTTTGGGTGGTCTAATGCTTGCCCGCACCGGACAAATAGAACAGGCACAATCTTATACTGAGCTCGGGTATCAAACGTCTAAAGAGTTGAATAATAAAGGTTCAATGGTTGCGGCGGCAGGCAATTTAAGTGCGTTTACAAAGGCGCAGGGCGCATGGAAGCGTAGTGAGGACTTACAGCTAGAGGCATTATCTCTCGCACAGGATCTGGAATACTCTCATAATCAAGTCGATATGCTGATTAAACTCGGTGAATTGCATCTATTGCAGGGAAAGTTGGATAGCGCCCGGGCATATTTAAGTAATGCTGAACAACTGTTGAAAAACATTGACTATCCGGCAACATCCTCCCGTTATTATGTTACGCAAAGTGCATTGAGAGAGTTCTATGGGGATTATGAAGGTGCTCACGAACTAGCTTTAAAGGCAGTTGATTACATAAAGACTAATGTAAACTGGAGCATTTCGCAAAATGCCATCCAGCGTCTGGCATGGACACTGTGTTGCCGTGGTTTTTACAAAAAGGCAAGAGATTACCTTATTCAGATAACCCGGCAAGAATTACAATCCAAATATAAATGGGATATGTTGAGAAACCTCGCTCTGCTAAGTTTTTACGAAACCCATCAGGGACGATTCGATAATGCGGCAGAAATGCTTGCCTGTGTAGATCATCATCCGATACAATCTGTCTGGTTGCAAGAGCACCCTGCCTTAAAGGAACTTCGCGAACGTTTACATGACGCAATGGGAGAGGAAAAGTATCTCGCAGGACAAATCGGCGGACAGCAACAGGAAGTCGCTATTTTATTAAGCCGATGGTTGCACATTATTGAGGATGACTAATTATATCAGTTATCATAAAATTCCTGATGACTTAGCATATACACCATTGTATCTATTTCTTGTTCGCTCAGATGACCGAAGGATGGCATATGATGATTGCTAGCCTCATATCCGGGTGTGTAAAATACGTCGGGATCGAGAATGCTCTCGCGGATATATTCTTCAGGCGTTTCTGCCAGTCCGACATAAATATCAGAGTTAAGATATTCGTTCGCATCTGACATAATATCGTCATGATCCGGGGCAAACATTCCCCGCGTGCTGGCAATACTCAAGGTATGACAGGAGCCACAGTAATTGCTACGATAAATAGAAATTCCTTCTCTTATCAATGCCTGGTCTGCAACAAAACTACCGGAATTATTCCAATATATAAATAATCTCGGAACTACTAAGATTGCAATAGAAATTATGATTGTGATGGTTGTGCGGCGCATAAAAGGTTCTCCTCAATAAGAGCGGGAAATCTATACCCCGCTCTTATATCATGTGGTGTTAACCGCCAATTTCAGGCATGGGCATTCCGTCCATATCTGTAAGACCTTCATAGTACACAACCATACCTGCTTCCGGGATAGGTGCGCCATTGATGGCAACGTATCCGTTACCCTGTGTATCAAATGCTAAAGCAGTCACAAATGGAAGCCCGTCAATTACAATTTCAGTTGTTCCATCGGACAATATACGGACAACATACCCCGAGTTAAACACGGGTCCTTCTTCTGTAAACATACCAAAACTCGTAGCATAGAGATTACCGTCGGGTCCCATCTGCATGTCTGTTAACATTGTCATCCCGGTAGCAAAATCACTGATTTCACCCTCTTCAGATACCTGTACAATTTTTGCAGAGCCAGGAATAAATGGTGCCCCACTCAAGAGAGACACGTACATATTGCCCTCAGCATCAAAATCAACGGCTGTCGGTACAGGGTCGGTAATAAGTTCACCATCGTAGAATGGACCCGGGAAAACACCTGGTAGACCGGGGAATGCAACCACAGTTTCAACAGTTCCTGTTTCGAGATCAACACGCCAGACAGCGTTCGCAGCTGCATCAGCGACGTACATCATACCATCGGGACCAACTGTAATCCCATAAGGATGAGACTCGACATTTGTGCTTTCGTCGGGATCATTGGCAAACTCATGAGCCCACAGATCAGCAACGGTAACAGCTTCACCATCTTCCAACCGGATGAGTTCACCCTGGTGCGGGATAGCAGGTGTTTCGCCGAGTCCACTTTGCCAGCTTCCGATTGTTGCATAGACTACGCCCTCAACTTCTGCGAGACGTGCAAGACCAATGAGGTCTTCACCGACAGCGACAGAGGGTAAGCTCGCCATAACTTCCTGTTCGCCAGCATCATTGAGCCGGATGATACGGGAGGTCATGCCGAAATTTGCCACCTGTGGCTGTAGTGTATGAATATTATAAAACTCGATCTCCTCGTCTCCGCCCAGACCACTATCAGCAATCCACAATCTGCCGTCAGAATCTAAGAGTAAACCCTGTGGACTGTTTAATCCGGTGGCAACAATATCGCCTGTAATTTCAGGCATCGGTGGCGCATCCTGAGCAAAAACAGCAGGTGCGATCAATAAGGCAACTGATGCAAGTAAAATTATGAATTTATTACGCATTTGAAGTATATCCCTTTGACTATTTAAATGTCTATTTCACATTACCGTCAGAGGGGTATGGTCGTCACCATACGGGGGTATGGTTTTGTGGAAAGCGATGGGCTAAAGAGGGAAGAGGTTTAGATTCTTCATGAAAATCAACCTCTTCTATTGTTGGGGTTCGATCGGTATTTGAATTGTCTGTTTAGTTATTTGGATTGTGTGATCAAGGCAACATTAAGATCATTTTCTAATAATGACTACATCGCAGTCAAACCACCATCGGCAGCCAGTGTGACCCCGTTGACGAATGAAGCATTATCGGATGCAAGCCATAGAATCGCATTGGCGACCTCTTCTGCTGTTCCAAGACGGCGCATCGGACTGGCAACATTGACATTATCTGTCAGGCGTGGTTGGTCTTCCAGCATATTTGTGAGCATTGATGTATTGACATAAGAGGGGCAAACGGCATTAACCCGGATTCCTTTGCTGGCGAGTTCCAGTGCAGCCGATTTTGTCAAACCGACGACTGCATGTTTACTGGCAGAGTAGAGTGAACCGCCGGGGAAACCAATTAGCCCCGCAACCGAGGCAAGATTGACAATCGCACCGCCGTTTTCGTTCTGTCGCATCAGGGGAATTTCGTGTTTCATGCAGAGCCAGACCCCTTTGACATTGATATCCATAATCTGCTCATACCAATCTTCTGTTTGATGGTGAATCGGGTTGAGTTCTCCGGCAACACCTGCATTATTCACGGCAATATCCAGCTTACCATAGCGGTCAACAATGGCATCCATCATGGTTTTGACTTCATCGGTGTTACGAACGTCCCCTGTGATATATGAGGCTGTACCACCCGCTTCTTCAATCAGGCGAACTGTTTCCGCCCCCCCTTCGGCATTCACATCGGTGACAAGCACACTTGCGCCTTCTTTTGCCATTGCGATAGCCGCCGCACGTCCGATGCCGCCACTACCACCCGTAATCAACACTGCTTTGTTTTCTAATAACATGTTTTTTCCCTTTTAGAATCAATAATCATGCTATTTATTTTAACGTGGATTTGATTAATCGGGTTGCGAAAATTGGGGCGTTACACGTAAATTTTTTGTTAACAGGTGAAAATTGCCCTTGCATCTACTGATTCATTTGCTATAATTCCCAATACATCAGAAGATGCGAGTATAGCTCAGTTGGTAGAGCGACTGCTTGCCATGCAGTAGGCCACGGGTTCGAGTCCCGTTACTCGCTCAAACAAAATCCTGTCACACGACGGGATTTTTTGATTCATATTCCTATCTAATTAAGGTGAAGACTCGCTTGTCCCGTCAGTGAATAAATTCACCGACTGCTAAAAACCCATTCGATAAATCGAATTCCTTGATAATTCTACGGTTTGCGGACATTTAAGTATGAAATTCTTTGAAATTTTTCTTTGCGTCTCTGCGCCTTTGCCTCTTCGCGTTAAATTTCTTTGTGTTCTTCGTGCCTCTCCTGAAAATAGAATCACCGGATGTTTGTAATTTACGGGTAAGCAACGCAACCACAAAAGCTCCCTTTCTCCATCTGTAGGGGCGTGATGCATCGCGCCCGTTGCGACCGGGGATGGGGAAAGGGCGGAGGATAGGGGTTTGAAAGCATTCAACACCATTTTCATCGTCGGTAGTGTATCTTTCCATGGGCAACTCTGTGATGAAAAACTCTTTTTGTTATATAAGGGATTTTTTGATTCATATTCCCATTTTGCTATAATAATTTCCTTATGCTAATGTCCTTCCTGACTGTTTCTCATATCTTATGACCTGACTATTTCTATCAATCATCCATCTACCATCCACAGGGATGGTGACAGGATGCTTTTTTCGTGATAGGGTATAAATAAGTTGCTGACCATCCACAGGGATGGTAGATGGATTACCGGGGATAATTTTATGGCTGAAACAGAAAAAATTACTATCAATATCAATGTGGTGGACTTAGGAAAAATAGATTTGCTGGTTGATGAGGGCTTTTATACCAATCGCACCGACTTCATTCGCACAGCTATTCGTAAAGAGTTGCACGAGCAAAAAACCTATATTGAAGAGTCGATCACACGGCATCATAAAATGGTTGGCTTGATTCATTTCGGTGAGAAAGAGTTAGAGCCTTATCGTCAACGGGGCGAGATGCTGGATATCCAGGTGGTCGGCTACCTGAACATCGGCAAGGATGTGACACCTGACCTTGCAGAAGCCACCATTAGAAAATTGAGGGTTCAGGGTGTATTAACAATGCCAACAAATGTTGGAATGCGTTTAAAAGATTTGGAGAGGATGAGACAATGATCTTAGCAGATTTTCTATTCTTTTTCGGTGAATTGATTGTGGCAATATCAGTGGTTACGATGATTATCATATTTCGTCCGAAACGTAAATCAAAACGGGGAGAATAATTATGTGGATTATCTATCTGATTGCTGGCATCCTTGCTATTCCGGTTGTGTTGATTGCAGGGCTGGTATTGTATGCGCGTCATGTCTATCAACAGGATATTCAGACCGCAAAAACCACATCTTACAGTCCGGTTGACCCGCTTCTGGCTGAATTAGACCCGGATCAACCTGCGCTGGTATATTTTACATCGGATTTGTGTGCCCCGTGCAAAACCACACAGACACCTGCTATTAAGGCATTACAAGAAGAAATGCCCGATTTACAACTGATTACAGTGAATGTACAGGAACAGCCTGAAATAGCTGATCGCTGGAAAGTGAAAAGTCTGCCGCGTACCTTTGTCATCGGTAAAAATCGGCAGGTAAGTGCCACCAATATTGATGTTGCACTGATGCCACTCCTCAAAACACAAATAGAAGAGGCTCAGAACAGTAGTACAGATAGTGTACAGGTTCACGCGCCTCCTATAGAAATTTTCAAGCTACCAGCAGTCAAATTTGGTAGCCCTGTGGAAAAATTGGCAAACTAGCGGAAACTCGAATCTTCCCGGACAAAGGAGTCGGGTGAACCGATGTAGAAAAAGTTGAAGCCTCGAACACCCGCTTCATAGGCTTCGACTGCCTGTTCATAATTCATATGCCAGCTACGTTGTGATGTGCCATTGTAAAAACTCACAGTGAGGACATCAATGCCAGTCCATGCCTCAGCAGTTTCCGTGCCATGTAGTGCTCTCATCACTTTATAGACTGTATTCGAGAGTACGCGATCATCAAGCTCAACACTTTCTTCCCATACAAAGGAAACACGGATGTCATGATGTCGTGTGAGTGGTCTGCCATAACTGTCATAACAACTTCTACCTTCTTCCGTCACGACCGAAACACTAAATCCTCTGAGATTCTGCGCTGCGAGGGCGTCCATCAGTTCGGGATTATTCTCATCGAATACCGGATACACCCATTGCGTCGTGCAGATTTGATGTGGATTGAGCCAGGGTTCGGTAGCAAAAGCAGGGGACGATGTGCTTCTGATCGCGAAAGGCACTATCATCGCTGCCAGCACAATCGCGGTACTCAAAAGTACGAGAAAACCGGATTTTTTGCCCGATGATTCTTTATGTTTTTTCTTCTTTGCCATATTTCCCCCTTATTATCGCTGCCCGAGGTTGTACAAATCGAGACCTGTCAGTCCCGCTTCATGAGCCCGCACAGCCTCTGCATAATTCATGCGCCAGGCACGTCGCCAGCTACTATTGCTGACAAAGGAGATGACCAGCATATCATCATCACCCCATTGTTGGCTGATATCGGTATCTTTGACCGCGTCCACAATACGCCCGGCAATCAGCCCGATTTGCTCGTAATCGGTATACCAATCCTGTGTATCATCAATCAGAAAGGTAATCTGACGGGCAGCGTAAGAGGTTTCGCCTCCTGAAGCATTGCGACAGGCTGTTGCTGCTGCTGATTGAACGGTAATGTCTCTCACAGGGAGGTTTGTTTCCGACACTGCTTCAACAAGTTCAGGATTATTGACATCCTGTCCGATGAGATACCAGTTTGTGCTACATAAGCGGAAGGGGTCGTGCCAGGGTTCAGTCGCATAGGCAGAATACGAATTAATCCCGACAAAAAGAGGTGCCACTATGCCAATCAACAGCAAAATGACAAGAACGGATATGACTGCAATCAGCCGGAGCTTTGAGGATTGTCCGTGTTTCTTCTTTTTTCGCATGTAATTTACCCTGATAGTCCCTATCGTTATATAGAGAACGTCAGAACAGGAGAAATAGTTTCATTTTAGTGAATTCACTTCGCGGGTTTCTTTGATAGTCTTGATTTCGTCTTTATAGTCGCGATTGCCGGGTGTCGGGTCATAGTCAAAATAGTCTTTGTTAGCAACATCCAGCTTGAATGATGGTTTCAGACTATTGTGCGGGCAAACACTGATACAGGTCAGGCAAAGTGTACATTCAGAGGAGAGTACCCGTTCACCCGCCATGATGTAATCTTTGATACGGATGTTCATCGGGCACATCTCAACACAGGCTTCGCAATTGGCGCAATGCTCCGGTGTGCCACTAATTTTGAGCAAGGAAAATTGTGAACTCAGCTTGAGCGGTACGGCTATCGGACACAGATATTTGCAGAAAGCACGATTATCTTTCATTGCGAGTGCCATCGCAATGCCGATGATGTAGTACATCAACACACCAAGAACAAACCAGATCATGCCATGCTGACCTTCACTGAAATTCAAGCCAAAAACGACCAGCAACACGAGAACCAGAATCAGACTCAGGAAAAAGTGGATATAGCGTAATCGTCCCCATTTGCCACGTACCCGATAGTGACTGAATGGATAGGGCAGAAAATCGAAAATCATGCCATACCAGCACGCCCATCCACACCAGACCCGCCCGAAAATCAAAGGCCCCAGCAGTTTGGCTATCAAGAAATGCAGGATAATCCAGAAACCACCACCACCGAGAATCGCGAAGAAAAAGCCTTCCAACTGCATGTTGCCGTGATTGCTGACCAGCGCTACCAGTAGCAACATACCGCCCAGCAGCAAAATAATCAGACGACGCATATAGGGACGGTATCTATCGGGACTGGCGATGTATCCACCGATGCCTGCACCCACAAAAATGCCAATATAGCCGTAAAAAATTAGCATAAGCACATCGGCAAAGGTCAACCAGTGCGCTACACCGATTGCCCAGATAATTATCATGAGAATAAGTGGAACGACGATATAGATGTCATTACTACGTTTGCGGGAGCGGTCTTTTGCCATGTCATACCCCGAATTGCTCTGTCACTATTTTAATTGTGTGAACAAAGATAGCGGGAGACATAGTGCCAGAGAACACTGTTGATTGTGAGGAATATCAGTGAATTATATCGGGGCATGATGCATGAAACATGCCCGGAAGCATATTGTTACGCTAAATCAGGACGATTCAGGGTAAATCGAGTGTTTTCTCGCTCCAGGTATCAAATACTTTGTCGAGTTCTTTACGCAGGGCTTCTTTGCCATCATGGAGGGCAGTCAGGCGTAAATCTGCACCTTTGATAATTGCGCGAATCAGTTCACTATCGGTACGCTGGGTTTTGAAGGCAGTTGAGATATTATCGGCAGTCCGTCCACTTCCGTCGATAATAATGAGGGGCATTCTATTTTCGCCAATGGCACTGGCTAGATAGGCTTCGCGTTCGGCAATTTTACCCCCGTTAATCAAAATCCCCACCATCGGGGCTTTTTGGGCGGCAATTTCTTTGGTGAGCGCGATAATTGTATTGGTTTCACCACCCCATTCGTCGGATTCCACCAGCACAAAATGAGAGTGTCCACTCTGGAGTTCAGCTTCGGCTGCCGAGCCTCTGAAACCGGGATATTCGACTTTCTCAAGGGGCGACACACCAATGAGCGGAAATTTGTAGTTGTGCTTCCGTCTTGAATCACCGATCATATCCATAACACCGGCTTCTGTGCCACCATCAATAATTGTGATCCGTTTTTCTTCGGCAAAAGCTGCAATACATTCATCAATCAGTTCGCGTGTTTTCTGGATGTCATCCTGAGACATTGCACCTGCACCACCGGTGATAAAGATTGTCGGACGCGGTGTAATCAGATTAAAGACATCAATAATGCGTTTCGGATTCGGGTTGACCGGAACACGAACTGCTGGCGAAAATTGATCATCGCCAAATTTGATGGTGAATTGTTCTCTCTGAGTTGCCATAGTGTTTCCTATTTATTATGCAGATAAGCAAATGTGATTTTGAATACCTGTGCCATTTGCCTTAGAAATAATAGCACTAATTTTGTTAACGCCGATTCATTTGTGAAAATTATTACATGTTTTTTCTAAGTTGAAATGACAGCTAGACGGAAGCCGATAATTATGACGAAACATGCTATGATGCAGTGTCCCTTGCACATAGTATACCCTAATTAGGCGTAAATAATAAAATAAGGTTGAAGGAACTGACATAATATGCCTTTGCAGTTAGATAAAAGCAAAATAATTTCACCTTTACTGACCTGGTATGATGCAAATAAAGCTAATTTGCCCTGGCGCGGTGCTGATGCCTACGGTGTCTGGTTATCGGAAATTATGCTACAGCAGACACAGATTGACACTGTTCTCCCCTACTACGAACGTTTCTTGACTCAGTATCCCACAATTCATGACCTCGCGCATACAGATTTGGATAGCATTCTCAAACTATGGGAGGGTCTTGGATATTATAGCCGTGCTCGCAATTTATTCAAAACGGCTCGAATCGTTTCGGGTGAATTTCAGGGCAATTTCCCCGATAATGTTGCAGGATTGTTAGGTTTACCGGGCATCGGACGCTACACGGCAGGGGCAATTGCCAGTATTGCGTTCGATGTGCAAGCCCCTGTGCTTGATGGAAACGTAATTCGCGTGTTCAGTCGCTGGCTTGATTTAGACGGTGATGTGACGCAAACATCCACTAAAAATGCGTTGTGGGAGGTGGCAGAAGACCTTGTTCCGGCAGAGCGTCCCGGAGATTATAATCAAGCACTGATGGAACTCGGGCAAAAAATCTGTACACCGAAAAATCCCCTCTGCGGAGACTGTCCGGTACAGTCGATTTGTTTAGCCTATGCCAATGGCACACAATCAGAGCGTCCGGTGAAGAAGAAAAAGCCGAAAACCCCGCATTATGATGTGTCAGCCGGATTGATTCGTGATGAGCAAAATCGCCTCTTAATCGCACAGCGTCCGATGGATGGTTTACTCGGTGGTCTATGGGAATTTCCCGGCGGCAAACAAGAACAGGGTGAAACCATGCAGGAATGCCTCAAACGGGAACTCATCGAAGAACTGGCAATCGAAGTTGAGGTCGGCGCATTGTTCATCAAAGTGAAACATGCCTTCACGCATTTCAAAATCACGCTCCATGCTTATGAATGCCAGTATATCGGCTCAAGTGACGGGTCAGATGCACCACAGGCAATCGAAGCAAAAGATTGGGCATGGGTCACAGAAGAGGAACTCGACACCTATAGCTTCGGGAAAGCTGATAGGGAGGTCATCAAGGCATTGCACGAACGTAAGAATATGTTGTTATAGTGAGCGGTCAGCTTTCAGCAATTAGCAATCAGTAAAAGCGGAGGTAATATACCTTCGGTCTATGAGAAAGCTCGTAGAATAAGAGCTTGTGTAGGGATGGGATACATCCCATCCGGTTTTCGATGTTCAAAGTTTGCTTAATTTCTTCCCATTGCCAGGGCGTAGGGGAGTCGTTGTTTGTGGGGCTATCGCAGACTATGTAATATATGGAAAACATGCTCTGCTGAGGACTTTTTTTGATGCGATTATTTTTTGTGATTCTGTGTTTTGTGCTGATCGTTCATATTGTCTCAGCACACGAGGGTTATGCTATCATCAGCCCTGAGAATGCCCATCAACTGGAACGGGTTGCCCGTTTGGGTCGGGGCTATGTCGGGGATATATGGTATGAAGATAATCACACGCTGATGATTAGCAATGCAAGGTATTCTGATGAAACATGGCAATACAATACCCGCGATATGTCTGCGCCGCCAATTTTTCATCCTTCACCTTATATGGAATCATTGGATTATGTTGATTTTTATCCTGTTAATGACAGACAGTTAGACGGCATCTGGCATGTTGAACGTGAAGGTATCCGCCGGACGCTCTCTGATGAAATCGTACTCGAATTTAGCAGTGATTATGGCAATCGAGAATGGTACGAAACAGATGAATACATCATTGTATGGCAGGGGCTTGATAATCGCCTGGAATCGAATTGCGCCGGAGAACAAACGCTTTGCAGGCATCGCATCATCGTATTCAACACACGCACTCAGACCGTATTTTATGAATTTTATCGTGATGATATTGTTTCGGTTCAGCCTGTTTTAGACGATACACATCTGGCAATCGCCCATTCACAGGGAACAGACTTTTATCATCTATCATCCAATGCTATTCAATATAATTTTTCGCTGCCGGCGACGATACGAGGTTATTATTTAGAGTATGATTATGCAATCTCCTATGATTATTATGGTTACAATTTAACACTCTGGAATCTTCGTACACGCAGCGCACAACTGCAATTACAGTATCCAGAAGGAGAAGGTATTAGCGGTTTTCACTTATCTGAGGATGGACGATTCTTTGCAATCGCTACCACCCTGGAGCAAGAGAGCTCTGACTGGTTTGATTGGGATTTCTCAATCAAAAATATAGAGATTTGGGATCTTCAATCAGCTAGTCTTCTGACTACTGTTCAAGCCTTTGCCCCCTTATTTTTTGTCGAATTTTCGGATGATGGTCAGTATTTCGGTATATTCACTCAAACTTATATTTATTGGAATTCCCCGTATGATAACGCCTACTTCATTAGCCTCTATGAAACACAGACCGGACGCGAGATTGCGCGAATTGACAATAACCTCGGGCGCTCAGCATCGGATATGGCATTTAGCCCGGATAACCGTCAATTTGCGATTTCTTTCCGGGACGGTCGGATTATCCGCATTGATACGCTCACAGGTGAGGTGCTTTCTGATACACCGCGCTATGGGGGATATGTACATCATATCTTTTTTGATAAAGATCATATTTTATCAGTCACCGGTGACGGCTATGTTGATTTTTGGGATATGGATACCCTGGCTCATGTGCGACGTGTAGAAGACTGTTTTCTGACAGGTGTGACTGGTAATACCGGGTTTTGCAATGATGCATGGGCATGGAGGGATTCTCTCATCAACAGTTTTATTGATATGACTACCTTTCAAATGATGCCTATTGAGGATGAAAGTCTGGCAGAAGGTCAATATTTCGTTGCAGCTATTAGTCCTGATGAGCAACAGGCGATAATAACATTTACATATGAAACACCACCGGAAGTTTGGGATATAGAATCAGAGGAATTGGTCGCAAGCCTTGATAATGGATGGGTTCGCGAAGTGCAGTATCTCGCTGATGGCACAATTATTGCATCACGGAGTCACGGCACACTATGGGATGCAGAAACCTTTGAGATCATTGCAGAGATAGATATTTATGCGCCATATAATGCAATGGGAGTCTATAGCGAAATGGGGGATTGGGTAGCATTTCCTACTATACAGGGCATGGAGCAAACCGATGCTATAGATTGGGAAACTGCTGGCTCGGTTCTCATCTGGCGATTGAGCGATTGGTACAATCAATCTGACCCACAACCGATTACTGAAATTGACGGTCATGGATACAGTATGACAGAAGCAAGCCCTGATGGACGCTTGCTTCTGGTCGGCAACACCTTGATTGATATGGAAACTTTCGAAGCCGTGCATCAATTTCCGGTGCATGGTCATGGGCTAGAAGTGGAATTTAGCCCCGACGGACGATTTATTATTGTTGCTGATGGTGCTTGCCTTATCTGTGGGGCTGATGAATCACTGCATATTGGTTCGGCAAGTGTATGGGCAATCCCGAATGATTGAATTGCCCCGGAAATAGTCTCTAATCCAATTTACGGAACGTCACCAGCCCACCATCTTTCGGGAGAGGGGTCGGTAAGATACTGACTTCCAGGTCTTGATCCGGTTTGAGTTCCCATGAATAGTCTTTGAACAACAGGGCAAGTGTCAGACGCATCACAATCAGCGCGAAATTTTGCCCGAGGCACAGACGGGGACCGCCTCCAAATGGAATGAACATCAGCGCTTCTTTTTTGTGTTCATCACGCATGAAACGACCGGGGTCAAAGGTGTCGGAATTCTCCCAGAGGTCACTATTCCGCAGTGTCCCCGCAATTGGAACTGAAATCGCCCAATCTTTCGGGATGTGATAGCCAGCCAGACAACGGTCTCCGGTCATCTGACGGAAAGCGCCTGTCACCGGGGCGTGCATCCGTAGACCTTCGTTGATAATGGCATCCAGGTAAGGGTAATTTTTCAGCCCTTTCGATGTATCGAGATTGTTATCGTCTATCTCAGCCTGTTCCTGGCGTGCTTTTTCGACCACACCGGGATGTTGTGCTAAGAGAACCAGTGTATTGGTCAATGCAGAAACAGTGGTATCATGTCCGGCAAACAAAAGCACCTGTATTTCATCGACAATTGTTGATGTTGAAAATGGATGACCATCCTCGTCTCTGAGTTCAAATAAGGACTTCAGCACACAATCAGACAGGTCTTTTTTGCGATACTCTTCAACAATTGCTGTTAGCTTTGCCCACAGGCGTTCGCGTGCTTGCATTGCTTTTCCGAAGCGTGTGAATGGCAAATCAATCCCCATCGTAAAAATGCCGCGTGTCCAGGTCAGGAATTCATCGCGTAATTCAGACACGGGTAGCCCATCAGTTTCACCGAAGATATAGCGGGCGATAATCTCGAATGTGAGGTCACGATTTGCCATAGAAAGGGTCATCTCACCTGAAGTTGCCCATTTTTCGAGATGAGTTTCGATGGTGGTGCGAATCGTGGGGATGAAAGCATCCATTCTATCGTAGCGGAAATAGGGATTGAGGACGGCACGGCGTTTGCGGTGATTTTCACCACTTAGCATCGACACACTATCTTTACCGAGCAATTGTCGAATCGGTTTTGACCAGTTATTTTGCAGGTACTTATTTTCCCCGGCAAAAATGAACCGATTGGCTTCTGTCCCACTGAAAAAGATGGTATTTTTCCCGAGCACATTGGCATAGAACGGACTACCGTATTTTTCAGTCATTTGCGAAGCGAAGCCGGAAGGATTACTGATGAAATTGAGTGTCTCGCCTACAAATGGCAGACCATCCGAGCCGGGTAATGATTTTAGTTGTGCGATTTGCTCTTCTGTCAGATTTTCATGGTTGAAAGGGCAAGCACCCTGTTTTTGCTGATTATCCACGATAGAAACTCTCTCACTCATTAACATTACGCATTATAAGTGAAAACCCTTGCACAGGATGTAAAAATTCTGTCACCATATATTATCGTCTGTAAAAATGATGACAGAATTAGCAGATTAATAGCGTCTCATGCTGCGGTGAATGGCTTTGAGTATCTGTGGTAATTCAAGTTCACCCAGGTAACGTTTGCCATTGATGTATAGATTCAATGAGGAATAGAGTTCGTTATTCACCGCCGAGTCACGGTCAGAGAGTACTTTTTTGCGTAGCGCCTCCGAGTGAAAATCTTGCTGGAACTGCTCTAAATCAAGTCCGATTTCTTTCGCATAGAGTTCAAGGTTTTCGTTGTTCAGGTTTTCAATATTGTGGAATAGCATATCGTGCATTTTCCAGAATTTACCCTGTTGCCCGGCAGCTTCAGCCGCCCGTGCCGCCGCCATTGCATGGGGATGGTGTGAACCAAGAGGCATATGACGGTAGATGTATTGATAATCTATGTTGAGATGATTGGCTAAACGTTGAACGATGCCGTAGATATGACGACTATCACCACACTCATAATCCCCGTATTGAACCAGGGTTAACGGGGCATCTGCTTTACCATGAATATGATCGCTATCCGTTACAGGTGTTCGTAACCTGACCGAGCGTTTAAATTGTTCCGGTGACATTTCGGATGGTAGCGGGCGTCCGGCATGAGATTCAAATAACCATTCACGCCAGGTTAATTCAAGCTGATTGTTGCTCGGGAAACGGGTGTTTTTCGTCTGTCCATAATTCAAAATCGCAACCAGTAAAACACCTCCGACGGTATTCCCGGCTAAAACAGGCAGGAAGAAACCAAAAATTGCTTCCGGGAGGGATGTCAGTCCCTGGAAGAACATGAACATCGCTTCACACATACCGATAATGCAGTGATATAGTCCCGCAGTCGGAACCATATACATGATAAAAAAGACGAGGAAAATCTTGCTAACAGTATCCCGTGCGGCATGAACCAGCCAGACCATACTGGCAACCAGCCATCCCGCCATAATCCCTTTGAAGAAAAGCGCGTCAGGTGATGTTTCGAGGGCGTGTTCGCCGATAGCAATCGCCTGTGCGAGGGCACTTTCTTCAAAAATCGGTGTATTGGCAAGAATAAATGCCAGTAATGTTGCTCCGAGCATATTAGCAAGCAACACAATGCCCCAGTTTTTGAGCAATTTAGGAACACTTGCCAGTCTTGTCAGTACGAGCGTGACAGGCGTGAGCGTATTTTCTGTGAAAAGTTGATAGCGCCCGATAACAATCAACAGAAAACCTATCGGATACAGTAAATTACCGATTAAAGCCGACTCCGTTTGTGCCATAACTGCCGCACGCGCATAAAATGAGAGTCCAATAGATAAGCCTGCTGCTAATCCACCCAGAAACAACAATCGCGTGGATAATCTGAATTCTTCTTCGGCGCTGGCGGCAACACGCTGAAAAATTTCATCTGTAGAAAAGTAGTCGTATACAGCATGTCCGGTTGCAGGAGCGCCACTGGCTGACCGTTCCAGCTCTTCGGCTCGCTCAAGGGGAAACTGTTCCTGATTATAACCCATATTTATGATATTAGACTTTCAACAAATTGACCGATACATAGTCTTCAACGTATCGGCTACCTGTTCGGTGTTGGTTAGAATTGTGTCGTTTCATCATGTACAGAACAGAAGCCAGTCTATTTGCTTCCTGTTATATCTACCAACACAATTCTAACCAACACCGAACAGCACACTGATAGAATGTTTGTTCTAAATATTGTACACTATGTTTCTATTCTGTGCATTAATATCATAGGAGCAATTACATGACCGACGCACTTGATTTACAGACCTTGCAGGTATTTCGTTATATCCGTGACTATATCCGCAATAAGGGGATGCCACCCAGTCAACGGGAGATTGCACGCGGCACATTCATGGCAGCAACCACGATGATTGTGCATCTGACCCGTTTGGAGATGCGGGGCTGGTTGCACCGTGAATACAACATTCCGCGCTCGATTCGTATCGGTGAGTTTGCGCCATCCGATGATAAATTCGAAGAATTGTGGCAAGAAATGTTAGAAGCGGAAGATGAGGGGGAATCGCCGTAAGCAAAAACGAAAGGATAGTGAACCCTTTCGTCTATTAGTTTATGAAAATCGACAATCTATAGTCGTTTGACACATCCTGCGATCGACCCGATTACTCCTGTGCTCCCTCGTCCGCTGTGCTTTCTTTGGTTTCCCATTCCGCGAGGATTCCACGTGCGACAGGGTGGTCAATAGATTTTAATGTCGTGATGATGTGTTCATTCGTTACCGGATCATCAACTTCGCGTTCCTCATCCAGCATGTTTCCCAGATCTTTAATTGTGCGGATATTGCTGAATTGTGTCAGCATTTCTGGAACTGCTTCATCACGACTACAGACCTGCATGGCAATCAGTGCCAGCGCCCGTTTTCGTGGCAAATCGTAATCCGGGTCGAGTACAAATGCATTGATTACATCGGGAAGAACATCCAGGGTCACAGGAGCAGCGATGGCAATCAGGTGCTTTAAGATAACTTGCGCCTTTGTGCCATCTTCATCATCAAAGATTCCCTGTAATGCATATAAGCGTTGTATCAATAAATCATGACGTTGATATTTTCCGATAACTTCAAACACCGCCTCCAAAACATCAGAATCGTCATCTTGCAGGAGAGGAGAAATGAAGTCAATGTGAGAAATATCACCTAATTCAGCAATCAGATTGACAGCATTTCGACGCACAGACCAATTCTCATCTTGAAGAAGGGGGATGATGAGGTCAATGTGATCGGCATCGCCTAATGTGCCAATTGCCTCAACCGCTGAAGCTTTCACATTACTATCCTTATCTTGAAGAAGGGGGATGATGAGGTCAATGTGATCGGCATCGCCTAATGTGCCAATTGCCTCAACCGCTGAAGCTT
>ENA-OWNT01000864-OWNT01000864.1-seawater-metagenome-genome-assembly--contig:-NODE-864-length-51117-cov-4.202782_pt1 | contig 51117 bp, 46 predicted proteins | sample MGYA00238136_ERZ651165 | MGnify/ENA primary metagenome ERZ651165 (study PRJEB26861, sample SAMN08777766) | seawater metagenome | isolation source: coastal seawater | place: USA: Florida | collected... | reverse complement strand
AGTGACTAACTGTGAGTGACTGACTGTGACTGACTGTGAGTGAGTGACTGCCTAGCTGGGTGGCTGAGTGGCTGGACGGCGAGTGACTGACTGACTGACTCAGAGTGCCTGACTGTGAGTGAGTGAGTGAGTGTGAGGCAGACTGCGGAGCACTCACTCATCATTCATTCGTTCATTCATTCATGACAGTGAGAGTGACAGTGAGTGCGTTATGTATGTTGTGGGAGTTGAGGGTGGACGTGAAACGTCCCAGCCCTCAGCCACTCAGCCACACCCACACCCACACTAACTCACTCACTCTCACTCACTTACTCACTCACTCTCACTCACTCATTCGTTCACTGACGTTCCCACTGACTCACTCACTCGCGCACTCTTCACTCCCAGCCAGTCACTCACTCTCGCAGTCACTCACTCACTCACCCAGTCACTCACTCACCCAGTCACTCCGGTGTGCGTTGACTTGCGGTTCCTTCATTGCCTTCGCTTTGCGTTGACTGACTGACTGACTGACTTCGGCTTTCTTTCTTTCTGTTGTGTTTTGTTCTGTTCTGTTCTGTTTCGTTGAGTCGTGTATCGCATGGCGGCGGCGGCGGCGGCGGGCGAGGCGGCGTTTGCTCAACGTCTTTTTCTTAGTTGCACTTCGCAGCCTTGTGTCGTTTGCGGGCGCCATCACAATCCATCGCAATTGCGGAGTTATCTCTGTCGATGCGCACATAGCGGCAATCAAGATTGACGTTCTCGATGTCTCGCCGCGCGGCGGATGAAACACACACGCGCGCGAGCCATTGTGACGACGTCGGTGACACCTCAGGGTCCTTCGTTGAAACATGTCATCGTGACCGACTGAACTCGTAGCAAGGTGGCCACGTGGACTTGAGCACCATCGGGCCTGCCCAAAACCACATCGATATTGTCCCATGCTGAGCAACACCCTGACGCAGTGTCGTACTTTCTTAAGGGAGTCCACGACAGCAACCCAGCTCTGCAAGGCGACACATTGCACTGTCGATGATTTTCGTTACGTGCTTATCAGGGCGGTTTTATTTGCCGCTTGTGTTGCTGAAGCTGGTGCCATTGCGAGTTTCCTTTCCCTTTGTTGTAATTGAACGCCTGCACCCCTGGCAGCGAACTGCATCATGGGAAACGCAGCGCAAACGAAACCAGCCGCCAGCAGCGGTGCCGCAGCAGAGTCCAAGTCGGACGAAGTTGACCCCAACGACGCCGGATACGTTTGGGGTGAGCTCCAGTCTCAGAATCAAGAACTACCTGACAACATTGAACTGCGCTTGAACCGGATCACCATTGGTCGGCGCAAAGACAACACTTTCTCCATTTCTGGTCCTCTGATTTCAGGTCATCACTGCGTCATCACCCGTCAAGTGTATGAGGGCACGGACGCGATCGAAGTATTTCACATCAAAGACGAGAGTCAGAACGGAACTTTCCTCGACGGAGTGTCCATTGGAAAAGGCAACCAAAAGGTCCTTCGCCACGGTGCCACCGTTGCTCTTCCCTGGCGCGTGACGAAGGACGATGGCGAGACTGAGGACAAACTCATCAGTACGTCTTTTATTATCTTTCCTCCTGAGTTCTGCCATTCGTACACGTACACCCACTAATCCCCGCCATGTTTCCTTAGACTTCGAGTTCGTGAAGATTGAGAAAGATGTCTTCGATGAGGACTGGGACGACGTCTTGACCAAGTATGAACTTGGCAAACAGCTCGGCTCTGGGGCCTTTGCCGTCGTCAAAAAGGTCACTGAAAAGTCGTCGGGCAAAGTATTCGCGTTGAAGGTACGTCTTCGTCTGCTCCTCGTGGGTTGATACACAGTGCGAAGGCTCAACATACTGGTGGTGTAGGTTGTGAACAAAGAAAAGATGGCATCCGTCGAGTCGACCCGTGATGATGTGCTCACGTCGGAAGTAGATCTCCTGAACAAGTTGGACCACCCAAATATCCTCAAGATTCATGAGGTGATCGACACCAAGACCAAAATGTTCATCTTCCTTGAGCTGGTACGAGATGGCGACCTCTACGACAAGCTGAAACGAGAAGGTGCGTGAAACCACTTTATCTGCATGTAGTCTTTGAACGGTCATGTCACGCCCTTTGCTGTACCAATCCACAGGCCGCATCTCCGAGGACGACGCTCGCGAAATTTTCATTCAGATGGCGGATGCAATTGCTTACTTGCACCGCGAAAACGTGTCGCATCGTGACTTGAAGCCGGAGAATATTTTAGTGCAAGAAAACCCAACAACTGGGGCTGTAGAAATCAAAATCAGTGACTTTGGCTTGTCGCGCACCACTCAAAGCAACAAAGCCATGGAGACCATGGCCGGTACCCTCGATTACTGCGCCCCTGAAATCATCAACCATTTCCATAATGGCAATGGATATGGACGTGAGGTCGACATGTGGAGCCTTGGTGTTATTTTGTACATCATGGTGAGTGGGGCTGCCCCGTTCGGACAGGGCTCGGGTAATGATGATCTTCTCGACTGCATCACCAACGTAAGTTCCGCACCCAATGCTTCGGCCTAGGATAGTTGCGCACACCCGTGTGAATGAACAACTTATCTCATCACCATGGTCTGTATTGCTGTTCCTCGCAGGCAAAGTTCCAGTTCCCGGAGAACCGTTTTGCTGATGTTTCTGACTCGTGCAAGGACTTAATCAAGCACTTGTTGGTCGCCGACCCAAAGACGCGGTATACGGCTGACCAATCCCTGCAGCACCCGTGGATCAAAGACCCGTAAACTTTTACACTCATTTGATCGTTCCCGCATCGCTCGCCCTGGCCCCGAAAGATAAGCAAACACAAGATCTAAGAAATTAGAAACAAACACACTTGGGACGGCTTCAAGATTGGAGAATTGCCCCTTCCTTCTGCGAAGTGTTTTGAATGACAACTCGGCGTGGCATTCATTTGCATTGTGAACATTCTACATCGCAAGCTTTTCTTGTGAGAGGAAGCGCGCTCGCTCGACGCGTCAGGTGGAGGATGAGACCAGGAATCATTGCGGCACATGTTCCATCATCTAGCTAGCGCCACGCATCGTCGTCACGACCGTCTGCACCGCAGCACCTACGTTCATGACTGGTGATCTGAGGGCGATATGATAGTGCATGCCATGATGCCATGCTTGTGCGTTGAGGTCAGTGTGGGTGTGTGTGGGGGTGAGTGGGGACGAGAGTGAGTGAGTGAGTGAGTGGGTGGGTGGGTGAGTGGGTGAATGTGGAGTGAACGTGAGTGAACGATAGTGGGAAACGAACGGGAATGAACTTGAAACGTCCAGCAGCATTCTCCACTCTGCCGCCAAGTGCCACCCTGTGACTGTGGCGTTGTGGTGATGCAATGCGTTTGGTGGCGTTTGTCACGTACCTCATGACCGCATGTTCGCGGTCGTGTGTCGTGTGTCGTGTGTCGTGTGTCCCCTTGGTGTGAGACATGGGATCAGTGGTCATCGTACAACATAACATGGTCCAACGACCACGGCGCCGTGGAGCAAGTGACACCAAGATGCAATGAACATACTCTTGTGTTGAGTGTGCATTGGTTGAAAGAAGCACAGGGTTGACACACTTTTTGCCACGCCAGGCAACGACTGGGCCATCACTGCCTGGCTGCGTATATCTATCTTCACAAGCCTAGGTGAATGACGGTGCAAAGACTTTTTTATACAGTTCATCAAATTTGAAAGCGTTCTACCCTCAACGTCCGCTCTCGGAAGGAGACCTGCGTCTGTTGCATGGCATCTAACAGCATCTTTGTCCCCGCTTACATCGCACAAGGATTCAGTGCATGGACAATTGGGTGCTAAAACATGGCCAAAAAGAACAAGTCGTCCAGAAAAAAGAAAGTCTCAAACAAAGCCAAACGTGCACAAGTCTTGGAGTTGGAGAATGAGTCTTCAGATGATTCATCTTCAGATGTTTCATCCGAAGAGCTGCCCGAAGACTACGCCCGTGCAAATGATTACACTGTGGACACCAAAAAAGACGAAGACAAACAAATCGACCCAACAGACTTCAATGCAAAAAATCAAAGCATGCTAAAGAAAGAGCTGACGACCGAAGATCTGGGAGAGGTGCGACTTGTCGTCATTTTTCCTTGGATTTGCTTCTATGTGTGTGTGTGTGACCGCTGTACATTGGTGATGGACCCGATGTTCGCGTTTTGTAGACATGGAACTATCCAATTTTGTGTTGTTGCCAACTACGTGTGGCAAACCCAGTCGAGGTACCCAAATTTGCCATTTGCCGTTTGTTTGATGGGCGCGAAACCTGATATGTTCTGCGTGCCAGGCATTTTTCTGCGCATGCTGCATGTACGGGCGGGCAGTGAACGTGGCACTAGAAATACCATACGCTGTCAACTGTGTGTGTTGCTACTGCTGTCAACCTTGCCGACGTCATGAAGTTCGTGCTGGTGTTGGATGATCTACGTTCGCGCTGACACAACCATGTAACCTAGTTTGTGTTTGGTATCACAACAGATCCGCGACAAGTACAATATCAAAGGGACTCGTTGCGCTGATGCCGCTGCTTGCTTATTTTGTCCGTGTCTGGTTGGGTGCGTCCATTGCAGCATGAATTGATTTTGTAGAAATGCGGCTCTCAATCGCAGTTGTGATCCAGGCCTCAAATCATCGGGGAAGTTTCGGAGCAAGAAAAGTGCAGAATATCCATGTTCGTCCTTCTGTTGCGGCATTGCCATCGCTATTCCGCTGCTTACGGAACGATTGCTTGATTGCTTCACACGACAGGTGCGGAACGATAATGAATGAGCAGCCACAAAGATAGTACAAATTGCAACGTTGAGCAAACACGCAAGGTCAATGTTAAATTCAAAAAAGTGTGATTACGTTTCATGGCACTAATAAGCTTCGCTATGTTCCACGTCGACTCTTTGCTGTGTCCGCCCTCGAAGATTGTGACGTCCCCAGCCGTTGACGATCTCGCGATTTAACGCTTTCATCAATGGCGTTTTGCAACCGTGCCAAATAAGAATTCAGTCCTTTTGGCTTCGATTTTGACGACTGAAAAAGCTTGAACTTGTGTATGAGCGACTCCCCTTTGTCAGGCGCAGTGCAAGCAGCGGCATGTAATGCATCGAGAGAGTCATACCCCTTCGAGATTAGCTCTGGCACGATAAAACTGAGGTTGCCGACGCTCTCCATTGTCATGGCAGCGAACCCACCACGGACGTTGGCTTCGTTGGCCTGCACAAGCAAGTATCGCCGTCAATGTCTGCTGACGCTGATTACGAAGGATGGACAGGCACAACGAATATCACCTCGGCTACATGGTCAGGGTCTACATAGGTCCCACGGAGCGAGTTCACGAGCTCCATAGCCGCAGGCCACTTGACGTTGATGATGTCGCGCACGATATCCTTGGCGATGGTGCGAGCAGCAGCATGCTTATACATCGCCCTTAATCGATCGAGTTGCCGTACGAGACGATCCATGTCAGCACCACAAAATTTCTCCACGCAGTCTTGCTGGTAATAGATGGAGAATGCTGGGGTTTCCAGCAACATTTCATCAAGCAGCGGAAAGGTATCGCCAACCGGCTTTGCGTCGCCAGATTCTTCCGCTCCATCAATGTTCAACAAAACAAATTTTATTTCGGGAGAATACTCGGCCGACAGGTCCGTGAACTGTTGCTGCACCACTTTACACACGGCGCAATGCCTCCGTACAAAGAGACCAACAATTGGTCGGTCACCTACGTACACGAGTAAGGTCATGTACTAGGAGAAGGCAAGCTCTTAGGCGGTAGAACCTACCAACAAACTTGTACGACTGTAGCCAAGCTTTTCCGTTTGGTAGAATGGACACTTCTTTGTTGCGCCGGTACCGAGCCTCCACAAGTAGCGAGTGGAGTTGTGTCTCAAGGGTTTTCTTCAATTTAGCAATCTGTTGAGGCTGTGTGTACTGGTACACGTGAGCAGAAACCACACTATGAAACCGAAATGTCGTAACATTGAGTCGCAGAAGCGATTATTGGCCACTTACCTCAGCGGAGTGAACTCCAACACGCACAGCATTGTTCGCATTGGGTTCCACTTTCCTTTTAATTAGAGCTGACTGTCGCTTCACCTCGTGTGCGTGAATGCTTTGCAGATACGCTTCGAAACGGTCGATACTGGCCTGTGTACATAGAACAAGACGACATCACGAAAATAACGCGTGAAGCCAGCACAGTCGCCTCGAAGCGGGCCTACCTGTAATTGACGCGCGGTGGAGTCCGTATCAGTGTAGACTGTGCTCACAAATTTGAACAACGCTTTGCCACTTCCTGGCGGAGGAATGGGTTCGCCGTCTGGGCCAATTTTTTCAGGCTCAGATAAAGCGCTCGCCAACCCCAATTTGCGGGCCCGCTTTTCTTCCTTAATCTTTTTCTTCGCAATGTCTTTGAGAAACATACAATCACTCTCACGCGACTTTATTAAATGTCGAGACGCCTTCAAAAGGTTGTCGCGGTATTGGATCATGTCGAACTTCAGGCGAAAATAGGAGTTTGAGCTAAAATCAAAGGTCACAGTGCAATTTTCGCGGACGAAATCAATAATTGACAGAACGTCTGTGATGCCCCGCTTCCAAATCGGGTGCTTCTTGCCAGCTCCTCGATTGTATAACGCAATGCCCGGCCTTTGAACAAATGTACAAGGCTTGATAGATGTTGGCGCCACAGCTTGTCCGTTACCATTCATGGTCCGCAACATGGCGGCAGACGTTTCCCAGAGCGCTTGAGCATTCTCGAGCAGTGGGAATGGTATGTCATTTTCGTCGAGATTCATGGACACAACTCGCAAAGTGAACATGACACCAAGTAGCTCAGCGACCTGCTCCATCATACCTTGAAGACAATGACAATAAAGCGATTTTGTGAGGCCGGACTCAGCGAACCTAGTACAAATACGTAACAGAACGAACCGAGGGAAGAATTGCTGATGCTTGTGTAATAGTACACCAACACATCTTTACTCTCATCGAGAACAACACTTTCGAAGCCTCGTCCGTGTATCGGCTGCAGGTATCCGTCTGCTGGCTTCATCGCGAAAGCCTGCGTCTTGTCAAATGGGGCACGTGCCCCACTGCAAACTTCATGTAGAAACTTCCGCACGTTGGCATCGGTGAACGAACGTCGATCTGACCCCTCCAGTGCAAAGCAAATGTTCTTTTTCCAAGGCTTACTGTAAACAACAAAGACGCGAGGTGTTGTCAAAACCTGGAACATTCGGGCCACAGTCGGCGCCATGGAATGGGTGTCGTTGATGTCGAAAAACTTGAGGTCTTGGGGAAGAAATCGAGGTTTGCGATACGCTTGTGCTCCATCCATGATCTACAAAACAAAAAACAGCGTGAGCACGATGCCACTTCGAAGAACAAATGGTCTTTGCTGACCTCCTGCTCCGACGCATGATGCATCTCTTGGCGAGGATACGACGGATCGCCAAACTCTTTCGCGATGAGTGCAACCGTCCTTCTGGCTATGTTGGAGATCATTTGGTCAGCGTTGGCCGTGTACACAATGACACAAGGCGAGCGATTGAGATGCGGCATGAAGTCATTGTCAAAAAGATTCAATGTTGGTAGAACTTGTGGTCCTGGAGCCGGCATGGGAGCCATTTTCGGTGGTGCAACATTGACGAAAGGTCGTCGCAGATGGCGAGGCTTGTAGAGCTCGTGATCGAATAGCGGCGCGGGGTCAGGTTCCCGTGGGGCTTTATCACGAGTGTGGCCACAAAAGCACATGTAACTGCAATGAAGATGTGGGACCTTGGCGTGCCGACGCCGCCGCTTTCCTTTACTGCTTCTCAGGGTTGATCTCCCTGTTGATGGACGGGGTGACATATCAGATTCTTGGTCGGCGGCCACTGAAGAGTCGGCTTGTGTTGTGTCCACAATGTCGGGGCCTGCACCGCCATCAACTTCGTACCCAGCCTCAGCGATTTGCTGAACCAGCGACTTGTCAGATGACACCATCGGTGTTTTAGAAAGGCTGGCATGAGCCTGTTGTTGACGCTTGTTGCGATCATGCACGGCAGTGAACAGCAATTCAATGAACTGTGTGTCACACGTCCCCTCGTCTGAAGTGATGTTCAGCGTGCTCATATGTGCTGTGAATTCGTCAGCGTCAATCACACCGTTGCCATCATCGTCGGCATCGCGGATTATCTTGCGCGCGTACCGAGCAGAGTATCCCATCTTAATCAAAGGGGGCACAAGCTCGTCCATCGATAATTCCCCATCTCCATTTACATCAATTTCCGCGAAAACACCACGGATGTATGTTTCAATATCATCAATGCGGTTTCTGTTGCGAAGGGCTATGGTCGTGGCAAATGTCACGGGGTCTGTCTCGAAATAAAAACAATCTGGAAATTCACCCGGCTTTTCATCGAAGTCGCCGTCGATTGTGGCGCCATCAACAGGAGCGTTTGTTGTGGTGTGAGCATTTTTCTCGGCAGCGTCCGCGGCAGCAGAGGTTGTAGAGACAGAACTGGCTTCGCATTTTTCTGAGTTCGCAGCCGATATTTTCGTCTCGCGCCGTATTGCCGCGACTTGGTCACAAATGCGGTCAAAATCTTCCGCAGACGTGCAATTCCGAAACATATCTCGAAGGGTGAGGGCGCCATTGTGTTTTTGTGGATTGCCGTGTTCTGGTGCAAAGAGCCACACCACTCCAGACCGCAGCGCAAAGTTAACGTGGGCACTCGTTTGAATGCGGACGTAATCAAGACGTAGGGTCTGGGTACATTTCAGAACAAGTGTGGAGTTCACTCCTTTGGGACCGCTCCGGTGCAGCGGTGCGCGGGACACCTCCAGAATGTTGTCAACCTCGTAACCGATCCCGGCTTCTCCGCCATTGTATGTCGCCACCTCTAAGAAATCATTCAACACCTGCGGGCGCGCCTGGAGCATCTCCATTTGTGCATCAATACGGGCTTGCACAGTATTCTGCATTTCCAACTCCAACTCAGTTGGAGCGTGTGTTGGCTCAGTTGTGAGCGAGAAGAAACTATCATTCTCGTCCATCGTTTGAACGCAGACGCAAACTACAAATTTACACCCAATGTCGCACACTTTCTTTGTTATCACTCATTGTGTTGTCACCTGCACCTGTGAGGTCCACAACCACAGAAAGTAAAATCAATAAACAAGCGACGTCATTTACGCCCATCATAATATTCGCTTGTCGAAACTGTCAGTGTAGTCCTGCTATCTATCAACGTTTTCGTGAGGTGATTCGCAAACGTCAGATTGGAGCGTCATCCGCACAGCTCGATATTGCAGCGTCGTCGACTAGATTCTACACGAACGATACACGTAGCTAAACGGCGAACATTGTCGCACACATCCAACTCAATGCACACACCACCACCACCACCACCACCGAGGCCGTCGTCGCATCCTCCTTCTCGAACGTCGAAAGTTGTAACGGCGACCATTGACCGTCGCGCATCGTGGACGCAACGCGTCAACGCCGACAAACGAACGACGACAGACACAAAAGAAACGGCGAGGTTCGTTCACATGTACATGATGGAATGTACTAGTACGGAATCAATGTACTGTCAGTATTTTCTACTTCGGTTTAGATTCCTCGAATCGCCAATGGCGCGAGCTCAACAGGTCCGCATTCAAGCGATTTCCTTATTTCAGTACTGTCACTTTAGGTTACTATTTCAAGTTGAGTGCATGAATGGGGCGGCAACGTTCACGACAAACCTCAATATTTGAAGGTTTGAAGTTTTGTAGTTTGGACTGCGTCGGTGCAGAGTTGGTTGGTGGGACGTTGTGACGTTCAAGTTGTGGCACACGCAGCAACACGGACCACGACGAGCTAGCGAACCAGCAGCAAAGATACCAAGATACGCACGGACGACCGACATAACATTTTGAAATGGTCGCGGTGGGTGTGTTGTTGTGATGCAGGAGGAGTGTTGGAACGAGATTGGCAATCGGGAGTTGGATAGAGGAGGCAGAGGTTGGAGGTGTGCTGAACGTGGTGAAGTTGAAGACAATCCAATGCGGTGACGCGCACGTGGAGACGTTGACGGACGGTTGCGACTGTTTTCGAAGTTCTTCACGGAATAACTGTAAAATGTACAAACCATTTCCCTTTTCGACGTAAGCGCATGTATTTTCTCAACTGCCATGCTCACCATGCTGCCGTGGTATTGGTATGCTCCACTGATAATATGGGTCGCCTTCTACATTTGGAATCGACTGTGTTTCCTTCGCTCGGAAAAAATGCCACAACTTGGATCACGTAAGCGTTGCTGTATTGTAACTGGCGCTGCATCAGGGATTGGGCTGGCGACCGCAAAATTGCTTTTAGATCGTGGTTGGCATGTGGGAGGGTTTGATATTCGCGGCGCTTTCGAAGAACTCGAGAGTTACGCTGCCAACAGCCCTGGCAAACTAACGTGTGTAAAAGTGGACGTGAGAGACTCCAACCAGTGCACCAAAGCAATTGCTGAGTTCCTGCAGGCTTCGAGTGGGCACTTGGATGTTCTCTTTAACAGCGCTGGAGTTTTAGCGACGGGTAGATTTTCTTCTATTGATCCCGAAAAGCACGACACCATCATTGGCGTGAATTGCCACGGCGTCGCACACATGATCCAAAAGTCAACCCCAGCTTTGAAAGCCACTGTACGAAGTAGTTGAACGTCGCTATTCGTGCCCGTTGCGTTTGCCAATACGTGCGCTGCGTTGTTGTAGGCAAAGGGCACCGGCGGTGAAGCAGTGATCGTGTCCATGGCAAGTCTGAGTGCAGCAGCTGGCATACCAAACCATGCAGTATATGCTGCAACGAAGGTGCAATACTTTCCTGTCCTTGCCTGTAATCCAAACAAAAGACGAGTCGTCGTTGACTTTGAAAATGTTGATGGCAGGCCTTTGTCTACAGCTTAACCGAGAGTTTAAGAACCGAGCTCTTTGAGGAAGGAATTCGAGTTCACGATGTCTCGGTTGTACGTTCGTGTTCATCGAATGCTGTCGTCCCGCGGCACGTTGATAAAGCATTGCTGCACACAACGTCCAGAACTATGTAGACACTCCGATGGTTCGCTCACAGAACAAAAAGCATTTTTCCGCTGCCCAAACACGTGACATTGTAAGCTTCAAGTTTCAGTCGGACTGTTGTGCTTGCTTTAAGCATGTTTCTGCTGTGGTGATAGGCGCAGAAAATCCACCCCTCTGAGGTTGCCAGCGTCGTCTGGAATTGCATCCAGCATGGAGGGTACTACGACGAGCACCATTACGTGGGAACGGCTGGTTTTATATTCGCCAGTTTGAACTTGCTTCGCGGATCGGGGTTCTTCTCGGGCTTCAATGTGCACGCACGTATTATTGACGCGCAGGGTGGTCGATGAAATTAGATAAAAGCACTGCCATGTGCCGAGTTTCTTGCATGCTATTTGTTCCACCTATCTCGTGGCATTGCATAGATTTGAGGTCGAAAACTGCATTCATAAAATTTAAAGGCACCGTAATACGAATTCTGTCGCAAAAGTCATCGAAACTTGTGGATTCTGTCGTAATGCACTCAAATCGTCCACTATCACTCACGAACAATCGTCGTTGCGACAGAACCCACAAGTTGCCTACATCTCGGATGACACGCTTGTGTCGCTCTGGTTCTCGGCAAGTGACATGCGACGATGAACATACGGGCCAACAGGAACCAACGCCTCTACTGTTGGGGACAACTTGGTTGGAAATCCAAGATTTGCAGCACTAGTACGATGTGTACGTACTACCGGCACCATCATTTCGCTTTAGAGTGACTTCTTTCCTGCGTTGGCGTGTGGGAGAGTTCGAGGTTCCAGTCCAAAAAGCTCCAGAATACGCTGCAGCTGTGTGCGTGTGCGACTCCATAGCGCCGCGGCCGTGAGTCACGATGGCGACCGCGGAAAGCTGTGCCACCTCGCACGTGCCTGAGTGTTCGCGTTGAAACATAAGAACCGTGCAGACTCGTAGCGTTCTGTGGCGGGCGCCCGACCAAAACCACAAACGTGACAACAACACACTGCGTGGCGTGTGGCGATTGGCATGACGCAGCTGCAAAACAACGCAGCAGCAGAAGCGGTGGCCTCTTGGTTTGGGGACAGTCGTGTTGGAGTTTGGGCGTGCAGAGTTGGTCGTTGGAAGGAGGGGTGGGATCTGCTTGAATGGAGGGGAGAAAACGAGCCTAGTGAGTGGTTTAACCCTCCGTTCATAAGAAGATGATAAAGTAGGTGGGACAGAAGGCGTTTAATGCGCGAAGGACGACAACGTGCTCAAGTGACGCACGTTGAGTTGTTGGTGGGTGGTCTTGGCTTCCTCCACATTTGACGGAGTGAACTAAAAATCAAAGTTTCTCACGTTTGCAAAAACAGCGTCTGGTTGTTCAAACAAGCACCAGTCTTGTCTCGACCGCCGTATCGCCGTATCGCCATGTTGCAGTGGTATTGGTATATTCCCCTCGTTTGGGTGGCCTTCTATGTTTGGAATCGACTTTCTTTTCTTCGCTCCGGGAAAATGCCCCAGCTGGCATCACGTAAGCGTTGCTGTATTGTGACTGGGGCTACATCTGGGATTGGGCTGGAGACCTCGAAATTGCTGTTAGATCGTGGGTGGCATGTGGGAGCGTTCGGTGTTCGCGGCGCTTTCGAAGAAATCAAACGCTACGCTGCAAACAGCAACGGCAGACTAACGTGCGTAAAAATGGACGTGAGAGACGCCGATCAGTGTGGCAAAGCAATTGCTGAGTTCCTGGAGGCTTCAAATGGGAACTTGGACGTTCTATTTAATAACGCTGGCGTTTTAGCGACTGGACCCTATTCGACGATCGACACTGAAAAGTACGACAATATCGTCCGTGTGAACTGCCTCGGCGTGTCACATATGACCCAGAAGTCTATCCCAGCTTTGAAAGCCACTGTACGATTCTGGTTTGAACACCCTGAATTCGCTGAGGTTGTGTTGGTCATTATGCGCACTGTGTTGTTATAGGCGAAAGCGACCGGTGGTGAAGCAGTAATTGTGTCAATGGCAAGTCTCAGTGCCATAGCTGGCATCCCAAACCATGCACTGTATGCTGCGACAAAGGTGCGGTGTTTCCCGCTCTTGCATGAACTCCAGTGCATGTCCTCCAGTGCATGTCCTCTGAGCCAAGCCTCGTCGTCATTGCCATTGAAACCGTCGACCGCAGGCTTTTGTCTACAATTTGACCGAAGGCCTAAGGACCGAGCTCTTTCTGGACGGAATTCGTGTTCACGATGTCTCGACGGTGCGTTCTCGTTCGTTCCAGTGTTTTCCTTCAACTTCCGCAGTATTCTCGTCAAATATTGCTGCACTACACTCTCCAGGCTTATGTAGACACCCCAATGGTTCACTCACAGAAAATGGAGCACTTTTCCGCAGCTCAAGCGCGTGAAATTGTAAGATTGAAAGTTACCTTCAGTTTGTGATGTGTGGCGCTGAGTATGTCTCTGCTATGGTGGTTGCAGGCGCTCAAACGGCACCCTTCTGAGATTGCCAACGTCGTCTGGAATTGCATTCAGCATGGAGGGTACTACGACGAGCACCATTACGTGGGAACGTGTGGTTATCAATTCGCCGGTTTGAATATCTTTCGCGGATTGGGTTTCTTTTTGGGCGTGAACATTCAGGCCCGCATCATAGACCTGCAGGGTGATCGCTGGAAGTGGAAATGAATTGCCATGTGCCGATTTTTCCAATGTAATCTTTTGCTCCATCCTGTGGTATTGATGGGGCGTCGAAATGCATATGTTGTTGTCCAACTCCAACCAATAAACATAAGCCATGGATGGTGTCCACTGCACTTTGGTTCTCAGCAGGTGCGCGGGCGCAGGCACTTCCTGAGTAAGCGGCAGCTTTGTTGGTGGAACCAACGCTAGTCGGTCGGTCCACGCACACCATGGCATGGAACACACAGTCCGTTCTCAACACAACGTACTTGCCCACAGACTGACGTTACCCCATGCACCAACAACGTGACTAACCTGTCAACCCCCCAAGTATGATCATACCACCATGAAGCAAAGTAGATAGTAGATAGGTCAGCGAGTAAATGCAATCTTCCCAAGTGACACGACGCGCTCGCTGGGTGGTCGACGTGCTTTGACAACATGCGCCGACACTCTCCCGCCAATTCGCCCACAGTACCCCACAGCCCACAGCCCACCCCACAGTCAAGCCGTCAGACTGTGCACTGAGCCCTCCGCGGGCGATGTGCATGTATGTGCGAGTTGCGTGGGTGAGTTGACAGTGTGAGAGTGAGTGAAGAGTGTGAGCGTGTGGCAGTCAGTCAGTGAAAGAGTGACTCAGCGGGACCGCGGCCGCGGGGGACCGTTTGTTGGTTGTTGGTGGTCGGTCGCCGCAAAGTGAACGGTGAACGGTGATGTAGGAGGTTACTGTCGTGTTGTCGTGTTGTCGTGCGTGATGTCTTGCTGCTGTGTTGTCAGTTGTCTCAACGTTGATTGGGTTGTTGAGTCACGGCGTCGGAGTCGGCTGTCGTGTTACCACGGACGTCGCCAAGTGTGTATGGCGCCCAAGAACCCCTGCCGCAGACGTGCCACCTCGTCGTCGTCACATCGCTGGTGATTCGACGCTCAACAGTCTACTCGCTGCGTGCTGTGTTGGCAATGAGTGGCAGCCAGTTTTGGTGTATTGGGGATTGAAAGCGCATGCAATCGTACACTGATACTTGTTTGATCGCGAGAAGGGGGAATGGTAGTGTCAATCCGGTGCTATCTAGCACAAAATGCGAATAATTGGTGTCAACATCAACGCTTTTTCTCGATCAATACTGGGCAAACTTTGAACGTTTGGACAAGAATGCGCTGATCCCCCGCAGTCTGCGGGGCATTTCGGCGCTCTCCTTTGACCATGGATGCGGCTGTGAGAAGCCCTGGACCAGAGCGTTTCAGCGGGCGATGGGCGCTGGCACAGCAGATTTTTGCCATCGCTGCAGCATTGTTCATCGGCTACTCCGTGTTTGTTGACTATAGCACAAATGGTTTTGGCACGAACAACATGCGCGTCGTGTCATTTGTTGACTCGCTTTGGCACTGCTATTGTTTCAGATCTCGGGCAGTCAACTATTTTACGGAAGAGGAAGACACGAGCCCAAACAAGCCACCTCGTTCTCGTCGAGCACACTCCGTCTTTGTGTACACGTCAACCAAGAAAGACCTACTCCAATCGTCTTGGATCCTCACGAGGGCATTCTTCATCAAGTTCATGGGAGGCACAGTTGTCTCGCTCGCGTTCGGCCAAACCCCTGTTTGGTTGAAGGGTATTCGCCACATGACCTCATTTCTAGTGGCCCTGACAATTATCCAGGGCCTGCCCTCCTTTCTACCGATTGGGCCATTGTACAAATTGTCGTACAAAACTTCCGCTTTCCTGGTCGCTACTATCCGCCGTTCTGCAATTTTGAGAGGAGCAATTCGTTTCTCTGGGTCATTGTACAAAATGCGCAAAATCGGCTTTTTGACCGCCGCATGCATCGGTAGCAACTACTCGTGGGTTGTGTTGGTATTGCTAGCTGTTTGGGTTGTCGAATGCTCAGCAGTGTTGATGTCCGTCGATGCAAAAATTGAGGGGCATCATCCCGTGAAGTCAGCTTTGACGTCCACACTCTTCAGCTCGCGATGGCGTGTTTCAGCGTGTGCGGCTCTATTCTTGGTTCTTGAATGGATGATTATTGGTCCGGAAAATTCCCTGTCTAAAACGCCATGGCAGTGGCACTCGCCCTTCAAAATCTTTGCCTTCGCATTGCTTGTTGTTCGTAACTTTGGTGGGTTCACCAGCGTGAAAGGCTACCCCGTGCTGTCTGCAGTCGCAACACCGTGCATCTCACAAGAGCCAGCAACTCCGGTGATTGGAAGTCTCCCAGACACAATTTTCAAAGCACACCAGGCTGCCACAAAAAGTCATGGCGACCATGGAGACACCACCCCTGTGGCGGAAACGACTGAGCCACAACGGGAGCAAGATTCGAGTTCCACTGTTCGAAAGCGGCGTTAGATTGCCAAACTTGTGTGGCTGCTCCTAACTATTTATTTCAACTCCAATTTTCTCATTGTATTGCATGGAACTCTATCCGGTGCGCAGTCACTGTCAGCATTCCTCGCATGTTATGTCACAACTGTTTTCTCGCGTGACTATGCACGGTCTGACAGATCAAACCTCGCGTAGTGTCTGAACTTGCTTAACAACTCCAAGAGTACCCCCAACATCCCATCGAACCCAACTTTTTGCGATCTCCTCAACGACTCCAACAACGTCAACAACTTCAACATTTCCCCAACAGCCCACCATCGCAACAACCTGACAATCCGACAGCTCCAACACACCCTCCAACCTAGCTCCCAACACCCAGCAGAACTCGATTCCAAACAATGTCTGCAGTGTCGTCGAGCTGTGTGCTAGTGTGGATGCTAGTGGTAGTGCCTCCTATTCTGTCCGTTCGTAACGGTTTTTCTTCTTCTGTGCCAGTGAGTGACTGACTGAGCGGCTGAGTGACTGACTGACTGACTGACTTGACTGACCGTTTCCAGCCGGGACGCTCGACCAACCGACCGACCACGACCCCCGACCAGTGCAGAGGACAACAACGACCATCACTTTTCACATCGAAACGACGGACCATCGCCAACCACCACCGCCAGCAGCAGCGAATTCCACCATGGCTTCTACTACGACCACTTCTGTGACCAAAACGATACGACGGACAATATCTCGGCAACAACACCACCGCGACTGGCACGACCACAGCGATCGACAGCGCCACCGTGGCGATGCACCGACCGCCAGTTGTCAAGAGTAATGAACACGGAGCGCCATAATCGGACCTCGGGTGTCAATTGTGTTTGGTCACTCATCGGTTGACGATTTGGTCGTTCGTGACTCGATGATTGGAGAGAGAGCACTCCAGCGTTGATTCTTTTCTGATTTATCGACAAAGACAATTCTAAATTCTGTTGACCGGGTGAAACCGTCTTGATTATGTCAACGCTGATTGCCTGCTCCGAGGAGGAGTTGTGGATGCTCTGAGCAATCTTCTGGCAATAATGTCCGGCTTTAAACGCCGTGGACACCGCAAACGCAATGCAGGTCAAGGTCTGAAACTGCCCAGCATTGGGCGAAACAGTAATTCCACCAATCCACAAGATGATGTAGTTGAGGAAGTCCAGCGCCAGAGGAGTCTGCAAAAGGAAGCGCGGAGGAACACAAAAAGGAAAAAGAAAAGCAAGAATACAGTCGACCATTATGCCAACAATCCACTTGGTAAATTCCGGCCGAAAAAATATAAGCCAGTCGTCTACAAGAAACGCAAGCCAAAACCACCAACCAAAGTTGGTGTTGGTTTGACGGATAAACGCGGGAAAATTCGGATGTTTCGAGAGCCGAAACGATCATTGCAGCAGTTGGAGTCGGTGAAGAAAAATGCGATGGCCACAATCAAGAGCATTAGCGCTCTTGTAGACATGGGTCAACACGGCAAAGTCAAGCGAGAAGATGCCGAAAAGAGACTCCAAAAAGTCATCAAGTCAGCCCACCAATCGCGGGACCCGGAAGAACTGCGTTCTGGGATCAAACGAGCTGCGTTGGAAGGATTGAGAGCCGACAATTCCGTGATGCTAAAGGCGCAGGCGTTGATGCAGAGGTTGATATTAGAAGCTCTGTTGCGGAACAAAATAGATGAGTGCAAGATCTCACGCGACGAACTTGCATTACGAGAAGCAATCACAGCGTCGTTGAAAGGCGGGCTGCCCAAGAAATCGCGGATGTACTCGGAGTCGATGAAACTATTAGGAGTGTTGGAAACGGAAGCCGATGCGCGGGAAAGCAAAATCGCCACGTTGATACGCGTTACAGAGATCACTCGTTTTGAAAGTGATATGGGCAACCTAGAGCAAGCGATTGCAGATGTTCTGGCTCATGGCGTCACAGAAGATCATGATGCTGTTGTCGCAGGCCAAAAACGGTTGACTCACTTAGTGGCAGCTCGAAAGCTCCGCCAAGCAGCGGAACGACGACTTCGAAACGCAACCAAGGATGCTCGTCGTTCACGAGAAAAGTTGGATGTGCAACATGCATTGAAGCAGTGCATCGATTTGGCTGCACCTGATGGACCGGGTAGTGCCATTCAAGAAGCAAGACAACTGTTGCAAGAGCTTGCAGCTGACGAAGACTCTCGCAATGCGGCAATTGCTGCATTAGCAGCAACAACAGATGTAGCATACCGCACACTAAAACATGAAGTCACGAGGCCAGACGGCCGAGCTCGAATTCGCGAAGTGAAAGCCATGATGGTCGATGCAATTGCACAAGTAGAAGGCAAAATTGCAGAGGACCACGTTGTTCTTATCGAAGCCAACAATGCGTTGACTCTGGCGACGAAGAAACTGCAAGCTGTGGAAGATGCAGAAGCTTCCCTCTTAAAGTATATTGACAACGCTGACCAGGAAACCGCACCAATTGATGCTGCAGAGATCCATTCTCGAATCGAGGCGGCCCTCGACGCCCACGTGCCAGAACAGGAAAGTGCAGCCATCGCTAAAGCAAAATGCGCAATTGATTTGCTTGTGGATGCTGCCAACTTAGCTGTCGCCTTGAAAGCGGCTGCACAGACGGCTTCTGAAATTTGGACTCGAGTAAGCCGCAAACCAAATGTGTACACGCGGCAGGACAATATAACGTTGCCGGTTGCGACGGAACAAGAAGCAATTTCGGGAGCACGAGCAGTTGTGCAAGACGCTCGAAGCCAGTACAATGAATGGATGACGTCCAACGATTCCAATTCTCTTTCAAGTGCTCAAAAAGAGAGATTCAATCGTGCTGTTTTGGTACCCCACCTGCGTTCTATTGAGACTATGTTCGGAACTGAAAGTCAAAGTGACGTTGGCCGCCTCAACCAGTGCTGTGTAGATCTGCAGTTGTACCTTGATCTCTACGTAGCTACTCTGTCGGTTAAGGACCAGATCAAGGGGCTGCGAAGTGCACGCGACGCAAGCGTCGACACGTCAACTTTGACGCAGTGTCTGGAATGCGCTGTGAAGTCGTTCATTGACCCTCACAACGTCGACGCGTTTTTCGTGCAGGAAGCAAAGTCTTTGTTGGCTCAAGTAAGCGAAGAAGAGGCTGCCGCAAAGCAGCGTGCATTGACTGAGCATGCGCAATCTACGTTCCGGGTAGCAATTGTAAAGTGCTGCAGTGACCAAAACACCGAAGCCCTCGGCGCCGCAAAAGCCACAGCCTTGGCAGCTGGAGTGGCCGAGGACAGCGCAGAGTGCCAGATTGCGGCAAAGTTGGTCGCCCAACTCATACCGCATTTGGGCGATCTTGTGCGAGACACTGAGGCGTGGACGGATGAGTGGTATAGCGACAAACGCAAAGTCCGGGAGGCTGATCTTGAGTGGATGCAAGCTGCTTTGCCGAAACTTCAAGTAGCCGCTGACTTTAGATCGCACGCAGTTCAAGTCAAAGGAGCATCGGCTTTAAGTCCAGCGAGTCTGACGCTTGACAATGTTGTGACGTTTCCAACGGCCGAACAAGACAACGTACTTGAACGAGCACAATCCATGGTTCAAGAGCTGCACGAAAGCATCGCAGCACTGCACAAGTCATATGCGACAGCTTTAGTGGAGTGGTCCAACACATTGAGAAAAGCAATTGATGATGCAAGCGCATCACGGCTGAGTTCAGCATTGAAGCACATTCTTCAAGATGGATTTCGTGGGATTCCAAATGTATCACCCAAGACAGTTGGACTGCTGAATTTGAACGCCGAGATTGCCGCTGGAACAAAGAGCCATGATACCTTAAAGCGCACGGCAGAGAGCCTAGTAGTCACAATCACTAAGGAATCTGAGGCTGCCGTGAACTCCGCGTGCGACAGTGTAAGTACAGCAGCTCAAGTAATGCCTTGTACTGTTGTGAATTGGAACGCGCTGCATTGTTCCGTTCGGTTGAAGTATGTCATCACAACTCGTAGGCGGAGTTGGACGCGTCCCAACAGTCAGCATTGGATGATTGTGTCGTCAAATTTACCACTAACGGTAATCTGGACGACAATGCTGACTCAATCATTAGAGCAAGAGCTCTTTTGGCCAAGTTTCGCGCTGGAGAGTTGGCCCTTCAGAAAGTTGCAGAACAGTTGCAAACGGTCACGGAGGCGGTTCGCGAGTCAAAGAATGTCACTGCGTTGGAAGCCGCAATCAAAGAAGCCTTGGCCGATGGCTTGCCACAAGAGCATGCGAATGCTGTAGCTGCTCGTACTTTGGTGGACGAGCTCTACGCTGAGCGGAAAAGCGAAAAAGCCGCCGAGGAAGCGTTGCAAAAAGTCATTGATGAAGTGAAACAGTCGAGAGATCGGTCCAAATTAGTGACGGCCCTCGACGATAGTTTGAGAATCCTCTCCAAGAGCAATGAAACTGTAGTTCGGGCGCAAAATTTGCTCGATGAAATTCAACAACAAAACATGGAACTCCAATGTGCGATCGATGCCTTCCGTGCGGCAATTGTACAGTGCTGCAGTGACCAAAACACCGAAGCCCTCGGCGCCGCAAAAGCCACAGCCTTGGCAGCTGGAGTGGCCGAGGACAGCGCAGAGTGCCAGATTGCGGCAAAGTTGGTCGCCCAACTCATACCGCATTTGGGCGATCTTGTGCGAGACACTGAGGCGTGGACGGATGAGTGGTATAGCGACAAACGCAAAGTCCGGGAGGCTGATCTTGAGTGGATGCAAGCTGCTTTGCCGAAACTTCAAGTAGCCGCTGACTTTAGATCGCACGCAGTTCAAGTCAAAGGAGCATCGGCTTTAAGTCCAGCGAGTCTGACGCTTGACAATGTTGTGACGTTTCCAACAGCCGAACAAGACAGCGTACTTGCACGGGCGCAATCGATGGTTGGAGAACTACGAACTGTTCTTGCGTCTATTGAAGATGGTGAACAGAGTGCTCTCAACCACCACATTTCCGAGGTCACTTCTTCGATTTCGACAAGCAAAGAATCACGTGTCAACAAACCCTTGAGTCATGCATTGGCAGCAGCACAATTGCATCTAGCTCAATCGGCCGGTCTGATCTCACACGTTTTTGAAGGAGAAGCAACGCTAACCGAACTTGCGGTGCAGCTGCGTGCTTGTATTGGAGAAGGGCAGCAACTTGCGGCAGCAATATCAAGTGAGGCCGAAAATCTCCTGCGTGATTGTTGCACAAAGGTCGGTACTTGCGGTTCTTGTTATGCTGAGTTTGTTTTTTAATGCTGGCACGATTTGCGTCCATAGGCCGAGAGTGACCCGGCGTCAGTCGATGCACTTGAAACGCAGTTGCATCAGCAACTCAGCAATGAAAATGTGACCGAAGCGTCTTCGATTGCAGAACGTTGTCGAGAATTGATTGCCAAGCTAAGAGCGAACGCCATGGCCTTGGATGAGCTTGCCAATCATCTGGTAAAAATCACAAGTGAGGCAAGAATTTCACGAAAACAATCGAATTTGCAATCAACATTAACAATGGCCGAAAGTCGAGGCCTGGCAGCAGAGCACACTGCGGTTGTTGACGCACAGGCGCTGCTGAACGAATTGGACGAGGAAGACAAGGCGCGGTCGGAGGCTGCTGCTACCTTGCGGTCAGCCATCGACAGTGCGCGAACATCGCGGGAAGTGGAAGTTTTGGAGTCCGCAATTACAGCTGCCGGCAAACTTTTACACGCCGACGATTCTCTCATGGTAGAAGCCAATACTTTGGTGCAGGATATCTACGACGAGCGACAACGTGTCACTGACGCCCGTGAGCGCCTTCGCCTTGCCACAGAGAGTGTCCGGGAGTCTTACGAAACCAGCTATCTCAAGGACGAAATCGCCCTTGCATTTGACTCAGGTGTGACCAAAGACTTCGTTGAAATGACTGATGCTCACGCACTGCATGACCAAATAGTTTCGGAACTCACCCAACGGCTCCGTGAGGCGACGGAGTTTGCGACTTCATATCAAGACGTTGAGAATCTCCAACAAGAGGTGGACTACTGCGGCCATGTTTTGCTCGCAGAAGGGCCAGAGGCGCAAGAAGTTGTTGCAGAATCCAAAGCGAAGGTTGCCTTTTTAACAGATTGCGCACACTCGCTTGCAATATCAGTGCAGCGACATGCACGTGCATTCTTAGCCAGAAAGACCCTCGAGCGTCTGAAACGTGAACGGGATGACGACATCAATAATATTTTTGGAGATCTCGGGGCAGCTATGACATCCATTGTCGAAAAAGGTTTCGAGCACAAAGAACGCCAGAAAGTAGAGGGCGAAGATGACGACGAGCCTGGATTGGTGGAAGTATTTCTCACCAACAATGTTCAGTTCAAACACCTATATGCTAGCCCGGAAATCACTGTCGCTGCTGAGCAGGCGGCCATTTTTATGCAAAAGCACGCAAGAAGGATACTCGCTGAACGTGCGTATCAAGAGTACAAAGACAACCATTTGAAAAGGCAAGACGCAAGCGGGCAATGGTACACGAAGGCTCAATTTGTGGAGTATTACGGGGGAGAAACCGAGTGGCACCAAGCTGTCCTGTCTCAAGCTGTGGAGTGAACCTCAAATAAATAAATAATTTTACCAATCGTGGTCTGTGTTGTGCGACGCTTGTTTGACGAACGCTGCCAGATCGTAATAGACGCCATTTGTAGAAAGAAACGTCCTGCTCGCTCAGCTCCCCGAAGCAGCAATATCATCTCCGCGGCGTGCCGGAGTTTCAAATGCCACTGCGAATGACATACTCTGTCCGACGTTAGGTCCAGCTTTTGCATCGACGGTGAACGACGGGGTCTCCGTAGCAATGCCCTTCCTCAATCGAGCTAAAGGGGCTGCATTTGTCCTATTTTTGTTCTCAGCCCGCGCTTGTTTACGTTCAAGTTTTCTGCAGATTTTCTGGTGCTCCTTTCGGCGCAACTTCTCAAATTTCAAAATTTTGTCCGTGCCGACAACTGTCGTTTTCTTCATGAAGCAGAGGAATGTAATTTTGGGGCTGTGCTTTGGGTCGATGGCAAGCTGGACGCATGAACAACAAACAGCACTGCCCGTCAACAGCAGCAGGTGCAGGAACACGTCGACGTGTTATGTCAGCATTACCTCAAACCCTAGTAACGATTTCATCATGTTCACAAAAGCGGCCTGGCAAAAATAAGGTGGACCCATTCCGTTGTGAGCGTGTTTGGAGGAATTAATCCGAACTCGACATCACTTACCTGCGAAATAAAAACAGACTTTTCCAAACATCGGCGTGGTAGTACGACGAACAAGAGACCTGCAAAGTAGTATCGGCACAAATGTGTGGTTCAAGCACGCCGACGGTTGAAACAGTGTTTTGACAACACACAATTGTGCCTCGAACCTTCCGGTTTCAACAGTTGGTGGCATCGAATCAACATCGCACCCCTTTTCTCGGGAGATGGTACGCAGTTGAGCACCATAGCGCACGAAATGAAGTCGAAGCGTCTGGTATCATCGCGTAAGACAAAATATCACAGTAAGACGTGACCGATGCGCCGAATGCTTTCGCTGTAGTGCCCGAACCTGCCACCCTCGTGAATGTTGCCGTAGTCGAGGAAGTCTACCTGCTGAATCCGGGGGTGCTGCGATCGAATATCGATAGCAGTAACGTCGAGCCACCGACACGCCAGTAGCTGAGTGTTGACGGCTCCAACTTCCAGCAGCGTCGGCTTCGTTAAACCTTTTCCAACTGGCCTCCGTCCAAGAGCAGTGATAGTTTTAAATATCCACTTCGACGACGATGTATTACGTGCAGTGGCAAGTGCACTTGCTGCTTGATACAAACGCCGCCCGCCGAGAGCATGGAGCTGCTGGGCAAGCTGCTGTTCCTCCGCCGATATCTGCTGGGCCTTCTGCGGCTCCGTATCATGGTCTGCTGTGTCCGTGACTTTACCACCATTCTCACTCGGCTTCCGGGCTCCTGCGCTGTGACGTTGTGCAGTTTCTCGTGCGTGTGTCAGTTTGTGAAACACACTGGTAATCTGCCGAGCGCGGCGCTGGCTTTTCACAGGGCGCCATGCCAATGGGACTGGGACGGACCGCCGTTTACGACCCATGCTGCAATTGCTTCCCAAAGGGTAAACTAATTCGGGAAAGCACACTCACACCCCAATGTGCGAAAATACAACGAGGCGCCAACTGGCACAACATGCAATTCTCAAAAATGTGCGCCTGCAGCACCACCACGGCTGCTTGCCAACCAATCCAAAGCACTTGTGCCATCCTTCGCGCATTTATTCGATCTCTCATTCGCCGGCAAACTGCAATACACACACATACACACATAGTGCGACTATTCATCTACACCAGTGTCAAGTGCGTTCTGAAAACTCAGACCCAATGCGCAAGATGATCGACGCGGCTAGCAGCGGGCTAGCAGCGTGTACAACGCGCATTCGGCGTGCAGCTGGAGTTGCCGAGAGCCAAAATCCGTCCACCGCCAACAAACCAACGAACCAACACAACAACACCACGACGAAGCAACGAAACCAGTACACCAACCCCACCACCAACATTATCACCGCCACCAACGATGACGACAACGCCCCACCTCAACCAAAGAAAGAAAGAAAGAGAGAAAGCACACCACGACGGACGACGGACGTTGCCCGAACGACCGCCCATTCATTGGCCATTTATTTGCTGTTGAGGCGGTTGGTCACTGGTCGCTGGTCGCTGGCTGGCCATCCATCCGCAATCCGCAACAGAAGACGGGTCCGATTCCACAACGACATCAACGAAGGGTGTTAAAAAGTTGGCTGGTTCGCTCGACTGTACAGTACTGTCCACGCCATACAGTGCATAGCGTTGAGTTGCAGGTGCTGTAGTATAGCGTGAACATCACAGCGGTCAGTGGACGGCACGCACAGTGGGCAGTGGGCAGTGGGCGGTCGGCAGTGGGAGAGTGGGCAGTGGGCAGTGGGCGGTGGGAGAGTGGAGGTCAGCGTGTGCGCCATTGGTCATTGGTCATTCATTGATTGATTATCGATTGGGCAACGAAGGAAGGAAGGAACGAACGAAGGGCGCAGATGGCGGCGTTCGCTGGTCAGCGCACACTCACGCAGTGAGTGAGTCAGTCAGTCAGTCAGTCAGTCAGTCAGTCAGTCAGTCAGTCAGTCATCTCAGTCAGATGGACAGTCACTGACTGTGAGTGAGTGGGTGAGAGAGTGATGAACGAACAACTGATGGCGGACTGACTGACTGACTGACTGACTGACTGACTGACTGGCTGGCTGACTGTGAGGCCAGAGCGGCTGACTCTCTCTCTCTTTCTCTCTCTCTCTCTTTCTCTCCCACTTCGCGTCGGTCGGTGGACCCACCGATCACCGGCGGTGGTGAACGAACGAACGAACGGCAGTGTGTGTGTGTGTGTTGCAGTGTGCTGTTGTCGCGTTGTGTTGTGTTGTGTTGTGTTGTTGAGTTGTTGTGGCGATGGTCATTGCACTGGCTGAAGACACGTTCACCAATCTTACTATACCGGCGTCGGCGTCGTCGTTGGTGGTGATGTGGTGGTGGTGGTGGTGGTTGTGGTGGTAGTGGTGGTAGTGGTGGTGAGGTAGACGTCGGCGCGCGCTCGGTTGTTAGACGTTGGCGTGTTAGTTAGGGTTGTGCGTAGTTAGTTAGTTAGGGTTGTGCGTAGTTAGGCTAAAACGGTTGGGTGTTTCGTGTTAGGGTTGCACCGCAATCGCAATCCCTGCACTCCACATCACTCCACTTTGCCGTTCTTCACGTTTGAATGAACCGGCTGCGGTGCAGTGTGGGTTGTTGGCATCGCCGTCAACGCCATTGCCATCGCCGCCATCTCGATCTCTTCGTCTTGATCGTCGTGCCGACCTCTTTCGCGGATACCAACAAGATGAGTTGCGAAAAAGTTGCAATATTTTTTGTGCTTCAGAAATTTCCATCTCTTGAAAGAGGATTGGAAATGAAGTTCACCCCGTACATTGCCCTGAGCGTGGCGCTCTTCGCGCGCTGTGGGCTAGGCACCGACGTCGACGCCGGCTCAACCCCTGAAGATGCCTGCGTCGGTCTTGACGAAAACGATCCTTGTGCTGTTCAGTCGCCGCTCATGTAAGCTCCTGGAGATGGTACACTGGTGTGCAATTGAAGCGTTGACCGTTCGTTTGCACTGCAGGTACACGGAATACGGTACATGCCAGTGGGTTGGCACGGCCACAGAAGCTCCATCGCAAACACAGCCCCCAAATCCGGCAAATGTAGCTTGCTCAACTGCAGGCACTGTCGAAGGGGCCGTTTGCACGTTCTTGGACACAACAACAGGACTGCCAGTTGAAGGAATTTGCCGTACGTCAACAGCTGTGGATTTTGACGGCTTGACTTGCGAGCCAGATGGTAATTCCGAGGTTTCAGACGAAATAGCCTGTGACGGGTTGACTGTCGGCGCCACGTGCTCTTACGTCAAAGGGGACGGGCTGACCATTTCCGGCGAATGCCAGGACACCGGCACAAATGTTCGTGATTTGCTCGACAATGGGGCCCCTGTACTTTACCCACCCGACAACGTGTAATAACCGCATTCCTATTGGACTCGAGCAGGCACTGAAGTGCGAGCAAGCACCTCCCGGATCTGGTGGGAGTGATCCTGCCCCTGACGTGCGTTTGCAATCCTCTTTTGCTACGTTGAAGACGTTTCTTGTTGACTGAACTTTTTGGTGTATTCAATAGACTGGAGCTGGCGGCGGAGGAACTGGCGGGAATATCGGTGCGTGGACGTCACTGCGACGTCAACGTGCCAACAGCAATCTAAATTGCGGTTTTGACTGTGCGGTCGTCTGTAGCTGCAATGGACGTCGCCGAGGTCGCTTGCTTAGTCAACAAAACGAACACCTCATACGGTTTCTTGGAAGGGGTATGGTCTGCACGAGTGCAATCGATCCGCGACGATGACCTAACCTAACCGATCCTTTCTTGTGCAGACCAATTGCTCCTTCGTGCAGGGAGGCGGGATTTACATCACTGGAACGTGTGTCTCGAAGGGTTCGTCAAGTAATACCGAGCACTGCGGGTGCATCCATGATTTCAACGACATCACTTGTTTGCAGAAGGAGGAGCTTATTCAATGTGCGAGAGCGATGAAGAAGGCACCGCTGCCGGGGGAACTGAAGCAAACAACCCAGAGTACATTGCGTGTGTTGGCCTCGCCGTTGACGCGGTTGGTGTCGAAGCAACATGCGACTGCCGTGTCCTTGCCTTCGTCATGTCACGTTCTGGTATTGTTGGTAGAACTGCACCATTGTTGAAGACGTCACCAACACAACGGACGCCGGTGTTTGCAAACGAGCGATCGACACTGGTGACCTCAAGTGTGAGCCCTTGAAAACTAGTGGGGCTCGGCGCCGGGCGAGTATCTATTTGAAATGCCACATCACATCTGGCGGTGGACAGTACACTTCCGCACCAGCGACAACAGCACTCAAGGGGTCTCAAGAGCGCACCACTACAGCAGCTCTTGGTAATTCTGGCTCAAATCTTTCATTTTCAAGCGGAGCAGGTGTGCATGGTGTCGACACCTGCAATGAAACGATAGGCGAAATGGTTTGCTGACACACATGTATGTACTACTACAGGCCCTGTTGTTGGCGGTGTTATTGGCGGCTTGGTTGCTTTGGCCGCAGTTGGCGCCGGTGGCTACTTCGCATACCGAAAGTGAGTTCTGTTTGCACACCTTGGTCTTTGCACGCTCCCGATAGTGTTTCTCATCAACTGATAACAAATGACAGGATCAACAGTCGGAAACTCGGTGTCAATGTCGACACGGAAGGCGGCGACGTATACCAGGTGGGTTTGTTTGAAGTGACGACCATTTTTTGTGCCACTTGAGAACTCAAAGTTAGCCTTTGTTGCGTTGTTGCCATGCTGCCTTGTGCACGTCGACTGTTTGCGTGAATGGTGCTGTGTGGCCTGTTGCGGCATGCGGCAGACTCTGTAAACGGAAAACAATGGACATAAGTTTCAGCTCAAGAGTCAGTTTTTGTTCTACAGTCGGCCAAACTTCGACCGCATCGTGGCATCACTCGGTTGCTGTGTCGCCGATTGTGCTCGGGCTGGGGTTGTTTTGTGGGCCTCTTTGCCTTTCCCCACCAGTAAATATGACGCTTTTACCGTCCACTTGCGGATTTCGCGGTCATCCCATGTCGATAGCGAGTCGCGCTCTCGGAGTTCGTTTGCATATGTGTCCGCCTGCACACATTGCAACCACCGTTAGTATTGCATTTGGCAACACCGCTTGCCAGATCGCATGCATGCTATCCTATGCTAATACGCACTCTGTCGCGGGTTTGAATCATACGCTCTTTAACACGCTTGTGTTGGAGCCACCGTCTGCGCTGCTCGTTCATTTCTTCCTCTTTTGTTTTGAGAGCCGCATTTTCTCTCAACTTCTTCAGCCGTCTCGCCTGCATTCATGGTTTCGGTTGTATTATGAATCAAAGGTGGTCACCTGAGAGAGCAAACAACGAACCTCTGCTCGCTTGAATCTGTCTAAACTTCCTTGCGCGTCCAGACTTTTTCGCTGCATTGCCTCTGTTTGAGCAGCCATTAATCTGGTCATTTCTTCTGTGCGCACACGAGAGTCATGCAGATTCTTCTGGGCCGCTCGAAGTTCAGCACCGCTGTGCAGAACATTTAATGTTGCTTCATGCTGCCGTGCTAGAGCATCATCTAGGGATGCGTGGGCTTCTCGTAGTAATTCATGCACTTGCTGCCGTCGGAATTTAAATGCTTTCTTTTTCGCTCTCGTCACTGCACCCGATCCTTGCATTGAGGAGAGAGACTCTTCGAGTTGACTCACACGGCGACGATTTTCTTGCACGGTTGCATCTGCGCGTGACTTTTTGTGCTGTGCGATATCCCGGGCCCGCTGTGCCTTTTCCACACGGAAAAGGGGCATGAGGTTACCAACATCATCGTTGCTCGGCTTTTGAGTCTTCGCTGACGGAGATGAGTGAGTTGGACTTGCACCAAAGAACTGTTGTAGCTCATGTCGGCGGGACTCTGAGGGATTCGCTCGAAGTGGTGCGGACTTCCTTCGCATTAATGCAAGCAGTTTCGCGTGGGAAAAATGCCCCTGTGGAATATCACCGACATGGGTCTGCGCCGAGTTTTTGCGCAGCCATTTCCACTCTGCTGGTACCAGTTTCAACCCAACAAGTTTTGCTGTTTTCTCAAACTCCTTTTTCGATGATGAGGTACTGCGGTGTAACAACCGTTGATGGGGACCAAAAGCCGCACGAAGCTTCTCAATAACTTGAGCAGCTATCATGGTCCCTTCGTTCGGATTCACGGGGCCAAACAACCTTTCTTCAATGTTCATGGCTCGCAGAGCTGCCGAAATTCGATCTGGATGCACATTGTTTATGAAGCAATACGCGCCTTTCCGCAGTCGGCGCTTGTCGAAACCAACGATAATGTTGGCTTGCGAATGCGGAACTATCCACCTCCCAGAATCCAAGGCAGCTGGGCCATTTGGAATGAAGAGTGGGTTGCGCTTGGTGGGCATTCCGAGCCACTCTTCAAAGCCCTGCACATTGGACAGGAAGTCCATTGAATGCGGAAGTACTAAAATATAATTGGGGAAAACTCCATGAGTAAATGGCTTTGGCTTCCCTATGTGTTGTTGCCATTCTAAAATTCGCTCCACCACGTCGATAGTTTGGAGGCGGAGAAGATCGATGAGATCGCTGATGTCATCATGCAACTTCTGCCAACCCCCACGATGTACGTATTCATGCATTCGGGCGACATACTCGTCACGAAGCCGGATCGAATTGTGGACAGCTACCACGAGTGCTGACACTTCAAAACGCTTCGTTCTTGGACGACCACTGTTTGCCTTGTCGTGGACCACGAGTGCGCCCCAATTTTTGGACCTCGTGCCTTGCGGCGGCGAATTTCGCATCCTCAACATGTTGACAGGGCTAGTTCCCAGAAGGTCATGGCGCGTGGTAACACAACCAAGGTCGCAGTCGCATTTGCTGCTCAATAGTCATACTGTAGGGGACATTATTGTGTCGTCTTTTTGTTTGTGATTGTTGTCTTTTTGCCTGTATTCGCTTCGGCAAACAGTCAGCTTTTGTCGCAGTGCGACGCCTGCTGTGTCATCAGCAGCCTGCGCGACGCGAAGTCCCTCCTTCCGGCCGCCGACGAACCCACGACTGCCACGCACCGTCAACAGTCGGCGGAGGGCCGTCTGCCATCACTAGCTCACAGCACGCCGCTGCAATGATTCCATGGTGGACCGACGTTCGGCGGCAGTCGACAGCGACCAAGCTGACTTCGACAACTCTACGACGGCGTTTGCAGTTTGCAGCTTTGCTTTGCGTGGTGTTCGTAAGTTTGTAACGTTGTGTCGTTGCGGCGCGTTGTTCGTCTTCGCGTCGTTGCCTTCCACTCCAACTGTAGTAGTAACGCCCCAAATTCCGTTTAAGGGTCACAAGAAGTAACGCACTATGTACGCAATGGTTGAAGTGAAGTGAAGTGATGTGAAGTGAAGTGAAGTGACTGGGGGTGAGTGAAGTGACTGGGGACTGGACTGTGAACTGTGCGTGAGTGAGTGAGTGACAGTGGGAGGAATTCGCTGGGCGTGATGCACTCACTGTTGTTGTTCGTGGCGACTGTCAGCTGCCAGCAGTCACTCACTCACTCACTCACTCACTCACACTGCCGCTGACTCCCTTCGTTCGTCACTGTAGCTAGCTGAGAATCCACCTTTCCTTTACTTACTCAGTCAATCATTCATTGCTCTCCGCACTCACACACTGAGATCACGCCTCACATGCCTGAAAAACAGCCACGTCATTCAGACAGCGTCGCGGTCATTCACTGTAGCTTTCTCCCAAATGGCTACTCACTAAATCAGTTTCTCAATGCAGTGAATAAAGGCGAAGGATTTGTTCATATTTGGACTGTTGAAACCGAAAGTCCCGCAGTTTGAGCGTTCGCATTCATTCCCACAACACAGCGAAGCGGTGACGTCGTCACTGCCGGTGGCGTCAGTCAAGTCACTGTGTGTGCGTTGTTGTTGTTCGTGTTGCGTTCGTGACGACAACGACGACGATCGATCGATCGAACGAACGAACTGTTTACTCCTCTCCCTACCTACCTACCGACCGACCGACCTTGACCGGTACTCGGTGCGGTTATGGAACACTCGGTTCGGTTAGTGTTGCTGGCTGACACGAGCTCGTGTTGAATGGCCAACTGTTTGAATCACACCCGTTCGTTGGGATGGGACGCAATGCACACGCGCCCGAACGGACGTGTTGTTGACAGACGGGACGTCGACGCGGAGAGCGACTCGGTTCAAACCGGAGCTCTGGCTTGCCGAGGAAGGACTGACATCGCCATTGCTTGGACCTCGACAAATTCTGGGTTGGAAATATTTGTGTCCTTTTCACAGACATTCAAAATCTCTTTTGTGCTTTCAAACACCCCTTCACTATGAAACTCTCATTTCTCGCTGCGTGCCTCGCGCTGGGCTTCGCTTCTGCCACCATCGACATTTGCGAAGAGACTGGCTTGGAGAACATCACTGCCAACTACTGCACGTGCTCCAGCACGACGGTCGGCACCAACCCCGTTGCGGTGCTAGAATGCGGCATTGGCAACTCATCCGACATTTTTTACGCCAAAGCCAACGCCACGTTGTTCCCGTGCACCAAAACTGCAAAGTTCATTGTTGGACTCTCTGCCATGGGTACGGATTACGGCACGTTCGAAGTTGACATGGGCCAGAGCGACCACATTATGATCCCGGGATTGTCGTACAACGTTACCATTGCCTCAGAAACGTACGCAGCGCAAGGATACCTGGACGTTTCAATGAAGGGGAACACCGAAGATTTTGTCGCACAAATTGACATTGACTTTTGCCTCACTTTCTTGGGCGCCGAGTTCTGCGGTGAGGAGTTGTCGTCTCAACTGCCCTACAACTTGGTCACCGGTGAGTTGACGACCACGGGCATCTGCTAAATTGAATGCATGTCGAATGCTCAGCAGACCACAGCGGGGGGTGTCGATCATCAAGCTGCTGAATGAAATTTACTAACAAAACACAATTACCCCCAATCAAATAAATCTCCCCGCCATCCTGGACGTCTGCTGTTCGCTGTTCTGTGTTTTGCCTTCACACACTGCCGAACCGCCGCAAAATCAAAAGAACTTCCGCAACAACCACGAAGCCGGTCTAATCCAAGCGCCATTCGAGAGCGAGAAAGTAGGCCTAGACATGACAACGGAAGATGTCAGTCGGCGCAGTGAGCGGCTTGCTCTCAAGTTAAGACGTCAATTCACCGTAGTCGTCGCTCTGGGTGCAAAAACACACGCTCTTGGTCCACCTGCGCGTGGCATCAAGGCAGTTATTTGGAGCGCCACAAATGGAGAGGCGTGCTACGTTTTTCGATGGCAAGCTCACCTTTCGTACGCAGTGCTGAAGCAAATTGTCGCGCTCACGCGCCAAGGCCCTTTGGAGCTTCATGTTTGTAGTTCCTATGAACAACTGCGATTCCAGGTCCCGCACAACCGATCGATATCCGAAATTGGAGGAACCAACGACCGATAAATGGGGCATGTCGGCCTTTTCGGCGTTTCGCTTCTGTGACACCCACATGCCCTTCGCGTGAAACGTCCACCCTGCTCTTTCATATTCGCACACTTCGCCACGAATGTTGGAGTCTTCAAGGCGTCGTACGAACGGCTTCAAATACTGGTTATATCTACAAAACGAGCACGCAATAAGATCACTACGGCTACAATTTGCTACTTTTGTCTGGTGGCAAGGCACAGTGCTTTCCACGTACATAATTGGAACCAAGCCGACAAAACCGCTCGCACCAAAGAAACCATTCGCGCTAGGAGCGGCCGTGATAACTTCAAAATTACCTTCACCGCTAGATTCTGGTTTGTTGGAGCCGATCGCCATTAAGCGATCGCAATAATCTGGTGGGCAATTGAAGTACCCAGTTGCCATTGTCAATCGGCTCCTTGAAATCAAGGACTTCACTGCTTCCAGGAATGCGAGGGTCCACTGGTGGTCTTCATCTACACCGAGGTGTTGAAGTTGAAGGCTAGGTACAATCCATGTGTCGGCACTTACACGGGATGACTTGGCATTCTGATGGCATTGATCAACCCAACGGCTCTGCCACGTGAGCAATGCCTCACCAACATCTTTCACAGCTGTGCAACGAAGCCAGGCCACATGGACAGAAATGAATTCCAATTGCAAGACGGTGGCATATTGCTGTCAAAGCTAAGCACTCACCTTTGCATGGCGGCTGCACGGAACCAGTGGTTGGGTCCAAGGAATGAGAATGGGGTGCCAGAACGTTTCCTATCAAACCTAAGCACCGAACAATGAGGCTCGGTGAGGGGGGCGGCCACAGCGACAACACACATACACCACGGCTCACCATGATAGTAATCCGCCAGAGGTTTCGCGTCCCGAATCACGAAGTACCGATCTTGTCGATTGGTAAAGTAATCGTGCGACAAATTGGCACCACTGACGATGACCTAAAAAGCATTGTTGCACACAAATGTAGGTATTTCGTTCTGGGAGACCGAGAAAATGCTTCAGCAAAACGCACTGTGTCATCGAAGCAATATGCCTTGATGTGTTGGACCGCAACCGTTTCTTTCAGTGAACCAGGGATGCGATCCAACACTGCCGCAGTGTCGAACTTCGGATGACGGAAGAGAGATACTTGTGCTGAAACAGTATTCCCTTGATTTTCATCTGCTGTATTCATGTGGCCAAACACATGTTCCCATAAAATCGACGCTTGGCCGAGCTGCTTTACGCCGTCGGGGCGAGCATGCTCACTTGAATCTGGGTCACGATCATGTCCATTGTTCTGTGGCAACCGTCGCAGCGCTCGCGCGAAATCTACAAGAATATGCAGATGAAACTGACTACCATGTCCGTCGGTTAAATCAACATTATTTGATTGCTGCTGCAGCTTACGCCGCAGCGTTCGCAGCAGTTTTTGCTCAAGTTCAGCGTGTCCGATGTACAAGGATGCTAGCGAAATTCTCTTCTGGCTCTTTTCAATTTCTTCGCAGAGTGTTTCGTAAAACTCCGACGGAGTAGAAAGAACTTCGATACTATCGCCACTGACGCACACTGCGGCAGACTTTGGTTGGCTTTGGTGACCATTTCGATTGGAACTTGTTCGGATAGCGTCCGACCAACACTCTAGAAAGGCGTGCGGGCTCGACGCCGCCTCGAGGTCACTCATGGCCAACCCGTTTTGAGCTTCTGTGAACGAAAATTCTCGATAGAATAACCCGCAGTAACAATACACATCTCGTGTCCATCCACTTAAACTTTGCCCATCGCTGGTATTTTCGATACAGCACTATTTTTTGTTCCTGTATTCCCTCGGCTTGACCAAAAATTGCTGTTGTCGTTTCGGTGGCGTCGACTTGCTGATGAGCACAACCTTTCACTGTCAACTTCGGGGGTCGTTCATAGCGCACACTGTTCATATCTTTCTCAACGCACGTCATCCTCAACTTTTTCCCTTCCCCAGCATCCCTACGGTGGTACTGCCGCTATGCAACTCAGCCCAGAGCACACACCGCACGCCGCACGGCCGACGGGGACACGTCGAGGCATGCCACATGCCACGTGCCACGTACGTGTTGGCAGTTAGTTAGTTGCAACATTGCATTGTTGCAGTGTCGGCGGCGTCGTCGTGGTCACGGACACCAATCTTACAGGCTATATGAGTTTGCTGTCTCTACAGTGAATAATGTTCAGTTGTTTACTACAACTTCCTACCGCACCTCCGCCGTCCTCCATCCTTCGTTCGTCGGCCACCTCGTCCGCCTACCGTATTTACGTTTTTAGTGCCCTGTGGTGGGTTGATTCCATCATGAAACATCTGTACTGTACTGCATACTGTTGGAGTCCACAGTGCAGCGAGTGGGTGGCTGACGAATTCTCACATGTCAGCTGGCGAATTCATGCATTCAATTCAGAATTCATGATGCCTGATGGCGTTTGATGGATTTTAGAGAATCAGTATCCAATGGTTTACAGTTGTATTATGATACATTCTGTAAGCCTGTGAACGCGGAGTGAAATAGTAAAATTGAGGGAATTGTCTGGGAGGCATGCAGAGTCAGCGCGTGAGATGGTTGGGCGGTGGAGCCGGAGGGCTTCGTCACCACCACTTCTTCACTTCTTCACTTCTTCATCAAATCAATTTCTCGATATCTCGATTTCGCACAGTTTTGTAAATCAGCTACTGCGTGTGGGCGCCAGCGTGTTTCCATCATTCTGCACTGGATCTTTCCGGATCTTCATCTCGCTCGAAACAAAGCTTCTGCTCCCACGCGGCCTTCACACTGACGGACGGACGGACTCAAAATCCCACTCCCAGCCCCACACACGCAACCCTCCCACTTCCTTAGTGTCTGGGTGCATGATGGGTGGTGTACTGACAGACAGCATCACGCACCCGTCACTCGTGTGCGTGTGAGTGGGGAAATCAGTCATCTCGTCCGCCTTTTAAAAGTCGGTCCAGTGCCGTCGATGTCATGTGCAGCACTTACTCACTCACTGACGGCTCCCCGCAGTGGGCGTTGAGCGGGCAAACGATGTCAAGCTGACTGATTCAATATGCGTGAGTGCGGGCGAGTGAGTGGCCGACATCCAGACAGCCCACATCACAATCAAATCATCATTCCGTCCGCAGTTAGTCACTCAGTCAGTCAGTGCACAGTCAGCCACTCAGTCAGTCCGTCAGTCAGTGCACAGTCACAGTCAGTCCTGCAGTCAGTCGTGAGGTCGGGTAGTGCAGTCAGTCAGTCAGCTGTGAGCTTCTTTCTTGTTTGGGTGAGCTGTGTGTCACCAAAGCACTCACAGCTCACTCACAGTCATTCACTCACTCACTCACTCACTCGATTCAATCGACCGCCCCAACCCACCCACCCCACAGTCGCGCGAGCTCACTCGTTCCCTGCCAGCCACTCACCTTCACTCGAAAGTGTTCGGCTGCAATTGGGCTGGCTGCCATTCAGTCACTCACTGTTGCTGTCACTCACTCACTCACTCACTCCTGTGACCGACCGACCGACCGCCGACTGCCGACTGCCGACTCCGCTCTCGGCTGCTCAGTTGCTTGGTTCGTTCGTTGGTTGTCCGTTCGCACTGACTGACCGATGCGACGACACGACGAACAGACACAATGACACAACACGAACAGTCACTTCCTTGGTCCCTTCGTCCTTCGTCACTGGCTGTTGGGTTTACTTACGACTTGTCTATCCGACAGGTGGCTTGCGGAAGGTCCATCAAAGATCACGGACCCGCAAGTCAGGACGGCGTTGACACAAACGTGTCTGTCAACAACACACGCAACAGCTCACCCGCGGTAGGTCACCGGACACGCTCAACACACACACACACACACACACACACACAACGCAATGTGACGCTCGATAGGTGATCCATGCAAGTACGATCAATGCCACGGGTGGTGGCTACCGAAGTAGTGTGGGGCGTTTGGGGAGTCGGGTTTATCGCAACAAGCGAAAGACAAACACCCAAAAAAAAACGCGACAAAAAATAACCATACAAACAACGACGAGCGTCGTTGCTTGCTTTCCAATGCTGTAACGCACAACAAACGCTGCCCGCACAATGGCCGTAGCGATTTCATCAACAATACCAACAAGGACGATGCTTCAGACACTGTAATTGTGCCAAGAACATTCGTTTGACTCTTGCGGAGTGTTGTGGTTACATCGACTGCAGTCAAGAGAATCATGAACACCCGCCAGTTTGCACCCAAAAAGCGCACCACGCGCGCCCTCAAGTGGGCAAAAAGTGGTCGAGGATCCGCACCAATGTCAGTGTACGGATCTGCACCGGACGACGCCCCAGCAATGGCTTTCCTGCGCCGCGCTCGTTCTGAGTCGGACGACGTTCCGACAAAGCAGCGACCTGAAACGACGGGAACGGCGTCCTCTGGGCAGGGTGAGGAATCGCCGGTCGGTTCGCCGGACACCACATCAAATATTGAAAAACCTAAGGGAGCCATCGAAGTAGTATCAAACAACATCGTATGCTACAATGGGATGGCACGCATGGCTCCAACTTATATTATCAACATCAACGAAACGTCCAGCACGGAGCGCTTCGAAAAGTGCAACAGCTGTGACGATCTGGTGAAGGTGTTTAACGAATCCACCAAATCCTGGAACATGTTACGCGGCAAGGATATCAACAGTTGGGAGCCTGTGTCGAACAAGTGAAGCCTGCACTTATCCTATGTGTGACAGGCTGTTCAACCTTCCCTCCTGCACTGCTGAATTTCGGAACAGCAAACAAGGCGCAAGAGGAGTGCTTGATCGAACGGAGGTTTTGCTACGACAGTGCAAAGCAATCTTATTAGAAAGCAATAATTACGCTTCCTTCATAATGCAGCCATCAGTATCATTCGAATGCTACGCTAAAATTATTATGATTTCGTTGATATCGCACTCGGACCAGCTCTTGTCAGTGGGTAGGCTCTTGAGGTCAAGCGAACCACACAAAACAAAGTGCGTACTCCGGTGTAATTATGCAATATGAAAATCTAGTTGGTGTCTGGGTCCTGGAGCCTCGCGACGAGATTGAGAGATTCGATCTCCTCGGCAGTGGCCGGCTCGATCGGAACTGATGACAACCCTTGTCCTGTTGGGATCTCAAACAATACGTTTTCGAAACCCATGACGTCCTGCACTGTTTTGAAGTGTTCTTCGATTTCGTTCATTTCTTTCGAGCGCCCGGGATTCAGTTTATATTGCTCCAGTAGCATGATCTGGCCACGCTTCTGATTCAAGCGCTGGGTGATTTGGTTCAATGAGAGATTCGACGACGGCAAAGTGTGCTTCGAGCCGTCCTCAAATGCAAAATCTATCCGCGGTTCCGAACCGTCGTGCAAAACTTCTTGCGAAATTTCACACTTTCTGTTCGTTTCCTTAATTTTTTTGGAGCTAGCACGTCGCATGAATTCGCGCGTTCCGATCGACGATGTGTCGAAAGGTCCATACTTACACACAATTTGTGCAACATACTGGAGCGATTCCAACTTGACCAGTCGCTTTGCCATTTTTGAGTCGCAACACCACAACAAACACTCTGCACACAAAGTGAGGTTCGTCGACCACTTGTCCCAAACCAAACACCTGACAACGGGCAAAGTCGCCGGTTTCTGCAAATTTCAAATGACTGTAATTTTTTCTCCGTGACTAAGTAACGCCCTGTTCGTTCAATGCCACGCGCTGCGACTGTGCCAACGTTTCTGTGGCCCTCACACAGAAATGGTTTAGAGCTAGCGCGGTCAGGCGGTGTGCTTGTTATTGTTCGGGCTCGCGTCTTTCGCAGTAGACTCCTCCGATACTCGATCTCTGATCTTTTCACCATCAGTGGTGTTGTTATGCTACGTTCTTGTTGCATTGTTTTGATCCAGTCGCCTGCTGCGTAGGTGACACAAAGCTCTTCAACTGGCAACTATCGTGCCGCAAACTGTAGCACTCACACCCTTTCCCTGCTGTAGATCTCTCCACATGTTCCTGAAATAGATCCTGGACTACAGCGCAAAGGAGGCGAGAACGACAACGCGATGCAGGCGAATCGGCGAACACGCAACAAAAGGAACCAGCGACGAACAACGGAACCAACGAACGACAACATACAATGTACACGAGGCCACAACCAACGTCGACGACGACGACGACGACGACAACAACAACAACCTCAACACGAGGCCACCGACGACTTTTGAGTGACCGTGAGTGACGGTGAGTGACCGACTGCCAGCAACTGCGCCTGACTGGCCGTGGTGACGTCGGTGCGGTGATACAAGACATGGAATTGGGCATTCTAGTTCATTTCCACGCACTGTGAATGTAAGTTAAATCATGTAACTGTACATCCGTAAAAGAGAAAGCTGAAAACAGAAAGAAAAAGAAGAACAAAAATTGAAAACATAGGAACGTGCAAAGTGACTCCGTGACCACTGCGCTACTGCGCTACTGCGCTCTCTGCCGAAAGCCAGCGTTGTTCATCATTGTCAGCGGTCAGCTTTGCAGTTAGTTGTTCCCGTTGACGTTTGTCATGGTTGTCCTCGTTGCTCTTCTGCAGAATCACGGCTTCCATCTGAAGATCGGGCCTGGCCGTTGGACCGTCGAAGCGCGCTGTTGAAGAGTAGCAAACGGAAGGATGCCGTCCAAAAATATCGTGCAGAAACCCAGAACCCGTGATCGGGTCTCAATGCAATTGGATGTCGAGATTGATGGAAGTGCCATTGTGCAAACACTCGGGCGCTACAAGTCGAGTTCGGTGTGCAGCCCTGGTGTGATCCCTCTGAAAAAGAGGAGATTGCCGTGTGAACTTGTATTCATTCAGGCACAGTCGTGCAGGGTGAATGAGCAGGCCATCCTGCAAAAAAAAAGGTTCCCAATTTTCAACTTTTCGTGCACGCAATCGTACCACGGCGGTACGGTGGTGCAGATCTGGCGCCAGAGATGCGACGTGAGTTGCCCCATTTCAGTACAATGCTGCCATACCGCACCGCAGCTCTCCGGTAATTGCCACAACAGTGCACAATATGGCGGACTCCAATTCTGGACCGTCGCGTGGTCCAGGTGATTCAGCGGAAGGTGGTCCAAAGAGCACTGAAACTCGGCAGGCGCGAGGAAACGCTTACTGGATCCGCCATGGAGAGAGTGACAGCAACGAGACTCGAATCTATGCGGGGGTTGTGGATAGTCGCCTTACTCCCATTGGTGTGCTGCAAGGTAAAAACGCAGGCCTTGACATGAAGAAAAAATTAGTTGACCGTGGGATCGTTATTGACGCTGTTTACACGTCGTATCAGTCGCGAGCGTTGGAAACGTATCGAGAAGCTTTGTCTGCTTGCGGCGGTTCCGCCGCGCTTCTCCGAAACCCAGACGTTTCGCCAGAGCTCCGTGTCGACATCGCAGAGAGAAATTTTGGTGTGATGACAAAGGGAAATTACTCCATGCTGATGCGAGTTCTTGGATACAATAGGTACCAAAGCATTTTGCATAGTCGTGACGAGTCTCCTCTTGGGGGAGAAGGCATGCAGAGCATTTACTTGCGGTGCCGCAAGTTCTATGAGACAGTCGTTGAACCCCGACTTGACCGCGGCGAGAATGTTCTCATTGTGTGCCACTCGTACGTGCTGATGGCAATGGCGTATGCTGTAGCGAAACAGGATTTGTCAAACTTTCGATTTTTCAAAGTGCCGAATGGACAGGTGTTAGATAATGCTGCACTGGTTGCCGAGATGGATCGTGAAACGTCCGGGTTTAAGCGAAAGTTGACTGTGGCTAGCGACTACGCTTCCATGTACACTCTGAAAGTGTCGGTGGTCTCGTTTTTCTGCGCATTCCTCATCAAGGTTGTGTCGCCAGAGTTTGAGATTGACACCACTCTCTTTCAGATATTGATTGTGCTTCTTCTTGGAGTTGGCACCTTTTACGTGTACCTTGATGTCAACTTGGCAATTGTGTTCCGCAAAACTTCGTGGGTGTCTTGGACAGTATTCACAGGCGCTGCCCTTGTGCGCTGGGCGGTGTCGATGGTTCTCGTTACAGTTGATTCTGACGCTTTTGGACTGCACGTGGTCAACGTCACCAACAGCACTACGCCAGAAGAGGCAGACACCCAAATGGACATTGCCCTATTTCGTTACCTGGTGGCACACTTTTGTGTGTTTCTTCTCGTCCCTCCAGCGCTCACGACAGTCACGCTGTCGCAGAGTCTCGGTGGGTATTTGTACCCAACTGCAGCCATTTCGACTGTGTTCTCTGTGTTAATGCCCATCGCCATGATGATAGTGGCCTCGTCCTTCTCCGACGCCACCGAGTTTTTAAGCCTGGGTGACATGCCGTTTTTCTTCGTCATTCTGGCGGTTGCATACCTACTCCCCATTGCCTTATCGCAGGTGTGGGGGCGAATGCGGCCCATTCAGAGCAAGAAGCACGTTCAACATTGGAACATCGTTGCCAGCGCATCGTATGTCGCAATGGCGTTCCTCGTCGGACTTGCATTCACGCCGAGTTCGTTTATTTTCGACGTCAGCACTGTGGTGCTGTTCGACTTCTTCAACGACACCGCTTTTGCCCGTTACGACAACCTCGGCCTGGCAACAGTTTCGAACGACTTTGTGGCTGCCTCTGTCCTGTTGCCGCTGTGCCTAGCAATATTTACCAACATTTTCGTGCATGTCACGGGTGCTGTCTCCTCGTGCCTCGCACGGCGCTGTGGGTCTGAAACAACTTCGGCCATGGAGCGACTGGATATCTATCTGCTCGTGACGTCCCCAAACCTCTTTCTGTGGATGTCAGTGCAGTTTGTCTTGGACCAGGCAACCGAACCCGAAACTTTGCCTTTGCGACGGAAGTTGATTCAACAGTACATATACTTTTGGACGTCGGCAGTATTCTTTTGCTTGCCCGCGATTGTGGAGTCGGTTCTTGTGTCTCGTTTCGCTCGAGGCTTGATCAACCAGTCACTCGGTAAGGCTCGAATGACAACGTCTGATGTCAACAAGCTGTGGAAGGAGGTGCTTGAGCGCGTTAGCGCAATACGGAAGACAGTGCCAACAGCGACAGAAGGGTTTTCTAAAGAGGAGTCGAGATGCGAGAATTATGCAAATTCAGGAGTTGACCACGCCAACTCAGGTGGTCCTTCTTTGAACGTATTTCGACGGCGTCGATTTGTTGTTGCGGGGAAAGGGATACGTTCGCCGCAGTCGCGCGCTGTTTCTGTTGCAATGATTGGTGCTTCCACCTCAGAGGAAGACAGTGCAACGAAGTCCTCAACCGTTGATGTTCCGTATTCGCAGGTTGTAACTTTTGTATGTTTAGCAGCCCTTTGTTGGCGCGACTCAACGTTCATGTGTTGTGGTAGACGTGGTTGCAGCAAGAGCACATCGACTGTGTCGTGGATCTCATTTATCAGCGGGTGAGTCACACCACAACTTCCAGATATTGTTGTGGTTTACAGCATGCTAACAACTGGATTATTTTCGTCGTTTCAAACAGGTTAACGGAAATTGGTTTCCTCCTGTCAGCGAACGCCGAGCTACCGCGCAGCACTTGACAACTCGAATAAACGCTTGCACCTGCGAGGATGCAACGACGAGCGGGGATGACATCTCTCGTGACAAGCGCGAGTGCGATGTTGTCAATCGGGAGCAGTTCGTGCGGTGTGTGTGCCTCGTCAAATCTGGTGGTGTGGGCTTCAATCGTAACCCTGAAAGTGTGGCTATGCTGTGACCAGATACTTTCGAAAATACGGATTTTGCTTGGACTTCAACACGCGGCTGGACATATCTTAGATACCCACCAATTTAGCGTGTTGGCCACAAATCTCGAGGCATGCAGTCAGGACGTCAGTGTCGACCTGCGACGGCACCAACACAGCAACCCTTAATAAATTCAAGTGCAGCAGTATTTCCTTGTCATTATTCTTTGTTGCATGCGAAAGATCGCAGTACAACGTTGTATCTTTTCAGTTGGACCTTGCGACATTGTTTTTCGTCTCACAACCGACAGTCCGTACGCTAACGGCACCGCAGAAATGCCTTGGATCCGCAAAAATGGTCGCTGTAGTGGAATTCATCCAACGTCGCATGCAATGATCTTTGTCCTTCATAGTGCACGCATGCCAGACCAAGCACGCTTCACGGAGCAACAAGGCGGTGTTACCTCTATTATCTCGGCCTTCGCTTTTCGCAGAACCTCAGATTTTGGATTTTGGATTTTGGATCTTGGGAGAGTTGCTGGATTCTGGGGTCTGCATGTTTCACGTTTCCACTTGTCACTTTTGGTTTTCTGCCACACATCACAGCAGCGCAGAATGCATTCGCGCACGAATCCGTGAATGCTGGAGTGCACAGCTCCGTGCTAGGTCACCACTCACCACCTCCTGCAGGACACGCAACCACAGTGGCGCACTGGCTCTCCCACACTCACACAGCGGGGGCGTAAGTACGGTTATGCCAAGAGCGCGCAGTAGTAGGAAGGAAGGAAGGAAGGAAGGGCGGAAAGAAAGCGGCAGCGACAGATGCGCACTGCAGCACACCCACACACGCAGTGACGAGCACGACAGAGCTCCGCAAAATATTTGAGATTTGAGATTTGAGATTTGAGATTTGAGATTTGAGATTTGAGAATTGGGGCAGAAGCAAGGCGGGAAGGAAGGCAGGCAACAAACGAACGAACGACGAACGAACGAACGAATGAAGGAATGAAGGAATACGAAGGGCCTGGTGGGGGGGAAGAGGGGAGAGGCGAGGAACGAACGAACGATTGAACGAACGAAGGATTGAACGAACGAACAAAGGAACGAACAAAGGAACGAACAAAGATACGATTCACGATTCACGATTCACGATTCTGCGTTGCAATGCACAGTGCACTGTCAGTCAGTCAGTCCGCTCACAGCGCACGGTGCGCAGTGCACTTTGCACGGTGCACAGTGCGTCGTCACCCAACGCCACTCAACGCCACTCTAAACAAACTCACTTCGTTCGCTCACTCGCTCACTCATTCATTCACTCATTCATTCACTCACTCACGCTGTCAGCGCAGCGAGCGCTCGATTCGAACGTTGAAGCGCACGCACGCACGCACTCTCACTCGCTCACTGCCCTCTGCAGCTGCGCAGCGCACAGCGCACAGCGCAGCCACAGTCGCAGCGCACTATGGGTGGGTGAATTCTCTTGATTGAGAATTCTTTGAATTTTGACTTTTTTATTTTTAACAACGTGATGAGTATGGAACTACAGTATATGGATTAGGTGTTTATGATGGTTTGTGGTAGTCATGTGTTAAGTTGGATATATATACTGTTGTGTTGGGTTTCCGTATTTTTGTTATTTGTCATTTGTTCATTTGTTCATTTGTTGTATCATATCTTGTTTGTTGGTTGTTTGTGAGGCCAGCCAGCCAGAGCAGCCAGCCGATCGATCGATCGATCAATCGAATCAGGTGAACGAACAGTGAGTGAGTGAGTGAGTGAGTGAGTGAACAGTGAACAGACGAATACTCGCTCGCTCACGACTCACCACCACGCACTGTCACTCACCACCACCCACTCACTCACTGTCACTCACTCAGACTCACTCAGACTCACCGTCGCTCGCTGTTCACATGGCAGCCAGCCACCTTGCTTGCTTTGCACTGACACACCCACTCACCCACTCACTCACTCACTCTCACTCACTCTCACTCACTGGCCGGCCGGCCGGCGACCACTGCAGCCGCTCGCTCGCTTGCTTCCCGCGACGGTGCGGCGCGGTGGCGCGGTGGCGCAGTGGCGTAGCGGCGTGGCGAGCTTGCGTGGTGAGCGCACACACACACACACACACGCGCGCGCGCGCGCGCAGATGAACGGCGGACGGACGGCGGACGGCGGCGACGAATTCGGACGTTAATTTTCATAACTTGCGTGGTCGATCGATCGATCGATCGAGTCTGTCGTTCGCGGGGACTCACTCGGACGTCAGTCGGCCCCGTCGCCGCACGCACACACCAGTATGATACGCGCTTGCCAATGGTCTGGTCAACCATGGCCACTGGGAGGGTGTCCGGAGTGGATAGACTGCGGGCGATCGATGCTGTGGCGGTAATGCACGAACATTGCACCCACGACAACGAATGTTGTGTGCTGGTCTGGGGTTGACACTGTGGAGAGTGGCGGCGGCGACTGCTGCCCGCAAATCAGCTGGGTGTTGTCGAGTTGAGCTGGTGATCTGGGGTGGGTGCAGCAGTCGTGAAGCGGGGCGAGTTCTTGGAGTTGCGCGCGGGTTCACTGGCGTGTTTTCCACAGTTGGCGTGGCCATTGTCATCTGCACGCACAAGTCAAGTTACGAAGAGTTGGTCAGTAGCCGCGGCCCGCACGTACGCGCAGATGCCAACTAAGCTGTCCGCGGTGTGCGGTGACAACCAATCATACATGTGTGTCATCTAGATCCCGCAAGAGCTGCGCTCGATGCCTATGCTGACGCTGGCAACGAACACTCCAACAACCCGCCGAACGACAGCTTCAATCAGCTGGGCCACCGGTGCAGAAGAGAGTCATTCGCGCACGCCCTTGCGCTGCGTCTTTCCGGAGTCACCGCACCAGCGAAGTCGGCAATTAAGAAAAAACTAAGAAAAATCCAAGTTTTGGAGCAGTTACAACCAATGTCCATCAACCCCCGGCCCTTCGTTGGCGGCACAATGCAGTCATGAGTGGTGTTACCAGCCCGCGCCATCCTCTCGTCGCGCAACGCGGCGGTGGACCCAATTACGGCTCTCCTCGTGCTGCAGACAACCACAGTGGTCAGGGGAGCGACCACAAAATCATCACTGGATGTGCCACCTCATGTCTCTCAGGTCCGAACTGGACGACTTTGGGCACGGAGACGGAGCCATGGCCAGAGCAAGTGTTCTTCACGTTCGACATTCAACCTGTTCCGGGCAAGCAGTACTTCACCATTCCGGACGGGCGGCCAATTGACGTCGGCGTGTGCATCCCTTGCTACAATGAGGAGGGCTACGACCTGGAGAGAAGTCTCGGTGACCTCGAAGAAAACTTCCGAAATGCAGAGGTGGCCACTGCGCACATCGTAGTTGTTCTCGACGGCATTAAAAAAATATCTGACTCTATGAAAAGCACGTTGATCAACAAACTTGGGTTCAGGATCGGGATGACGGCCGTGACTACACGTTCGGACGTGAATATGGACAAAACATATTTCGTTCAACGGGACCACACTCACTCATCGACAATAATGGCAGACAAATGCTTCCAGATCACGTGCGTGGTCAAGGGCACCAACCGCAAGAAACACAATTCCCAGGAGTGGTTCCTAAGAGGATTCTGCCCCGGTGTCAATCCGAAGCTTGCGTTTCTGGTGGACTGCGGGACGTGTTTTGACCCATATTGCGTGTTGTACCTGAAGCACTGCCTCGATCACGAACCAGGGGTTATCGCTGTGTCGGGCCGTGCCCGTGTTATGAACGTTAGCCGCCAGAGCCCGGACGTCGCAGAAGGAAATTGTCTTTGCATGCGCGAAGACCAGACGTCATGTTTGTGTTGTTTTCGCGCGTGCTTGCGCAACGTGCAGCGGTACGAAATGGAGGCCACGCACTCTGTGGACAAGCCGCTGTTCTCCGCGATTGGGTTTCTCCCCGTACTCCCGGGACCATGTGTGATGATGCGATATCAGAATGATGACCCGGAGGTGCAGAGAAACTTGCTACAGGCGTTCGACTGGTTCTTCGACTTTGTGCACCAAACGCCCGAAGTTGCTCAGCTGATAGGGGCAAATCTAATTTTGGCCGAAGATCGAATCCTGTCGTATGCCGTCCCGATATCCACAGGCCTCAAAACGAAATGGGTCCACCAGGCCCTTTTTTATTTTGATGCCGAAACCGAAGCAGAAGTTCTCGCGCGCCAGCGGCGGCGGTGGAACTCTGGGACGATTGCCGGGCACATATGGCTTTTCAACAATATTATGCGTTCGAAGATCGCCGTGAATCGCGTCGACAAATCGCTTTCGCCATTAACAAATCGCCTTCCTCAATCTAGGAAGTGTTGCTTGAAGGCGCTTATCACGGTCGAGATCTTCAAGATTGTGTTCAATGCCCTTAGTCCCACAGTCTTTCTTCTGGGTGTTTACTACGGCCTACAGGTCATTATAAATCAGGTGTCGACTTATGACCCTGCGTTAGCCCCGTCCAGCGCTGTCAACGAATTCATCGCTGTTGTCATCCCGCTGGTTATTCTAGTGTTTCTGATGCTGTTCGTGATCCGGCATTCGGCCCTCAAGTGCGGAAAGTTCACCGGCAAAGTGTACGACGCTACGTTTTTCTTGTGCATCATGGTGCTCGGAGTATTCATGTCTGCCGGTGCTATCTATGCGATATACGAGACCGTGGAAACCAAAATTGTGTCATGGGGCAACGAGATCAGTGTTGGATTTACATTTAACCAGAGTGACATGACGGACATTGACGTTGACAGCCGTGACTTTCTTGACGGTATTGGGCACTACATGAAGCTGAGTGAGTTAATTCTTCCTGATGGTGTTACAATAGAGCCGACACATCCCATCGACGGCAAGTACACACCTTTCAGCGAAGTTTTCGAGCAATATCAAGCGCTGTCTCATAGCATTTTGAGCGGAAAAGTCCCCGTGACGATGCTCGTTTTCGTCTCAAACGCGTTTAGTGATCTCAATCATCCCCAGACACAGACCTTGAAAAACGACATGGACTACATTGACCAGTACGGTTGGGAGCATGTCTACCCTTTCTGCAATTCGGTGCTGTCAAACACCAGCAACTGCACAACCACAAACACCATGGCTTCTCTGATGGCCGCTTGGACTGCCCCGCAGTTAATCAAAAAGATTGACACTCTGTGCCCCGATGCGTTAGTTCAGAGCGCGAACCCCAAATACGAGTGGCATGTAGAATGCCAAGCAGAAAACTTCCAGTTTTATCTCGGCGTCGTGATCACTACGCTGATGTTCGTCGTATTGTTCCTACCTTTGACAACGTATGTTCTGATCCTCGAGATCATTCCCGTGTTGTGGATGGTGCTGGGCTTCATTCCATACTACTTGTATTTACCAACCATGGTCGGTGCTTATGGCACTTACGCGGTTGCGCAAATGAACAACCTGTCTTGGGGAAACCGACAAAACAAAGCTGACGATGACGCTGACGAAAGTGGAACTGCTGCGATGAAAGGTTGCGTCAACAAACTCGTCATTGCCGTCATTGCCGGAAATGTCGCATTCACTTTGTTCGCGGTCGTAGTGCCAGACGATTCGATGCTATTCTTGGGTGTATTTGTCCTCATCAACTTGCCAGCGATATTCGAGGCCATGATTTCGTTGGGAGTGCTGGTGTTCCATTACTGGTGTTGCTGTCGGCGATTTCGCTGTTGCTGCAGACGTGGCTGCTGTTATCGCAGAAATCAAACTTCCATGGATACCCGCCCTCGCGCTAAATCTTTCGCTTCCCCAAGGGCCACGACCTACCTCCCAGAAACATTGCTGCCTCCTGACGCCAAGTTCATAAGACGACAATCGTCCAAGTCACTGCACGTGTGAGTGCGAGTGAATCGCTCTCGCCGCGACGTTTGAGTGGATGCCATAACATAAAAGAAAACACATAAAAACATACTAGGAGCAACGTTTTTACATTAGGCCCATTCTGCGGGCGCGATCATGATTGTGACTGTGCCGCAATAAATATATAAAGTAAACAACACGAGACGGGTTCGTCTCAGTTTCGGAAGGCCTGCTCTGCTGCACTCCGCCAGGGGAGCTCCGACAATACGTTGTGTTTCCTCGCGCAAACCGAGTTTTTGCGCACTCACGCATTGCTCGCGCAGTTGGAGTTATATGCCTTCCAAGTGAACCCACCGACGCAGTATTCATTGAGCATCAACACCGTGATGATCACCAGGTACGTTATGAAGTAGATCAGCGCAGTCGTCTTGTTCAGCTGCCATTTCGAGATTGCCAACACAACTATGTAGAATATGACGGTGCCATACAGCAAGAGGGCTGCGCCCACGATGCCATCCACATCAACGAAAATACCAACGAACTCCCCACATTTTTGGGTCTGCAAGAACAAGGTGCAGATGTCAATACGCGAGTTGAGCGACGACGCGAAGCACAGTTACAACAACATACCTGGAAAACAAGATCTGCAATTAACCACGGGAGTCCAAGACCGAACAGAATGTCAAAAACATTGGAACCCACGGCGTTGGCGATGGCCATGTCGCCTTGTCCTCCGCGAGCCACAATCATGGATGCGATGGCATCAGGAACGGAGGTGCCAATAGCCAAGATCACAATACCCATAACAGGAGCCGAAATTCCCCACCAGCATCCCAACCACGTGACGAGGGTGGTCTCCAGAGCGCACAACACGGCCATCCACAGCACGCAGTTGACGAACGTCAACGGGTACAGCGACTGCAGCACCGGGTTGGGGTTTGCGCAGTTCGGAATGGTGATGTAGAAAAGAGCGTGGAGAGGGGCAACGAAGATGAACCAACTTTTGGCCCCACAGCTCATTTCGCCCCACTCTTCCTTGGTCGGCCACACCCGCCAGTCGTCGTCGTCGTCGTCGTCGTCGTCGTCGTCGTCGCCACCGCCGCCACCGCCACCGCCACCATCGCCACCGTCTGCGCCGTCCGTGGAAGTTTCGGCTTTCGCATCGCCTTCAGTGGCAGCGGCATCGCCTTCCTTCGTCTCCCCACTGCTCTCAATGTCGGTCTTTTCCTTTTCCGCGACTTTGGAGTTGCCCTCTGTGTTCAGGGCCTCAGACTTTGGGCCATCAACACTCTTGACAGTGACGGCGGTCATAGGCGCAACGGCAGCCTGCCGTGGCTTGTTGCTGGCGGCTCGGTCGCAGGCTGCGATGATCTTTTTGTTTTGCGTCATGTACACGATGTACAGTGCATACGCTAGAATCATGATCAGGGATTCCCACCAGAAGACACTTTCGTCGATGATGAATAGAATCAGCAACCCGATGGATCCTGCGTAAAAGATGACATCGCGCAGCACAGGTCTCCAATCGACTTTGATGCCGTTCTTCGTGTCCGGCTCACCTTTGCGGGGCCGAGCCACCACCGCGGACAAGGCGACAATGACGAGAATGTTGAAGAGGGCAGACCCAACGATGGTGCCAACACCTACGTTGTTCTTGGTGATGAAGTTGTCCGACAGCGAGGTGAACAGCTCAGGGGCGGATGACCCCATCGCCATGAAAGTTGCTCCCGCCACATCAGGCGACAGTTTTAACTTGGTGGAGATTGTTTCCAGAGAAGGCTCAAAGTACGTGTCGCAGACGATGGCAATGCCGATAAACCCATACACCACAACGACGAGCACCCAGATTGAGTGCAACGGAAGGTCGTAGAGTGAATCAGGGACGCCAAAAAATTCGTGCAGGCATTCGCTGTGATTGGCTTGTGTTTCCTCGCCGTCGCAAAAGCAGTCGTAGTTGGAGGAGTTGCATGTTGTCTGGACGAAGTCCAAGTCTGCGACGTCGTCGACGATGACGCTCGCGTTAGTGCTCACATCTCGCACCGTCCAGTTGTACGTGGGGCAGTATTCAACGCACTCTGAGAAGTTGGTGAGACTCGCATCGCCGCAGTTTGCAGTCGTTGGCTCGCACACGTTAAGAACTTTGTACCAATTGCAGTGGGCGACAGCGGTGCACTCAGTTTCGGAAGCCAACTCGCAGCCGGTGACGTTGCACAAGTCGTCCGTCGGATTGGCGCGGGACGAGGTCGAGACAAGGCGTCGCCCTCGTGGCGAGTGAGGGTGCGACACGGACCCAATGCGGCTGTGGACGAAACCAGACGGATCAGAATTTATGCCACCCCACAGAGCAACGGCTGCTATGCATGCGAACAAGAAAGTTCGATAAATGGGTCTCACAGTCTCGCGTGCAAACTTTTTCGCGCGTTTGCTGCGCACAACGCGAAATACTCCCATTGTTAGAAAGCGTAAACAATCAAGAGAAGAAATCCACCCGCACGACTCGGCAAAAACCGAAAAATGTTCGTCTGGAGTTGCGTAAGTGTTTGGAGGTCACACTGCCATATCCAACGCCTGGTTGGCTCACCCACGTGGCATCGTAACTGCAGGTACGGACCCACACAGGTACAGCAGTACGTCCAAGCAACTGCCCAAACCTGAAAACAAAAAACAAGGTTCTTTTGTAACGGCTTTACTAACGGTGTGGACGCGCAGTGGTACGATCCATCCTCCAACTCTCCCCTACTTTTGCCCCACCTTGCACGCAGTTCGGCAGTTGCGACGTTCGCGGCACGTCTGGCACTCAGTGAGTGGCTGGGTATTCAAGGTCTCACTGCGCGCTCGCCGAACTGCCACAAGATAACTCCTGTCTGGTTGTCTCGACCCAGCGGAGTCATCTTGGTCTCGTTGGCTGCATTGTCGTTGGAC
>ENA-OWNT01000861-OWNT01000861.1-seawater-metagenome-genome-assembly--contig:-NODE-861-length-51197-cov-26.900900_pt1 | contig 51197 bp, 42 predicted proteins | sample MGYA00238136_ERZ651165 | MGnify/ENA primary metagenome ERZ651165 (study PRJEB26861, sample SAMN08777766) | seawater metagenome | isolation source: coastal seawater | place: USA: Florida | collected... | reverse complement strand
GCAGGACTTCTCGCGCTCGACACCATCCGCATCAACGAGCGGGTGTCGGCCATCGAGCCCGAAACGGCCGCGTGGACACAGGCATTCTTTCAAGACAGCTGGCCGGCGGAATTGCTGGCAGCCTAGCGGAAGGCTGCAAAGCCCCACCAACAAATCCGGCCGGTATTGAGTCCTCGCGACGTCGTGGATCGGAACCCCATGGCCTGAGAACGGCGTTTTCTGTCGTGTTTCCGCTCAACCGTGTTGTCGACCGCTTCAGGTCGCCATGAGGCTTGCTGCTACGCTCAACCTGACCTCACCTGACGAAGGTTCGTTCGGCACATCCAAGCCAATTCCGACTACAAACAGCGAATTGCATGCCCAACTCTGCGTCCAAAAAACGCCGAACAAAATTTCGTTCGCTACACCAAGCCCAACAGCCGCCCGTGCTCCGCATCCGTCGCTGGCGCAAGCCCCTCCATCCCCAGCACCGCCAGCCCCTCAGGCACCACCTGCAGTGCCGCCTCCACCTGTGAGCGCAGCCCCAAGCTCTCTTTGCCGAGCACGATGGCGTCCGCAGGCGCCCCCTCCGTCACCGCACACACCCGCAACGACGCAAATCCTTCCACCCCATCGCCCACTTCACCCACGGCAAACATGCCCGTGAAGCGCGCTCGACGACGTTCCACCCGGTGCAACGCCTCCTGCAGTCCGACAAAGGCATCCTCGTCCACGTCGACGACGACGCCTTGCTTCGCCAGGTGCGCCATTGGCAACACAAACCCCGTCAGCGACGCCGCATCGCCGAACACGCCACCGTCGTCGAAAAAAGACGCATCCGCCTGAGCGCGCGCCAAACTGCTTTCGTGCACCACCAAGGCGCCTCGCACCTCCGCCTGTCCGTCGCGAACCACACGGGCCACGACGTGGGCGCCTTCTTCTTGGGCCTGTGCGCCCACCAGCGGAGGCACCCACGCTGCATCCAACGCGCCCGACCTCAAGTTGCGCCCCGCCACCTCGTACGACGACGACAACGTCACATCGACGTCGCCAACGAAGGGATGCAGCCAGTCCTGCAACTCTGCCAGTACCGACTGCCAGACCTCAGGATGGTCAGCCAAACCAAACAAATGTGGCGGAAAGCCCAAGCGAAACACGTCCCGCTCCTTTGATGTCGCGCGAGAATCTCACGTCGAGAACGTCGAGAGCACCGCGTCTTGCGCACAGCGTCCGGCGAGCACGCCAACGTCTGCCACCGTGGTGTTCTTCGGCATCTTCAAAGACGCCGTCGAGCAGGCAAAGGCGATGTCGCCGTCCTCCGGGGTGTGAAACGGGTCCACCACCCGACCAAGCGCGCCGTGCACCATCACCGCCACCCGTTTGAGCTCCAGCCGGTTCAGCGCCACGTTGGTGACGACACAGGTCAGCGTCGTCGACTTGCCCGGGCCCTTGCGTCCCTGTTTGGCCTCGCCATCGCCGGCGTCACCAGAAGCTTCGACGTCGTCGACGGGAGCGTCCTTGGCCTCGACGACGTCATCATCGTGGCTCTTGGTCTTGGGTTGATAGGCCTTGGGGGGAGCGTCTCCGGCGGCGATGCGTTCTGCGCCCTTCGGCGGCGCCTTGCGTTTGGCGGCGCCTTCTTCGGCGTCGAAGATCGGCGCGACGCTTGGAGCTTTGTCTGGGTCCGACGCGTGCCCGCTTTCTGTTTCGATGAGGTGGTAGAGGTGGCTGGCGACGTCGACGATGTCGGCGGCACCGGGGGGGCGCCCCCCAGCAACAAACCGTCCCGCACGATCGCGGATGTTGCCCAGCGCGTTCACCACGCACAGCGCAAAAATTTTCAACCCGCCGACCTCGATGAAAGCGGCACCTTGTCCGGATTTTTGGGCGTACTCGTCGCCAAAGAAATGGCCGACGCTGGTGTTGGCCCCTGCGCCAGCGCGACCGATGACCACTTCGTTGGGCTTGGCTTTGTCGAAGGCTTCAGCGCCGAGAGCCGCGTCGGGAAACACCTGGTTCGACCGGCCTGCAAAGTCATAGACCACCGCCGCTGGCACCGATGGAATCTCCATTCCGTCGACGGTGCCGCGCGCCTCCAGCACTTTGCGCATCACGCCCGAAGCAGCTTCCAGCCCGTAGGTGCTGCCACCGGCGAAGACGACACCGTCGCATTCGCCCCATTCGTTCAAGGGGTCGGCCGACAACACTTCCCGGGCGGCGACGGCACCGCCACGCGCATCACAAGCGACTTGTGCACCCGTGGGGAAGAGGATCGCGGTGACGCCGGTCGGGCCCCGCTTGTCTTCTGCGGTGCCCAACAACAGTTCAGGAAAGTCGAAGTGAAAGGCGCGCGTGCTCATGGTTCCTCATCGCGGGAAGTGGGGGCCGACACCACCTGTACGCCAACCCCACCCCAAAAGGCGAATCCATGCAGGTGCAGCACCGCGCGCGGACGTTCTGGCTCATGCACCGTGTTGGCGAATCCACCCATGATCCCCATGCCGTGCGACACCACAGCGACGTCGTCCGGAACTTTCAACCCCACACCTCCCATCACGGCACGAGCGTCGATGCGCACCGACGACGACGTGAAGATGGCATCGGTGAAGTCGAGCAACACACCGCCCCAAAACGCATTCACCGACATGACGTCGGGCACATGCCAATGCCCTTTGCGGGTCACCCCGCTCATCAACCCCAACAAACGACTGTTCGCCTCAGTGGCCAGCACCATGGCAGCGTTGTCGACGGGACGTGGCACAAGCGCAGTGGAGGGGGTTGGGAGTCCCTCCAGCGTGGCGTCCACGGCGCTTTGCGAGGCGGCATGTTCGAGACGTTCAAGCCGTGCTTCGAGTTCGTCGTCGCGGATGCGTCCATCGGCATAGGCCTGCTGCAGCACGGCCCGAGCCTGATCGCGGTCGGCATCCGACGGCAGAAGCGTCCGCTCCGTGGACGTTTGCGGTTCGACAGATGTGGCAGGCATGCCGCTCCTCCAGTGGTCAGCTTCTCCAACTCCCACCGCAATGTAGGCCTGAGACAGTGGATCCGAAACCGCGGCGTGAAAAAAGCGCGCCACCGTCGTCAACGATGTTCACCAAAGGTTGTTTATGTTTTTCAGGAATCTAGTGCGTGTCGTACATGTAGGACAATGAAGGCGGATGTGGTGATTTTCAGCCCATGCACCTGAAAGATCTCCGTTTTTCAGACTCCGTGGCGCAACGCCTGAGGGGCAAGCTGCGATACCCTTCATGTCAACACTTCAGCACCAACGGCGGCCAGGTTCCGCCCCAGACCAGGAGACAAACATGCTCGGCGGAATCAAAAAGGCGATTGGCGGCATTGCGAAAAAAATGACCAGCATGCTCAACCCCATGAACATGCTCAACAAACTGAAGAACATGATGCAGAACCCGATGGGGATGCTGAAAGGTCTTCTGGGCGGCGCTGGCGGACCGATGGGCCTCATCAACAAGCTCATGAACCCCGCGTCGTTGGTGCAAGGTCTGAGTCAGGGCGCCATGGGCCGCGGTCTCATCTGAGCCCTGCGTTCCGGCACGTCCGGCCACGATGAAGGCAGCCCTGGGCTGCCTTTTGTCGTTTTTCATGAAGCTGGGATGCGTCGGCGCCCGGCAAGTGCGTCAGTCGACCTTCGCATTGCATCTGAGCGGGGGTTGGCGCCAAACTCCGGTGAGTTTCCCTGAGGAGAACCATGCCCCTGAGCAAAGAAGAACAAGACCAAGCCAACCGCATCGAAGCGGTGATGATGCAAAAAGACGAAAACGGAGAGTTCGTCTACACGCAAGCCGAAGTGCGCGACTTCATCGTGGCCTGCATTTTTGAGATGGGGCTGCCGATGGAGAACGGCCTCGACAAAGTGCTGCTGAAGTTTTGTGAGCAGTTCGAGCTCCCCGAGGACATCACAGACGAAGACCTGGTGGCGGTGATCAAAGAGTACTTTGAACAAAACCCGCTCAACCCGGGGCTGCTGAAAGAGTTCGAAGAACTGGGACGTGGCGACCTTCTGGCCCGCGACGAGGGCTACAAAGATGCGGCGTCGAAGGTCAATACGCTGCGCTCCACGGGCAAAGAAGACGCTGTGAGCGCGCCTGTGCCCGATCCCGTGAAGAAGCCGGGCGTGAAACCCAAGCGCGGCTTGTCTTGACACCGGACATCCAAAGCATCGCCCCCGTGCCCGCGCGGGGGCGTTTTCAATTGAGGGGGCGGCACGTGCCATTGGCAATTGGCGCCGAAGGACGGTGCGCTCCGGCACGACCTGCCCCTTGTCACCAGCCTCAATCGCCACCAAACTGGCGAGGTGACTGACCCAACTCCGACACCTGACCTTTCTGGCTCGAGCATTCCCCCTGCGTCGGCGCCGCCTCCTCGACAAAACGACGGGCAAACCGTGGGCATCGGCCGTGTGTTGCTCGTCGTCGGCATCATCGCCTTCATGGTGGGTGGGGCCTACGCGCAAGTGGCTCTGATGGCAGCGATGGGCGGCCTGGGCAGCATTTGGTCGGCCCTCTTGGCGCTGCCTTTTACGCTTCTTCTTCCGCTGGTGCTGGCGTTGCGGGCAGTGTCGGCGTTGAAAGAGCGTGGCCTCGGTGTCGTCGGAAGGCGCCTCACCGCCATCACCTTGGTGGTGCTCACGCACCTCGCCAGCATCGGTGTGGTCATGGAGTGGGTGGGCCTCAAAGACGGCGAGATGGCGGCCACGGCATTCTTGGCATTCGATGAGTTTGGCGGGGTTCCGGTGTTGTCGGGCATGCTCGAAAAACAAGCGATGGAGCACGGCGCCCTCGACCTCAAAGAGTTGGCGCGTCGTCGTCGAGAGCGTGGGCGACCGGTGCCCGTGGTGGCCGACGCAGGCCCCGCTGCAACACCTCCCGACGGCGGCGTGGCGACGGGCGAGGTGAACACCCAGTCGGGCCCAACGGATGCGGGCGCAAAGGGCGTCGGCGTCGCCTCCATTGAAGGCGGACAAGCGAAACCCAGCCACACAGAGCCGGTGACGTCGACACCCGCTCCTGCGGTGGGCGATGCGACGTTGTCCATGTGGGTTGAGCGCCCCGCACACAAAGACCGCTATGCCATCTTGCAGCTCGTGCCCGGCGGCGGGGTGCGCTGGATCCCCGTCGACACGGCCGCCTTGCCCAAGACGCCTGTGCGACGTGCGCGGGTGCACGCCGACGGGCACGTCGTCGTGCTGCTGGGCGCCCATGAGGTTTGGCATGGGCAAGTGGGGGCGCCGCTCACGCAAGTGCCTGACCTGTGTGTCAATCCCGCCGACACCACCGAGCGCGTGGTGCATGTCCACGATGTGGTGGCTGGACCCGGAAAGACGGTCATCGCCGTCGTCGATCTCGTCGGAGGCGGCGCGGTCGACGAGAACAACCCCACCCAACGCGCGTTGGTGTCGGTGGACGACAAAGGCGAATTCCACGTGCACCGCCGGGTGGGGGCCGCGGTGCCCGACTCGACCGCAGGCATCGCGCGTGACTTTTCGTTGCGTGCGGTCAATGCGGGCGGCGGGTTTGTCGTCGTCGAAGAGTTTCAAGAAGATGGCAAGGGCGTTCGTCCCGACCTCAGTGGCAAGCAGTTCGTGCTGAATCCGCAGCGGGTGTTGTCGTCGCATGCACGCTCCCCAGGAGTGCTCATCGAGGTGGCACGGACGGGGCAGCGCCCCCAAGGATGGCCGCAAAAAACGCTGCAGGCATTTGCCGATGCACGCCTCCTCGACGACGGACGCGTGTTGTTCGACGCCAACTTCAAAGAAGCTGGTCGCGAGGGATGGGTGTTCGTAGGCGATGCGGCTGGACTCCTGCAGCCCGTACACGGCCAACTCGCCGCCAAAAAAGCTGGGTTCGGCAGCGCTGCGCCTCGGGTGCGGCACCTCGACGTCAGTCGAGACGGCCTTGTGGCCTTCGTGAACCGCGGCGGCAGCGTGCAGACGACGTCGTTGACAGCATCGGGCTTCTCGAAGCCTCACAAACAGTTGGTCGTTGAAGACGCCAAGAGCACAGTCGGACCCGACGGCAAACCGCAAGCCAAGGTGGTGGGCTCGTTGTCACAAGTGCGCGAGCTCCGCTTGGCCTCCGATGGCTGGATGGTGGTGCACGGCACGCTGCGCACCCCCGACGGCGTCGACCATGCGGCGTTGGTGCGAGCGAATCCGGCGTTGCTCAAAGAGGGAAAGGCGACGTTGGTGGTGTTGGACGCCCGGCGTCCGCCTCCACGTCGTGAGCGTCTGTGGGAAGCGAAGTAGGCTCTCCTACGACGACAACGCCACGCATTTGTCGATGACGAAGCCCGTGTCTTCGCCAGGATACCCTCGAGGGTTGCAGACGAACCTTGTGCCATTGTCGACGACGTCGACCGCCTGATGGCTGTGCCCATACAGCCAGAGGTCGACCGCCTCGTGGTGGGCCAACGACGGCAAGTGCGACGCAAACGCTGGAGACAGTGGGTCGTCGGCATACTTGGTGTCGACGAGAGCACGCAGCGGCAGGTGATGGGTGACGACGACGGCGGGTGGGGTTTCGCTGTCGAGCGCTGCACGAAGCTTCGCTTGGGAGCGGCGACAGGCGCGGCGCGCATCCTCGGGCGTGAACCTGCGATAGGTCGGAGGGACGCGAATGCGGCGAAAGTCAGCCATGGAAGCGCGGGCCGCCTCGAGGGCGCGTTGCGTGTCGTCGTCTCCAAACAGCGCAAAGTCGGTCCACAGGGTGCCGCCAAAGAAGCAAACGCCGTCGATGGACACGCACTCGTCGTCGAGAACCGTGACGTGGGTGCCGCGGGCGGTGGCTTTGCATTTGTCGACGAGCGTGGGGTGCTTGTGTTTGTAGAACTCGTGGTTCCCGAGGACGTAGACGACAGGTTGGGGGATGGACGCGATGGCCCACTCGATGCCCTGGGTGCCAATGTGAATGTCGCCGGCGAGCACCACGACGTCGGCTTCGACATTGACGGGGGCGAAGGAAGCGAATTCGAGGTGGAGGTCGGAGTAGAGCTGGATGCGCATGGAGGGAGGACGCAGCCGGGGGCCGCTTGTTCGCGGGTGCTGCGTTCAAGAAGCGCCGAACAAGGGTTCGTTCGTCGGTTTTGGGATGTGTTTCGACGTAAGTGTCTCCATCCAAAAAGTGACGAACAAAGGTTCGTTCGTCGGTTTTCGGACGAGGGTCTCTGTTGGCCTCCTCATCCAAAAAGTGGCGAACAAAGGTTCGTTCGTCGGTTTTCGGATGTGTTTCGACGTAAGTGTCTCCATCCAAAAAGTGCCGAACAAAGATTCGTTCGTCGGTTGTGGGACGTCCCGGCGCAGGGGCACATCCAAAAAGTGCCGAACAAAGCTTCGTTCGGCACGTTTCGCATGCAGTCAGCGCTGCGCCAGTTGCAGCCGCTTCAGGTGCAAATGCATGCGCTCATCAAGCGTGTCCATCAGCACCTCTTCTTCAGCCAGCAGCGGACCCTGTTCGACCCCCTTCGGCTGCTGGTCGGCAAACACCGTGGCAAAGGCAAACGTGCACGTGCCCATGATGAAGGCGCTCAGCACAAACAGAGTCACCCGCGACGTACGCGGACGCATCACGGTGGCGTTGTGCGGCAACAAAGACAGCTGACTGCGGTTCATGGGGCACTCCTACGGCGGCCGGGGTGTCGTCATGACGACGACACGGGCGTGGGGTTCAAGACGGGGGCGACGGCTGTCGCCAGGTGTCCACCATAGGAGGCGCTTTCAGACGTCTCCATTTTTTGACCCGGCGTCGGCGGATCCACCCTCCATCGCAAGGCGTCGACGGACCTCGACGGCGCCCCAGCCCACGCACAGCAGCAGCACCCCGCCGCAGGCGCCGCTGACGGTTTGCAACTGAAGGCTCGACGTCGACAGCGCCGGGAGGGCCGCCAACAGCAGGGTGCCTGCGAGCACCGCAGAGGTCGCCACCCATGTCAGTTGCCACAGCGTCGACAACGGCCAGCGGTGCACGGCAAACCCCAGCAAGAGCACGCCGAGGATCAGCCAGTGCAACGCACCCACCGTCGCCAGCGGCGCCAATGGCGTTGGTGCTGCGGGAACAAACAGCAACACCAGCGCTGTGGCCCCGACACCAAGTCGAAGCGGCCACGGCATCGTCGACGTCACCATGGTGTGCAACCACACACCTGCAACCAACACGGCACCCAGCGACAGCACGACGTGGGGCGCTGGGCCCAGGTGCACCGACAGCAGCGCAGCGCCCGCCAGCCCGATCCATCCGAGGTGCGGCGGACGGGTCTCGTCGTCAACAAACAAGTGAAAGACAGTCGGCGCCATGACGCCCAGCAACAAAATCCCCAAGAACGTGTGCACCAGGTGGTTGGCAAGCACGGGGTCACGGCGCGTGAACACGGCGATGGGCGGCACGAAGCACACCGACGCGAGCAGCGCCAACGGCACCGGCGCCAGAACATCGCGTCTTCGAAGAAATCCTCGGTGGCGAACGGCATGCACCACCCAAACCGCACCCACCACCGATGAGGCGGCAATGCTCAACAGTTTGTATCCCTGCGCCGCAAACCCCACGAACGACAGGGCGCAGCACAGCAAATAGAAACGTGTTTCTCGTCGAGAGGCCGGCTTGTTTGACGTGGCCGACCACGCTGCAAACGCCAGCGGGAAGAGCACTCCGTAGTACCCGAGGTGCGAGTGGGCATGTCGCCAGAAGGCAAAGTCGGTTGGCAGCACCGACGTCGGCACCGTCGACGACAACACCCATCGCAGCACGACGCCGACGGCGAGCGTCACGACGACAAACAACAGCCATGGCCCGCGCACCCACGCGCGGTCTTGGGGCTTCACAGGGTTTCCCACCACAGTTGCAGCTGAGTGATGACGCCAACGTGGGCAGAGGTGATGCGTCCATTCTCGTCGACAAAGACGGTGGTCGGCACCGTCGACGCTCCATAGGTACGCACGACATCGTCGGTGCCGCGCAACACAAGGTAGTTGATGCCGATGTCTCTTGCTTTTTCTTTCAGCTGCGGGTGACGTCCGTCGACGGCAACGCCCCACACCTCGACCTCAGGGTGGTCGTCGACGAAGTCGGCGATCATCGGCACCTCTGCCCGACATGGTGCACACCACGTGGCCCAAAAGTTCAACACGACCTTCTTGCCTTTGAGGTCGCTCAGCCGATGGGTCTGGCCGTCGACGTCGACGAGCGCGAAGTCGGGCGCGATGTCTGGGAGGTCAGGGGCACGCAGCTTGCCAATGACCACGCTTCCGACCGCGAGGATGACGACGAAAAGGGCGGCGTCTTTCAACCACCCCACGGCCTTCCGTTGCCATGGCAGCCGAGCCGGTTCATCTGCGGGCGACGGTGGGGCTGGGGAGTCATCGGAGTGGGCCATGAGATCCTCGAGTCGGCGTCGGCTTGAATGCCGTACAGGGCATCGTCGTCGACGACGAAAGCACCTGCCGCGAATGCCGCACAGTGTGGCGCAGTCGACTGGCAGGGCAATCCCTTTCACCACGCATTCTTGGATGCGACACTCGCATCGGAGTTTCCCATGCCGACCTTCACCCATGCCGTCGTCCTCGACTTCGAGGCCACCTGCGACGATGAGCGGCCACCGCAGCCGCAAGAAATCATCGAGTTCCCCTCAGTCTTGGTCGACGTCAGACAACGCAAAGTCGTCGACGCGTTCTCATCCTTCGTGCGGCCGACCCACCACCCAATGTTGACGCCGTTTTGCACCGAGCTGACCTCCATCCAACAAGCCGACGTCGACGGTGCCGACCCGTTCACTGATGTCTTTGAACGACACCAAGGGTGGCTGCGCGAACATGGCCTGACGTCCTCCAATGCCATCGCTTGCACCTGTGGCGATTGGGATCTGCAGAAGATGCTGCCGCGCCAACTGCGCGCCCTCGACGACAGCGACACCAAAGCACCGCAGCTCTACCGCCAGTGGTGCAACCTCAAACGGCTGTACACCCAAGTCACCGGCGACAAGGCCAAAGGCATGGTGGGCATGCTGCGGCGCTTTCAGCTGCCACTCGAAGGCCACCACCACCGTGGCATCGACGACTGCCGAAACCTGGCGCGCCTGTTGCTCACCCTCCTCGACAAAGGGGCGGTTCTCGACGTCACCGCCTCCGTCAAGGCTGGGCGCTGAGGGCAGGGCAGGCTGACCCAAGACAACGCTGTCGAATCGCGCTATGGCCTCCCCGTCTTCAACGACGCCTTCTAGGGAGGACCCATGCCACGCTTGTTCACCATCGCCAGCTCTGCCGTGTTGTCGGCTGCGCTCTTGCACGGCTGTTCGTCGTCGAGCAGCGCCGAAAAGAAAGACGACGGCAACGTCGCCAAGGCCGATACAGCAGACACATCGCCGTCGACGAACGACGGGCCGTTTGGCGCGTTCAACTACCCCAACACCACGTCGGTGGGGCAAGAAGACGACTACCACGGCACCGTCGTCAAAGACCCCTACCGCTGGCTCGAAGACCCCGACGCCGACGACACCAAGGCCTGGGTCAACGCCCAGAACAAAGTCACCTTCGGCTACCTCGAAAAAATTGCGTCGCGCAAAAGCTTTCAAGACCGTTTGACGACGTTGTGGAACTACGAGCGCTACTCCCCGCCCTTCAAAAAGGGGGAGTGGGTCTTCTACAAAAAGAACGATGGCTTGCAGAACCAAGCGGTGCTCTACAAACAGAAGGGTCTGGCGGGGGCACCTGAGGTGCTCCTCGACCCCAACACACTCTCTGCAGACGGCACCGTTGCCTTGGCGGCCACCGCGTTCACCGACGACGGCAAACTGATGGCCTACGCCACCAGCGGAAGCGGATCAGACTGGATGACGTGGAAGGTGCGCGACGTTGTCACCGGCAAAGACCTCGACGACACAATCGAGTGGAGCAAGTTTGCCGGCGCCAGCTTCACCAAAGACGGCAAAGGCTTCTTCTACAGCCGCTACCCGGCCCCCAAAGACGGCGACGCCTTCGAGCAGTCGAACTACAACCACAAGGTCTACTACCACCGGCTGGGCACGGCGCAGTCGGCCGACCAGCTCGTCGTCGAAGACACCACCGACAAAGAGCACGGCTTCGACGCCCACGTCACCGAAGACGGAAACTACGTCGTGGTGCACGTGTGGAAGGGCACCGACCGTCGCAACCGTCTGTGGATTCTGCCGCTCGAAAAGCAAGGCATGCCTGAGAAGACGCCTGCTGTCGTCAAGATGCTCGACGGCTTCGACGCCGCGTACATGTTTGTCGGCAATGTCGACGACACGTTCTACGTGCAAACCGACAATGGCGCGCCGCGGTCGAAGATCGTGCAGATGAAACTGACCGACGCCGCCCCCGCCACCTGGACGGACGTCGTCGCCCAAAGCGAAGACAAGCTGGAATGGGCCAAGCGCTTCGGCGGCGGCCTCCTCGTCGGCTGGCTGCACAACGCCCACGACAAGGTCACCTTCCACAAACTCGACGGCACCCTCGAGCGTGAGGTCGAGCTGCCCACCTTCGGCTCCGCCCGTGGCTTCTCGGGCAAGTCCAACGACACCGAGACCTACTTCGCGTTCACGTCGTTCACCTACCCCACCACCATCTTCCACCTCGACGTGAAGACCGGCACCCGCACCGAGTTCCGCGCTCCCAAAGTCGACTTCAACCCCGCCGACTACGACGTCAAGCAGGTCTTCTACCCGTCGAAAGACGGCACCCAGGTGCCGCTGTACATCGTGCACAAAAAAGGGCTGGAGCTGAACGGCAAGAACCCCACCTACCTCTACGGCTACGGTGGCTTCAACATCTCGTTGACGCCGAGCTTCCGCGTCAAGCACGTCGCCTGGCTCGAAAAAGGCGGCGTCTACGCCATGGCCAACCTGCGTGGCGGGGGGGAGTTTGGCGAAGAGTGGCACGCGGCCGGCATGCTCGGGCAAAAGCAAAACGTCTTCGACGATTTCGCTTCTGCGGCCGAATACCTCATCGCCGAGAAGTACACCTCGGCCAAGCACCTCGGCATTGGTGGACGTTCGAACGGCGGCCTCCTCGTCGGCGCCAGCATCACCCAACGCCCCGACCTCTTCGGTGCTGCGCTTGCCGGCGTGGGCGTCCTCGACATGCTGCGCTTTCACCGCTTCACCATCGGCCACGCCTGGGTGTCGGAGTACGGCTCTGCCGACGTGAAAGAGCAGTTCCCGTTCCTCTACAAATACTCGCCGCTGCACAACGCCAAGCCCGCAAACTACCCCGCCACCCTCATCACCACCGCCGACCACGACGACCGCGTGGTGCCTGCCCACTCCTTCAAGTTCGCCGCCACGTTGCAGCGGGCCCAGCAAGGCACGGAGCCGGTGATGATTCGCATCGAACAAAAAGCCGGCCACGGCGCCGGCAAGCCCACCTCCAAGCAGATTGAAGAAGCTGCCGACGAGTGGGCGTTCCTCTGGCAAAACCTCGTCGACGACGCCCCATAGCCAACTTCGTCGTCTCAGCACTGCAACGCTTGCGCCCTCGCCTCCGCGGGGGCGTTTGCGTTGAACACTCTCGGCCCCCCTTTTGCGGACGCCGACCGCAACGCGGTAGACTGTGCCCCCATGCCCATTCGCCGACGACTCCTGCAACGCCAAAGCAAAGCCCGCATTGTGGCTCCGTCGTCGCCGTTCAAACGCGAGCATCTCGACGAAGGCATCGACGTCATGCGGCGCATGGGCATCGACGTCGTCGACACGTCAGAACAAGTGCTGCGAGAAGGGCATCCGTTTCTCAACGGATCTGACGACGAGCGCGTTGCAAGCCTCATCGACGCGCTCACCGACGACGTGGACGTGGTGTGGTTGGCGAGAGGCGGCTACGGCCTCACCCGCATCATGCGTCCGCTGCGCGAACGCCTGGTTGAACACCGCAGCCATTTCGAGTCGAACGGCTTGCCCACCATTGTCGGCTTCTCCGACGCCACCGCCTTGTTCGGCCTGCTCGCCACCCTCGACATGCCCGCCGTGCATGGCCCGTTGGCCACAAGTTTGCGCAATGAACCCGACGACAGCGTCGAGCATTTGCGCCAGATGTTGCAGGGCGACGTGCACCAAGAGCTGGCGTGCATCCCTCGCGCAGGCCGCGTCGACGAGGTGCAGGCACCGTTGTTCGTCGCCAACTTGTGTGTGCTGACGGCGTTGGTGGGCACCGATGCCATGCCCGACCTCAACGGCCGCATTCTCGTCGTCGAGGAGATCGGCGAACGTCCCTATCGCATCGACCGCATGCTCGCCCAACTCACCGACGCGGGTGCCCTCGACGGCGTCGTGGCCTTGTGCACCGGCCACCTCACAGGCTGCGACGAGCGCAAAGAGCAGGAGGTCACCGAGACAGCCCATGCGCGCTTCGCCGAGTGGAGCGCACGTCTGGGTCTTCCCTGGTTCTCCGACCTCCCCGTAGGGCATGAAGCGCCCAACTTCGCCCTTCTGCAAGGCAGCAGCGCCCAGCTGAAGTTGCAAGGGTCGCGCGCCACACTCGCCGTCACCGTCGACGGATAGCTCCACAGAAAGCCGCCATGTCTGACGCCTCCCGGTTTGCGCCCGTGCAAGACCTGTTGCGCTCGCACCTCGCCACCACCTCCTCGGCGTTGGCCGCGTATGTGGCCAACGAGCACGACGCGTTCTCCATCGTCGTCGGGCAACGCTTTGCCGACCGCGACGACGCGCCCGTCGACGACGCCACCCTCTTTGACTTGGCGTCGTTGACCAAGGTGCTGTGCACCACGCCGCTTGTCGCCTTGGCCGTGCAACGCGGTGTTCTTCGCCTCGACGAAGAGGTGAACGCACGTTGGCCCGACGTCACCGTCGAAGACCTGCTGCGCCACCGCAGTGGACTGCCAGCGTGGCTTCCGTTTTTCGAGTCGGTCGACCGGGCGGGCAAAGCAGGAACGGCCGAAGGCAAACACGTGCTGCTGTCGCTCGTCGAACAGACCGCGCCGGAGCACCCGCGCCACGCCCAGACGGTGTACAGCGACCTCGGTTTCATCAAGTTGGGTGCGCTGCTTGAAGACCGGTTGCAAGCCCCCCTCGACGTGCTCTTCGCCGACCTCACCCACGCGCTCTTTGCCGACGCTGCGTTGTCGTTCTTGCCGTTGCACGACGGGGTTCCGACGTCGCTGGCGCACATCGCACCCACCGAGCGCTGCCCGTGGCGCAAACGGGTGGTGCACGGGCAGGTGCACGACGACAACTGCTTCGCGATGGGCGGGGTCGCGGGCCATGCTGGTTTGTTCGGCACCCTCGACGCCACCGCGCAAGCCGCGTGCGCGCTGCGTGCCGTCAAACAGGGCACGTCGACGTGGGAGGCAGCCGACGTCTTGCGCGGCTTCATGCACGACGACATCGCGCAAGGCGACAACGACATCCGCCCTGTCGGATTCGACAAACCCACGGCCGGTGGGTCGACGGGCGGTGCTTTGTCGTCGTCTGCCGTCGGGCACCTGGCGTTCTCGGGATGCAGCCTGTGGCTCGACGACGACGAAGTGTACGTGCTGCTGTCGAATCGCATTCATCCGTCGCGTGACAACAACGCCATCCGCGAGTTGCGTCCGGCCTTTCACCAGGCCGCGTCGCGTGCCCTGCGCGGTTGACCGCTACACGTCGAGGACGAGGCCTTCGCGCGCCAGCACCGCCTTCGGGTTCATCTTCTGTGCTTCTTGTTCGATGGCGTGGGCGATGCCGTCGTCACGCTCAGGGTCGTGGTGAAAAATCACCGGACGCTCGACGCTGGCGCGTTCCGCAAGACGCAAACACTCCTGCCACGTCGAGTGGCCCCAGCCGGCAAACTGGCTGTAGTTGGCGTCGTCGTAGGTGGAGTCGTAGATGAGAACATTGGCGCCGCGCGCGAAGTCTTCAAGCGCCTGGTGCGCGGCCGCGTCGTCGTGCTCGTGGTCGGTGGCGTACACCACAGACTTGCCGTCGCACTCCACACGAAACCCCACGGCGAGGTTGGGGTGGTTCAGCCGCAGCGTCTTCACCTTGAAGCCTTGGATGTCGAGTTCGTCGCCGGGCTTGACGGGGTGAAACTTGAGGTCCGCCGAGATGTCTTCGAAGGGCACGGGGAAGTGCGGCGTCGAGAACTGCGCCATCAACGCGGTTTTGGCGTCGCCTTCGGCGGTGCGTTCGCCATAGATGTGGATGGTGCTCGACGCCTTGAACATGCGGTTGAACACCGGAAAGCCCAGCAGGTGGTCCCAGTGGTAGTGCGACAACAAGATGGTGACCTCGTCGTCGTCGTCGTCGAGCTGGTTGCCAAACACCCGCAAGCCTGAGCCGGCGTCAAACAGCAGACGCCCACCATGGTCGTTGCGCACCTCGACGCAGGAGGTGTTGCCCCCGGTGCGGAGGGTGTCTTTGCCTGGGGTGGCCATCGAACCGCGCACCCCCCAAAACTGCACTTGCAACGTCATATGTGGAGTTTGACCCAGCCGAGGAGCTTTCCCCCAACAAAGAACCAAAAGCGGGGTGGGATCCGTCACAGCCGCAGAAGTTGCAGCGGATGTCAGCCGGCGTTCGACTCGCGCAACAGGTCTTGCAGAATGCGCGACAGCTTGTCGATGGCTTGGGCGTGACGACGAGACGTCCACGATTTCGACAAGCCGAGTTCGTTGCCGACTTCTTGCAGGCTCATCTCTTTGAAGTAGTAGAGGGTGAGCAGCTTCTTGTCGGCGTCGGGGAGACGACTGAGCGCTTCGCGCACGTGGTTTTTCATCTGCACGTCGGCAAAGCGGTCGTCGAGGGCCTGCTTGCTTTTGTCTTCGACTTGCAGGTCGTCGAGACCTTCCAGCGAGGTCACGTAGATGGTGACCAGCTGGCTGACTTGCTCGGCAAGCTCTTCGATGTTGTCTTCGGCGCTCTTGTGATCCGCCGTGGAGCCCAGCTGCCGGTTGGCCATGTTCTCGAGGTAGGCGGTGGCGCGCTCTTCGAAGCGAATCTTCTGGTACTCGGTGCGGTTCACCCAGCCCATGCCGCGCAACCCGTCGTAGATGGCGCCGCGCACGCGATAGTACGAGAAGGTCATGAAGTTCGCGCCGAACTTCGGGTCGTAGCGGTCGGCGGCCTCGAGGAGGCCGGCCATGCCGTAGGCCATGAGGTCGTCAAACTCGATGGTCTTCGCCAACGTCTTTTTGATCTTGGCGGCGATGGAGCGAACGAAGGGCGTGTACTGCTCCACGAGCGCGTTCTTGTCGAGCTTGCCGTCGGCGCCCACAGCCGGATTCGCCTTGGTGGCGGGCTTGCCCGAGGCGGCGAGGCCGGGCACGTGGGGTCCTTGGATGCGGCTGGCCATGGGCAACCTTCGTCTCTGCCACGCCGAGGAGGTGGCGCGGGGTCTTCCGTCGAATCCTACGGGCGTGGGCTTTGCGGGGTCAAACATCTGACCAGAGGGCGGCAGACGACGCGTGAGCGTCCCCACCGGATGGGCGTTGCGTCCTCACAAAGCCCGGCAAACCTCTTGAGGAAGCGAAACAGGCCTGCTACGTCTTTCCGCCTGATCCGGCGGCCCTGCCCCAAACCGGCTGCCCATGCGCCTTTGCGTTCTTTAGGAGATCATCATGGCAAAAGCCAACCGCGAACTCATCAAGCTCGAATCCACCGCTGGCACCGGCTACTTCTACGTGAAGTCGAAAAACCGCAAGACCATGAAAGACAAGCTCGTGCTCAAGAAATACGACCCCAAAGCACGCAAGCACGTCGAGTTCAAAGAAGTGAAACTGAAGTAGTTTCAGACCCATACGGCGCATTTGCCCGTATGTTTGAACGCCGAGGTGACCCTCTCACGGCCCAGCCGGCGAGAGGGTCTTCGCTTTGGGGCCCACCGCCGCCCCCACGAGACCGCCATGAGCTACCCAACCGTCAAAGCCCTGCACTTCATCTTCATCGTGTGCTGGTTTGCGGGCCTGTTCTATTTGCCGCGGCTGTTCGTCTACCACGCGATGGTCGAGGCCGATGAGCCCAAGGCCAACGAGCGCTACAAGACGCAAGAGCGAAAGCTCTACCGCTTTGTCACGCCCTTCATGATCGGCACCGTGGGCTTTGGCACGTGGTTGGTGCTCAAGCAGCCCGACGTGGGCTTGTTCATGAAGACGGCGGGGTGGTTCCACGCCAAGTTCACGGCCGTCTTGGTGCTCGTCGGCTACCACTTCTACCTGGGCCACCTCGTCAAGGTGTTCGCCAAAGACGAGAACCGCCGGGGCCACAAGTTCTACCGCTTCGTCAACGAAGTGCCGACGCTGCTGTTTTTCGCCGCCGTGTTCTTGGCGGTGCTGAAGCCTTTTTAGCGGAGCGAGCGAAACCTTACGGCAGGATGCGCGTGCCCACCGTGGCGTCGCCGTCGACGGCTTTGACGAAGCTGCCGTCTCCCTGGGGGTCGACGATGGCGATGCTGGCGACGCCGTCGCCCAACACCTCGAGGGCTTCTTCGACTTTGGGAATCATCCCGCCGACGATGACGCCATCCCGGATGAGGCCGCGCGCCTCATCGGCGGTGACCTGCTGGATGCGGCTGCTCTCGTCGTCGAGGTCGCGGTAGATGGCGCCGACGCCCGTCGTCAACAACAAGCAATCGGCGCGGACGGCTTGCGCCACCCGCACGGCGGTGGTGTCGGCGTTGATGTTGTAGGTGCGGCCCGTGGTCTGTTCGACGCCCAAGGTGGCGACGACGGGCACCAGTTGCATCTGCAACAATCCGTGGAGCACCTCGGCGTTGACGCCAGCCACGTCGCCGACTTCACCGAAGTCGACGGGGGTGTCGGGGCCCCCGCTGACCACCATGGGCGGCCGCTTGGTGGCTTGAATGACCCGGCCGCTGGCGCCATGGCAGCCAAAGGCGGCGACGCCGTCGTCGAGGAGCAGGCTGCACAACGCCACGTTGACCTCGCCACAGATGGCTTGGTGCACGAGCACGAGGTCTTCGGCAGAGGTCACCCGACGTCCGCCGACTTTGTGGGGTGTTTTGCCGAGCGACTCTTGCAGACGGTTCATCTGCGGGCCGCCACCGTGCACCATGATCAACTGGTGCCCAGCGTCGAGCAGCCGCTTGACGTTGTGCACGAGCCCTTGCCGACGCGCGTCGGTCTCGAGCACGTCTCCCCCCATTTTGACGACGACAAGTGCCATCTCAGCCTCCGTGTGGGTGGTCGACTACGGCCACAAGCCGGGCACGTCGAGCCCAAAGAACTCGGGCTTGCCGGTCATGAGGTTGAAGCTTTGGATGGCCTGCCCAGCGCCGCCTTTGATGAGGTTGTCGATGACGCTCATGCACGCCAGCGTCTTCACGCCGGTGTCTTCGTCGATGCGCACCTCGACGCCAACTTCAACTTTGGCGGTGCCCGCGACGGCGGCGACCTCGGGCATGGCACCGTGGGGCATCATGCGCACCAAGCGGAAGTCTTCGTAGGTGTCTTCATACAGCTTCTGCACTTCGTCGAGTTCCATGCCTGCTGGAAGGTCGAGCTGGCTGATGGCCAAGATGCCCCGCGACAACGGCGCCGACACCGGAATGAAGTCGAGCGCCACGTTGTCGCCGCCGGCGTCGCCGAGGGTCTGCAGAATCTCAGCGCGGTGTTGGTGGTGCAGCACCTTGTAGGGCTTGAGGTTGCGATGGCGCACCGGGTGGTGCGTGCCCGCCTGCGGACGCACGCCCGACCCCGACGACCCCGTCATGGCCACGGTGCGCACCGTGGTGTTCTTGAGGTGCCCGGCTTTGGCGAGGGGCAGCAAACCGAGGGTGATGCAGGTGGCGAAGCAGCCGGGCGAGGCGACGTGCTGGGCGCCAGCGATGGCCTCGCGGTGCAGCTCGGGCAGGCCGTAGGCAAAGGTGCCGAGGCGATCCGGACAGGGGTGGTCGGGGTGGTAGTCGCGGCTGTAGTCGTCGAGGCTGCGCAGACGGAAGTCGCCGCTGAGGTCGATGAGGCGCACGTCCTCGTCGAAGAGCTCCATGGCAACCTGCGCGGTGACCTTGTGGGGCATGGCCAAAAACACGATGTCGCAGTCGCGGGCGGCTTCTTTGGGGGGGATGTCTTCGAGCACGAGGTCGGTGAGCCCCGCGAGGTGGCGGTGCACCACGTCGGCGCGCTGGCCGATGTAGTCTTTCGACGAGATGCGCAGCACCTCGACGTCGTCGCGCACCAACAGGTGCCGCAGAAGCTCTGCTGCGCCGTAGCCGGCGCCTCCGATGATCGAAACTTTGGTCATGCTCATGTGGTCCTCGACCGTGACGTGAATCTGGCACGTCCACCTTCGTGGTGACGTCGTGCGCGGCGACTATGGCGCCGTTTGCTGGATCCGTCGAGGGCAGCGTTGGGCAGCACCACCATGTTCGCCCTGGCACAGTCTTCACAGGCGGCGTCGACTCTCACGCCGTGCAGGAGACTCAGATGATCCGAAATTCGTTCGCCGCACTCGGCGTCGCCACCATTCTTTTGTCGTTCTTCGTCGTCGTCACCGGCTGCAACCCCACCACCGCAGAGGACTGCGACACGTGCATCGCCATGGGGGGCGCTTGGGCACCGTCCGGCAGCGGAGGGCGGTGCGAGACGTCGTGTGACGACGTGCAGGACGCCGCCTGCTACCCCGAGACGTGTCCAGCGCCATGCGCCTCGGACAGCTGCGGCACCTGCTTCAGTGCGTCGACATGTCAGGACGCCGGATGCGCGTGGAGTGAAGACGACGCCGACCTATACGGCCCCGTCTGCTTGCAGCCCTGAACAACAAAAGGCTCCCGAGAGGGAGCCTTTGTCGTCGTCATCAGGCCCAGCCTAAAACTGCACGCCCGCAAACAGCTGGAAGGTGTAGGCGATCTCGGGGTCGAGGAATTGCGCGTTGACCTGCGTGCCGTTGCTGAAGGTGATGCCTTGGGGGTCGTCGGGGGTGGAGTTGGCTGCCTTGGCGTGGCCGAGGGCCCCAAAGGGGAAGAGCACGCCCGCCTGACCCATGAGGTAAAAGCCGTCGTCGGAGCCGTAGAACACGGTGCCGTCGAGCTCGAGGCCCATGGGGTTGGCCAAACCGAAGGACTCCGAGCCGTTGAAGGGGTCGAGGAGGCCGGTGGTGCTCTCGCCGAAGATGGCGTGGGAGTAGATGGCGTCGCCCCGCAGGCCGATGGTGTCGGTGAGGTAGTAGCTGATGTGCGGCTTGATGTACGCGGCGTTGGTCACCGTGCCCAAGACCTCGCGGAAGAGGATGAGGTCGATGGCGTAGTCGGGGTCGAACTTGAAGTTGGTGACGCTGTTGTCGAGCATGGTGGCGCCGCCGTCAGGGAAGTGGGTGCCGGGGCACACTTCGATGTCGTCGCCGTTTTCGTCTTGCACCACCACCATGTCTTCGGCGTAGCACGTGCCGTATTGGCGTCCGTCGAAGTCGCCGGGCTCGGAGTCTTGGTTCAGCACCGAGCGCAGGCCCCAACCGGGGGCGTCGTCGCCCGTGGCGAAACCACCGTTGAGGCCCACCACGAGGCTGTCGTTCAAGAAGCTGTAGCTCGACTCAAAGGCGAGTCCGAGTTGCATGGCGAGGAGGGGGGCGTTGCAGTAGTTCTCTTCGCAAAAGAGCTCGTCTTGCCAGATGGGGAGGGCATCAGGACGCTGATAGCGAAGGTAGCCAGGGGCCGAGTCGTCGATGCCACGTGCCGTCGTGCCCGTGCCGTCGATCTTGGCCAACAAGCCGACCGCCTCGGCTTCGATGCGCAGCTTGTCCCACTGAAAGCGGCCCCACAGGGAGAGCACACCGGCGTTGGCGTTGCGGCGCACGTAGTTTTGGGCGGCGTTGAGTGGGGTTTCGGCGGGGTTCAGCGACGCGAAGTAGCTGGGGGCGTCGAAGGTTTGGTGGCGGTAGACACCGAAGGCACCGTAGTTGAGCACCATGCCGCCGTTCTTCAGCGTCTCGGTGATGTCTTCTTCTTTGTCTTTCTTGGCGATGGTCAAGATGAGGGTGTGCACGTCGTCACGAGGGTCGAGGTTGATGCGCTGCCCTTGCTCACCTTGCAAGAAACGCAAGCCTGACACGTCGCCGGCTTGGCCGCTTTCGCCGCCCACACCCGAGCCGCCGCCGCGGCCGTAGGCGCCCGACGACGAGATGGAGTAGGCCGGAACGATGTAGTGGCCCGCCACCCGAGTGGCGAAGAGCACTTGGTCGGCGTTGTCGCCGAAGTCGTTGTCGAGGCGGTCGCCGGAGTTGGCGAGCAGGCCCAAACCCCAGTGGTTGGGCTGGCGGCCGATGCGCAGCTGGCCGATGGGGGTCATGATCTCGGCCCACAACCGCTTCACGCGAATGGCGTCGTAGACGGAGTTGAAGCCTGCCTCGACGGGGTTTTGGTTGGCCGAGAAGAACGGCAAGGGGAGGGTGGGGTTGTTGGCAAAGCCAGGCTTGGCCTCTGGCGTCGAGCCCATCACCAAGTTGTCGAAGATGTCGACGGTGCCTTTGATGCGAATGTCTTCGGAGACGTTCAACGTTGGCTCAAGGCGAAAGCGCATGTTCATCGACACCAAGCTTTGGGTGTCTTCTTCGGTGGCCTCGCAGACCTGCCCAGGGAAGTCGTCGGGGGTGCCGTTTTCTTCACAGCCGGGGAAACCGTCGAACGGACGGTACAAGATCGGCGGAGGCACCGACGACGTGCCACGGCCGAGAACGGGGTCGTACGTACCGAGGTCAAAGCCACGCATGTAGTCGAGGCGGCTGCGGAAGTATCCGTTGAGCTCCAAGAAGTTGAGCTTGGGGCGGACTTCTTCGACCCAGCGCTCTTCTTCCCACTCGGCCTCGGCCGCACTTTGGCTGGCGGCGTCTTTGGCGGCGGCTTCGAGGTCGGCTTGCATTTCTTGCTTGAGCTCGGCCTTCAACTCTTCTTTCAGCTGCAGCCGCAGTTTGTCGACGTCGACGGCCACAGGGGCTGGCACTGGGGCGGCGGGTGCATCGGAGTTCGGTGCATCTGGCAACGGAGGCGTGGCGTCCGCAGCTGGGTTGCCACCTTCGCCTTTGGAGGCATCCGCAGGCGCATCGCCCGTGGAGTCGCCTTTGGGCTCGTCGGTCGGTGCCGCAGCAGGGGCCGCAGCAGGGGCCTCAGTCGGCGCCTTGGAGGGCGTTTCGCTTTGCGCCGCAGCAGGAGTGGCCTGCCCCACCGCGAGGATGGAGAGGAGGAGAAGCGGACGTCCCAGCAGTTTTGACATGCAGACCTCAGTGGCCGTGCACCCCGTCGGTGCACAGATGCAAAGAGCAGAAGATGAGCGCGGTTACCTCCTCCTGGGCTGTGCGTAAAGCGCGGCCCCAGGAATTGTTGAGGATTCTCGGCAAACTTCGCGGGCGGGCGCGTGGGCCACTTCCCTCAGAGGAATCCCGCACCGACTCGCATGTGACGCAAACGTCGGCATTGGTGCAAAAACCGCCGAACAAAGGTTCGTTCGGCGGTTTTCGGACGGATGCATGGTCGGATTTTGCACATTTGTCAGCGTCGACGGCCAAATCTTCGCCAAATCTGAGCCGCTCGCGAAACGGGCACAGCCGGATCTGCGCAGACCATGCCCGCTGGATCCGCAGCAAACCTGCAGCAAGATCAAGGTCTTCAGCACATCAAGACCGACGTTTACCCACGTTGTCCTACATTTGGCGCACACGTAAGCAACTTCACCACGTGAACCGCGAAACTCTATGTGTCAGCCGGGCTCACACACCCCAGCGGGCACCACACACCACTTCAGGGGAGCGAACATGCACCAAGACAAGGAACTTCTCGCCGGATACCGCGCTGGAGAAACCTGGGCCTACGAGCGTTTGTACAACGAGCACTTCGAGGCTGTGTCCCGCTTCTTGAACCGTGGCTTCTCGTTCATGTCGCGCGGACGCCTGTGCCGCTACCGCGGCAACGCCCCTGGCATCGACCAAGAGTCGATCGTGCAAGAGACCTTCGCCCGCGCCCTGTCGCCCCGCACCCGCGAGAACTACGACGGCGAGCGTCCGTTCCGAAACTACCTCTTCTCCATCGCCAAAAACTTGGTGCTTCGCGAATACGCCCGCCGCGAGCGCGTGCTCGACTCCGAACACGCCGAAGAAGCCGCCGACGTCATCCATCTGCACAGCGCCTCGCCTTTGCAGCCCAAGCCCGAAGTGAACCCCGAGCAGCTGGCCGCCACCTCCGAGCTCACCGCCCTCACCGACGCGTTCGTCGCCGAACTCAACGCTGAAGAGCGCGAATTCTTCGCCATTCGCTTCACCTCCAACAACACCCAAGAAGGCACGGCCCAAGCCATGGGCTGCACCCGCGCCCGCGTGAAGCTCCTCGAGAAAAACCTGCGCCGCCGCTTCTTGGAGTGCCTGCGCGAAGCCGGCTACTTCGTGGGCTACGAGCCCAAAGCCCGCTGGAGCCGCGCCGCCGGCTGAAGAACGACCTCGTGACGTCTTCTGTCCCGCCGGGGTCGACCTCGGATGAAGACGTCCGTCCCTTTCAGACTGATGGTTCGGTCTGACTCTTTGGTGGCAATCGGTGTGGATTGCCTCCTTGAATGGGTGCCACGACAAAGGCCCGGATTTGCCTTTTGTCGTCCGTCCCCAAAAGTGTGTGTGTGGAGCGCGAGGGAGACATCCCTCGCGTTCTTTTTGTGCCCCATTCTTCTTTGCCGTGACGACGACGGTCAGCCTTTGGCGTCGTTGTCAAAGTGCTCCAGGGACCAGGCGCTGGAGCCTTCGATGCGTCCGGACGTTTCGCGCTGCGTGCGAGGCGACCGACCTGCCGCACCAGAGCACATCCCAAAACTTGGGTGAGCGACCAGCGGGAGCCGCGAAGCGAGGGGGGAGGGAGCAAGTGTCTGGCTTTGCCAGCGCTTGGGTCTCAGCTCAGCTGAGACCTTCGGAGTTGCCGGGGGCAACCCTTCGGGAGGGGGAGAGAATCACGACGTGATTCTCCCGAGGCCAAGCCCCGCTTGGCCCGCCCACGCCCCCTCCACCGAAAGACTAGAAGCGGTAGCGCAGCGACACCTGGGCCCGCAGCGGCGGGGCGATCTTCAGCGGCTCGAGGAAGCGGGTCTCGGCCGTGACGGGGAGATCGCGTTGTTCGACCTCGAGGATGGCGCGCTGGTGGAACAAGTTGAAGACGTCGACGGTGAGAAGGATGTCTTGTTCGGTGAGCTCTTGCAGACTCCAACGCAGGCGGAGGTTCGCCGTCATTTGATCCGGCAGACGCAGGTCGACGTCGTCGGTGGGGTCGTTGGGGTCTTGGGGATCGATGCCGCGCGGCGCGCGCAAGTCGGTGTAGTCGTCGAAGGCGGCGTTGTAGTGCAGCTTGGAGATGGGGCGTCCCGAGGTGTAGAGCAGGCTCATGCCGACGCTGACGCCAAGGGGAAAGTCGTACGTGGCGTGCAGTTGCGCGTTGTGCCGAATGTCGTCGGCGAGGGGCCCGTAGGCGAAGGGGGCTTGGCGGGCGTTGTCGAGGGCGGTGGAGGCGAATCCTTCGCTGGTGCCGGTGAGCGCCGAGAAGGTGTAGTTCGCCATGAGCGACCAATCGTCGGCGACGCGTTTTTCGAAGAGAAAGACGGCTGCGAGGTAGTCGGCGTAGGCCTCGTCGAAGGTGCCAAATTCGAAAACCGGCGAGGAGCCGCCATCGGAGAACGCAATGACGTCGGTGCCGTCGGCATTCCACAACAGGTTGCTGCCGGCGTCTTCAAACGAACGTTCTCGACGACGAAAGATGCCGTCGGCACCGAAGACAGCGTCGTCGAAGGCGACGAAACGTCCGCCGATGACCAGCTCGTGGATGCCAGGTGGTTGCATGCCGGGCATGAACGTGGACGGGCGCCCTGAGGTGCGTTGCTCGACAAAGACATCGTATTCGGAAGTGGCTGGGTTGTAGGCGTAGACGTTGTCGACGAGCCCGCGGCCCACCTGGCGTGCGGCGTCGAGACGGCCGGTGTCGACGTAATGGAAGTAGCCGGTGCGCAGCACGATGGTGCCGTCGTTGAAGGGATCCCAGGCGACGCCGATGCGTGGCGAGAGGGAGTTGAAGTTGAAGAGCTCGAGGTTGTCTTCGGTGTAGGCGCGAGCCGAGTCGAGGCGCAGGCCGGCGCGGACCGTGAAGGATTCAAAGGGCTGGTAGCGGTCTTGCACGAACATCGCGCCCTGGTTGCCCCACACCAGTTGCGGACCTGGGTTTTGGGCGACGTGGAGGGTGAGGGGCGTGCCGTCGGCGCCGTCGTAGTAGGTCTGCCCGCCGGTGCGTTGGATTTGGAAGAGGTTCCAATGGGCCATGGCCTCGACGCCGAACTTCACGAGGTGACGGCCGAAGAAGTCGGGGGCGCGGTAGGTGACGCTGGAGTCGAGTTCGAGACGGTGGCGCAGGTCGTCGGTGTGCAGGAGGTCGTTGTCGGTGACGCGCCCGGTGCTGGTGTCGACGTGGGCGGGGATGTCGGTGCGTCCACTTTGCGGGAAGAGTTCGAGGCGGTTGGCGCGGTAGCCGATGGTGGTGGTCCACCACAAGCCGTCGAGCAGGCGGGTGTGAGAGGTGAGGCCAGAGGCCATTCCGCCTGAAAACTGTTGGCGTTCGGCGGCGTCGTCGACGAGGTCGTCTTGCAAAATGGAGGCTGCCCATTGGGGGTCGCCGCTGACGTAGAACGACAGCCGTTGCCAAGCGGTCGGACGCCACATGAGCTTGCCGAGGAGGTGGACGGTGCGCTCGGAGGGTTCGACGCCGACGCCTTGAAAGCTCTCTGGGTTGAAGGGCATGGCGGCGTTGCGGTCTTGCAGGTGGGCGCTGACGTGAAACCACAACTTGCCAGGCTGGATGGGGCCGGTGACGAGAAGGTTGGCCGATGCTTGGGAGGACACAGCATCGGCGTCGCCCTCGACGAGGGCCAGCTCTTCAGGCGCGTACCAGACGGAGCCGTCGACGTGGAACTCGTCGGTGCCTTGCACGGTGCTGACGTCGATGCGTCCCCCGTGGACAAAGCCGTGCTCCGCGTCGAGCCCGGAGGAGAGGAGGCGCAGCTGGGAGATGGCGTCGAAGTTCACGGGCAGGGCGAACGTGCCGTCGACGGGATCGGTGATGCGCACGCCGTCGAGAAAGACTTGGTTGCCGAAGGGGCTGCCGCCAGCGATGGACAACCCACCTGGCGACAAGGAGCTGTCGACGACTTGGGGCGACAAGCGCGCCAAGTTTTGCACCGTGCGAAACGTGGCCAGTCGTTCGCGGGCGTCGAGGGCGACGACGCCGCCTCCGGCGAGGGCGGTGGTGTCGATGACACGGGCACTGCTGCGCAAAGGGGGGTCTTCGTCATTGGTGACGACGGGCGTTTCGCCCAGCACCAGCCGCACCACCGACTCGCGATCGGGGTGAACGTCGACGTCGATGGGGCTCGACGTTTGGCTGTGGAGCGTCGCCTGCACCCGCATGGTGACCGGGGCGAGGACGTCGAACGCGACCGTCCCGGATGCCGGCGTTTGCAGGTGGGCTTTGCGTTGCATGCGGTGACGGCTCTGGGTCACCGTGGCCCCGGCGACGGGCTCGCCTTCGGTGTCGACGACGACGACGCGCAACACCCCGGCAAAAGCAGACGTGGAGCACAGCGTCGACGCGACGAGGAGCAGTTGGAGGAGGCAGCGACGGCTCATGGCAACAGCTCCACGAGCAGAACCACAGATTCTGCCTCAGCGGTGTCGACGACGGTGGCCTGCACTTCGACGAGGTCATCTGCGTCGACGGGGAGCCACAAAGGCGCGTCGGATGACACCGCGAACGCCATGCCGTCGTGCCACACCACAGCCGTGGCCGACGCTGAGGAGAGCTCCACGAACACCGTGCCGGCGGCAGCAGCTGTGGCCGTGAGGTGGACGTCGTCGTCGACGGTCGTCGAGGTAACCCGCGGCCGTTCTGCACGCGAGGGGAAGAGCATGTGAGCGACACCCGGTGCGTCGGGTGCGCCCACCTGCAACACGTATTGCGCACCAGCGGGCCCCGAGACGGTGGCGGTGACGTCGACACCGTCGACCGCGAAGGTGGAGCCGTCGGCCCCCAGTCGGGTGTGGAGGTGGCCGAGAAGGACGGCTTCGCCCGCCGCTGGATGGGCCTCCAAGTACAGGTGGACATCGTCGGCATCTGACAGAAGCAAAAACTCCTGAGGAGAAGCCGAGGCATGAACCGTCCACATGTCGACGTCGTCGACGTCGTCAAGGGTGCCGCCGATGCGCACTGAGGTGGATGTGCCCAATACCAAGCGGTCGCCTCCGTCGTCATTGGGCTCGGTTTCTTGCAGGTCGGCCTCGATGGCCAGACAGTACGCCGACCACGAACCGTCGCTGTCGGCCGCATTTTGGGCGGGGTTGGGCCGCGCGCTGCAGATGTCGCTGCCGACGCAGGTGGCGGCGGTGGATGGGGTGTTGCACCACCCGTCTCCGTCGATGTCGTCGTCACACCTGTCGCCCCGTCCGTCGTCGTCGAGGTCGTATTGCAGCGGGTTGTGCACCAGCGGACAGTTGTCGAGGGCGGTGGCGAGTTCGTCGCCGTCGGGGTCGTCGGCGTCGTTGCAGGCATCGCCAACGCCGTCGCCATCGGTGTCGGCTTGGTCGCTGTTGTGCACCAGTGGGCAGTTGTCGACGACGGGAGGGCACGCTCGCGCAGCGTCGAGCCGGTCGCAAACGCCGTCGTTGTCAGCGTCGATGCCGGTGCAGTCGACGGCGACCACGCACGCGTCGCAGGCGTCGCCGATGTCGTCGTCGTCGACGTCGCTTTGGCTGGTGTTGGCGAGCCCCAAGCAGTTGTCACAGGCGTCGCCAACGCCGTCGTCGTCTTCGTCTTCTTGCAGGGCGTTGTCGGCGAGAGGGCAGTTGTCGATGGCGTCGACCACACCGTCGTCGTCGGCGTCGTCGCAGGCATCCCCCACGCCGTCGTTGTCAAAGTCATTTTGGTCGAGATTGCTCACCAGCAGGCAATTGTCGCGTTCGCCCTGGCAGGTCTCGGCGAAGGACGGGGAGCCAGCGCCGACGTCGCAAATGGTGTCGTTGTCAAAGTCGACGCCTTGGCACTCTTGCCCCGGCAGCACGCGGCATGCGTCGCATACATCGTCGATGCCGTCGCCGTCGAGGTCGCCCGTGTTGATGGCCACAGGGCACGAGTCGCAGACGTCCAGCACCCCATCGTTGTCGACGTCGCTGTTGCCGCCGACGAGAAGGCGAATGCGGTAGTTGACGTCGTCATCGGGGTCGATGCTGTCGGAGCGGGAGACAACAATGGTGTGGGAGCCCGTCTCGAGAATCGCGCCGCTGCCGTCGACCGTGAGCACCACTTCGCCGGCGTCGATGATGAACTGGCCCAGTGGGGCGTCCAGCTCGATGGCGATGGCGTCTGACTCATCGGCGGCCGGGAGTTGGCCTTGCCACGTCCAGGCATCGCCGTTGCCAAACGCGTCGCGATCGACGGTGGGGTGCACCACCGCCGCGGAGCTGGCATCGCCGAGGTCGGCGTCGAGGTCGTCGTCAAACACCTCCAACAGCACCTCGGCATTGGCGTGGTCAGGACAGCCGTCGTTGGCGTTTGAAATCTGGTCGCCGTCGCGGTCGGTGTCGCATACGTCACCGGTTCCGTCGTCATCGAGGTCGCCTTGCTCGGGGTTGGGGAGCAGCGGGCAGTTGTCGGTGACGTCGAGGACACCGTCGCCGTCGTCGTCATCGCTGCAGGCATCGCCGACGCCATCGCCATCTGTGTCGCGTTGCGAGGGGTCGGCCAGCTCGGGGCACACATCGCAAGCATCACCGAACCGGTCGTCGTCAAAGTCGCTCTGCTCGGGGTTGGCTGCGCTGGGGCAGTTGTCACAAGCGTCACCGACGCCATCGCCGTCGTGGTCGCGCTGGGCGGGATTGTGCAATCCCAAACACACGTCGCATGCATCGCCCACGTCGTCACCGTCTTCATCGGCTTGGTCGAGGTTGGGCACCAGGGGGCAGTTGTCGACGTCATTGGGGCGGCCGTCGTCGTCGGCATCGGCATCGCACAGGTCGCCGACGCCATCTTCGTCGGCGTCTCGCTGGTCGGGGTCGGTGACGTTGGGGCACACATCGCAAGCGTCGCCTGCGCCGTCGCCGTCGGCGTCGAACTGGGCGGGGTCAGGCACCGTACGGCACAAGTCACAAGCGTCACCGACGCCGTCGTCGTCTTCGTCTTCTTGCTCGGCGTTGGCGATGGTGGGGCAGTTGTCGAGCTGCTCGACGACGCCGTCTCCGTCTTGATCTGTGGTGAAGTCACAGGCGTTTCCGATGCCGTCGTCGTCGTCGTCGTCTTGGCCGGGGTTGGCGGCACGTGGGCAGTTGTCGCTCTGGCTGCACAACGGCGACGTCAACGACGACACGCAGGCCGGCAGCGACGCCAGCGAGGTGTCGCCGAACTGGCAGGGGTCGCAAATGGCGTCGCCGTCGTCGTCGGGGTCACACACATCGCCCAGGCCGTCGCGGTCGAGATCGAGGTCGTGGGCACAGCGGCCCCCCACGCAAACGTCGCCCGCACCCGTGCAGTCGGTGTCGTCGGCACAGGCAGGCGCCGCCGCTTGCACCCAAAGGCAGTGATCACAGGCGTCGCCGACGCCGTCGCCATCGGTGTCGACTTGGTCGACGTTTGCAGACGCGGGGCAGTTGTCACAGAGATCGCCCACGCCGTCGTCGTCGACGTCGGCACCGACGTCGGCCACGGTGGGGCAGCGGTCGACTGCATTGGGGCGTCCATCGCCATCGACGTCGTCGTCGCAGGCGTCCCAAACGCCGTCGGCGTCGAGGTCTGCAGGAGCGATGCACACGCCGTCTTCGCGGCAGCGGCCGCCTGCGTGCCTGCAATCGTCGTCGCTGTCACAAGACGGGCGCGGCGACGGAGCGTCGACGCAGAGGTCGCAGGCGTCGCCAATGCCGTCGTTGTCGACGTCGCCGGTGTCGACCGTGCGCAGCGGGCAGGCGTCGCAAGCATCGCCCACACCATCGCCGTCGGCATCGGCTTGGCTGGGGTTGCGCCGTCGAGGGCAGTTGTCGTTGCCTGTGCACTCGCCTTCAAAGCCAGGGATGGCACCAGGGTTGCAAATGCCATCGTTGTCGACGTCGGCGTCGCAGGCGTCGCCTTGGCCGTCGCCGTCGAGATCGCCTTGCGACGGCTCCTGCACCTCGGGGCACAAGTCGCAGCCGTCGCCGATGCCGTCGTTGTCACCGTCCCGCTGGTTGGGGTTTGCGCGCAGCGGGCAGTTGTCGTCGAGGTCGGCAACGCCGTCGCCGTCATCGTCGTCGTCACAGGCGTCGCCGTCGCCGTCGTTGTCGGTGTCGGCTTGGTCGGGGTTCGGGATGTCGCGGCAGTTGTCAGACATCTCGGTCGTCAACGTCGCCAACGTGCAGCCGCCGACCGTGGGGCACACGTAGACGACGTCGTCGATCTCGTCGCCGTCGGTGTCGGTGGTGCACACCGCGACGTTGGCGCCTGGATGGAGGGGACACTCGACTTCGGCGTCGTCGTTGCAGGCGTCGCCGTTGCCATGGCCGTCGGTGTTCGCTTGGTCGCGGTCGGGCGTCGATGGGCACACATCGCAGGCGTCGCCCACACCATCGCCGTCGCCGTCGGCTTGGGTGGCGTTGAACACCGTCGGGCAGTTGTCGTCGATTCGTCCGTCACCGTTGTTGTCGGCTTCAACGATGCCGTCGACGTCGGCGTCGACGACGACGTCGTCGATGTGCAAGAGAACGCCCGGCAGCACTGCGCCTTGCTGTGGAGCAGGGCGAGTCAGCAGCGCCGAACTCCACAAGTCGCCGCTGCTGAGGGGCGAGACGTCAAAATGCAGGTCGCGTCCGGCAGCGCTCTCGTCGATGTCCGACCATGCGAAGAGCTCGACGTTGCCGTCGTAGCGAGCCAACTCCAGGTTCTGCAGCACGGCAGTGCGGCCGCCGTCGTCGTCTTCGACAAAGTCAGAGACGGGCAACACGCCCAAGAAGGCGCGTCGCATTCCGTCTTGCGCAGCAGGGTGGCGGTCGCCGGCAGCGAAGGCCGCCACGTAGACCGTGCCCAAGACGCGTCCGTCGACGAGCATGGCTTCGACGTGCACGGCCCCCGATGTCGTCAGCGCCATGTGGAGTTCTGACTGCCGGGCGCCAAGAAACACGGCGAACTGCTTGGGGCTGGTCTCGGCGACGTCGACGTGGGTGCGGCCGATCTGCAACGAGACAGGCGCCGTCGCCGTCACCCGAAAGGCGACGCTGCGAACGCCATTGCCTTCTGTCGGGAACCGCCAAAACGATGTTTGTGGTGCGCCTTCGACGATGTCGACATCGAGGTGGGTGGCGGCCCCGAGGCGGAACCCTGCGTCCGACAGCGGTGATGTCTCGGTCGTCGTCCACGTCGGAAACGCCCGGGGGTGCAGACTGGCGTCGATGTGCACTTGGCCGGCATACGCGCCTGGGCCCGACAACGATTGGGGAAGGCAGGCCGTCAGCCCCGCCGCAGCCATCAGCCCCAGCGCCCACATCAGGGTCCATGTGGAGCAAGCACCACGCATCACGCCTCCCGCTGCTCGACGACGAGCAGGTGGCCTTGGTGTAGCGCATTTGGACGACGACGTCCTCTTTGCGGTGCCTCCGACGTCGGTCTTTGTGGCCGTCACAGGCAGACCCAATGTCGGCGCGGGCTCAGTGCACCAACGGCCTGTTCATCGCTTCTTGCGTGGCATGAGGGGCAAAAACAGCAACGACATCCACGACGTCCACAGCATCCAGGTCGACGACGTCGAGACTTGCACATGGCTGCAGCCGACAGGGTTGTCGGGGAAGGACGCTTGCCGAGCAAGAACGCCCCCGTCGTCGAGCACCTGGCATTGGTCTGGGCACACAGCAAAAGGCGGCGCAGACGGGCCCAGGGCTTCACGGACGCTCCCCACGTCGTGCTCTGGATCGCAAAGCGTAAACCCGCTGAGTGAACCGTTTTCCCAGCGGTAGGCAAACACGACGACGTCATCGCCGACGGAGGGGAGAAACGTGCAGGAGCTTATGGTGTAGACGGCTTGGGCGCGGGTGGCGCATCCCCGCCAAACTTGGTCGACCTCCATCATGACGAGGTGGTCGCTGGAGCGGTCCATGCAAGCGCGATCGTGTTCTGGGGCGTCGATGCTGGCGACGCGGCCTGAAAACACGACGAGGGCACGGTTGGCGTCTTCGACGATGCTCTCGCCGTTGGGGCCACAACTGCAGGCGGACGAAGGCGAAGCCCACATCACCACGCCAATGACGACGACGACGAGAAGTGAGGGCGTCTTCAACGCCTTCTCCAAGCCAGCAGCAAGGGCAGAAACAACCAGGCACACGGCGTCACCGACGACGTCGACGTGTGACTGCACAGCATCTCCGCGTCGTCGACATCGGCGTCATCGACGTCAGTGCCGGCGTCTTCTTCGGCATCGCTGGCGACTTCCGCATCGTCGTCGTTGGGCCCAGGGGGGAGATGCCTCCGTCGGCGAGACAGCGGCTCGGGCAGGTCACGTCGCTGGGCGGGGCAGGGTCACCCAGCACGCCGACGAGCGTGGCGGGAGTGGCGGAGCCCGAGCAGGCTCCGCTGCGATAATTGCCGTCGCTGCCAAGGCCAGCGAACACGGCGACGATGTCCCCGACGGCGTCGTCCAGTCCGCAGTCGAGATTGTTGAGCACGTGAACCTCGGCTTCAACGCATCCCTTGTGCACCTGTTGCACGGCGTAGGTGATGCGCTCAAACGGCGGGGCGTTGACACAAGTGGCGTTTGGCACGTCGAGGTGGGAGTCGATGGCCACCACTTCGCCCACGAAAATGGCGTCTGCGTTGGCGATGGCGACGTCCAAGCTGGGTGAAGGACAGCTGCAGGCGTCGGCGGCTGGGGCCGCGAGCCAGGCAAAGGGGAGGATCAGCAGTGGCACCGTCGGTCGCATGCAAGCTCCATCAGAATGCAACGGTGTGGCGGAGCTCGTCGTCACCGGCGGCCTGCACGGCGTCGCTTGCGAAAGGCAGTCAGCACCCCAAAGGCCCACAACGGAGAACAGGAGTGCGGCGCGGCGTTGTGGCTGCACGACAATGCCACATCACCGCCAAGGGGGGCGCCAGCGTCGCCAGCGTCGTCTGCGTCGTCGGACACGCCAGCGTCGTCGACATCGTCGGTGACAGCGCCAGCGTCGGAAGGAGGCGGAGGCGGCACAACGCCACCGTCGACGAACTGACATTGGTCGGCGCACACGTCGGAGGCGTCGTCCGCAGGGCCAGCGACGTCGTCGAGAACCTCAGCGTCGGACGGCGCACCCGGCGCAGTGCACATGCTGCTGTGAAGGCTTCCGTGGGGAGAGATTGTGGCGTAGACGACGACGTCATCGCCAATGGTGTAGGTGGTTTCGCATCCCGCTGCGCCGTAGACCACCTGCTCGAAGGTCGCGCATCCCTTGAACACCGCGTCGACGGCGAGCGTGACGGCGATGAACTCGTCTCGGCCCTGTGGGTCACAGGCATCGTTCACGATGGCGGGAGCTGTGGAGACGTCGACGATGCGGCCGCTGACCACCACGTCCACCGCCGCGATGTGCTCAGCGTCTGTGCGTTCGTAGACGGCGGGGTCGCAGGTGCAGGCCTCAGCGTCTGCGGGATGAAAGGCGACGACGGCGAGAACGAGCAGTGCGACACGCATGCGCCAAGTGTACCACAGAAAAACAAAAAGCCCGCCACAGAGGCGGGCGGTTGGAGGCCGACGCGGCTCAGCCGCCTTTTTTGGCCTCGTGCTCGTCGACCGCTTTGGCGAGTTCGTCGTCGACGTCGGTCTCTGGGGTGAGCACAACTTCGCCGGCTTTGTCCCAGTTGACTTGCAGCACGAGCTTGCCTTCTTCGTCGTATTCGCTCCAGATGCCCACGCGTTCGCCTGCGCTGAACATGCCTTCGGACTGCAGTTGCCCGTTCTTGTGCCAGCGACGGGTGCGGCCGTGGGCCATGCCGTCGACGGCGGGGGCTTCGATGCGCAGCTGGCCGTTTTCAAACCAGCGTCGTTCGGTGCCGTTGACGCGGCCGTTGCGGTAGGGCTGCTCCGACGCCAGCGTGCCGTTGGGGTAGTAGCTGCGGCCGATGCCGGTGCGCACTTCACCCGGGCCGAAGGTGACCAACGACTCGACTTGTCCGTTGGGGTGAAAGCTCTTGTAGTCGCCGAACCACCGGCCGCGCTTGTAGCGCGTCTCTTCGCGCAGGCGGCCTTGCTTGTCGTAGGTGCGCCAAGTGCCGTCTTTCAGCCCCTTGAGAAAGTGGCCTTCGGTCTCGATGCCGCCTGTGTGGCCAGCGAGAGCGAACCCGTCTGGGCCGGCGCGGTAGGCCTTGGGGTTGGCGTGGCCGGCGAAGTAGGTGCGGGCGTATCCCGTGCGTTCGGCCCCCGTGTAGGTGGTTTCGCTGACGAGCTGCCCTGCTGAGTCGTGCTTTTGGTGCATCTTGACGCGCACCTGCGTCTGGCCCCAGATCATCGCGAGGATGCCGAAGGTGGCCAACCCCACCACCGACGCCGTCATCAGCCGCGCGTTGCGCTGTTGGCGGGCAAAGTGCCGCTCTTCGTCGGCGGTCAGCTCGCGTCCGGTGTGGCCCGCGCCCGCCGAAAAGGCCGTGCTCGGCATGCGAGCGCCGGTGTCTGAAGGGCCGGTGTCTGTAGGGCCGGTGTCTGTGGGGCCGGTGTCTGTGGGGCCGGTGTCTGTGGGCATCTCATGCGACATAGGCTCGATCTCCGGGCGTGAAGGACGTCAGGCGTCTCACAACACATCGGTCAAAGGGTCAAAGGCGTGACCCCGGGGCGGCGGCGTCGGTTCCACCAGGGGTGAAAAGAACGGCGACGTCGTCACCTGACGGCAGCAGGCCCTGGGACCATAGCAGCTTCGCAGCCGGATGCCGACGGACGGGGATCCCGAGGTGCTCAGGCGCATCCACAGCGAGCGTCTTCGCCACAACGCGGCGCCTGATCGACGCGACCACAGCATGCCAGGAGGTTTGCGTGGAGCCGCTTGCGGCCCCGCTGCACGCGGGATTTCATGCCCGACACGCTGAGCCCCAGCAGGTGGGCCGCTTCGGTTTGTGTAAGTGTGCCGAGGTCGGTGTGCTCGAGGGCCTGGGCCTGTTCTGGCGGCAAGGTGCGCAACAACGGTCGAACACAGTTGGCGAGCGCGAATTCGGCCTCTGTGCTGTCGTCGTCGAAGGCGTCGAGATGCAGCGCGGCCGGCTCCATGGCGAAGGCGTCGATTTTGGCGGCGTGACGCTGGCGGCTGCGGTGGTGGTCGATGAGCACCGACTTCGTCACCCGCCACAGAAAACCTGAGAGGTCGCGGGTGGGGCGGTCGCGAAGGAGCTGGCGGTGCCATCGGAGCAAGACGTCTTGCAGCACGTCGTCGACATCCGCCTCACAGGGCACCCGCTGGCGAACGAACCCGCGCAGACGGCGCAGGAGTTCGTCGTTGGGAGCTTCAGAGGAGGGTGTCGTGGTCATGTTCAACGGGGTCATACGGAGAAGACGACGCTGGGGCCACAAGGACGCAGACGTTGCGTTGGGGGCGTGCGAAATGTGCCGAACAAAGGTTCGTTCGGCGGTTTCTGTATCCAAAGTGTGAGCGCGGCCCACGTATGTGGATGCATCCAAGAAGTGCCGAACAAAGGTTCGTTCGGCGGTTTCTGTATCCAAAGTATGAGCGCGGCCCACGTATGTGGATGCATCCAAGAAGTGCCGAACAAAGGTTCGTTCGGCGGTTTTTGCACGAACGACGACACATGTGCGAGTGCCGCTCACAGACGGAGTTGCATCCAACAAGTGCCGAACAAAGGTTCGTTCGGCGGTTTCTGTATCCATAAGTCCACAAAAAACATCCAAAAAGCGCCGAACGAAATTTCGTTCGGCACTTTTCGCACCAATGGCAGCCAATCCTGCGTCCTTCGTGCATTCGCGTCGTCTTCCGCACAAACAGCGAGACCCCCTCGCCACGGAGCACCCATGACCGAATCCTGCTGCACCCCCAAGAACCACTGTTGCACCCCCAAGCACATCGCCGCCCCCCAAGCCGACCCCACCTGCTGCAAAGAAGGGTGCTGCGCGCCTGCGTGCTGCGACACCGCCGACTGCTGCCAAGACAGCAGCGAAAGCTGCTGTGGGCCCAACACCAACAGCTGTTGCTGACCACCCCGCACACCACCTCTGCCTGTGTGGAGGTAGTGTGCGTTTGGTGCTCAAATCCAGGCGCTGTGTGTGCTTCAGACACAGCACCGACCCCTCAGGCGCCGACGGCGCGGGCACAGCAGTTGCAGAACGCCCGACCATGAATCGACTTGTCTTGGCATGGATGACCCTGAGTGCTGCGGCCGTTCTTCCCGTCGGATGCAGCTGCGACCCCGTTCCTGTTGTGGCCAATGACGGCGGCCCCACAGACGGCGGCCCCACAGACGGCGGCCCCACAGACGCGAGCCTCACAGACGGCGGTCCCACAGACGGCGGCCCCATGTCAGACGCCGGTCTCGTCGCCGATGCGGGCGACGACACGCAAGATGCCGGCGTCGCTGACGCTGGCTTGGCTGAGCCCGACGTGGACGCCGGCGAAGACGCCGACGACGCAGGTCTGCCCAGCGACGCAGGCGTCGACGACCCGTTGCGAACGACGACGACGACCGGCGACGTCCAAGGCCACGTCGCCAACGCCATGGGCGTGTACCTCGGCATCCCCTACGCAGAACCTCCCGTCGGCGACCTGCGCTTGCACGCCCCCGTCGCCGTCACGCCGTGGGACGACACGCTGCACGCCGACACCTACGGGCCATCGTGCCCGGCATTGTTTGCCGGCAATGACACCTCCGAAGACTGCTTGACCCTCAACGTTTGGCGTCACCTCGACGGGCAGCCGCGCCCGGTGATGGTGTGGGTGTATGGCGGTGGATACGTCGAGGGAGAGACGTCTTCTGCCTCCTATGATGCCCACGACCTCGCGCAAGACGCCGACGTTGTCGTCGTCACCGTCAACTACCGTCTGGGGTTGCTCGCCAGCCTCGCCCTCCCCGAGCTGCAAGACGAAGACGCAGACGGCGCCCTCGGCAACATGGGCCTGCTTGACCTCGTCGAGGCCTTGCGATGGATCAAAGCCAACGCCGCCGTCTTCGGAGGTGACCCCGACAACATCACCGTCTTCGGCGAGTCGGCAGGCGCGTTGTCGACATGCGCGCTGCTGGGCACGCCGGCTGCCGACGACCTCTTTCACAAGGCCATCGTGCAAAGCGGCAACTGTGCGCTGTACATGGAGCCGTCCGACGACGCTTACGCCGGCAACACGCTGACGCACTCTGAAGCCGTCGTCGACGAGCTTGGATGCGCCACCGCCGAAGACCGCCTGCAGTGCCTGCGCGACCTCGACGTCGATGACTACCTCCTCGCCGTCGACTTGTTGGGCCTGGTGAGCAGCATTCTCGATGGCGGGTTTGTCTTGGGGCCCACCGTCGACGGCGTGGTGCTTCCCGAGCGCCCCTACGACCGGCTGGTGGGCGGACGGGCCCCAGAGCGGCCGTTGATTGCAGGCTCTGTGCCCAACGAAGGCAGCTTCTTCACGGCGGCCGACCACACCTGGACCGAAGACGGCTTCGCCAACCGCGTCGAAGACGCCGTTGGCGGCCCAGCCATCGCGCAACAAGTGGTCGACCTCTACCCCATCGCCGGTTTGTACTTTCCCGAGAACGCCTACAACGACTTCGTCGGTGAGGTGCTGTTCATCTGCAACACCTGGCACGTGGCGAACACGTTGCCCAACGCCTACTACTACGTCCTCGACGACGCGCCGTTCCCCTTGATGACGCCGCACGGGCCGTTGCACTCCGCCGACGTGCCCTATGTCTTCGGACAGTTCGCGCTCAACGGCCTCGCCGCCACGCCCGCCGACGAGCGGCTCAGCGACGACATCCAGCGCGCCTGGGGCGTCTTCGCCCACACCGGCGAGCCCACCTTCCGCGAGGAGACCTGGCCCGAGGCACGATTCGGCATGCACATGCGCTTCGACAAAGGCGACGACGTCACGCGCTCCGCCATCCTCCGGCAAGGGCGGTGTGATGCGCTGCAAGACCTCGGGGTCTTGCCTGCGCCCGTCGACCACGTCGGCGACTAAGGGCAGGTCACGTCGGCGTCGGCGTGGTCACAGCGCTCCGCCCACGAGAACCGCCAGTCGACGCGCTCTTCGACGATGGGCGTCGTCGACGACACCTCCAACGGCGCCACACGGCCGCACGAGGAGAACACGCCCATGTCGACGTCGATCCCGAGCGCGACGTCCGAGGCGCCGGCGTCTCCCAACAACTTCAATGCGGCCATCGCATGCACCCGACGCCATACGCCCCAGGTGTCGTGGCCGTTGAGCGTGCCGCCCTCGTCGGCGTTGCCCGTGCCCCGCTCCGTCGGCAGCGCATGCCCTGCCACCAAGCTGCACAAACAGCTGTCCGAGCGCAGCATCATCCACCGCTTGTCGATGCCGGCGGGCAAGCGGCCCCACACGTCGTGCACGGCGATGGCGTGGTCGTTGACATGGTCGTCGGCATACACCTGCACCACGGTGGTGAGGTCGTCGGGCAACGTCTCGTAGCCGCTGCCCCATGAATACCAAGGCGCCATGATGAACATGAACCGGCCGGCGGTGCCCCAGCCCCGCTCGACGACAAAGCGCCGGGCCATCTCTGGAGTGGCGCCGCCGCCAAACGAGTGACCGACGAATCCCACGCGAGTGGTGTCGACGACGCCGGGGTGTTCGTCGACGACAGAGGCAAATCCGTCTTCAAGCCAGCCGTAGCGCGTGGCATGTTTGCTTTGTCCGACGACGACGTTGGGATACGGCACATGCGCCACGACGAGACCCTGGCTGGCAAGCATGGTCAGCATCTCTCGCACCGAGTCCACGTCGACGGCGCCGTAGGCGTGAGAGAAGAACACAGCCGGAAACGGCCCCACACCGTCCGGGCGAAACACCGTCACCGGTCCCGTCCCCGTGCCCCTCGGGTGTTCATGGGCATCGACGACGACGTCATATGCGCCTGCGGTGCCCCAATCCGTCGGCGGGGCCACCGCCACCACGACGTCGTCGCGACAGACAGGTGGCAGGGCGTCACCTGCGTCCACCACAACGCCTGCATCGGCGACGCCCGCATCCACAACGACGCCCCCATCCACAACGACGCCCGCATCCACAACGACGCCCCCATCCACAACGACGCCGCCATCCACGACGACGCCCGCGTCGACGACGAACCCCGCGTCGGCGGAGCCGCTGTCGACGACGACACCGGCATCGACAAAGCCAGCGTCCCTGGCGGTGCCTGCGTCGACAACGACACCAGCGTCAACGCGCACGCCAGCGTCAACGCCGGCGCCCGCATCGGCCGCACCAGCGTCGACGACGATTCCCGCATCGACGACCTCCGGCGGAGGCGTCTCGCCAGGGCAGGCGGAGACGACCACAGACAAACCCAAAACCACCCACCATCGATGCACACGTCCTCCTCGACGACGTCCCCAAGTTCGACACAGCCACCGCACCCAAAGCAAAAGAAAACGCCCCTCGAGGAGGGGCGTTTCGGTCATCGTCGTCGAACGGCTCAGCCTTCGGCGATGATGTCGCCGGCTTTGGCGCCGACGGCGGCACGACGCGAGAGGCGAATTTTGCCGTCGCGGTCGATGCTCAGCACCTTGACCAGCACCTCGTCGCCCTCTTGCACCACGTCGGTGACGGAGGCGACGCGCTTGTCGCTCAGCTCCGAGATGTGGCAAAGGCCGTCGGTGCCGGGGAAGATTTCGACGAAGGCGCCGAAGTCGGTGGTCTTGCGCACGAGGCCTTTGTAGATGCGGTTGACTTCAGCCTCGCGGGTGAGGTCTTCGACGATCTGCATGGCTTGCTTGCCGGCTTCCATGTCGATGGAGAAGATTTGCACCGTGCCGTCGTCGGTGATGTCCATCTTCACGCCCGTCTTCATGGTGATTTCGCGGATGGTCTTGCCGCCCGGGCCGATGACGTCGCGAATCTTCTCGGGGTTGATGCGCATGGTGAGGATGCGAGGCGCCAACGGCGACAGCTCTTCACGTGGGCCTTGGATGGCCTCTTTCATGTTGTTCAAGATGTGCAGACGGCCTTGTTTGGCTTGCTCGAGGGCCGTCGACATGATCTCGCGGGTCACGCCGGCGATCTTGATGTCCATCTGAATGGCGGTGATGCCTTCGTCGGTGCCGCAGACTTTGAAGTCCATGTCGCCGAGGTGGTCTTCGTCGCCGAGGATGTCAGAGAGGATGGCAATGTCGTCGCCCTCTTTGATGAGACCCATGGCGATGCCCGCGACGGGGTGCTTCATGGGCACGCCGGCGTCCCACATGGCGAGGGTCGCGCCGCACACCGAGGCCATCGAGGAGGAGCCGTTGGATTCGGTGATCTCCGAGACGATGCGCACGGTGTAGGGGAAGTCTTCGTGCGCAGGCACGTTGCCGCGCACGGCACGTTCGGCGAGAGCGCCGTGGCCGATTTCACGACGAGACGTACCGCGAAGCATGCGGGCTTCACCCACCGAGTAGGGAGGGAAGTTGTAGTGCAGCATGAAGCGGTTCCACTTGGTGGAAATGAGGTCTTCAAGCTTTTGCTCGTCGTCTTTGGTGCCGAGGGTGCAGGTCACGATGGCTTGCGTTTCACCGCGGGTGAACAGAGCCGAGCCGTGGGTGCGGGGCAGAGCGCCGACTTCGCTGTGGATGGTGCGAATCTCGTCGAACTTGCGGCCGTCGAGGCGCTCTTGCTTGGCGATGACGTCTTGGCGCATGACGTTGTACTTCACGTCGCCGAAGTAGCCTTTGAGCTCGCCTTCTTTGTCGCCGAAGTCTTCACCGAGCTTCTCCGACAGAGCGGCCATGGCGTTGGCTTTGGTGGTGTCGATGTTGGCGTAGCGCTGGATCTTGTTGCGGGTGGCCAGGGCGTCTTTGAGGCCGGCGTCCATGGCGGCGGCTTTGACCATCTCGTAGAGCTCTTCGTCGGTCTTGGGGCTCTCGAAGGGGGTCTTTTCTTTGCCCATTTCTTGGGCCATCGACTCGATGCCGGCGATGACTTTTTGGCCTTCAGCGTGGGCGAAGAACAGGGCCTCGATGAGGTCTTCTTCACCGATGCAGGCGGCGCCACCTTCGACCATCATGATGGCGTCTTTCGACACCGCGACGATGATGTCGAGGTCGGCGTCTTCGGATTGCGCGTGGGTGGGGTTGGCCACCAGCTGGCCGTTGACGCGGCCGACGCGCACGCCAGCGATGGGGCCGGTCTCTTCAGCCCAGGGCAGCGTGGAGCAAGCGAGGGCCATCGACGCGCCGCAGAGGGCGAGGTTGTCGGTGCCGTGCTGGCCGTCGTGCGACACGATGGTGGCGATGACTTGCACTTCGTTGCGGAAGCCGTCGGGGAACAGCGGGCGAATCGAACGGTCGATGATGCGCGCGTTCAGAATTTCGTGGCTGCGCGGGCGGGCCTCACGCTTGAAGAAGCCGCCGGGGATTTTGCCTGCGGCGTAGGTCTTCTCCAGGTACTCACAGGTGAGCGGGAGGAAGTCCATGCCGGGGCGGCCTTTGGCGGTGCACACGGTGACCATGACGACGGAGTCGCCTTGGCGCACCCACACAGCGCCCGAAGCTTGTTTGGCAATGCGGCCCATTTCGAAGGTGATGGGGGCGTCGCCCACGTTGACTTCGACGGTGTGGATTTTTTCGCTGTTGTGGCTGCGTTCGATGAGCCCTGGTGTTTCGTAAGACAAAACAGTCTCCTCATTCTGGCCCGGCCGGGTGAGGGCGGGGCATCAGGTTGATGAGAAGCCAACAACGCAAAAGGACATGAAGAATGAGGCCAGGCCTTGCCGTGTCGGCTTGCCCCTTTTGGCTTTGCCGCGGGCGGCGGTGACGACGTCAAGGACTCGCCACATTCTCCATTTGGTGTTGCTGACTCCCCAGAAGTGGGCCCCGCCAGTGGATGTGAACTGCGGGGCGGTGGGCGCGTGTCGTCGTCGGTGACGACATCGGCGCCAAACGTGAAGACGCCCCCAGGTGGTGGGGGCGTCGTTCTCGAGCCTATTTGCGCAGGCCGAGCTTGCCGATGATGCTCTTGTAGCGCGCGACGTCTTTGTTCTTGAGGTAGCGCAGGAGCGATTTGCGGCGGGCGACCATCTTCAGCAGACCGCGACGGCCGTGGTGGTCGTGCTTGTGCACCTTGAAGTGCTCGGTGAGGTGCTTGATGCGCTCGGTGAGGAGGGCGATCTGCACTTCGGCGGAGCCGGTGTCTTTGTCGGTCTTGCCGTGTTCGGCGATGATCTCTTGTTGGCGTTCAATGTACATCTTTGAAATTCCTTTGGTCTCGTCAGGAGCAGAAGCTTCGTCTTGAACGGGACGGAGCGAACCGCGCCTGCGTCTGAGGGGCGATTACGGGAGCCTCCGGCCGAAGTCAACGCAGGAGCCGCAATTCCTTCGACTGTGGCCAAGCCTCTGCTGCTGGCTCTTTGTCGTCGACGGCGACGTGCACTTTCATGCACATTCAAAAGGAAAACGCCCCGCCGAAGCGGGGCGCTTTGCCTGCTGCCATGCAGCACTGGCTCATCGGCTCAGGGGCGAGCGATGGTCACGGTGGCGGTGCCGCTGTCGGCTGCGTCGGCGCCGTAGGCATCGACGACCAAGTAGTACTCGGTGCCACCGGTGAGGCTGACGTTGAGGAACGAGCCGTACGAGGCCGAGAATTCGCCGCCGTCGTCGTTGCACATGCCGTTGTCGGACGTGGCCGTCAGGGCTGCGTCTTCGCCGCAGGTGCCTTCGAACACGTAGATGACGGTGTCGGGTTGCATCTCGCCGCCGGCGGTGATGTCGAGGGTGACGTCTTCAGAGGGCGACAACGTGTAGGCGCGCTCAGGGCCGTTGCCGCCGCAGCCACCTTTGAGCTCGGTGCCGGCGTCGGTGTAGTCGACGGTGAGGGTGGTGGTGGCGCCTGCAGCAGGCACGTCGGCGGCGGTGGCTTCGGCGCAAGCTTGCGGGGGAGGGAACCCTTCGGGGAACGACGTGGCGGTGATGGAGAAGACGCCTTCAGACTTCGACTCGGGGATTTGGAAGCCGAGGAATTCGAACGGCGGCGAGTACACACCATCGACGACGACCAAGTAGTCGCCCGCAGCCAGTTGCGGCAGGCGCACGCGGTTGGTGACGGCCACTTCGCAGACGGGCACTTCTTCTTCGCCGACGGTCTTGGTCACGGCGGGGAGGGTGCTGACGTCGGCGGGGCACATGGCGTCGGTGAACTGCAGCACGTACACGGCGTTGTTGAAGTCGGTGTCAGAACCGTCGACGTCGATTTGCACGTCGAGAGGCTCGGCGCCGTCGTGGGACAGGTGGTAGAAGACTTCAGAAGCGGGGCCGGTTTCGGTCTCTGCGATGACTTCGCTGTCGCCGTTGCAGGCTTGGGTCACGGGGTTGCCCATGTCGTCTTCACCGACGGTGACGGTGGGGCCGGCGAGGGTGTGGGTGGCGCTGAGGTTCTGGCCGGTGACGGCCATGGGCATGGCTTCGAGGGTGAGGCCAGCGGCGGCGCCGCAGGTGTCGTTGGCAGGAGGGTTGGCCAAGGCGTCGAAAGCCACATCGACGGTGTAGTTGACGTTGCCCGTGGTGGTGCCCGAGGCCAGGGTGACCAAGAATTGGCCGGCAGCGGCGTCGGTGAGGGTCACCACGAGGTTGCCGTTGTCGTCGGCGGCGGTGAAGCCTTCGGTGAGTTCGGTGGCGACGAGTTCGCCTTCGGCGTTTTCAACCACCGACGACACGGTGGCGGCGAAGCCGGCAGCGCCGTTGGCGGTGAGGGTCACGGTGCCGCCGAGGAGGTTTTGCAGCAAGAAGGCGTCGGTGTCGCCGTCGCACATGGCGTGCTCGGCGCCGGTGACGTTGTTGGCGAACTGGCTGGCGCGGTCGGCGACGTCGTCGTCTTCGCCGTCGAGGTAGGCGTCCGAGGCGTCGCCTTCGCAGCCGTGGGTCACGGCGAAGGAGTATGCGGTGCCGGTGCTGGGGGTGTCGGCGCCCGAGATCTTGATGAGGTAAGCACCGCGCGGCAGGGCACCGGCGGTGGCGGCGCTGCCTTCGGTGAAGTCGATGCCGCCGGTTTCGTCGTTGACGGCCGCGGTGGCTTCGAAGAGTTCAACGGTGACGCCGTCGGCGGTCACGTTGAGGTCGCCGCCGAGGTGGAAGACGCCGAAGTAGTCGACATCGTCGGGGCAGATGTTGAGGGCGATGCCGTCGTCGGTGGCGGGGTCGGCGTCGAGGTCAGCGGTGTCAATGTTGGCTTGGCCCGCGAAGATGGCGCCGGCGGCGGTGTTGTTGTTGGCCGCAGGGTCGGTGTCGAACTGGTCGGCTTCACAGAAGGGCTCGACGAGCTCGAGGTCGACGGTGAAGGTGCCGCCGTCGTCTTGGCGGTTGCCCTCTTCGTCGAGCTGGCCGATGAAGGTGTCGACGACGATGAAGTAGGTGCCAGCGTCGAGGCTGGGGATGCTCAGCGCTTCGGTGAGGCCGACCGCGTCGGTGCAGCCCACTTCGTCGGTGCAAGACACGCCGTTGTGCAAGTAGAGGATGGGGTCGAAGTCGGCGTCGAGGTTGATGTTCACGCCAGACGCAGCGTCGAGGGTGAAGGAGAGCACCACGTCGCCACCAGGGCCGTCGGAGAACTCGTCGCAGCCGCCTTGCAGAGCGTCAGAAGCGCCTTCGTTCGAGAAGGTGTGGCTGCCGGCTTCAATGGCGGTGGCGGCGTCACAGGTCTCACCTGCCAGTTCGGCGTCGGAACCGCCGTCGGGGCCCACAGAAGGCTCGTCATCGGGCTCGCTCACGTCAGGACGGGCATCAGGCTCAACGCCGGTGCCTTCAGAGCCACCAGGGCAGCCCAGGGTGAGGGTCAGCGACGCCAACAGAGCGGCACCGAAAAGGTTTGGCAGGTGTTTCATGAGAGTTTCCAAGGTGTGGGTTTCCCGTTACGCGGGTGTCAACTGGCTATCCTACCTGTACACACATGCAAGCGAGCTTGGCGGAAATATCCGCCTGATGTCCGAGGGATCCAACCCTGGACCACCATGGAATGCAGCGCCTCCGCCCACGGTTGCAGCCGGCATGTCCAACGTTGATCGCGCCGTCCTGTCTCCGCTGTCGAACGCCCGCCCGCACCGTGCTTTGCTTTGGGCATGGGCTCTGATGCTGGGGGTGGGGCTGCTGCCGCAGGCCTCTCATGCGGCGGCGTTGGGGCGTTCGCTGCTGCAAGAGGCCAAGGAGGTGGCCACCGTCGACGAGCTCCCCGACGTGAAGCAGCTGCGCACAGGCGACATCATCGTGCAGACGTCGGCGTCGTCCCAGAGCCTGGCCATCGGCTGGGCCACCAAGTCGCTCTACACCCACGTGGGCATGGTGCGGGTCTACGGCGGACGCGCCTACGTCATCGAGGCCGTGGGTCCGGTGCGGGTGATTCCGCTGGCCAAGTTCATCGCCAAGGGACGGCTGCACCACTACGCCATCTTCCGCCTGCCGGGGCTGACGTCCGCTGAAGAACATCGGTTGTGGCGCGCGGCGAAGACGCATTTGGGCAAGCGGTACGACCTCTACTTCAGCTTCGCGAACAAGAGCATTTATTGCAGCGAACTCGTGCACTTGGCGTACTCCGCCATCGGCAAGCCCGTCGGCGAGGTCGAGCAGCTGGGCGACCTCGATCTCGGCGGGCCCTTCGTTGACAAGCTGTTGAAAAACCGATGGAAACGCCATCCTGCTTGCCGCGGCGCCAAGACGTTGGCGGCGTGTCGGCCGCGGGCGGAGAAGGCACGGCTCATCACCCCCGCGTCGCTGGCGGCGGATCCCCGCCTGCAAACGGTGGTGTCGACCTATCCCCTGTAGGCACAACGGCTTGATCCTGCAGCACAAACCGTGAACGGTATGCAAATTCGGACGGATGTCGGGATCTGTAGGCCCGTGTGTTGTGACCGAATGGCGGATGGACCGTACTCCTGATGACCCGACACAACGACGGGTCAAGGAGTCGCCCGTGTCGCATCCCAAGTTGACCCTCCCCCCCGCGAGGTCGAGGTCGTCGTCGAAGACGGCGGGGTTCACCTTGTTGGAGTTGATGATCGCGGTGGCCATCATCGGCATCATCGCCGCGCTGGCGACGCCATCGTTTCAGGAGATGTTGGCGCACAAGCGCGCCGTCTCCGACATCGAGCTGGTGCGCGATGAGCTGCTGCAGTTGCGTGGGCGCTCACGCGCCGAAAACATGTGTCTGACGGTGACGGTGTCGACGGGAACCACGGGCATCAGCCTCAGCCACACCGAGATGACCAACTGCCAATCCAAACAGCTCTACTACGCCATCGCAGAAGGGGCAGCCACCTTCGCGTCGGCACCGGCCAGCCCCCTGGCCGGAACCGCCGCTGCCACCGCCACCGTCGAAGTCGGCAAATACGTCTCCGTGGCCGCATCTGAGACCGTCATGTTCGACCCCCTCGGCGGCATTTTTGCAGAGAACCCCGTCGAGATTGCCGTCCTGCGCCGCGACACCGGAGCCGTGGTGAAAACGCTGCGCATCATTCCTGGCACGGGTGTCGTGCGCACGGTGTCCCCATGAAGTCGCCTTCGTCCATGCCGCGGTCGCCACGTCGTCGTCGTCGTCAAGTGCAGGGGTTCTCCCTCCTGGAGGTGATGATTTCAGCGTCGCTGTTCTTGCTGGCCGTCGCCGGCACGCTCAGTGCGTTCAGCACCATTGCCAACCACCGCGTGCACCAAAAACACATGGTGCAAGCACTGCACATTGCCGAGACCCACGTCGAAGAGAGCCTGGTGCGCCTGAGCTCCGACGCGGTGTTGCAGCCGGGCACCGTCACCACCGGGCTCGCGCACTACAACAAAGACGGAAGCCGCACCGGCGCCGCCAGTTTCTTTCGCGTCGACATGTCGTCGGCCGCCCATGCCGCCGTGAGCGACGTGGTGGTCGTTCAGATCACCGTGGTTTGGCAGGAGAACGGCGTGACCCACTCCTTCCAACTGCGAACGGAGCGCGCATGACCCGCCAGCACAGGCCACAACCGCGTTCGTCCCTGTGGGGCCTCACCCTCGTCGAGCTCATGGTGTCTTTGGCCATGGCCTCCATCGTGGTGACGGCGGCGACCACTGCGTTCATTGGCATCACCAAGCACACCACCGGCTTGTCGCGCGACATCCATCTCGACGACGAGGCCAAGATGCTCATGGAGGTGTTGCTCCCCGAAATCCAGGCGGCCGGGGGGGCCAACGTGCGTCCCTGGATGGCGGTGTTCAACGACAACAACGCCGGCATCAATGGGTCCGACGTGTTGTGGGTCAGCGTCCTCGACACAACATTTCGCGAGTGTCAAATCACAGACATGACGACGCTGCCCATCGAGATTGAGGGCACCGACACCGACAACGACAGCATTCCAGATGCCTGCTGTCTGGTGCCGGGCAACTATCCGTCCCACCGCGTGGTCATCACCAATCCCTCCAACGACTCGTGGTTCACCGTGCAGCCGGGCGCTCCGGTGATCGCGGGGCCTGCGTCGGGGCAATGCATGCTCAACGCGGGGGCCCTGACGCCGATGGCGGGGTTGTCGAACCCCGCCCTCAACCTCATCACCGACTTTCCCATCCTGTCGGCCACGCCGCCGGGCCCCTATGGCACCATCGGCGTGGTGCGCACGTTTCGGCTGTTCATGAACGCCGACAACCAGTTGGTGCGCCAAGAGGTCATCACCGGCGGCGGTGGCGATTTGGCGCGGGTGCTTTCTGACGAGGTCTACGACTTTCAAGTGGCGTTCGGCTACGACGCGCCTCCTGCCGACGGCAACATCGTCGACAACGGCAGCACCGGCGACGAGTGGCGCTACAACTCCGCTGGCGCCGACGACCTCGGCAGCGGCGGGTTGACGGCGGCGGGTCTCACCGACTTGCGCATGGCCAAAATCGCCGTGGTGCACGGCGCTGCCGACCCCGACGGAACCTCCGCCCAAGTCTTTGATGGCCCCGTCGTCAACGGGGCAGCGCTGACCGACAAACGCAAGCTCCTGGTGTCCAAAGGCAGCGTGAGCTTTCGCAACTTGTTTCTTTTTCAATAGCTGTGTTCGACCCCTTGGGGGCGAGACAGCGCCACCTGCACCGAGGGTGCAGGTTTGAGGTCGCCATGAAACCTGCTCACCGACGTCACCGGCCCGAAGCCGCTGCTGGGTTTTCGCTGCCCACCGTCTTGGGCTTGGCCGCTTTGTTGGCCTTGGCCCTCAGCGTGGTCATCATGAGCATCGCCAGCTCGACCCACGTCACCCGCGACATGTTGCAGCGGCGCAAAGCCTTCTACGTGTGCGACGGGATGTCTCGCACCTTGGTGAAGGCATCGCAGCAATATTTTCTCAACGTCACAAACCCCAACGCGGCGGGGTTGAAAGCCGCGCTCGACACCGTCGGCGGCGGGGCATCGCTGCCGAACCTCACGCCGCCCGGGTACACCGCGTCGTACACGGTGACAACGAACTCCACCGGCGCAGGGACGGGCGTGATTCCCAACGGCCCCTTCTCGGGCATGAACGCCCAGCTGAATGAGTTGACCCTCGACCTCACAGCGTCGGGGCCCAACAACCGCACCTGCAAAACCAAAGAGGCGCTCACCGTCGGGCTCATCGGCCTGTTTCAGTTCTTTGCCTTCACCGACGGGCCCAACGAAATCTCAAACGCAGCGCCCATCACCGTCAACGGGCGCATGCACTCCAATGGCGACTTCTGCGCGAACTCTTTTGCGGCGGGAGCGGCTGGCACCTATCTCACGCGGGTGACGGCGTCGGGCCGTTTTCGCCACATGAACAACTGTGTGCACGCGGCCCCTGGCGGCAGCGGGGTCGGGGTGTTCATCCGAGACGCGGCCGGCACAGGCTGGGTGGCCGTGAACGCTCCGCTCGATGGCACCAGCGCCGGTTGGCAAGCCTATGCCAACACCGTCCTCGGAAAGAACGTGCAAGATCAAGCGCATGCGGTGCAAGACCTCCGCATCCCGTTCACGGTGAACCCCCAGATGCAAAGCGGCCTCAACATGGATGGGGCGGTGTCGAACAACAACACCTCCTTCCGCTTCTTCATCGACCCCGTCTTGGGCACCGACAACAACCAGATTCGAGAAGAGCGCCTGAGTTGGCAGGCCGACCTGCGCATCATCAACGGCGTCTGGTACCGAAACGACGGCAGCTGGCCGGGCATCCCCATCTATTCCGACCACCGCACGTCATACTCGACCACCAACGCCGAAGGCATTGAGGGGGCGACCCCCAACGTCGACCAGGCCACCATCGGCGGCAGCACCACCCAATACAGCTACTACGACGGTGCGGTGCCGGCCAACGACCTCACCCCTGGCGTCATCTCCTACGGGAGTCTGGTGCGCACGCCTGGTGGCGCGGGCACCGCGGTGGCGACGTGGTCGCCTGGAGCGTGGTGTGGCGGCGCGCTGGTGGACCCGGCTGTTGTGGCCACGCCAGCGTCGGTGACGGTTCCTCAGCCAGCTCCTTGCGACACCTTTGCCAACGAGGCCGACTTCTACCTGCAGGGCACACGGGAGGGATTCACCGACCACCGGGTGCGGAGCATGAGCGCCACGGGGCCCAACCAGGGGCACATGCTGCCCATCAACTTTGACATCGCGCAGTTCCAAGCAGCGATGCTCAACGCCACCCCAGGCGAGCTGGGCGACGTCTTCACGGCCGGGTTCAACGGCATCGTGTGGATCACCCAAACCTGGGACGGGCAAATGTCGGGTTTGGGAGGCGGTCAAGCAAACCTGTGGCCCCAAATGCCCAGTCCCACGGTCGTGGCGACCGGCCTTCCGGTGAACTTCTGTACGCCTGGTGGTGGCGGCGACATGACGGGGTCGGGGTTGGCGCAGTTCAATGAACCGGCCTGTCCTGCGCCGTTGGCCGTTCCGGCGGCGCCCAACCCGCCCGTTCTGCCGGGCGGCAACCCAGGGGTGCCGAACGCCGTGCGACTCATCAACGGCGCCGACATCAGCAATGCGGTGTTTCCGCAGGGGCTGACCATTGCCACGAACCTCCCCGGCTACATCGTGGGCAACTTCAACTCGGGCTCTCAGACGCCGGCCAACTGGATTCCCGTGCTCTTTGCAGCCGACTCCGTGTCGTATCTGTCAAATGCCTGGGACGACGCCAATTCCCGCTGGGGCGACACCACCAGCTACGACGTTGCCCCCACGCGCCTGGCGTCGGCGACGACCTATTTGCTGGCGTCGTTCTCGGGTTCCACGCCCGCCACGCCGGGCAATGCAGGTGGCGGGTTCATCAACTTCCCGCGGTTTTTGGAGCGTTGGTCGGGCCAGCCCTGCGTCATCACGGGCAGCTTGGTGCAAGGCTTCGCCTCGGTGTACGCCACGCAGCCCTGGCACCTCACCAACTACTACCGGCCGCCGAACCGGGTGTGGGCGTTTGACACCAATTTCTCATTCGTCGTGAACCAGCCTCCGGGCACGCCGACGTTTATGGTCAGCGCCATCCGTTCTTGGGAGCGCAACTGACATGCGTCATGGGACTGTGTTGTCTGTTTGTGTGGCCGTCACCATGGCGTGCGTCGGCTGTGGCAAGTCCAAGCCGGTGGCGAAGCCGCCCAAACTGGAGTTGGTGCGCTCGGATGCCACTTTCGACTGGGGCACCGTGCAGATGGGGGCCAAGGTGCGTGGGTGGCCGGTGGAGATGTTCAACCGAGGCGACCGGCCCCTCACCTTGTCGTCGCCCAAGTTGTCGCCAGCGGAGCTGCCTTTGGAGGTGAAGCTCGAGCGCAACACCATCGCCCCTCACACCAAGGGCGAGATGCTCTTGCTGCTCGACACGGAGACGCCTTTGTCGCTGGAGGGCGTGCTCACTTTGCACACCAACGATCCGCAGCAGCCCCTTTTGCAGCTGAAGCTGCGGGGGGAGGTGGCGGAGCTGCGTGACGACAGCAGCAAGTCGGTGTTGCCGTCTCGCAAAGCTCGTCGAGGCGAGCATTGGAAAGCGAAGCGCGAGAAACGGCATGAGAGCCGCCGCCTCAAAGCCGCGAAAAAGGCGGAGGCGAAGTTGCGCCGGCGTCCGGTGGACGAGCAGCCACTCTAGTTCTTTTGAAAGGGGCGCAGGCCCCTTTCCCCCACGCCGGCAAAGCCGGACATGGGGCCCCCATTCCCCCTCG
>ENA-OWNT01000858-OWNT01000858.1-seawater-metagenome-genome-assembly--contig:-NODE-858-length-51502-cov-4.574234_pt1 | contig 51502 bp, 37 predicted proteins | sample MGYA00238136_ERZ651165 | MGnify/ENA primary metagenome ERZ651165 (study PRJEB26861, sample SAMN08777766) | seawater metagenome | isolation source: coastal seawater | place: USA: Florida | collected... | reverse complement strand
AGTTTGGAGTTCGGAGTTCGGAGTTCGGAGTTCGTCTTTCGTTCGGAGTTCGTTCGGAGTTCGGAGTTCGGAGTTCGGAGTTCGTCGCCTGGAGTTCGTCTGGAGTTCGGAGTTTGGTGTTCGTCTGGAGTTCGGAGTTTGGAGTTCGTCTGGAGTTCGGAGTTTGGAGTTCGTCTCTCGTTCGGAGTTAGGAGTTAGGAGTTCGGAGTTCGGAGTTCGGAGTTCGCAGTTCGTCCTCGTTGCTGTAGAGTTATCAGTCGCTTTGAGTAAACTACGATTGCGCACTCACTCACTCACTCACGCCGACATCGTTTGTTATCGTCGCCGCCGCCGTCGTCGTCGTCGTCGTTGGAAGTAGTATGGTGGTGGTGCTGCGTTAAAGTCATTTGTACGACCGGTAGTTGCAGTAGCAGAAGGAGCAGCATTTGCGTAGTTGCAAGTTGTGGAGCACTGATTGGCGCAGTCGTTGTTGCTGTTGAATTCGAGCTGAGATAATATTCAGTGGACGAGCGAAAGGGTTCCCCAGTGTTCGAGTGCCGTGTTGAGGGCGCTCAGCTGGAAAATGTACGCGCCGACACTTCTGTGACTTGAGTTTTCTTGACATTATTTGCAACTCACCGTTACTCGCCGTACGTCGTGGGAGATCCACGGCCTACACCGTGCTGCGGATACAGCACGGTACCTTCGAGCGTGGACGTGGGTTTCATGAGGCCCTCTCGTGCCCCTGCGTGTGAACCCAACCCGGGCGCCGCGCGTGTCCTCCGTTGAGAGTTCTCACTTACGCACCCAAAAGCATGTACTATCAGCAACAACGAGGCGCACAGCGCATCATGTGGGATCAAAAGAGTGAAAAAGTTGAAGAGAACAGAAAATTGGATGCGGCTGTTCATTCTGTTGAAGCCAGCCTTGCCCGGGGCACTGCAGCTAAAGTGGTACGGACATCTTCAGCTCCAGCAAAGAAAACGAAGGTGAAAGCGAAGACAAGGGCTAAAAGGCCCGCCGCTAGAGTGGTTGCCATGGCTCCGTCTCGCTCGCCAGCGGTTACTCTTGCGGTCGAAAGCAAGGCAACCGAAGGCAGTACTCCGAGAACTGGAGGGACTGGATCGGGGGGCAAGGTCAGAGCCAAGTCTCGTAGGAACGACGCCGCAGGTGGTGGAGTCATGCGCCGACTCGCTGCGTCGTTGGAGTCAACAATCAATCGCAGCATGAGCAAATTTCAACATCGCCTCGACGAATACGAACAAAATTTGGCGGAGATGTGGAACCAGCGAGCCAATATTTCCATTCATCGTGTTGGATCCTCCTCAAATAATAGCCCACAGTCGAACTCGCTCATCTTCCAACATGTGCTGACTGAGATCAAGCGCGAAGTGCAGAATGCGAGCAAGGAACAACTGAAACACATTGAGGATTCACGCACCAAGCTTAAAGCGGCGCTGAATCACACAGCATCGAGCACCCAGCAAAGAGACGAAAGATTGTCTCGCTCAATAAAGCAGGGTTTCACTTCAGTCCAAGACGCGCACGCGAAAGCTCTGGCGAGAACGGATTCCATAGCCGAGGAGCGTCACGACGCTGTCATGACGTCGCTGAAAGACGCTGGAGCTGCGATCGCACAATTTACCGGTGGTCAGAGTGGAGCATTAGTAGCTACTGCGGAAAACTTGCACTCGTTGCGAATGGAAACAATTCCAGAGTTGGAGCGCACAATGGGTGGCAAGTTTGATGCGATAGCTGAAACCGTCTCCGACATCGATGCTCGCTTGGAGAAAAATCTGGATGCTGGTATTGTGTCCATGGAACACAAGATATCTGAGAAGCTTCAGGACCTGCAAGCTCAGCTCGCGGATGGGTTGACGTCTCAACGCGAAGACCAAACAAAGGCGACGAAGAATGTGGCCTCGCAACTCGATGAACGCATCGACAGTATCTGCGACCTCATTTCGACATCAGAAAGAAACGTTCTGCGGAAACTCAACTTCACCGAATCCGCGCGGGTTGTGCGGCGGGAGGTGTCAAACTTCAACTCTGCCATTGTCGATGTGCTTTCATCCCAGTTAAACGCGCTGCAGGACCCGCGTGTTTTGGAAACTCGCTTTGTTGGTCTTGAACCCGCTCATATCCGTGCCTCCGCAGCTGCAGATGTCAATGGAGGCTTTCGAAAGCTAGATCGAAACACGAAGATTGACTTCTCAACCGCTGTCAGCCTTGTGCGATTCCAGGGTGTCGGAGTCCTACCGCCAGATGCCCACGATGTGACCGGCATGGCACAGCAAGAAGAGAGTGCGTCGCCCGCCCCCGACCAAGAGGAACAATCACTTTCAAAAGTCATCGCAAATACCCTGGGACTCCCGCCAAACAATGTGGCACTCGCGCGTCGCTCCAAAAGCGAATCGCAGCTCCAAATCACAGCCGGGGTGCGTCCCACAGCCATTCGGCTCCTAGTGTCGATTCTTGAATGCATGTTCCGTATTGGTGACTGCCGTGTTTACATTGCTGCGTAGGCCTTAGTAGATGTGCAGCTCGACGCATACTTGCTGTACGCGTATGCTGATGCCTCCGGCAAACAAACGAAACATGACTTCATGAATGAAGAGGACACGTGGTACCGTTGCTTTGTGAGAACGGTGAACGAAAATCAGCATCCAGTTTTAGCATCACCAAAGAACCGCCGTTCATCCAGGGCCGTCAAGGCTTCTTCGTCACAAAAACCTTCGATCCCGACAGTTGACCTTTTGTGCCGAGAGTTTTCTCCGGGCAAAACTATTTCACAACCGCGGCGCTTCAAAGCAGTTCCACAGCGGTTTCTGCGGCCCGCAAATGGTGCACCTTGTGCATTGAACCTCGATTTTGAGATTTGGCACGATGCAAGGTGCCGGCGCCAATTCAACTCTCGGTTCGCGTCATCGCTGTGGAGTGAGGAGAGTCCGGGGTCGCCCACAAAAGTGCTGGCGGAGAAAGAAGAGCCGCTGACACAAAGCGAGCCTAATCGACCTCGAAGTCGCAGATCGAGTACTGTGGATAGTCTTGGTGTTCCGATTGCACCGAGTCACCAGCCAGCGGTCGCTAGCGCGGACGATATTCGAACTGCAATTTCAGCAGGTATCAGGCAGCTGAACGCTTCCGTGGCTCGCCAAATGGAGCGCCTCATAGACGCACTGGCCATCCACGAAGCCAATCAGCAGCGGCAACTGCGGCAACAGCAGCGGCAACACGAAGAATTTGCCACAGCCCAGCGGCGAGCAGTGGAATTTGGAGCGACACCACCCGCTGGGGCCACAGGTACCAAAGATAGCATCCCAGCGGTGGTAAACGGATCCCTGGGCTTCGTTGGTGACAACACGTTGCTGACGCAGCGACTTGCCAACATCGAGAAAACATTAAATGTGTTGGTCTCAAATAGTGAAAATGGCAGTTCCAACACCCGCGTAGAGCAGCAATCGAGCTCTTCTGTTGAAGAGCAACCTGCTCCAGGAGAGCACAGTGAGGTGAACTCAGATGGAATATCTGCATTGGAGCTCAAGTTGAATGGTGTCTTTGCCGAGTTGAACAAGGTGTACACACAAGTGTGCTCAGAGTTTGGCCGGCGCTCCGACGTTGACCAGTCAGCAAGTCAAAAGGCAGTGACACCAAAAGTTGTTGCGGCACCATCCGCTGCAGGATCGCGGGCGCCGTCACAAACCGAAGCCGAGATTTCCAACGATGCTGATGCAAGAGTGCAAGAGGGTTCTGAACCAGATGCACCGTCTAGAGACGACGAACTCGCGGTCCCAAGCGCAGACGAAACGGACAAATTGCAAACTTTACGGGAAAGCATCAACGGATTGGCCTTGAACGCGCACGTATTCTTTGCGGAACTCAGAAAGTTGCAAGGCAACGACCCAACTCCGTGATTACTTTTTGGCGCACAAGTACCCTCGTCACGAACTTGGTGGGTTTTGCAACGGTGGGTCTTCTACGGTTTCACGACGACGCACACTGCTAGTTTTTATTATAATACCTTTACAAATCGTCTGACTGCCATTACTTCGTGGACCCAATAGCTCGCTCCACCTGTGTTTCCGCGTCCTCAACTTTTCGAAGAAAGTCTTTCAATTGTTCACGGTTGCACCTACACATTGCCACCGATCCGCGTAAGCATCGTGGGTTCATCCACAATGAGGCAAGCGACAATACGACTTACGTGAATTGAACAGTTTTCTCGCGGCCGAGGCCATCCAACGTTTTGAGGCTGATGACATATGTCGGCAGCATCACTTTTCCCCCTGAGCTGGACCTTAACCTATGAATTGGACAGTGGTCACACAACTGCGCGATGGGGCGACATCAGGTGCAGAGCGGCTATCATACGTGTAATCCAATCGCCAGTTCATGCCAGTGACTTGTGGAAAAGAATGTCCAATTTTTTGCAATCGCGTGCGAATTGCGGCCTACACACAGCACGGCGCGACAGGTTCACAGTCACTGGCAACTCGCGGACGCGACGTTTGCCGAGAAAACAAAACTCAGTGTACCTACCTTGTGTTCTCGAAATCCATCGACTAATTTTGATGCCACTTTGTCCGACACATTAGCCTCTTCAAGATTGGATGCAACATCTTCTGGTTCCAAATCAGTCTTTGCTGACTCCAGCACGAAATCCAGAACGGCGGCGTGCACCTGCTTGATCACAGCAGCATCTGCCCCATCGAAGTGTTTCGCTGGTGTGATTGAGTCAAGGCAACAAAAAGAGGATATTGTGAGGGGCTTGCATGTCGCAAACCAACGATCACAAGCAAGCAAGCGCTGTCGTACACAAAATCTTGTCCGTGGATGAACCGGCATTCTTGAGGTCTTGAGCTTCTGAGAAAACCAGTTGGCACAGCACACCCAAGTGATCGTCGCTGAGCGAGGACGCTGGCTTCTTCAACACGTTCAACGTGTCCGGGCTAATTCCCTCCATGGCGCAGGCGACCTGTGCACTTTCGCCTTCTGATTCAACTAATAAGGCCTCTGAAAATGAAAACTAAAGTGAATTGTGTCTGAGAAAAGCGAATCTGGCGTCTGCGTGTTGAAGACGAAGCAACGAAGGCTCGAAGCACGCACAGTCGGCAGCGAAGCAACGCAATTGAAGCTGACAGCGTTCCACACAACAGCATAAAGACAACTTGCAGCACAAGAACGGACAACAGACACTGTGGACAGTGACTACACAGACAAACAACACAAACAAACAGACGCGTGTTCCAACGTGCAGTCGATTCGGCGGTTGCCATCGCCGCTATTGTTGTCGCCGCCGCCGTCGCCGTCGCCGTCGTCGTCAACAACAACACAGAACAGTAACGACGGAACATCAACGACGGAACATCAACGACACATCAACGAAGCAACGACGGAACAACGACGGAACAACGACGGAACAATAAAACAACGACGAAGCAACAAAACAACGACGGAACAACAAAACAACGACGGAACAACAAAACAACGACGAAGCAACAAAGCAACGACGAAGCAACAACGAAGCAACGACGAAGCAAACGAAGCAACGAAGCGACACGAGATCATGTGTGTCGTCGTTCGTCCACGAAGCAGCGAAGTGGGCACAGGGCACAGGGACACTGATGGATAGATAGATGGTGAATGACTGAGTGACCGTGAGTGAGTGAGTGAGTGAGTGACTGACTGACTGACTGACGAACACTGCGACGAACGAAAGAACGAACAAAGGAAGAACGAACGAACGAACGAACGAACGAATGAACGAACGAACGAACGAACGAACGAACGACATCGAAGTTCGTTCGTTCCTTCCTTCCTTCCTTCCTTCCTTTCGTTCGTTCGTTTTCACGGTTCCTAAACTTCCCGTTTCCAATTTTGACTCTGTTCTGATGCCCACAATTGATTACTCTACTTCCATACTGTATGGTACATCAAATTAGTGCTTTGTACGCCAAAGATCAAAGACCTCAGGACTCTCAAGACTTGTTTCCAAAGCTGGTCCGAAAACGTATTTTGTCTACTGTATCGTTGCGTAGTACAGTTACAAAGTTCGCATCGTCACTGTTATTCAATAGTAAAGTGAAAATAATCAAATAATGAATTGAGTGTAATAGAGTGTACAGTTTGAGTTTTGCGCGAGTAGGGTAGCGTGGGTTGGTTGGCGCCACGGCAGCGATCACTCACTCTCTGTGTGTGTGGCCAGAAACCAGACGGCCACACGATGACAACAACGACGATGACAACAACAACGACGACGACGACGATGACGATGGACGATGAAGGCGGCGGCGGCGGCGGCGGCGACGACGACGACGATGATGGCGACGATGATGGCGACAATGATAATGATAGACGACGACAACAACGACGACGACGATGATGGCGACGATGATGATGATGGACGACGACGATGACGACGACGACGACGACGATGATGATGACGGTGACGACGACGGCGGCGATGATGATGATTTGAGTTTGGAGCTGTTGTGTCTGTGTTCTCGTGCTATTGTGTTGCGACGTCGCTGCGATACTGCGTGGCATGTTGCGTGAATGTGTTGGTTGGCAGCGGTGTCGCGTTGCCGCGTTGCAGAGAAACACCTGTGCTGCTGTGTTGTGGGAGTGTGGACACTCTCGGGAGAGGTTTTGAACAGGTAAACAAGTAGGATGAGGACGACAGTGTTTGGCTTGAGACACAGACTGGTCGCCGACCATACCGCACGAATGCAATGCGAAACTCGTGGCCAGGGAATTGCGGAAAGCAACAAGCAAGAGGCATGCGCCGACTGCACGCGTGTGCTGATTCGATTGGCACGATGGTGACGTGGACCACCTTTTTGGTTATCGCAAGAACGTTGCCGGCAAAACCAGAAGCGAATTTGCAACTAAGCATTTTGGTGTGGCCACCTTTTGAAGCAACATGTCGACCGCTCCCGCAACCGACACCGTCCCAGCGACGGTGAACGGTGGCAACAATGGCGAAGCGCAGGCTCAGTCGCCAACCACAAAAGAGGTCGAGGACAATAACAACAGCGGTGGCGAAAGCGACGAGGAGATTGAAGGTGTTCCGATCACTCTCATTACAGGGTATTTGGGTTCTGGTAAAACCACCCTGTTGACGCGCATTTTGACCGAGAACCATGGCCTCAAGCTCGCCGTAATCCAAAACGAGTTTGGAGAAGTGGGCATTGACGATGCGCTGGTGAAGGAACGGACAAAACTCTTTGGTGCCGAAGAACAAAACTACTGCATGGAGCTGCAGAACGGCTGCATTTGCTGCACGGTCCGCACGGACTTAGCAAAGGCAATACAAACAATGGTCAACAACCATCACAACGGCAAGCCAATTGACGGGATTCTGATCGAGACGACCGGTGTGGCTGACCCTGGCCCCGTGGTGCAGACACTGTTCGCAGAACCTTACTTGAAGCAAATGACCTACCTGGACGGCATTTTGACTGTTGTCGACTCCAAGCACATCTTGAAACATTTGCAGAAGGGCGGTGCAGAAGCCGTCACCCAAGTGGCTTATGCTGACCACATCATTCTGAACAAGAAAGACCTGGTGACAGCGGAAGAACTTGCCCAAGTTCAGAAAGAAATTCAAAAATTGAACAGCTCTGCAAAAGTATCGACGTGCAGCCATGCTGCGGTCCCTGCCTCAAGCCTGTTGGGCATTAAAGCGTTCGTTTTGGGTCGTATTGAGGCTTTGGAGGACGAGAGCCAATTTGCGGAGTTGCACAAACAGCATGAGGAGTGCACCGATAAGTCATGCAAGGATGAAAGCCATGGGCACGGACATGGGCACGGACATGGACATGGCCATGACCATGGCCATGGACACAGCCATGGACATGGACACAGCCACGGCGATGCAGACTGTACGGATGCTTCGTGCGGAATTCGTGCAGGAGTGCATGACAGCAAAGTGAACTCGTGTGGTATTATTTGCCCTGGCGAAGTCGACTACGAAGTGCTCGCTGTCTGGCTTTCTGGGTTCCTTCAAGAGTTCGGGGAGAACATTTATCGAATGAAAGGACTCTTGGCTGTGAAAGGCATGTGATGCACCGTGTGCACATCCTAGATGGCTTGCTTACTCACCTGCTTTGCATTCTCTTGAATAGGACACGACTCTGCATTTATTCTACAGGGCGTTCACGAACTCTGGGATCTTGCGGAAGGCAAACCGTGGGGCGATCGGTCCGTCGCCTGCTGAGCGGTTGCAGTAATGAGGAGGTCGTATTCATTTGTAACTTTCGTGTACGAACATAGGCCGAGAATCAACAAATTCGTTTTCATTGGCAAGGACATCGACAAGGCGCTGCTCAAGGATGAATTCCAGTGTTGCATTTTCGGAACTGAACGCCACGCAAAGCTGCGAGAAGCTCTGGAGGCACAGTGGGAGCAAGAAGATGAAGAGGGCACACAGGATGACGAGGAAGATGGCGACTATGTTCCGTGAGTGCCCGCGTATGCAATGCGTAACTCGATTTTATTGTTGCACTCAAGACCTGATATGGGCGGGTGTGCAGATACGAAGCCACAGTGCACAATGGCATGAACGGACTTGGTCTAGTCCTGACTGAAGTGACGGCCGGCAGCGTGTTTGTCACCAAATTTTCAGAATTCCCGCAAAATGCACCGAATCCGGCACAGCAAGAAGGTTTGATGAGTCTCGCGAGATTATCCCAGCTCTGTACATGGTTCACATGGCAAGTAACCTGTGTATCGAAGGTCGAATCAGGCTCGGAGACCAGTTGATTGGCCTGAATGATGCCCCGGTTATGGGATGGCCTTTGGCAAAAATTATTGAGGAAGTGCAAAAGCTGCCTCGAGGTGTTGGGAACAGTGGCGCACAAGTCCGTGCACTTCGCAATTGCAAAGACCTTGTTCCTTCACCTGCATCACTGACAGTCCCCTTCATCTGCGGTGGTTATTACGTCACAGGTGAAGCTCGCATTCTTGACACCGCTGGAGTTTGCAGACCGGCTCGGTTACCAGGGCCTGGACGAGGTACGTTGCGCTCCGCAAGTGCAAGGCTTCGTGAGAAGCAGCTCAGCTGTTGTGGCGGCACTGCAGAACTACGAGGAGCCTGAAGACGCAGAAAGTGCACTCAGAAAAGCGGCAGAACTGGCCGGAAAACCAGCCCCGAAGCTCCCGGCCCCTGCGCCACAAAAGACTGGGGCGGCCGCAAGCCCGACGGCAGCTGCGGCAGCCGATGGTATACCCGTAAAGAAGACCAGAAAGGGTATCTAAAAATTTATCAAACCATTCATATTTCGATTATTTCTAATGACATAGACTTTCGTGCGTCGAACCTGAAAAACTAAACACGATCTATTGCGACGCTACCCATGGATCGTTGGAAGCACGCCTCCCTACTCGTGCGTTTCTGCATTGCGAATCGCCTTTGAGCTTTTGGTGCGCTTTCGCGGTTTTGAATGTGCCTTGTTCGCTGGCGTTGGCTCAGTTTGCGGAGGTGGAATACCTTCAAGCAGAGCTTGATTTGCTGCTGGTTGTCGGTGTTGCTTGTATTCAAAGACATCCCCGGCGTGGGCCACTTGTTGAGCAGCTGCGAATCCACGGTGGAAATACACTCGCAGAACATCGACTGCGAAACGTTGCAACATAGGAAGCACCCCAAGCTCCTAACATTTTTGGAACAACCACATTCAGCATTGTCACTGCCATAGCAACACAATCACCGCAACAACTCAAACCTCTTGTCGGAAATTTCCAAGCACGTAAGATGCGTACTGTTCGCGCCCCTTCAATTTATGGGTCAGTGCAGGTGCCCCCGCTTTTTCTCCGTCCGGAAATGGAAGGCCGATGCCCACTCGTAGGCTCACATATCTAGCAAAACAAACCACAGGTCAAGGGCAGCCATTGGTGGTCGTAACCACGTTGCTTACACTTACTTCGATGTGTTCACGGCGTCGTTGACACTCTTTAGCCCGTTGTGCGAACTGACATTCTTGTTCCGCAGTCGAAGTTGACCGAAGGGAACATCAAAGTCATCGACAATGACAAGGAGTTCGTCCATCTGATTCTTGGCATCTGCATTTGCACGAAACTTGAAGGGCCGTCGTGGAATAGCCAACGAGATCCCCCGTTTTCCTCCTGCTCCGCGCCTCGCTGCCGAAACGGACTCGCCACTCATGTTCATATATGTCATGGGCTTCAATATGTGCAGGTCAACTTTTGGGTACAAAACTCCTTCTTCTTGCGTTCGTCGTCTTCTTCTAACACTATGTTGGTCGACCATGTCTACAATCGGGAGAGGCCCCGTATTTTTCTTTTGCCCTTGGGGCAAAGAACCGTACTTGATATCACTCGGGAATCGGAGGCGGATGCTTGCCTCCTCTGCATTCACTGCCTGGTTGAAAGAAAATTCACTTCTTGCTGTCGAGAATTGGTCAATCCCAAGCAAATCAACGATTGCGTCAACAATGTGGAAACCGACGTTGTGTCGCGTGTTTGTGTAGGTCGAGCCGGGATTGCCGAGGCCGACTACGAGGCGTCGGACCGGATCCGGGACAGCGCTGCTTTTCAAAGCACTCCGAACTTCTGGGCGGGTTTCATCGGTGCTGAGACATCGCACAGCCTGCACAGCTGCAACGTCGAGGGAGTTCCTGGCTTTTTTTGATGCTGGGACATCTGCTATTGCTGTGGCGGAGAGACGGCTCACCGAGTTGAGCACTGCGCTCGCAGCTCGCTTGCACGTTTGTGCTACAGCCGCGTGCATCGCCGTTTGAGATGGCGGTTTGATGAATCAGTGGGCCATTCAACAAAAAGTTCCACACAATTTCCAGCAAAAAGGTCTTTTCTTTCAAAATGTTTCAACTCCTACCTCCATAATTACAAATCCGGCCGAGCATCAACGAACGGCCGGCGGCCTGCGAGGCACAGCCACGAACGGCCGGCGACGATCATCCACAACAAGACGACAACGGTCATCAACAACGACAACAACAACACTGCAAAAAGCTGTTGCAAACCGCGTTATCTACGCCATAGACTACACAGTCGTTCAATGTCTCGTCAACGACGCCCACAGTGTTTGGAACTCCAATGAATGAATTCAACGGCGTCCACTATACAACAACGAGCGACGACGCGGCGACGCACCGAAGCGACCAACGGAGTGACGACCAAAGCAAAGTTGCAAAGTTGCCAACGCAGCCAACGACGAAGGCGCAAAGCGTCCGCAAAAACAAAGCGTGATAGAATGGCACTCGACACTATCCAAGGGTTTTAACCATACGGAACTATGCGACATTATTGAGGGGTGCAACAACTGTCCAAAACTCGCCGACTTTTGCCATTGACTTTCGGAATTTCACCTATGTTTGCTCTCTTTTCAATTCGATTTTACGCTTTTACAATGTGGGTGCAACAGTGACATAGAAAAGTAATTTTGCAAGATTGAGAGAGAGACAGAGACAGAGCCAGAGAGATCATCAGCAATGTCGGCGAGCTGGGAGCTGGGAGCTGGGAGCTGGGAGCTGGGAGCTGGGAGCTGGGAGCTGGGAGCCGGGAGCTGGGAGTTGAGAAGTGATGGGGTTGCGGCAGGAAGGCGAGTGCCGAGTGCTGAGTGCTGAGTGCTGAGTGCTGAGTGCTGAGTGCTGAGTGCTGACAGTGTGATTCGCCGCTTAGTACACGGCTTATGAACGAACTGACTGACTGACAGTGAACAACTGCACTGCACTGCTCAGCGCCGTCAGTCACGACACTTCGTGCTACAGTGCACCGCGAACACAACGCGTCTCCCTCCCACCCACCCAGTGTTGATTGATTGTTTTCATGGTGTGAGCAGGGAGGGTGGTGGGTGGTGGCTGGCTGGTGGGTGGTGGCGTTGTTCGTTGGCGAAACAGAGAGTGGGAGAGGCCGCGACAGCAGGAGGCTGTGGGAGACTGTGGGAGACTGCGTGCAGTGAATCGAACTCTCTGACTTGACTGACTGGGCGCGCAGCTGGGAGCCGGCGTTGCTGGATTTGGCTTCAACCTTGTGTGTGTGCAGTGGGTGCTGGGTGCAGTGTGCTGTGTGCTGTGTGCTGTGTGCTGTGTGCTGTGTGCTGTGTGCTGGATGCTGGGTGGAGGAGGAGAGGGAATACTACAACACAGATGAAGATGATGGGCGTGGGGGCGGAAGATGAAGAGCATGACTGGAGCTGGAATGGAGTCGAGGCTGACTTGAGTGACGGGCACGAAGCGCAAGACAGTGGACTGCGAGGGTTGGTGCGCGCTCAACGAGGCAACGACACAACAGGAAACGACACAGCAGGCAACACGCGGCACGCGACACACAGCACGCGTGGTTGTGCGGTGTTGTCTTCTGTGGAAGGCTATCGTCGAACCAAGTTTCCGCACGGCGCATGTAACCGTGAAAACATGGAGCAGCTCGAAGCGAACAATATCGCTTTGCATTATCCACGTGAGAGTTGTGTGGCAAGAAACGGCGGGCGTTGCAACACACACAGGTGCATGATGTGGTCCACGGAACTTCCTTCCCACAGTGAGCACTAGATACCACAGTTGAAGAACAGGACCCACAGCGCAGTGTATTCAATGAACTGCTTGACGTCTTGTCGACCCGAAGCTGCCAGTCCAGTTCCTCTTCGTCGAAGCGGGACTGCCAGTATGCAGTCGTGTCAACAATTTGCTACGTCCTCCCTCACATTGTCAAAAAGTATTTTTGCACTTGTTCGAGGAGTGTGCTTTTAGGCCTCTCAGGTCGCTGCTCGTGATTGTGTGATCACCGAGTTGGAACAAGTGTGATATTCGAAGCGCAGGGACGATGCGTTCCCAAGCGCTCCCCGCAGTTCTGCTGGCTCTTCAGGTCGCAGCTGTGCGAGGGGCGTTGAAGGACCAATACTGTTCTGCTGGGCTCTGGGACGACGCAGCAGGTGGCAACTGGAGCGACGCAGCGTCTTGGTTGAACAATGCAGTTCCCGAGGAAAATGACCTTGCTGTTTTCGAAGAAGCTTCTTCGCCCTACACCGTCAACTTGGTCAAGGACACTCAGGTTGCATCCGTGGCGATTGAGGGAGCAGTTACGCTCACAATTGGACAAGATGGCCTCTCCAACGCAATGTTGGTGATTGGAGAATCCAAGGATGGATATTGCAGCGAAGGAGCATGCGAAGTTGCCGACGATACATACGGTGACGGTTACGACATCGTTGGAATTGGGTCCGGGCTGGTGTATGATCTGGACACTGGAGACACCAGCGAGGCGTTTGCTAGCTATGCATTATCTTGCGCAGATGGTTACGAGCCTGTGTGGTCAAATAAGGACAACAACACAGAAACTCTTGAGTGCTCTGCTGACGGTGGCCACGACAGCGCTGTTTTGTCTTGCGAACCCATTCGATACTGGCGATGCACGGGAATGGCATGGGCTGATGACACTGACGGCGACTGGAACGACGCCGATGCTTGGGAAGGCGGGGAAGTTCCTACCGCGTATTCAGATGTGAATTTGCTCGCTATGGACACCTCGTACGCAGTGACAATTGAGGAGGACTCGGAGGCAGCCGCTGTTACAATTGGAAACGAAGGCGATGCAATGGTTTTGATCACAATTGTCGATGGGTGGCTTTCCATCGGCGAAGTTGGCGAAACTAACCCAACATGCTCAGAGTCGTTGTGCACAGTCGATGATCTGGTTCTTCCGGCAAAGGGATACCAAGCCGAAGCACTCGGTGGTAGCTCGTCCTTCAACGATGAATTGCAAGTGGTCCAGCTTGAGGACATCCGTGCGCTCAGAATTACTTGTGCAACGGGCTATGCAAGTATTGACGATGATGTTCAGTTTGTGGATGTGTTTTGCAATGACGACAACAGTTTTGCCGATTTCGACGCCACCGACTACTTGACGTGCAAGCTTCAAGGAGTTGATGGATGCCCTTCAGCGGCCTGGGCCGTCGCAGAAGATGGTGAGTGGGATGTGGCAGATCAATGGCTGGATGGCCATTTGCCAACACCATACGAAATTGCGTATTTCAACACAGACACGTCTGGTGCATCGTACTCCGTTTCCGTTCCGGCGGGCAGCGACTCACAGGCGATGGGCTTGGTCATCGGCAACAACGAAGGGAGTATTGTCATTGAGATTGAAGACGATTTTCTCGTTCTTGCGGAGGAAGAACATCCCGGTGTCTGTAGTGATGCTCTTTGTGATGTTGATGACCTCTGGGTTCCTCGAAACTATACAATATCCCCGGTGGCGAGCGGCCTCGTATATGATGCTAGCTCGAACGAAATCCTTGAGTCGCTTTCAAAAGTTTACCGCTTCGAATGCGCATCAGGATACCACAGCATCTCCGATACTGACTACGCGATTGCCGTTTGTACGCAGCACGACTCATTTGAAACGTACGACGTCACAACAGAACTGCGTTGCGTTGAGACGGTCCCGATTGGTTGTTCTGCTTCTTCGTGGGTGTCGGAAGATGGAGGTGGATGGTCTGAATCTTCGAATTGGCTCAATGGACATGAACCTTCGTCATTTGATCTGGCGTATTTCGGTGATTTGGGCACAGATATTGAGGTCAGTATTAGCGAGGACGAAACCGCAACAGGAGTGGTCATCGACGGAAGCTCTAGCGGCAGTTCAGTCATGATTGAAATCACGGATTCAGTTTTGCTGTTGGCTGACGTGGAACCACAATTGTGTGGCGAGTACGACTGCGACTGGAGCCGATTGGAGAACATGTCAAATTTTTCGCTGACGTGGGTGGCAGCTCCTCAAGTACTTTCCGACGGTGGAAACTTCACCGACACCACTCCCCGTGCTGCTGAGCTTACTTGCAACGAAGCTGGTGGGTACGCAGCGGCAACAAGCTTAGATACGCAAATCATTACATGCTACAATGGGTATCTCTCAAGACTGGAACTGAGTTGTGTGTTGGCACCTCACTTACAAGACAGTGACAGTGACGGGATTCAAAACTTCGAAGATTCGTGTGCCTGGGACTCGGAAAATGACGCCGACTCAGATGATTTGTGCCAAAATGTTGATTCATGCCCTGTAGATGCCGAGAACGATCCTGACGGCGACGGTGAATGCGGCTACGAAGTGTTCACGCTGACACTCTCCGACAGTCGACCTGATGCCCCGTGTTCGGACGCGCTCGACAACGAAGATGATTTCAACTCGCAACTTCTTGCCTTCTTGAGCGATGAAACCGATTTCGACTTTTCGTCGCAGGGTGCCAAAACGTCGTGTGCTGATCCCATGGTAGTAACGCTACTCTTTGGAGGCCCGGACGGCGAATCAAACCGAGACAGCGGCTACATCGCTCTCGCCGCAGCCCTAAACGCAAAGGGCAGTGCAGTTTTTGAATTTTCCTACTCCCCATCGACTGCGTCAAAGAGACGGCGGTTGGGCGTAACATATGATTTCGAGCTCAAGCTTGATGGTTTTGTTCTGCGCGACCTCGACTCTGATGGGATCGCTGACGCACTGGATTCGTGCTCCACGGACGTTCTTAACGATGTGGACTCCGATGATTTGTGTGTGGATGTTGACTCATGCCCGACAGACGCCGAAAATGACGCTGACGGCGATTCCACATGTGGCGACGTTGACTCGTGCCCGTACGATGCTGACAACGACATTGATGCAGACGCATTGTGCGCTGATGAAGATTCTTGTGACTTCGATGCTGATAACGACGTTGACGGCGACAACTTATGCCTTTCCTCTGATTCGTGCCCCAACGATTCCGAAAATGACTTTGATGGTGATGGATTGTGTGGAGACGTGGACTCATGTGCTTTCGACGCCGACAATGATGTAGATTCTGATAGTCTTTGTGCCCAAGAAGACTCATGTGCGCTGGACTCCGAAAACGATGTTGACGGCGATAACTTGTGCCTCCATGATGACTCTTGCCCCGATGACGCTGACAACGACTTCGACGGCGACGCTTTGTGTGCTGACGCTGACATCTGTCCACAAGACGCCGAAAATGATGCGGATGGTGATGATCTGTGTGGTGATTTGGACTCTTGCCCACATGACTCTAATAACGATGCGGATGGAGACTTCGTGTGCGGCGATGTTGACTCGTGCCCAAAGGATGATGAAAATGATGCCGACTCTGACACTATCTGTGGCGATGTGGATGAATGCCCGTATCTGGACAAAACGGAACATGACTTAGACGACGATGGCATCTGTGGAGACATTGATTCCTGTCCACTTGACGCTGATAATGACAGAGACAGTGACAATGTTTGCGGCGATGTTGACAGTTGCCCACTAGACGGCTCAAATGACTCCGACGGTGATTTGCTCTGTGCCAATGTTGATGACTGCAGCCTTGACGCAGAGAACGATTGGGATTCCGACGATTTATGCGCAGATGTTGATTCTTGTCCGCATGATGCCGCCAATGATTTTGACAGTGACCAAATTTGTGGTGATGTTGACAGTTGCCGTGAGGACGCAAACAACGACGCGGATTCTGATTTAATCTGCACGCCTGATGACCTTTGCGAGTTTGACCCAGAGCATGACGCCGACAGCGATTACATCTGCGGCGATATTGATTCGTGCGCATACGATGCTGGCAACGACATTGACAGCGACTTAATTTGTCAGGACGTCGACAGTTGCCACGTTGACTTGGAGAACGACGCTGACAGTGATAATATTTGTGAAGTTGTTGATGCATGCGACTACGATGCAGAGAACGATTCTGACGGGGACGCTGTGTGTGGTAACCGTGACTCTTGTCCATATGACAGTGACAATGACATTGATGGCGATCAATTGTGTGCAGATGTCGACTCGTGTCCCAACGATAGTGATAACGACATCGACAGCGATAATATTTGTGGAGACGTTGACTCATGCTCACAGAGCGCCGACAACGACGCTGATGGGGACAACGTTTGCGAGGACGTCGATTCATGCCCATTCGACAATCCCGACGATTCGGACAGTGACACCATTTGCGACTCTGATGATCTGTGCATTTTCGACAATGAAAATGACGCTGACAGTGACTCATTGTGCAACAGCGCGACGTGTGATGTGGACAGAGAACCTTCAACGTGCAGTCTGTACATTGTCGGCATCAACGACGGAAAATGTATACAAGATAACATGTGCGAAGTGTGTAGCTGCTCTTGCTACGACGAGTGCCAAGACACGTGTCCATATGATGCAGAGAATGATGCTGATGCCGACAACATTTGCGGTGAGGCTGACAGCTGTCCGTACGATGCAGAGAACGACGCCGACGGTGACAACATCTGTGGCGACATGGATAGTTGCGCAGCAGATGCCGAAAATGATGCCGACAATGATGCGACATGTGGTGACATCGATTCATGCCCTTACGACGCCGACGACGATGCCGATGGTGATGGCATCTGTGGTGATGTCGATTCTTGTGCAAGCGATGCCGAAAACGATGCCGACGACGACTCAACTTGCGGCGACATTGACTCTTGCCCGTACGACGCTAGTAATGATGTGGACAGCGACTTCGTTTGCCGCAACGTTGATTCGTGTCCCTATGATCCCGAGAACGATGCGGATGCTGATAGCGTTTGCGGTGACGAAGATGATTGTCAATATGACGCAGAAAACGATGCTGACGCTGACAGTACTTGTGGTGACACCGACTCATGCCCCTATGATGCCGAAAACGACGCGGACGCCGACAGTCTATGCGGTGATGCCGACTCTTGCCCTTATGATGCCGAAAATGATGCTGATGGCGACGGTATTTGCGGTAATGAAGAACCTGATTGTGCATACGATGCCGAAAACGACGCTGATGGCGACGGCCAATGCGCGCCAGATGACCTTTGTCCGTATGACAGCGATGATGACATTGATGGTGATGGCATTTGCGGCGACGAGGACAGTTGCCCATTGGACCCAGAGAATGACGTGGATGGCGATGATATTTGCGGCAATCAGGACTCGTGCCCGACCGACTTCTTGAACGATCGTGATGGTGATGGCCAGTGCGAAGACGCAGACCCCTGCCCAGTGGACGCTCTTGACGATGTCGACAGTGATGACATTTGTGATTCAGTTGATTCTTGCGTGTATGACGCCAACAATGATGCGGATAACGATTCTGTCTGTGCAAACGACGAAGACTGCCCTTGGGATGCAGAAAATGACGCTGATGCTGATGCAACATGTGGCGATGAAGATAGTTGTCCTTATGATCCTGCCGATGACTACGACGGCGATGGAAAATGTGCCGACGTTGATCCATGTCCTTTCGACCCGAACAACGATCTCGACTCTGACGGTATATGTCACAATTCAAAATGTCTGGACGACCCTAATGCGGGCTGCTCGGCTTACTTGGGTGCCAAGCTTGGTGAATGCAAGACGGATGGTGTGTGCGATGTGTGCAGTTGTACATGTTACAGCGAATGCTCGGATCCATGTCCCAATCACGAGCTGGACGATGTGGACAGTGATGTTATTTGCCACGACGTGGACAGTTGTCCATGGGATGCAGCAAATGACTTCGACAGCGACAACTTGTGTGAAATTGAGGATTCGTGTGCCAAGGATGCCGAGAACGATGCTGATGGTGATGGTGCATGCGGTGAAGTCGACTTGTGCCCTTATGACGCCGATGACGATCTTGACGCGGACGATATGTGTGCCAACGTGGACTCGTGCGCCAATGATGCCAACAACGATGCCGACGATGACTTGATCTGTGGAGACATTGATTCATGCCCGAATGACGCTGAAAATGACGCAGACAATGATGGTGTGTGCGGCAACAAAGACAACTGCCCATATGATGCGGAGAATGACAGCGACAACGATGGCATTTGCGGAGATGACGAAGATTCAGGTTGCGAAACTGATCCCGAAAACGACGCTGATGGTGATAACACATGTGCACCATCGGACACTTGCCCCTATGATGCAGAGAACGACATCGACGGTGACGCTATTTGCGCAAACGAAGATTCTTGTCCGTACGACGCTGAGAATGATGCCGACGGCGACAATATTTGTGGTTCCGTGGACAGTTGTCCCTACAACGCTGAAAACGACGCAGATGGTGATGGGGTGTGTGAGGCCGAAGACTCGTGTCCGCTTTCGAATACGGACGACTCGGATGGAGATGGCATCTGTGACGATGTCGATTCTTGTACATTCGATGCCGAGAACGATGCCGATGTCGATGGTTTGTGCAACAGTTACGATTGTGACCAGAGTTCAGAGCCGTCATACTGTTCCTCGTACATCGTGGGTATTAAGGATGGCTACTGTATTGCCGATGGCAAGTGCAGCATTTGCAGTTGCTCTTGCTACGACGAGTGCCAAGATGCATGCCCATACGATGCAGAAAATGATGCTGATGGTGATGGCACTTGTGGCAACGAAGAATCTTGCCCATACGATGCGGAAAATGACGCCGACGGAGATAATGCGTGCGCAAATGACGATGCATGCCCTCATGACGCCTTAAATGATTCTGATTCGGACAGTATTTGTGGAGATGTTGACTCTTGCGATAACGACGCTAACAACGACGAGGACGGCGACATGATATGTGGCGATGAAGAACCTGATTGTGACACAGACGCCGAAAACGACGCTGACGGAGACAACCAATGCACACCATACGACAGTTGTCCATACGATAGTGAAAATGATGCTGATTCTGACACAATCTGCGGTGACGTGGATATCTGCCCGTACGATCCTAACAATGACGAAGATTCCGATGATATCTGCAGTAATGATGAAGATCCAGGATGCTCGCTCGACGCGGAAAACGATGCTGACGGTGATTTTACCTGTGCTCCAGAAGACATTTGTCCTTATGACCCATTGAACGACATTGATAGTGATGCGATTTGCGGGGACATCGATTCTTGTCCTTACGACGCAATGAACGATGGCGACAGCGACGACGTGTGTAATGATGTCGATTCCTGCCCCTACAACGCCGAAAACGACTTTGACGGCGACGGTCTTTGCGAATTTGAAGATTCCTGTCCTGTCGACAAGTACGGCGACTCAGACTCTGACAATATTTGTGATTCGATCGACTCGTGCGCCTTCGACGCGGAAAATGATGCAGATGGAGACGGCTTATGTTCAAGCCACGACTGCAGTGCCGAAGAAGAGCCGACCTCCTGCAGGTTGTACGTTGTGGGAGCAAATGACGGCGAGTGCATTGCGAACGACAAGTGTAGTATCTGTAGTTGCTCGTGCTTCGATGAATGCAATGATCCATGCCCTTTCGACAGCGAAAATGATGCCGATGGAGATGGCCAATGTGTAGACGACGACCCTTGTCCGTATGACGCAGATGATGACATCGACGAAGACGGTCTCTGTGGGGATATTGACAGTTGTCCTTTCGACGCATTCAACGATTTCGACAGCGATCTTATCTGCGCAAACCAAGACAGTTGTCCGTTTGACAACGAAAACGATGCTGACTCGGACCAAATATGTGGAGACATCGATTCGTGCGCTTATGACGTTGCCAACGATGCTGATGGAGACGATGTTTGTGGGAACTTCGAGCTGTGCCCGTTCGACATCGACAATGACGCGGATTCGGACAATATTTGTGGAGATGTTGACTCTTGTCCTAACGACGCGAACAACGATGAGGATAATGATATGATATGTGGCGATGAAGAGCCTGATTGTGACACTGATGCCGAAAACGATGCGGACGGGGACAACCAATGCGCGCCATACGACAGTTGTCCATACGACAGTGACAATGACTTCGATGGCGATTCTCTCTGCGCGAATGAGGATTCGTGCCCGTACGACGCTGAAAATGATGTCGATGGGGATGGTATTTGTGGAAACACTGACTCTTGCCCAAATGACTTCTTGAATGATCGCGACAATGACGGGAAATGTGAATCTGCAGATTCGTGCCCTGCGGACGCTCTTGATGACATCGACAGCGACAACATCTGTGATTCGGAGGACAGCTGCGTTTATGACAGTAATAACGACGGCGACGGCGACGACATGTGTGCAAATGATGACGAATGTCCGGTCGATGCTGAAAACGATGCGGATCAAGATGCCTTGTGTGCGAATGTGGATAGTTGTCCATATGACGCGGCAAACGACTATGACGGTGATGGGCGATGTGGCGACGTAGACGTGTGCCCTTTTGACCCACTGAACGACGTCGACTCAGATGGCGTGTGCCACAACTCCAATTGCCAAGACGATGAATCAACAACGTGCCAATTGTACAAATCAGCCAAGAAGGGACAATGCGTGGCTGATGGAATGTGCAGTTTGTGCAGTTGCACTTGTTATGACGAGTGCTCTGATCCGTGCCCGAACCACGAATTGGATGATGCGGACAGCGACGTTATTTGCCACGATCTTGATAGCTGCCCATTTGATGCAGCAAATGACTTTGACGGCGACAACCTGTGTGTCGGCGACGACCCGTGCCCCGAAGACGCAGAAAATGACGCCGATTCTGATGGAATCTGCGGTAATGTAGACATCTGCCCTTACGATCCCAACAACGACCAAGATTCGGACAATACATGTGCTGACAAGGACGTATGCCCGTTCGATTTCGATAATGATGGAGACGGCGATAACTTGTGTGGTGACGTAGATTCTTGCCCAAATGATGCTGAAAATGATGCGGACAATGATAATCTTTGTGGCAACACCGACTCGTGCCCATATGACGCGAGCAACGACTTGGACAGCGATTCCATTTGTGCCGACAAGGAAACAACCGGCTGCTATGCCGATGCTGAAAATGATGCTGACGATGATAACGTTTGCGCACCCGATGACAGTTGTCCTTATGACGCGGACGACGACATTGACGGTGATAACCTCTGCTCAAATGTCGATTCGTGCCCATTCGATGCTGAGAATGATGCCGACGGAGATGGTGTCTGCGGCGATGAAGACTCATGCCCTTACGATATTGAGAATGACTACGACGGTGACGGCATTTGTGATTCACAAGACTCATGCCCCTTGGACGCTGTCGACGATCATGATGGCGACAATATTTGTGACTCCAGCGATAGTTGTCCCTTCGACGTGAACAATGACGTTGACGGTGACGGCGTGTGCTATAATTCGGTTTGCGACATCGACGCTGAGCCCAACGTCTGCTATCAGTACATTGCTGGAGTTTACAAGGGAAGCTGCGTCCAGAACAATATGTGCAGTGTTTGCAGTTGTTCATGCAGCTCGGAGTGCAACGATCCATGTCCCAACTCCGCAGACAATGATCAAGATGGAGACGGTTTGTGCAGCGACTTAGATAGCTGTCCTTTGGACGCCGAGAATGATGTGGATGGTGACAACATGTGTGGCGACAACGATCCGTGTCCCACGTACGCAGCTAACGACGAAGATTCAGACAATATTTGCGGCAATGACGAGATCGGCTGTGAATACGATCCGGAAAATGACGCTGACAGCGATAATACCTGTGCTCCATACGACAGCTGTCCATACGATGCGGAGAATGACGCCGACAGTGATAATGTATGCTATCAGGACGACTCATGCCCGTATGATTCGCTGAACGACGCCGATGCAGACGGAGTTTGTGGAGACGCCGATGCGTGCCCGTTTGATGCGTTGAATGATGAGGATGACGACGGAGTGTGTGGAGACGTCGACTCGTGCCCGACTTACGCTGGGAATGACCAAGATTCTGACAACACGTGTGGCGACGTCGATTCTTGTCCGTTTGACTCGCTGAATGACATTGACGGTGATGGCCAGTGCAGCGATACTGATTCGTGCCAATTTGATCCTGAAAATGATGTTGACAGTGACAGCCTCTGCGCCCTTACCTATTGCAGTGACAACACTGATTTCGACAACGGATATGGTCAAGGTTGTGACTCGTATGCTCCTGGCCAGCGAAATGCCGGACTTTGTATAGCGGACGGCCTCTCTCTCAATGTCGATATGTGCACTGAATGCGCGTGCTCATGTGAACTAGAGTGCGGTCATGATACGTGTCCTCTGGACCCCGAAAACGATGCCGATGGCGATGGACTGTGTGCAATTGATGACATGTGCCCATATGACGCTGAGAATGATGCTGATGGGGATTTCGTTTGCGGTTCCGAGGATTCATGTCCTTATGACCGAGACAACGACGGCGATGGAGACGCGATTTGCGATGACGTTGATTCATGCACAGATGATCCAGAAAATGATCCTGACGGAACTGGTATCTGTACCAAACAGGTTGTGGCATTTGGTGCAGCATCTGAAGTTGAAGATCTCAGTAACAATTCTGATATGCTGTGGGCCGTCATCGGCGTTGTCATCGCTCTGTTGGTCATCGTGATCATAGTAGTGGTGATAATCGTGCTTGTGCGGCGCAAGAAAGGAAATCGCCGCAACAGGGTTGGCGTCATAAATGGAAAAGACATCGGCGCTGCGTCTCCCGGAGCTCAAATTCTTCCCGTCAATACTCCAAAACGCGGTGCAGCTCTTGACCCAACGGATGCAGCTTCGCCTGGAGCCCAAATCATCCCTGTCTCAAACCCAAAGCGAGGGCGCGGTGCGTTGAAATCGGGGGCAAGATCGTCGGCTGCAACAACTGCCACGTATCACCAGTCTCCGGATCGTATTGGCATTGACCCAATTGAGCGCGCGACAGCAACGGCGCCCGCATCTGGTGGTCAAGGAGCAGTCAGGTCGCGAGCAGCGCGACCTGCAAGCATCGACGGCAGAGATGAAGTCGGAGATGGCCCCGACGAAATGAAAGCAAAACGACCTACGACTGGAGCATCGCTGGAGCTGACAGAACGACTGGCAAGTGCGGAACAGGTGAACACCGACGCTGACAGTGCACTTGATCTGGACGACTCCGCTGTACTGAGCACCAGCTCAATCGTCGGCAAAGTTGACGAGGTTCAAGCCCCAGCGGCTCGACCACGACGTAAGCGCGTTTCGAGGCTGCGCTCCGCTGCCAGCCGTGCTGCTCGGGGTGGACAGGACGAAGATGGTAGCACTTCCGTCAAACCGTCCAAGGCAGCAGCTGCGCTGAAATCGCGCATTCGTCGCAAGAAACTCCGCTCCAAACTTGCGATGGCGAAGAGCACATCGAACGGCGTCGTGGACGCGTCTGTTGACCCAAGTTTGGCCCGTGTTCAACGCCGTCGGCGCCGTCTCACCGCTCGCCGTGGTACAAGCGTTCGGAAAATGAAAGCTATCACTGCTGAAGAGTCTGGCGGTGGAGCACGCTCAAGTCCAACGAAGTCGGTCGACACGTCTGCTGCGGCGGTACCCGCCAACGACGATGCAATTGATCTGTAAGTAAGTTGCGTAAGCTTAGGTAGAGACTGTGAGAGTCTGCTAACTAAACATGAAAATAAATAAATATGTAACGTCGTCATGATCCACGGCGTACTTTCGTCATGGCAATCGTTACACTGTCACACTCGCAGTCTGAAGGATTCAATCACACATTGTTTCGTGTCGGTTCATCCGCAGTGTACCCGTCGACATCACAGGTCGGTGCTTGCAAGAAGTAACGTCCGAGTCGTCGTAGAAATCGCTTGCTGTACCTGTGGATCAAAACGAAAATAACGTAAAATGCAAAGTTGTGTTGTCGTAGCTGACGGTATTGCTTGTACATTGAAACCTACTTCAGGGGATGTAGAATCGTCGGAGCAGCGCCTCTCATCATGCGCTTGCCATGACTTTCCATAAATTTTAGAAGATCATAAGGGTACCTGACAGAAAGCCAAGTTGAGGGAGTGCGATGTATGCTAAGTGCAGGACACAGCAATGGCGATAGAACGAACAAGTAGTCGATAATTCCAACTCTCATCTCTTTGTTTCTGGTGTCGACGCCGAGCAAAACACTGTAATCCATGACCGCACACGTTTTGGCCTTGGTTCAGGCAGCAATGAAACGCTTGAGATTCATAATCAGGCGGAGCCTTGTGTTGTTCTTTCTCTCATACACACCAGAAAATGTACGTCGCTTGCGAGAGTTTCGAGCAATTGAATGTCAGTGGAGGGATCCAACAATAACGGTAGGCCTCTGCAAGGGCGATGCCAACAAGCAGTTACAATATCACCACCGCACGCTCGGTCACGAGTGGTAAGTTGGCAAGTGAAATCGCACCTCGTGAAATGAAGAAAGTCCGAATCAAGATACACAGCACGTGTGTCTCCAGATGATTGTTCATGCGCATGTTCGTGCGTCTCCCTGATGCCGTGGTCAACGGCATCCACCGCTTCAACGTCCTGCGGACTTGGAGTCAGTGCGGACGTTGGGGCTGCAGTTGGGGCAATGGCAGTGCCCTTCAGGTCGAAAATCTGCCAAGTCAACAAAAGCCCTTCCATCATGATTCACACCCGAAAGAACAAAGGAACGATCTCATGTCTCACCTGAACGCTATCTAAGGACTCTTTCCCAAACAGCAAATTCTCCATCGCTACGACTCGAAACGCGGCGTCCTTCGATGTGTCCTCGAAGTGAATGCGGTACAGTCCAACAATTTTGACCAAGCAAGAACTGTCCGTCCAATGATTCTCTCCATTGTCGTCTGTCACTGCGGTATAAGTTCCAGCGAGATAGTCGAAATAGTTCAGTGCGTTTTGTTTAAAGTTCACGAACTCTTTGGTTCCCACCGTTTTGAAGAGAACGCGGCCATCCAATGTTTTGAAGAAGCTTGAACCAGATTTCCCTGCGGATGTTGACCAGCTGGTGCCTCTCGCAAGTGAACTCACATAGAGTAGAGCGCTATCAGAGCTACGGAATGTGAGCTGTCGCAGCGCTGCAAACTGGAGCGAATAGTAACAACGAACTTGAAATCGCAGTCCTACGTTAAACACCAGGCACGCACAAACAGGGATCTTTGAGGTAAAAGAACAGCGTGACTTCCAGACGCAACCGTTACCTTCCGATGAGAACGAGTGCGCGATGTGAGTATCCATTCTGCATGTCATAATTCGCTTTAAGTCAAACAATGACAAATTGTTTGGTCGACCAGGCGCAAACCAAGCCGATTGTGACGGAGATTTCAGATTTCCGGCCTCGCTATAAGCATTGTCGTCTATAATTTGGTGTGTCGCCATGAGTTCAATATCCAATTGCGAACAGATGTTTTTCTGAAGGTCATACAATTCTTTGTTGAATGCAACAGAGCACAAAGAGTGCCCGACAACAGATATCAAATTGGGAACACAGTTTTGCGACGAATCCAATTGGAAACGAACAAGTACGGTCAATCCATTGACACCTGTCTCGAGGCGCGCCAGTGCTTGTTCAACTCCGGCCGCAGAATTTTCGGCGAGAGCAGGTGCTGAGGGCCGAGGCAACACGTTTGCGTTATTCAAGGTTCGACGCAGGTGCATATCTTTGGACTCACTCCTGGCACGGGATTTCTCAGGGGTTTTGTGGAACTTTTCAGCTCTGGACACCGCAGGAACATGCTGCGGTCCAACAACTGGGATGGATGCACCAGCACTCGTTGAGTGTTTAGGTGCATGCTGCTGAGCGTGTCGTGCAAGGGAACTCTTGCCGCCAGTGTTGCTTTGGCATATTTGTATGTGGCGGCCTGCGCCCTTTCGCAACCCAAGCCATGCACCTTCATCCTTTCTGAAAATCGTGCTCCTCGTTAAACGGTTGAGCAAAGTATGATAAAGTGCCTGTAGTCGTTTATGACATCTCAACCAAAGTTCATTCACACGCAGCTGCAAATGGCTGGAGCCAACGGCCATGCGCAACTTGTTAATGTCTGCTTTCATGGCCTGGTCACAAAAGTCAGGTCACCGCGATCAGTAAATTTCCATGCAGCTGGAGCAGGTGGTACGTCAGGACGACACACCTCTTTTTCATTTCTAATGTGCTGGGCAAAACCCTGCATCACTGCCGTTGCAGCATCTTGCGGTGCATCAGAGAGAGCGTGTTGTTTCCGTAACTGTGCTCGCAAGTGCGCACAGTGGAATGCGACCATATTTTGAATGGACAGAATTTCACTCCGAGCGAATCTACGAACAGAGAACAGTTCTTCGATGACAAGCGCAACGAAAGCAGTGCCGACCCAACATGGACAGTTCTCACCCCTCATCTGTCTCCAAAAGGTGCTGGTTGGACACACGACTGATAGCGTAAACAGCCGCATTTTCAAGTTCAAATCTGATGATAGAGTTCCCATACCCGAAGAATACTACATTGTTGCGCAGCAAAGTAGAGTGAAAGCAAAGTTGGAGGAAATCAGCGAAGCTGAAATGCCACGTCGACATGCTGATGGCCTAGACACCACACAACCGACCGGTTACTTGCTGCCACGGGAGCTTTGGAGGTCGCGCAAACAGCAGCGTCCGTACCTTGCGTTGGAACTGGTGTTTTTGTTCTGAAATACAGTAACTCCACATGTATATAGGAACGGACTTCGCTTCATACCCGGCGCGCCATGGATACTCGATGGCAATATCATGTGGTCCTGCATCTGGTTGTACCACTGAGACGCGGTCGTGATCTCTGGATTGCAAGAAAGTATCTCCAACATCAACGAAGGCATGCACTAACGTTCCACCATGTATGAAGCTTCGCAAGTATGTTGTTGGGTTTGCCGCTGCCGCGGACTGAATTGAGCTGGTAACACTGCGCAGGTGTCTTTCCGACGCGGCTAGTATGTGAGATGTAATTCCCTGGTGCGCCAGGTTGGGCTCCACAAGCAGCTTCTGCCAACGAAGGAAGGTGGGAGCCAAGTGCTCTACTTTCATCGTGGTGGCCTGGACACAAGACGGCGCCATATATGAGGCGAACACCAGAGCTCTCGAACAACGACCAGGACTCCTGATGTGGAAATACCTGCAGCAGCCACTGTCCGAGTGGGACATCATCTTTGGAGTAAAGTGCTACACGAGCATTTACTGGTGGACTAAACTGCGATGCCTCCCACCCGTGGTACCGGTGGCGCGTGCCTCTATCAGCTGACACGTCATCTTCGCTTAACGATGCTTCACTGTCTGGATGGGAATGCCGAGGGGGTTTAGACCCCAATGCAGTGGTTGTGAATTCGCCTGCTTGCGATGGAGCATGCGATAGGCGATGTCGTATTGTGAGGCGATCGAACACCGACCACACAACACTAAATTCCACAGCGTTCTCCTTGCGGCTTGCTTCATTGCTCTCAGATGAGAGCATGGAGAACGGGGTCTGGGGTGGGTCGCTGAACTCGAGTCCTTGAAGGTCACACTCTTCAAGAAATTGTTCACGACGTAAAGTCACCTGTGCCAGAGATATTGCAGTGACGTGCGGCATCAAATAAAATGCTTCCATGTACTTTTACGCACTTGTCGTCGGTAGATGGCTTCCTCTACATGTGGTTGCCGACGAGCTGCTGATGGAGAGTTATCGACTGACCCTGCCACAACGGTGAAAAACAAACTATTTGGACCATTTGCGAAGACCATGGTCCCAGTGTTTTGCCTGTTGGAATGCAGGATAAACAGCGATACGTTAGCTATCGAACTCGGCAGATTGAAGATATATCGGGGTAACCTGAGAGATTGTGTCGACGAGAAACCCGAAGCGTCCGGTGACAGAACGTAAAACTTTGAGCAGGAAGTTCCGACCTAATTCAATTGAACATCGCTTTAGCGACAGGAACATGGTGTGAAAGCATTTGGCAACGATTAACGTGATCCAAACCCAATACTGCTCTGCAACGGTTTCGATATGATCCAACGAATCGAACATTATTGCACCGGTGACGCGAGAAACTCTCATCAACACCTCGCGTTCAACTCGCAAGATAACAGCAACACCGACCTACGGAACAGGACAAATCATCACGATGGCGTCGTGGCATACGGGATGATCATTAGCTCACTTGTTGAAAAATGTCCAGCATTTCAAAGCACATGCTGCCGCTGAGCACGATAATGTCCGGATTGGCGCGCAACACTTTGGCACACACTTCTTGACAATACTCCAGTTGTTGTTCAATTCGACTCATCCTCGACAGATGATTCTCTTTGACATACGTTGCCGAGCCATCAATGAGCATCACTCGCGGCCTGTGAATTCGAGAACAGTCTGTCAACAAACAAATGCATCAAAACGCCACCGCAGTGATGAAGCAGATATACCAGTTTATGGCACGTGGCATTTTGCGCGTCGCAAGATCTTTCCGAAATACAACTCCATCCCAGAGTTCATACTGAAACTGAGTACTCTCGGTATCGAAGTCCGTTTGCTGTTGTCCACAGCTTTCTTGTGCCGATTCGGAGTGATGCGGAGCTGTTTCCACCCAAACGTACGATCTGCATTTGCGGTCGAGGAGCACAGCTGTCAAAACATATGCTTGGCATTTAGGCAAATTTCTGATACGCTCACCGAAAGTCGGCTTCATCAAAAAAGGCGTGTTTCTGACTGAGTCGTGTGACAATAAAGTTTGCTAGGGTCTCCATTTGATCAAATTTCACTGGCATGGCCTCCAACTCGCTGTCGGTTTTGGGCGTTGTTGGATGTTCCTTGACACCCCAGACATGCAACTTGCTCATCGAATCACGCCGACACAGGAAGTGCTCGTCGATATGCGGGCCTTCAAACGCGATGCCGGCAGCACAAGGCAAAGGTCAACCACGAAACATGAGCACTCAAACATGCAACAGAACCATCAGCTTCCATCTCTACCTTTTGTCAAAACATTTTTCAAGTATGTGGCGTACGACTTGTAACGTCTCATTTCACTACTCATGGGTCGATTCAGGGCCGACGTTGGGGAGATGTTTGTCCGATTGGGAGCCGTAGTATCGGACAACCCAAATGTCATCAGTTCGTCTGCAATTGTGATGCCTGTCGCCTTCGGCTGCGCCGCACGAGACAGTTCCAGCGCGTCGCTGCCACTACGAACACTCGTTCGGAGGTTCCATGCATCAACTAACCCGAGCCGCAATTGCTTCGCTGCTTCTTCATCCTTGAGACGGATCATTTCGCTACGTGCATGCTGTATTAAATCGTCCATACTGTCCATGTGATAGAATTCCTCGGTGCTGGACGCCCCTTGAAATAATGCCTGGCTCTCATCCGTGGTGAAGTGCGCGAAGCACTCATCGCAAACGCGAATGTTCGACCGTTTCACTCTCGACAACAACAGGGGTGCAACTTTATAGTCAACCGTATTCGCACAACAAGAATTGCAGAAAATTTTGCCGCACAGTTGGCAATGCTGGCGTCGAGTCAACATCGAAAATTGGACTTCACAACCCCAGCAAAAGTCACACTTGTCTTGCGACAACTGGATGCACCACGGTGCACCGCCACCATTGCGGTCTTGACTCGAAGAACTGCGCTGCGCTTGTTTTTGTTTGGCAATCTCTTCGAAATGGTGCCGAGTGATCCAAGGTTCCAGGTCACAAGACTTCGATATTGTGCTCTGTACATCCCGTACGTCGCCACAGTACGTGGGGAATGATGAGTACTCCGTTGCTTCTCGCGCTGGAGCTGCCACGACTGACTCACTGCGTGCTGCAGAACTTGCAATCGGCGCATTATGCTGCGGTGTGGATTCGGGATTGGGATCACTTGGACCCTTATTTAAGTGGCGTCCCTCTGATTTTCTCTGGCTTCGCTGATGCTCCAGCCGAAACTGATATCCCACATGACGTCGGGAAGGGTTTCCGAGACGGGTCGAAGCCTCTGGAGCAAACAACCCGGCCGAGGCGCCGAGCATAGCTCAGAAATCGCGACAGTCATCACCGGTGAAAAACATGTTTTGCGCACGCATCAATTGCCCAAAACGTCAATTTTATGTTCGAGTGGAATGGTTATTCGGATATTTATTCGATTCACATTCCCATCAGTGACGATGCCGTTGCTGCTGCATCAAAGTTTCTTGCTGTCGAGACACGATCTTGGTACGTGCTTGGTGAGCCGCAAGTGGCATGCACGACTCTGCGCACGCGTGTTGACCAGCACAAATCCGCAGCCGTTGTTTTGCTGCCTCGGCCCTCCGGTAACTTCACCGTCCGACGTGCACGGTTCCTTTTTCATCCGACGTTGACCGTTCTGAGAGAGACATGGGACACACGCGTGAACCGTCCATCAACGACGAACGACGAACGACGAACGACGAACGACGAACGACGAACGACGAACGACGAACGACGAACGACGAACGTTCACCTTTGGCTTTGAGTGACAGTGAGTGAGGCGACGACTTTTGTCGAGTGAGCGAGTGAGTGAGTGAATGAGTGGGCGAATGAATGAATGAATGAATGAATGATCAGTGCGGCTGGCTGGCTGAAGGCGAACTCCACCTCAACAGCCGAGCGAATTCGCTGGAATTTCGACGTCACGTGACGACTTCGAAGTGGGTGTGGGAGGGGACCAGACTACATGATTGAGTGCTACTTTTTCAATGGGCGTGGCAGTGAAGACGCTATGGAAAACGGGAAGTGAGTGATATATGCGAGCTGGGAGGGGGAGAGTGAGTGCGTCAGTCAGCGCGCGAGAGGGTTCGTTCGTTGTCAGCTGCGTGCCGCACGCAGAGTCACTCAGTGCCAGTGGGTGATTGATTTGTGGGCGTGGCAGTGGACGAGTGAGTGAGTCGTTCGATGATCCCTACACTGTCTGTGTGTCGGTGAGTGACTGACTGACTGACTGTGAGTGACTGTGAGTGAGTGAGTGAAACTGTGTCACCAAACTCCACACTGGCTTCGTGAGTGAGTGTTGTGAGTGTTGTGGGTTTTTGTCATGAAATCGGCATAATCGCGGCAGCCCCAAATCGCGATGATTCCGCTGACTGCCACGCACTCACACAGAATGACTGATTTAGGTACAGTACCACCCCTCCACCGACATTGAGTGAAGAAGAAGAAGCAGTGGCTGACTGCCTGAGTGAGTGAGTGAGTGTGTGAGTGGGTGAGTGAGTGAGTGAGGTGGTTGCTGTTTGCCGGCCAAGAAACAACAACAACGAACGACGTAGACACACAGACCCAACCACAGACACAGTCCAGGGCAGAGTGTTTGCTTGTGCCTTTTTGCAGTCACTTCGTTCGTTCGATCGTTTCCTTCCTTCCTTCCTTCCTTCCTTTGGTTGGTTGGTTGGTTGGTTGTTGTCGTTGTCTTGACGCGGCGTGGCTGTCTGCCGTGCAGCGCACTCATGACGTTGCCGTGCTGTTGTGTCGTCGACCACAAAAGCCTTGTCACTTTCATGGGCAGGGTGGGATTGTTGCGAACCGCAATTGATTGATCCAGTCGAGACTACGAACTGCCGACTTGCGGATGTTTGTGCCGGTCTGCGGGACCAATTGCGGCGTGAAGCTCAACAAGTCCTGCCTACTGCACGGTCTCACCCGCAAACACAAACATAAGGACTCGTTGGCTTGGATAGTCGTCCAGGCGGGAGAGTACTGCCAGTGGACGCACCGAATGGCAAGAAGGTACAATGTTGGCCAAGGTCGGCTGGCATGGAAGTCCAGAACACACGGCAATCTCACTTGGAACAGTGGTGTGTTGGGTTTCGCTTCCGAACCGAACAGCACGTTTTTTTTATCGACAACTCAAGAACTTAGATTTTTCTTCTTCTCCCGTTGTCCGTGTCTTCTTCACTCGAACAGTCTTTGCGCCACTTGCGCCTACAGCTCGCATTTCAGGGCCGCATTAGTCATGGCATCTCGTATCCGTTATGAGGGAAATTCAGAAATTGGCGTTTTTGCCAAACTAACAAACAAATACTGTCTCGTGACAGACGGTGGCGCGGAGTCTTTCTACCACGCCATCGAGGGCGAACTTGCCGAGGACATCCCTGTCGTCCGCTGTTCCGTCGCAGGGTGCCGATTCGTTGGCCGTGTGACTGTCGGAAATTCCAAGGTAAACAGCATTGTTGTACGTGTTGCACTGTGCGGTGTGCTTGTTCTGAGTCAGCGGTCGTGTTTTACATAGGGCTTGTTGGTCCCCAACACATGCACCGATGCCGAGCTGCGACACATTCGCAACTCGCTCCCAGACGATGTCGTTGTTCAACGCATTGAAGAGAGGCTGACCGCTCTCGGTAACTGTGTCGTCGTAAACGACCACGTAGCGTTGGTACACACCGACTTGGACAGAGAAACTGAAGAGATCATTGCTGATGTGTTGGGAGTGGAGGTCTTCCGCCAAACTATTGCTGGAAACGCGCTTGTGGGCACCTATTCGGTAAGAGTTGAGCCGTGTACCCGCTGCAAAAAGCGTTTGCAAGCGTCCGTCTGACCTTGTGTCGTGTCCATTATTTTAGGTCATCACAAACCGAGGTGGATTAGTTCACCCGAAAACAACAGTGGAAGATCAACAGGAGCTCGCGTCCCTCTTGCAGATCCCGATTGTAGCTGGCACCGTGAACCGGGGTAGCGACGTGATTGCCGGAGGACTGATTGCAAATGATTGGACAGCTCTTTGCGGAATGGATACAACATCGACAGAGATCAGCGTTGTTGAGAGCATCTTTAAGCTTGACGAATCAGCGGACAAGGAAATTGTAGGAAAAATGCGCATGTCGCTTATTGAAGCCATGGCAAAGTAAACCACCCTTTGAATCCGCAAGCACCACACGCATAATATTTTATTTTCATGATCGCCCAACTCCTGTCTAACACGTTCACTTTTCCCCCTAACACCTGGCGAGCTGAAGCCATTCCAGTCTAAGCTACAACGCGCAGAGGCACGGGATTGACGAAATACTCTATTACTTTACTGCACCACAACGCTCGAGTGTGCATGATCTACATGAGCAATCGCCGACTGCTGCTGCTGTTGTTGACCACGACACTAATCACAATGATGAGGATGATCACCACCTACGAGGGAACACGCCAGTTTAGCACTCGAAGAACAGCTGTGCAAAGGACACAAGGCATCATGCAGGGTGATCAGTGCACATACCACGATACCGACGAGAATCGCGATCCACTTTGCGTGCTTGCGGCACATCCGCTTTCGAAGTTGGTTTGATTCGAACTTGAATTCTTGCGTGTTCTCCTTCAAGTTGTTTGCCTGAAGCAACGATGGTATCGATGAGTGGAGATGACAGTCACGACGACACCCGAGCTTTGCGAGAACGCACCCTGTCGACAAGGATCTCCATTTTCTCGCCACGAAGCAGGACCTTGTCAATGTTTTCAATCATGATGCTCTTGACGTCGGCAACCTTTTTGTGAGCCTCACTGATCTTGTCTTGGGCAGGATCGTTATACTTTTGCTGCAATCATTCACAAATCCAAAAAGGTGTGATCACGGGCAATACTGCTGGAGAGAATGGGTTCCGTGACGAACATACCATAAGCTCTTGCAGCGTTGGTGCAAAGTCGGCGTTCATGCCGTAGGCGTTGGCGGTGGCCATGTTCTCTCCGAATCGTTCCACGAAAGTCTGCATGACCTCGCCGAGGAAAGCGAAAGTGATGCGGCGTTTGGCATCGCGGTCTGACATACACAAGTACTTGAAGCGATCCTTGCGGATCAAATGGAACATGTATTGATCATAAATGAATGATGCTTTGCCATCAGTTTCGGGAAAACGGGGAAGAAGCTTGTTTGTAATTGTTGCAAAGTTTCCAGCAATTTTGCGCCCGGACTTGTTCAGTGTCTCCTCGACGAGAATGACGGTACCACGCGCGATCACGCTGTAAATAATGTTGCGCTCCGTGGTCGGGGCCCCTATTTTACCAAGTTGCACAAACAAAGTTCAAAGTCAAACCACGAATCAAAACTGCGGCGCAATGCAGTGCACACGGTCTGCGTACCGCTGCCCCCAGCGACGAGAGAGTGACGTTCATTCATGATGGCAGGTCACCAAGAGCAGATCCAAAGCAACAAGTTTTATTGACTTCAAAACGGAAAACATACAATTGTGTCATGCAGATAAAAAACCAGCACACGGCGCGCGTCCCGCAGTTCTCGAACGCTGCCCTACGTCGGTATCGTCACGTTGCTGACTCACGATTCCACGGCACAGAAACTCCAAATCGACAGTTGCTACCACCATCAATGATACGTCCTCCGACACTAAGTTCCCACTGCAGTCTGAGGTATTGCTTTACTCCTCACAACGTCACCAATGTGCCTTTACAACAGCGTGCCACGAAACGGCACAAACGCGCGGAAAGTATGTTTTGTCCGACCAAGGACCGCTCAACCAACCAGACGAAGGGTCCCAAACCCGTCAACAAAACAACGAACAAAGCTCCAAGCCAACAACGAAGCAGCACAGCAACGACCGACGCAACGACGCAACCCCACAAGCAAGCAACCAACCACGAACCCAACCACACAAGCTCGGCAAAGAAGCAAGAATACACAAAGCCCAAAGACCAAAGAAGACCAAACACCAAAGACCAAAGACCGAAGAAGACCGAAGACCGAGACAGACCGAGACAACGAACACAGTTCGCATTCGTTTGTTTGCTGGAGGTATCGGCTATCGAGCAAGCTACACTATCGAGCGTCGTCACGCGTCGCAGTGCCACCACGGAGGACCACAGCTCCACAGCCACAGCGCAGTCAGTCAGTCACTCACCACTTCACTGTCAGTCAGCGGCAGTGATCAGTGATCAGTGATCAGTTCTCAGTGAGTGAGCAGTGAGCGGAGAGTCATTCGTTCGTTCATTCATTCATTCATTCACGGTCAAGTCGGTGACTGACTGACTGACTGCCCCAGTGATAGCCTCCACCCACACCCACCCACACCCACACACAAACACTGCGGTGGCCTCTTCAGCGACGGAGTGTGTGTGTGTGTGTGTGTGTGAGAGTGGGTGGGTGCGAGTGAAGGTACTTTCTCACTCACTCACTCACTCTGGGCCAGTCGTGTGCTGTTGGTGACGAACCACCACTGGATCCAGTGCCTTTTAACCACTGCTTGTGGGTATGTTTTAACCACTGCCTGTGTTGGGTTTCAAACAAACCACTCAAATCACCACTGTAATGGTTAGAAGCGGTGGCAGTTAACCACTCACCAACTGTGCAACCCACTCGTTTCATCTCAGTCCACTGCCAGCCAGCCACACACAGTCAGTCAATGGATTGGATTGGATTGGATCCAAGATGCAGCAATAGTGCAGAGACGGTCTTACAGCGTAGTACACCGGACGTTGCAGCGTTCGCAGCGTTGCAGCGTTTGCAGTTTGCAGTGTTGCTTTTGAAGCGTTGCTCCAAGTTTTTGTCGCGAGTGGCAAGGTTTGGATGGGATCCGCGACTCGAGCTGAAGGCAGTTACCACGACATGGCACGACATGGCACGACACGGCACGTGGATCGCTTTGTTACGCCGGAGGATTCTGTTTTCCAGCGATTGTTGCCACCTCTATGAATGTGTTGTCGCTTTCCACAAACTCTCCCAGCCTATGTCCCGTGCCTATGCACTTGAGTTGGTTGCGTGCTCCAACTGCTATCAAAGTAATCAGTAGATCGCATTCCTTGATCGTGCGTGCGAGTTGTACATAACAGTTGCCATTTTGTAACGATGGAATAATATTTGTTGTGAAGCCCGGTGATTTGCAGCATGTTTTGCACCGCAATGCTCTCCCGCCTGTTCTTAAAAAACATGACCTGTTTGTGATGTGGTGGTCGGTCGTGGCATCATGTCGTATTTAAACCAGCAGCGACTAACGAAGTACAAGCGCCAGCTCAATGCTCTTAACGCGCGCCTGTTAAGTTATGCCAAGCCGGGTGATGCCGCACCGGAAATACCTGTGTGGAAACATCAATTTGGAAGCGAAGACGAATGGAGCGATGACGAGGAAGTCGCTCAGTCTTCATTTCGCCAGGCACAAACAGTGCCCGTCGGTGCGTCCGCACCAAACGCAAACAGCTGGATTGATAGTACAGTAAGCGAATACGAGCCAAGTGTTCGTGAAAGTGTCTACGATGACGAACGCATTTTGCGCGAAATCGACGACGTGGTATCTGAAATGGAAGTCAATGCTACAGCACAACATGTGGTTCAAGCCTCTACCGCACACAGCTGCAGTCACGTGGACAGCGTTGAAGACTTTGATTACGTAGAAGACGTTCAGACGGTGGGACCCGTCGATGAAGCTGAACCCTTCCCGGCAACAGACGATGTAGCTATCGCTCAGACAAAGACAATTCCACAACGCCAAATTCCACGCCGCAAAGCCTCGCCCTCACAGACAACGAAGCGGACCTCAACGCGACGTCCACGTCAGCGAGTGCCGCGTGAACTGCGCAGAAATCGGTTTGAGGAACCAGGAAGCATTTTCTACCAATCGAAAGATGTCTGGGACAGTGCTGGAATTGACCACGACCAAATGCGTCGTCCGTACCGGCCCGTGTACTTCAACGTCAGGGGTGACTATCCGGTACTTGCACCTTGTTGGCGGATTTGCGTGTCACAGGAGTCTGTTCTTATTCGTTTTGCAATTGTCCTTTGTAGGCCAAGCGTGCAGCGACTCGAAGGGAATGTGCCAAGCCTCGTGTCCAAGGCCCGAGCGACGGCAAGATTGGACAGCACGGACCACAAGAAGAACCGCTCAGTAGGAATCATGCCAATCAGCGCTCGGCGGGATCGTCACAAGGCAGGCTTACTCCATTCTACAAGCGCGACGTTGCGTTGCGGCAGGGACATTTCAGTCGGCAGCGTTTTATTGCCCCGCGGTCACTGGCATTGCAAGACGGTATAGATTGATGCCGCGCTGTGCTGTTCAGGGTAGTAACACACGAAATAATATATTATACAAACATGATAGCTGCCACGACCGTGAACTCTGAAAGCTGTTGACGCTGAGAGATCTAAAAGTCAACGCATTTTCCGTTACGCTCCCAGTCCCCAAATCTAGTTGGTTCAACACCTCTTGGACCGTTCCATTCTCCCTACAAGTTGTCAGTTCACGTCAACGATGCCATGCCAAAGATAAAAACGTATCCAATGCTCCCGTATCATGTGCTACAAACCGTTGTTTCGTTCACGACATCGACAAAGATGTCATCGTCGTCTTCATCAAGATCTAGAAACTCGGCACTTTCGGCGAGTGGTTTGATGCGTTTCACACGCAAATCAGCCACTGCATGCACGGCAAGAAAAAAGCTGAAAATCAACCACACGTGCACCGGCGATTGACGAGCTCAGGAGGTCCTACCTTTAAGCGGCTCAGCTGTGTCGTCATCGTCGTCACTGCCATGATCCTCACCAGTTGAGTGACAACGCACTTGGACTGCGAGAGAACTGGGTCTAAAGGTGCTGGTCAAACTACATCTAGAAGCTGAACGCCGCAACAGCGCTGAAAAAGCAACAATAAATAAGCACACGTCCTGCATTGCAAGGTCGTGGCAAGTTTCGTACCAGACACGTTCTTCAACATGCTTGCACTGTGATGGTCTTTGCAACTGAAAGTCTTCTGGAGTTCCTACAACAGCCACGACTTTCCGGTTTGCAAAGCTATTGTGGAAACAAATTTGTGCGAAATCTGTGCAATAACCGCATTCTGTTCGCGCCACCAGTTCGTTTGCCACAACAGCATTGCATTTTGCTTCGACTGTCCTGCGTGCATCGCTCAGAAGCTCCAGGTACTTGGTGGCGCACGTTGTGACAACAAGTCGGTGACCACGTAGTGTGGCACAGCAAATGTGGCTTCATCGTTCGCTTTCACTTTTCTTCCACGCGGCCCTACGTTATTGCACACCACGTGTCCCCGCAACGGAGTCCGTGGTCGTGGCCGCAACAGTCAACGTCAACGTCATCGTCAATGTCACAACGTCACCGCATCGTCGTCGTTGTCGTCGTCGTCGTTGTCGTCGTCGTCGTCTTCGTCGTCGCCAAAATATAGCGCCAGCGAAAATTCTTTGTAATAAAGACGCAAAACCACTACCATTTCCCGAAACATCGAGAGTGTATGCAATACCACAAACATTCTTTGAATTCTGGATCGATCCGTGGCTCTCTCACTCACTCACTCACTCACTCACTCACTGTGGTGGGAGTGTGAGACTGTGGGCAGTGAGAGTGAGTGAGTGTGAGTTGGGCTGTCCAGGCGGTCACTCCCACCCACCGTCACTCACAGTTCACAGTCACAGTCACTCACTCACTCACAATCGATTCAAATGACAACTGAGTGAGTGAGTGAGTGAGTGAGTGAGTGGGAGTCGAGTCGGCGGTCACTCACTCACAGTCACTCACTCACAGTCATTCACTCACTCACTCACTCACTCACTCACTCACTCACAGTCGATGACTGCCGAAGTCCCAAGCAAGGCCAGGTTTTTTTGCTGCGACGCTGCGACGCTGCGACGACCGTCGACAGTCGCCAACACCCAACACTCTTTCAACTCGGCGACGGATGCCACACGGCACGGCACGGCACGGAGCGGCATGGCACGGCACGCGTGGGTCTATTATGCCGCGTGGGTTGTGACGATGGCCACGAATGAACTTGGGCCGTTCGCGGTTTAGCTAGCGGCTTGTGTGTGTGTGTGTGGGTACTTTGGTTGACGCCATCAATCAATCTGACCGACGACAACGGTGATGAACAAGACTGAAAAATATTGCAACGACGGCATCGGTGTTGAAGTGGGCGCCACCAGACCAGGTTTTACGGTGAGAACGATAGAGTGTTGGCGAGAAATAGAGCCGTGCATGCAAGGGAAGTTAGGCATGGAAGCAGGTGGCCTCATTGCTATTGCAGAACTTGTCCTTCGTATCACGTAAGTTGGACATGCAGGGGAGATATTTTCTTGAAGACAGTTTGCAACTTATCTATCTCTTTTTTATTTTGGCCGCCTGCCAAGTCGGGGGAACATGCGCGAGTCAATGAAGAGTAACTAGGTGTGTGTTGGCACACTGTGACGCTGCGCAGCATGCCGTCACTCCGACGTGACCTTCACCAGGTCGGGTACGACGTCATTCAACTGCTCGACAATCCAACGGAAGGATCGCCACAACGGCTGCGACAGCTTTTCAAAACTCTGGACTTGCCGGCAGTTTTGTGTGAGCGAGGCACTGGGAGCAGCAATGACGACTCCAGCGGACTCGAGCTGTACAAGTGCCCGGATCAAATGTTTCAAAACAAGGTCGGGTCGGTGTTGTGCAGCAACATTGAACCCGCCGACATATCCGAGAGCTGGGTGCGCAAAATGGGTCGTTTTATTTCGTGTGACCTCATGCAGCTGGATCCAAGGTACTGCAAACTGTTCGGGACGCGCAAAGAGAGGGCTGTCGAAGTCGGATTTACACTGCTCGTCGGTCAAACTCTGCATATTTCATGGCCAGAAGCACTCGACATTATTCAGCAATACAAGCAGAAGTGTCAACAGAGTCATTTACCAGGCCTGCATCTGCATTCCGCTGCCACCATGTCGTCATCGATTGGTGCGACCCCACTGAGTAGCCCTTCATGCGCGCCTCTGGCAAGCTTCCTTGACCGATTTGGTTCTATTTCTGCCAATCATTTCACATCATCCCCCGGTGCTCAGATTCTTATGCTGCTCCGTCAGGTCCAGTCCTTTTATTTCAATCGCCAACTTGCATTTCTGCGCGTGTTGAAGAAGATTTTTCTCACTGCAAAAGAATATATGGACAGTGAACTTCCGGAAAATAGATACGACAACAGTGGATCGGAGTCTCCGACCAAGCAAACTGCTGCACTCATCTTTCATGCTGTGCGACATCAATTCATTTGTCCAAAAGGCCGCTGCAAAGGCAACCGCCCGCTTGAAGAATCCAACCTTTGGACGTCGTATGTTCAGGCACGCAAAAACGTACTGCAGCGACCTGGCAGAACACTGGACCGAAGGCAATCTCCTCTCAAGTACTTTCAGCAACTCTTGGACCAGCAGTTCGGCACCACAAATGGAATTGTCCCAACAGAACTGATCGCACTCTTGGCACAGTATGACGCCGACAGTGCAGCAGGTGCGTACGATATCGAGGACGTCGTCGATGAAGACGAAGTTCAAGAGTTACAGAGCAGAATTCGACAGGCGAATGCAGAGTCGTTCAGTCTGACAGAGACCCACTTGCTTGAATTGTTGTTGCTCTGGTCTGCGATGCGTAGCACTCTCGCATGCGGACTGGCGGTGTTGCGCAAGGATGAAAGGGCCCCGAGAAACTTTCCAAGTGCCGAAGCAGAGACATTGCAACGCTTTGCGTGGTACTGCCATTCTCAAGACTATTTGCTTCTGCTGAACACATTTTACCCGTCAGCCGCGCGTCGGGATGCTCCGGACGAAACTCCACCTCGTTGTGACGCTCCTGACTCATTGAAGTGCCTCATCATGCTTCAGGCATCGAATTTGCAACATTTTATGTCTTGGGCTCACCTCGGTCCTCTGGGAAACGACCTTCATCCATTTAATTCGTTGTATGTAGTTTCGTATGGCGCACCTGGGGAACCCATGGACAGTAAAACTCAAGTGGCATGGCAGGATCGAAGGAGGCAAATTAGTTCGGGTGCGACGTATGACTGCTGGGGAGTCGTGCTGGGCGTCGCGTGGCAACTGTTGACTTGCTTTCAAGGCCGGACTTCTCGGTTTAAGAAGTATCGCAAGAGTGATCGAGAACGAGTCCGCAATCTACTCCAAAATTGGGATGAACACTTTAACTTGGACAACCAATTGGACTCGGATTCTCGATCCGCCAGCGCGACAGGATGCTTGAATTCCGCCATTTCGCGGTGTCAAACTCGTGACCAGTTAGACCCTGCGAGCAGCATGGCACCCGTGGTTGCATCGCAGCACGCGCGCACACGGGAAGCTCTGTGGCCTCTGAAATGTTCCATTCTTCGTGATCTGGTCGTCGCAATTACTGCTGTTGATCCAGCGATTGTACGGTTGTCACGGCCTGTCCTCGCTGTTTTCGATTGCGCGTCGGCATCAGAGGCCTGCGTCGTATTCGGAGCGAAATTGTGGCACCGAAAGCCCTTTCGTTCCGACCACAACAGCTTGTACAGAATTCGAAAGTGTTACTCAACGTTTCGATCGTTACGAGGTCCACCAACTGCGCCCGCCTTTCTGTTGTTTCAACGGATCTTAGTTTTTGGCTACGAAGTGCGGCAGCACCAGGACCCCTTGGAACTCAGAACAAACAATCAAACTGACCGCGGCTTCGGAGTGCTCGATTCTCTTCCATTTCGACCTGATGGGCGAAACCGCATGGAACTGGTTCGAATGCTCTCTGCTATGTTGCCGGGATTCAACTCATTGCCGTCACGCTCACGCGAAGGACGCGTCTCTGTTCTTGCTGCTGGCGGCATTTCTGCCAGCGATGTGTCAAAAGCTTTCCAAAAGATCGACGAAATGATGCGCTGGCTGCCATATATCGAGCACGTGCACGACGGTGTCGGCAATGAAGAGGACGTTGGCGACTTCACCCAAAACGAGCGTGCCGATTTCCAATTCGGTGACGTGTGGGTACCTTGTCAAATTGTTCGGGTTCACAGAGAAAAGGACACGCGGCACAAGAGAGGAGCGAAGGTATATGATATCAGGTTCCAGCAAAACCAACACGGCGCAATAGAAGAAGCCGAACAGGTTCCACGCTCGTCCCTCCGCAAATATGTCGTTTCTGCAACTGCTTCTGTCGGTGTAAGCACGCAGGACAAACCTATGCGGTTTGAGCTGCAAGGGGGGTTGCTGTGGGAACAAAGCCGGGACAGCGACACGCGAACAGAACACTGCGTTCGTGCATCATTTCCGGCGGGGGACGCTCGGTCAACTATCCAGTCCCGTAATTTGTGGCGCGACCTGTTCGAGTATGCGGAACCAATTCACGTCAAGGCTGCTATCCTGTCACGGAACCCCAGAGTTAATGCTGCGGCTCCCGACGTTGTGAGGGCGGCTAAGAGTTCTCCGCTGCCGAATTGGGATGCGTTTTCGAGTGATGGTGGTGATGGCGGTGAACTTGGGAATGTCGCTGACTACTTTCAGTTGATAGCTAGCGTGTTGTTGTGCAGTTCGGGGTGCACTAAAAGCTCAGACAATGGTTTTATCGCAGCGATGCGACCAGACCCAAACCGTGCATGGTACTTCGACGACTCGTACAAACATATCCTTGAGTCGGCCGAGAGCTTTTATTGTTTTTGCTGGAGGAAATTCCTGAGGCAAGAACTACCACGTACACATTTGACGCGATGGATGGGAAGTTGTACGAAACTAATGATGGCGTGCATGTACATGTTGGCGCTGCGCAAAGCCCGCACGGGAGACTCTTCTTCTGCGGACGTTTTGTTCACACTTCTGCTTCAGTCGTCATTCTGCGACACCGTTCGTAGTGTTGCCGAATTTGAAGCTAACGCTGACATCACCATGACTCCTCGCGGATGGGAAAGTGGGATCGACGAGCACATCGACGATGCCAGCACGAACGTTGCTCCGCGATTCATGCTAACATGCCAGGCCCTGCAGTTGTTCGAGTATTATGCCACCAATTTTGACCAACCATCACTACTGGCACGCCGCGGAGCCGCGCAAGACGCGCGACGAAGCCTTCGCACTCACTTCTCTTCATTGAAACGAGTATGGTTGGCCACACAGGACGTCTTCCGCTCTGTCACAGACTCGTTTAAGTCTGGAGAACTTGGCCACGTCGTGGAAGGCGACGATGACGAAGGGTTTGTCGAGCAAGCCGCCGATTCGGCAACAATGGTCGGAGACGACATCTCTGCTTCTGCGGCATCACCCGTGACCGCTGGTGGGTTGTGCGTCGCTATATTTCGGTCGATCTTGCAACGAACGTCCCGAATCGAGGAGCGGGAAGTTCTTCAAAAAGTGCCCGATTCCAGTGAGATATTTGAAGATCGACTGGAAACTGTGGTTGCGAGTGTTCGTGCCGGAACGTCAAGCGCAGAAGATCTGCTGCTTGCTATCGACGAAGCGGAAGCTTCCGGAGTATCGCGAAATTCGCCTGTGCTCTTGGCTGCCAAGCAAGTTTTAAACCTTGACAATGGATCTCAAGATTCTCTGCCGGCCGATCTGTGTGGCGAAGTGGAGGCTGACGGCAGCACCGATGCTCATTTCTGTATTGTTGGTTTTGCCAGCTTCGCCCTGCTCACAAACAGATGGCTCCTTGAGTCCGTGTTGCGAATGACCACATTGTGCATCGCCGTTGCGATCCGTGGCTGCCCACACGCCGGGATGTTTGCGTTTACGTCGGGCGGATTCCACGGACACGGTTCAGATTTGTCGCGCGCCGCAAGCGTGCGAGTTTTTTCAAATGCTTCCTCGAGCGGGCTGTCAATTTTGCGGACCATGTTCGAGTACCTGCGACTGCGTCTGCAGCTGCGGTACGGCAGCTCGTTGTCTGCCACTGAACTTCGTTATTTTCAACCGAGTGCAGAAGATTCCACAATTGTATCGCGAGTCCACGAGTACGCTCGCGAATTCGCTCCGTACTTTCGGTGGATGGCAGGCTACCTGACCTGGGATTCGCAAGAAGAGTATGCAGCCACGACGCTGCTGGCTGGAGGTGTACCGTTGTGTCAAGCAACCGTTGGGGTGCTGACACAATTGAAAGAATGGTGTGAGCTCAGCCCGTCTTTGTTCGCGAAGGGTAACTCTGTCTCCAGCGCTCACACTGGAGACGTTGACCCGCAAGCACAGATTCTCCCAGCGAGCAAGCCCGTGCAATTTCTTGATCTTGGGCGTGGTAACTACAAGCGTTTTGGTGCGCAAATGCTGTGTCTTCTGAGCGATACTCTTTTTGATCTGGAGTGTGGCTGCGAAAACAGTCACCTAGACCAAGCCGAGGCATGTTTGAACTTCGCTGGTGTGGTTTTTGGAGGGGTATTCCGAACTGCCACACCCTCTCCAGGCGATAGCACTGCTGGCACGGACGCTGATTTTGGTCGAGCGTCAAACTCGCTTTCTGCCAATGGATGGCAGCCTTCTGACTCATTGTTGACGGAAATTCTTGCGTTCCCCAGCAGCGATCTTGATTTATTGTTTGAGGATTTGCTGCATCCATCTGACCTGGCAGGCACTCGTGATGGAGACCGACAAGTATTGTGGCATCAAGTTGCAATCGCGTTGGCGCCATATCGCGAAACATGTGACGAACCGAGAAAAATGCTCAGAGAAGACTTTCAACACGAGTTCACTGAAACACCCCACATTATCGTTGATCACGAAGGTGGACTCAATCTCAAAGAGGATTCGAGCGGTCCGAAAGGGTACTTTAGTGGGCTTGCACCATTTGACAAATCAAGATCATTGTCGGAACTTTTCCACAAGTACGCCAAATTTGAGAAAAGCGGCAAAGCGCCGTCGGCAGATTCTGATCGAATCCCACAGAAAACTTTTGACGTTGACATGTTCCTGCACCATTGGGGACTACATTGGTCGTTTGGACAGCATTTGACCACAGGATCGCAATGGTCGTTAGTTTCCACAGCCGCTCTCTTAGTTGTCAGAGCTGCTGCTGTGCTCCAACGCAATCAATCGAGCAGCAGCTCCTCCAAAGCCAGCCCAGTACTTCCGCTCCTACGTGGCGCTTTGCGTTTAAGCTATGCGCTCGTGAATGTTCAGCACGACCGCATTCGGTTGGAGGTGACTAAATGCCACGATGCCGCCTTCATTAAAGCCCTTGCGCAGCTTGCTCGCATGCCTGACAAAGATGAACCGTTAGGATTTCATTGCAAAGTAAATGGGAAGCCTGAGCGCCGTGCTGTTGTTCCATACTGCGAGCGGCTGGAAATCGCTGGACTTGCCTTGAAACTACTCGCCGCGAAGCAATTGCAATTGCAGGGTGTGCCGCTTGACCCCGACGAAAGTGCGTGGAAGCAACATACTTTTCACAGATTTCTCGTCAACACAAAGCTGGCGCTGCGTGATGCATTGGTTACGACGCTTGCGCAGCATCTGTGCAACAAAACACACGTGGAATCTAACACAGTTCTGTCAGCGCTATTTCCATCCATTCAGAAGCAGTTGCAAACCATATACAACAAATCTCTGATTGATCACAATGTTGATCTCAATTGCTATCGTGTGGACACGCGTTTTGCAAAATACGGTGAAGATTATGTGTTTGATGTTGTCGGTAAGTCAGACGTCTGTCGAATTGTGATTTGTTCGAAATGTAGTCTGGATTTAACTGTGCCACTGGATTTACTCTTAGGTCTCGAGCATGACTTAGCATCTCGGCCGATTGTGACAAGTGCTAGCGATGCCCCGTTGAGAAGTCACCATTCCAGCCTGTTGTCACAACTTCGAGACGAGAGTCTACGTGTTGGTGCCATCGTTGCCCAAGGTCATTACGTGCTCGGCCTCAGGCATTATTTGACGGTTGAACTTGGGCAACGCATGGGCGTCGTCCAGCAAGCGGTGGAACCGCAAGCCGTGAAGGAGTTGGCCGACGTAGTCTTCAAGTTGTACCGCAACATTTCTGATGTTCTTAGTCTCCGTGTTGACGCTTCACAGCTCGCCACGATTTTCCAGCAAAACTGGTGGGTGCCTGATGTCGCTGACAGCAGCACTCGGGGCGGTTCAGTTTGGAGCGGTATCACTGATGGGTTGGGGTCTCAAGGTCAAGTGCGCGTATTCGACTTGAAGGATCAACTGTTTTATGACCGGTTCGGTAGCGAACTGCGGTCGCAAAGTTCATATGAAGCTACGATCAAAGCCGTGCAGTCCGCCAATGTTGTTAACACCGTTGACATTCTCGATGTTGTCCAACTGGAGTCACCTCCACAGAGTTCTTCCGTTGAAATAGATCGCCAACGACGAGTCCAGGCGAGTTTTAGCATTGCCGTGTTCACGTGTGCACCGTCTAGTGTATTCTATTTCTTATTTCATTTATCTTGCCTGTTTCGTACCAGCTGGACTATCTTCAACGAAGTTTCGGTCCCGACACAGCAAGTAGTGCGTCATCTGGCCTTTTAAGTCTGGCTGTGTTGGCGAGTAGGCAGCTGGCGCAACTGGCAGCTTTGCAACCCTCTTTTCGAGGAACACCTCCGACAGCGTCGTTGTTGGACTTGATCGCTCCAATGTTAGATGGCGACCACCAATACAGATTCCCATTCTACGGAAGCTTAGCACATTTGGTGAACAATTCCATGGATCGTTCATCTCCAAATCAAATCACTTTGCACAACGATGCAATCAACTCCAATATTGTTCTTCGTCGTGACCTTGCTGCCATTTTGCAGTCGGCGGTGGACCATGACCTTTCGAGGGGCAACCTTCGTGAGGAAAATACCGTTGGGGGAGGTATTGTTTACGACCAGTGCGGCGGAAAATTCAATTGTGGAGAGAACCGCCATGCATCCGACTCCGATAGCGACACGCAAGTGCGGACGTTAGCCCCCCCATGCGGTGTGTGCTGCACACGGCGCTTATTGTTCTCTGCCCTACCAGCAGACGCGCGCTTGTACGTGTCAGAGGTAACCCGCGCCCTAGGCGACACGACCCGCCTTGATTCTCGAGGGGGCTCCATCGGAACGGGCTCATCATCTTTTCGTGCATCACCTCTGGAGCATGCAGAAGACGTGAATCCTCGTCTGGGCGATCTGCGCAAGTTGTTGGTTCAGGAACTTCAGCTCCTTTGCATTTTAGTGAGCGGCGCTGAACAAGGCACCGAGCCGGATCAGCGTAGCTCGGAAGCCGTGTTGCAGGACGTTCGTCGGATCAACGAACTGCAATCGATTCTCGAGGCAGTATTCCATGACCTAGTATTGCCGTTGGACTCGCTACCGCCATTTGTTTTGAGATGCCCTATCATCGTGGAGTTGTTTGGGGTAGTTTTGGACGTTTTCGAAGCTGTAATTTCGGCGTCGTGTCGAGCGGCAGTTCGACTGGCCGTGTTAGCACATTCAAACCACGGCCACCATCCTGTGGCAAACGGCCAAAGCGTGAACTTGCCATCTAACGCGTCAGAGCTCAACAATATTCTCTCTCGAGGGTGTCAAGCGGTGCTTGCGGATTTTTTGCGATTCATTCTGCAGTCGCAAGTTGTTCAAATTGCCGCCAGAGCTCGGTTAGGTGACAATGGGCGAGGGTATCGCCCGATGGCTCAGTACAATATTTTGAGCCGTTGGCAAGATTGTGAATTGCATAAATTTTGGTGCCGCACTGTGTTGGTATTCAGTGCCGTCCCTCGATGGTGCCGTGTTTCACGTGCGGCGCTGGAGTCGGCCAGCGGAGGAGGTTCTGCAGCACACCACGCGTCACGTGTGGGACCGTTGCTGCTCTGGCCTGCACTCGTCAAGGTCTGCTACGAATTTTCCACAACACATGGTGATGTGCTGCACAGGGTTCTTCCGGTTCTCACGAGCAATCACCGGAACAAATTGGACGACAGCTACGACCATACCATGTCATTGCGCACCTTTGAGGAACTGGACGCTGTGTTAGCACTCTTCTACGAGCTGTACACGCGAGAGCATTTGCGATCGTGGATGTTGGAGTTGAAAGTCGGTGCCTATGAACGGTTGAAGGTGTACCAAGCCAAAGTGTTTTCATCTGTGTTCGATGCTATTCATTGGCTCGTGGTTTTCCTGCGTAATCCCAGTATGCGTTGGAAAAAGAGCTGCGCGTACAACAAACACGAGCGACGGACGCTGATAAAAAACAAAATTCTGCAGGAATGGAAGTTTTTGCGCTATTATCTCGCAATCATTGTTCAATTCTTCCCAAGCATTAACGATTCAAGTCGAGGCGGTTTGAATTCGTCGTTTTCCAACAACCCAAAGGCGGCCGCTCCGTCGTCAGTGGACGAAAAAACACGATCGGCAAACGGATTCGACCGCATTGTTATAGATGCAATGTTCCGTGCACTATCCAAGGTACGCCGCAGCTTATTGTCTCACGTTCTCGCACCCCGCTGCTCCGTAGTAATTGTGCTCCATTTGGCGCGTTTGTAGTTGTTGGCAATGGTTTGTCCCGAGCTAGACTCAACGACGAATGCTGGTCGACCAGGACCTGTCTCTGTGGATGAAGATTCGCTCACCGTGTTTTTCCGACACGTCAAGTGTGGCAACAACTTGCCTACGACTCATATTCTGACGTCAAAGAATTCCAGCAAAGATTCCGACGCCTTGGCACAGCAGACGCTGGCGCAGGCACGCATATCTGCGCAATGGAAACGTGAACAACTTGAGCATCGGTACGTTCACTGTGTTTGTTCCCTGTGGCCTACGTTTTGCTGGAAGTGACTGTTTTTGCGAATTGACGTGCAGCCGAAAAAGGATGAAGCGGGATCAAGAGAAACAGCTCGCACGTTCAGCGAAAGTGTCGACTTTAGAGCCAGTTCCTCTCCCTGATCCCCTCGATCCTGCGTTTCAAGTATGATACCTGTGGTCGGTTCAGTGTTTTGTATCGCAACGATCTCTCATGTGCATGGCGTTGGCGTATTACCGTTCGTAGGTTTGTTCCTTGGACGATTTCCCGAAACTAATCGAATCCTGCGTGCGCCCGAAGTGTGCTCCGGATTTAGAACGTCACGGATTTGACAGCTACGACGAAAGCTTTGACATGATGATCAAAGAGGTACGGCGCCGTGTTCTCAGCTTTGACGAGTATCATTCATGTCACCCTCACTGCATCATTTGCTTCGTGCGCACAGTTCTACCGCAGCTTTCGATCTCGCGAAGAGTTGTTGGAGCGGCTGAATCGTGTAGTTGCCGTTCTCGTTCGAACTGGGCAACTGTCCAACGAGGCCACTCGGTATGTTTAAACGTTAATGTGGCATGTTGGTATGCGCGTGCATCACGGTTGCCATCTCTCTACGCCAGGCCACAAACTAACGGTGGATCAGAACACATCTCGTCATGCTCTTGCATCAGTTGCGCACTGGACAAGGCAATGCGGCGGGTACGTGCTTTGTACGAGGGTTGGCTGTTGATCTGCGAGGTCGTTCACTGCAAACAATGTTACTGCATGAAGGTGTCGGCAAAACATTCAAAGAGCGAAAAGCGATCTGTTGACGAAATCAATTACGAAGATTTTGCTCTGTTCATGGAAGATTGCGTGAAAAGCAACCGCAAAGACCGTGCGACGTCTCGTGTTTTGTTCGAACTCATTGGTGGCGGTACGAACACGCGACCGCAACATGGTGTTGTTCTGGTGCAACTTATTCTTCCGTGATAACAGGCAAAAGTAGCTCCGTTGGACTGACTGTCGGGGACATTCGACGGGTTCGTCATTGATACTTGCGCTGCAAAGCTTGCCAAAAATGACTTAAATGAGTCTGATTGTGGTGATCACTGTAGGCGTTGCAGGACATAATGCATGCCAATATCAGTGACGACATGGCCGAGAAAATGCTTGCGGTAGCTGACGAAGACGGTAGTGGCACTGTTAGTGTAGAGGAATTCAAAGTAGCAATTTTCGACGAAAATCTTCGTGATGGAAGCTCTGGTGAGGACTCAGAGGACGAGGACGATGACATGGTACGCACGTCAATTTTGAAGACAATGTTTGTGAATTGAGTCTCATGTTCCTACACCTTTTTCTAGGATCTTTCTGTGCCCGTCAAGCCGGATTTGACTCGGGCGACGTCATGGGACAGTTTTAAAAGTTCGCACGAGAATAGCAACGCACAGAATGTTATCGTCAGAACTGTCACGGAGCAGGCGCTCACCATATTTGGTCTCGCGTGCCTCGCTCTGTATTCAAGGGTGGGTCCCCATCCCGTCGGTGCCTGATGTTAACGTCGCAGAACGTTGCTCACAAATGCCACTTCTTGTAGCTCAAAGATCACCCAGCTGCCATGGTTCCTGCCAAGGAATGGGAGGGCTTGCTGAAAGACTGGAAGAGGTTTAAGCATGTTCAACCATGCTCTTACGTGTTGTATATCACTGACCATGTGCACATCTATGCGTTTCTTTTGCAGATGGACACCAAAGCAGTTTCTTAAAGCGGAACATGCCAAGTTTGTGTGTCGTGCGTGTATCAAAATCAACATGGAGCTCTTCAAGCTGGGATACCGCACAGAACTTCAAATTCCAGATGGATGGTTGGAGGTCGCGAACAGTCTTGAGTGATCGTTAGAGATGTCCTCATTACTAACATACTGTAACAACCAAATGGCACATCAACGCGTTGTTTCAGTTGTTGGCTTTCCCAATCAATCTGTGCAATGTCGTGATGTCATACACGCATCATCATTCATCACCGTCTATCGCCGTCCATTAGTCACCATGCATCATGATGCACGTTTGACATGTGACATCATCTATAATCTATTTCACCATCCACCCACCACCACCGATCACCATCTATCACCATCCATCCACCACCACCGACCACCATCTATCACCACGTCCATCAACGGCCATCCATCCATCCATCAATCCCCATCATCCATCCACTACTCGAGTATGATATCATCGATCATCAGCATCACAACTCAAAGGGCACAGTCAACCACAAGCAAGCGTATATCATAAGCGTGTCGGTGATTGGTTTGAAGTGACTCTGAGTGACTGTGAGTGACTGTGGGAGTGGGGGAGTGAGTGAGTGATCGTGCAAGACGTCTTGCCAACACAACAACAGTCAGTCAGTCAGTCACTGCGTTGTCACTGTCACTGTCACTCACACTCACTGACTGACTGACGGCAGAGAACACGGCGTCGTCGACTGG
>ENA-OWNT01000857-OWNT01000857.1-seawater-metagenome-genome-assembly--contig:-NODE-857-length-51509-cov-5.530934_pt1 | contig 51509 bp, 28 predicted proteins | sample MGYA00238136_ERZ651165 | MGnify/ENA primary metagenome ERZ651165 (study PRJEB26861, sample SAMN08777766) | seawater metagenome | isolation source: coastal seawater | place: USA: Florida | collected... | reverse complement strand
CCACGAAGACCTCCCGGTGAGGTCTCCGTTAGATCACAGCGGCGACGTCTGGTCGACCCTGACTGTTGATCAGCTCTCTAGGGCACACCGACCTCTACCGCCTCGCGGGTCTCCACCACCCGAAACACCACCCGGCGGTTCTGGGCCCCGTCGGACGCCACTGGCCTGGACTCGCCGTAGCCGACGACCTCCAGCCGGTGCGGGGCGACCTCCAGGCCCACCAGGGCATCGCGCACCGCGGCGGCGCGGGCCTCGCTGAGGGTCTGGTTGAGCTCGGCGGATCCGCTCTGGTCGGCGTGTCCCTCGACCCGCACTCGCCGCAGCTGCGGATTGCCGCGCAAGGTGCGGGCCACAGCTTCGAGGGAGGTGCGGGCCCCGGGTTCGAGCTCAGCCGAGCCCAGAGCGAAGTAGAGCGTGTCGTCGATGGACACCTCGTCGGGGGTGAGCTCCACCGCCACCTCGCCAAGCTCCACCGTGAGGGCTGCCGTGGTCTCGCCGGCTTCGAGCGGAAGGTCTGCACCGCCGATGCCGAGGGCGGGTGCGGTGGCGAGCGCCTCCCACTCGCCAAGCCTCAAAGCGCCCTGCCACACGCCATCCAGGCCAACCTCCACGGGCGCCATCACATCGGGACCGAGCATGCGCAGGGTGCCCGCGGTGGGGGCTTCGTCGGGCCGACTCCACAGCCGGACCTCGACCGGCCGGCGGGGCAGCGCGGGGAGGATGGTGGCGGCGGGGGAGGGGGCTCCCACCCATCGCACCTCGTAGTGCTCCTGCTCGCGCATCACGCGGAGGTCTTCGAGGCCGAAGCCGTGACGCTCCGAGGCGAAGGCGAATTCCCAGGGGCCGGGGGCGAGGCGGTAGTGCCGGCGGCCATCGGTGCCCAGGCGGGACAGGCTGGTCTGGCCGTTGGCGCCGGTGACCCGCACCTGGGCCGAGATGGGCGCGCCCTCGGGATCGACCGCCACCAGCTCCACCCGGCCGAGGCGAGAGCGCAGGTTGGCCCACACCTCCTCGGAGTCGCCGGAGTCGACGGCGAGGCGGTCGGACCAGGGGTCGAAGTAGCGCCCCTCCACGGCCACCTGCACCTCACCGGGCGACACGCCGGCGGTGTGGAGGCGCCCTTCAGTGGAGGTGGTGCCAAGCAGGCGGTCGCCCAGCCGCACGCGGGCCCCTTCCACCGGCTGGTCGGTTTCGTCGACCACCCGCACCGTGAGGTCGGCGCCGTCGGAGCCGGTCGTGGCGGGATGGGCCACCAACTCGACGGCCAGAACGGTGTTGCGGCCTTCGTCGACCGAGATGTCGACCCCCACGGGTTGGTGGTGGTGGTCGATGAGCTGCACCCGCCAGTCGCCGGCGGTGAGTGTGCGGCCCAACAGGCCGTCGGGACCGGTGCGTTCCAGGATGGTCTTGTGGGCCCCTTCGAGGCGAACGGTGCTGTCGACGGGACGGCCATCTGCGTCTGTGGCGCGGAGCACCAGGGCTCCGGGCATCCAACCGAGAACGACGCTCACGCCGGTCTCTTCACCGGCATCGAGCGCGAGGACACGGGTGGGCTCGGGCCGGAAGTCCTCGTGGTCGATCTGGAGCCGGAGCTCGCCGGGGGACAGGCCGTCGATGGACACCTTGCCGCCGCTGCTGGTGGTGCTGAGCACCTGGTCGCCCGAGGCGATGCGCGCACCCGCGACCGGGCGGCCGTCGGCGTCGACGACCTCGACGTGCAGCGTGGCGTCGAGCTCGTCGCGGGGCAGCAGGTCGACGGTGAGGGGGTGGGTGACCGGCACGAAGGGCTCGATGACCAGCTCGTGCCGCTGACGGGTGCGGCCCGGCGCAGTGACATCGACCAGCCAGCGACCCGGCGCCACCACGGGCTGAACGCGGCCGGCGGTGTCGAGGGCCACCGAGGTGCTTCCGTTGGGATGGACGAGTCGTACGACGGCATCGGGAATGGGCTGTCCCGCCTCATCGCGCACCTGGATGTCGAGCTGACCGACGGGTGGACTCACGAAGACCGTGGCGTCGACCGGCTCGGGGGCGGTGGGACCGATGTCGATGGGCGCGCTGCCAGCAGACATGCCCGGCGCGTCGAAGGCGAGGACGTGGGGGCCGGCGGGCAGGCCGCGGTAGGTGAGGGCGCAGCCGCCGCACACCTCGCCGAGGTCGACCGGGGGCAGGGTGCCGTCGGCCCGCTCCAGCACGACGGAGACCTCGGGCAGGGGCCGGCCGGAGGGGTCGCGGAGATCGAGCACCAGCACGCCATCCCCGCCGCCAAGGGGCAGCACGCGCTCGAGCCGCCAGGGGGTATCGGGGTCGGGTGGAGCGGCCAGCGCCTCCTCGAGGCGGGCATGCCCGGAGAGCTGCAGCGACAACGTGCGGGCACCCTCCGGGACGGGCACCTGGAGGCTGCCATCGGCATCGACGAGCGTCTGCACCGGCTGTCCGTCGAGCGACACCTCCGGCACCAGCGCCTGGCCGTCGGGACCCCTGATCTGGAGGCGCAGAGGGCGGGACGGGGGACCCGCAGGTGCCGTCTGCACGTCGTGCTCGCCGGTCCACCGAAGTCCGAGGCCGGCCCGAAGACCCGGGGAGCCGAGCGACTGCAAGGGGCTGCGCCCGACCACCGCAGTGAGCTGCAGGCGCTCGCCGGCGCCTCCACCGATTCGACGCCGCAGGCCGGCCCGCACCTCCATGCTCGCAGAGGCCCGGTTGAGGATGCCGTCTTCGCGCACCCGCAGCTCGGCTTCAGCCAGCAGGGCCGTGCGCTCATTCACCGACCAGGCACCGTCGGCCCGCACGCGACCCCAGCCGCGCATGGGGTTGAGCCCGAGGTCGAGGGCGGCGGGAACGCTGTCGGTGGAGCCGATGGCGACGGCGACCTCGGGGTCGATGGACAGGTGCACGGGAACGCGATGGAGCGAGATGCCCACGGGAATGGCCGCGCCGACGCTGTTTCCGAGACCGTAGAGCGGCCCGAGGGCGAGGGTCTGCTCGGTGGCGCCTTCATTGGTGCCCACGCGGGTGTCACGGTCGAAGCGCACGCTGACGAGAGGGGCGACCCCGATGCGTGTGCCGGGCTCCAAGGCCATGCGGCCCGACAGGCGGATGTCCTCCCACTGGGACTGCGCGAAGGTGGGCGCAGACGACAGCTGCTCGGGCAGGGCAGCAGCGGGTGTGGAGGCGAGCCGGATGCGGCTGCCCGCGCCCACGGCAAAGCGGCCGTCTGGAAGGCTCACGAAGGCGTCGCCCGTGAGCATCAGGTCGTCTTCCACCCACGGCGCGATGCCGGACACGCAGTCGAAGGTCTCGTCGGACACCTCACAGCCGTAGACCGACTCCGAGGCGTAGCCGAAGAAGGTGCCGCCCTGCACCCGGCTGCCGTCGACCCGCCACGGACTGTGGCCAGACAGCGGATCGTGCAGCTGGCCGGCGCTCTGGCCGGGTTCGAAGCCAAAGGCGTCCTGCGCGTGCGCGCGGGTGGACAGCAAGGAGGCCACCGCTGTGGTGACGAGGATGATGCTGCGGTGGGACTTCACGCGCGCGCTCACCGGGGTTGCGTCGTGGGGGCAGGACCCGTGCTACTTCTAACGAGCGGCCGGCCTGCGGGGGTCGGACAAGGCGTCAGGGAATGTCCCATCCAGCTGGGTGTGGCGACATGAGCGCCGAGGGAGTGCGGGTGCCGAGCGAGCTGGGTGTGTGGACCGTGAGGCGTCGGCTCGGCAGAGGCGGCATGGGTACGGTGTACCACTGCCAGAACAGCCTCGTGCCGGGCATCGAAGCGGCCGTGAAGACGATGGATCCGCAGATGGCCCGGTCGCGGCGGAGCCGGCAGCGATTCGTACGTGAGGCCGAGGTGCTGTTCGCGCTCGAACACCCGCACATCGTGAAGGTCCGCAATGTGCACATGGACCATGATCCACCATTCCTCGAGATGGACTTCGTCGCTGGAGACAGCCTCGGCGCGCTGCTCGGCGCCAACGCGCTCACGCTGGGGGCCGCCACCACCATCGCTGCCCAGCTGTGTTCCGCGGTCGCCTACCTGCACGCTCGCGGGGTGAGTCACCGCGACATCAAAGCCCGACAACATCATCGTGGCGGGCGAAGACGCGACCTTGGTGGACTTCGGCCTCGTCTCGGAGGACCACCACGCCACTCTGAGTCGGCCGGGCGCGCTGTTTGGCACCCTGCGGTATGTGCCACCCGAGTGGGGTGGTGCGGAGCGTCCCGACGGCGCGGCCTGGGACCGCTACTCCCTCGGCGTGCTGCTCTATGAGCTGTTCACCGCCACGCCGGCCTTTCCGTGTCCCGCCAACCTGCCCTTCGACGAGCAGCTGGCGCGCACCCACCGCGCAAAGGCGGCCCACCCCCACCTCGATCCAGGCCCGAGCCACGCCCCCGAGGTCCGCCAGATCGTGCGGCTGCTCAGCACGGTCGACCCCTCCCGCCGCCACTGCGACCTCGGTGGTGCGGCCGAGGTGCTCCGAAAGCTCCGGGAGCGCCTTCCCCCCGAGGTGGCCGCCCAGAAGCCGGCTGGACAGCCCCCCACCGCGTCTGCCTCCCAGCCCACCTGGGACAGCGTGCTGGAGGACCAACTCGACGCCCTTCACAGTGGGGGGATCGGCGGTGCCGGCGCCCCCACGGCGGTGCCGGAGTGGTCGGTGGTGTCCGACCTGACCCACGATGACGCGACAGAGGAGGAGGAAGGGACGCCCACGGCAGGGCGCACGCTCGTGCCAGAGGTGGACGACCCGGCGGCTCCGGCCCCGCCTCGAACGAGCGGATGGGCGAAGTGGGCAGTGGGCGCAGGACTGCTCGCGATGACCGGGCTTGGCGTTGCACTGCTGGCCCCGCCGGCCGAGCCCCCGCCGCCCGAGCGTTGGCCCCTCCGCCTGCACCTGTCCCCGCCGGAGCCGGCCCTACCCGTCCGCATCTCGCTGGATGGGGTGCCGGTCGAGCTTGCCGACCCGCCGGAGCTGTCGGCCGGTGCGCACGAGCTGCGGGTGGTGATGGGGGACAACTGCGATGGTGAGGCCGTTCCGGTTCACTGCGCCGAGCTGCGGGAGTCCTTTTCGGTAGGGTGGGATGGTCTGGGGGCGGAGCGTCGGCTGCGGCTGCCCGAGGTGGTGCCCCAGTCGGTCACTCTGCGCCCGTCACCCGTCCAGTCGGTGCGCGTGCGGCTCGACGAGGGCGAGTGGACGACGCCCGATGATGCGCCGGTGCTCCACGGCTTGAAGCCGGGCGTGTACGGCGGGGTTGTGCAGGCGGGGGACTGTCCCGAGGAGCCGTGTGGCGCCGGCTGTCCTCCGGTCTGTCGGGAGGCGACCGTGCACATCGTGGTCCCCTTCCTGGCGACGGGGGAGCTTGCGGTGTCCGTGGCGTTGGCCGTCCCCCAGATTCCTCCGGCTGGAGCACCAAAAAAGCGCATCCCGCCGCTGTTCTCGGTGGCTCGCTTCACCGATTGGCTCACGCGGAACCCGAGCTACCAGAGGGAGGCGGCCACGGCGTCTGGGCTGGCGTCGGCCCGCTACCTCCGCGGGTGGGCGGGCACCAGTCCCCCCGAGAAGCTGGCGTCGGGAGCGGCCATCCAGGGGTCGACGCCGGTGGAGGCGGTGAGTCCCGAAGTGGCGGCGCGGGCCTGCAGGGGTCGCGGGGGCCTGCGGTCGGTGGATGCGGCCCCAAGGTCCTGGGCGGTGCCCGACGGCGGGCCGGTGCCATGGTTCGAGATTCGACAAAGTGATGCCGGACCCGTGCTGCTTCAGAACGACGGGACAGTCATTCCGGTGAAGGCCACCGACGCCCGCCCGATGGTGGGATTTCGGTGCGCGAGATGAGGCGTGTCCTCCCCGCTTCGGGCGTGCGTAGACGGTCGTGCAGCGAGGGTGGTACGCCGAGTGGTGTCCTGGACGCAGGAGAATGCCGTGCCGATTGCCCGAACCCCAGCACCGTGGCGCGCCAGGATGGCAGTGGCCTGCGTGTCGGTCACCCCACTGGTGATGGCTGCACCTGCCCAGGCCGGCACCACCGTCGAAGCCACGTCCGCCTCCGACCTGTCCCAGTACCTCAACGACCCATTGGTGGAAAAGGTCATCCTGGTGGCCGAGCTCGGCGACGGCGACCGGGAGTTCGTCTTCGCCAACCTGGAGGGCGTCGACAACAAGGTGCTGGAGGCCGGAGCCTACAGCCTGCCTCCGATGCATGTGGGCAACGGAAAGCTCACCATCAAGGGCGGCTCCATCGATGCGTTCACCCTGTCCGCCGCCTATGATGAACGCGAGGCGCTCGGCTGGCCCTACGAGCTGACCCACCACCTCATCAAGGTGTACGGCGACAGCACCCTGGAGATGGACGGCACCACCATCGACCTGCCGCTCGAAGGCGACACCAACCCCGCGACCCCCGCTTCGGTCTTTGCGCTGTATTCGCCCGAGTACGACCCGACGGATGCTGGCACCATGGCCACCGACCCGGCCGCGCTCGTGCTGCGCCAGGTCACCACCCCGGCTGCCCCCTTGTCACGGGCTCTGGTCATCAGCACGGCCACTGCGCCCACCGAGACCCAGCTCACCATCAAGCAGTCCGACCTTGTGTTCACGGGCGGGGGCACGCTGCACGCGTCCTGGTGGGGGACGACCGCCGACAACGACCCGGTGGACGACGCCTGGGTCTATGTGACCGAAAGCCTCCTGTGGATGTCCACGGGCGCCGACGACCCGGCCATCGGCATGGTGTTCACGCCGGCAAGCAGCGACAGCCAGCGCATGCCCTTCCTTCAGTCCGATGGCCGCGCCTATGTCGAGCGCAGCTTCTTCTTCAACTTCCAGACCGACGGCCAGGCCCTTGTGGAGGCCCCCTGGGTGGAGATGAGCGAGCTGTTCGTCGAGACCCTGCAGCGGCACGACGACTCGCCGCAGGGTGGCGCATTGGTGCAAGGGCAGAACATTGCGGTGGGCGGCAGTCTCATCTGTGGTGTGAAGGGCGGCGATGCGGTCTTCTACGCCGACTCGGAGTCGAACACGGCGCCGATGCGCCGCAGCGTGCATGTGATGAGCTCGGCGCTGTGGAAGGTGCAGCCGTCACTGTTCGGGATGGCTCTGGGTGGCGGGGCGGACACCGCAGTCCCCAACGAAGACGGCCTCTACGCGCGCAATGTCACGCTCCAACACCTCCACGATCTCGAAGACGGTGACGTCGAGCGCACCCCGGTCGTCCACCACGCCTCCGACCACGACTACGCCCCCGGTGAGCTGCTCAACGTCTACCTCCAAGGCCCCTGGTTGCTGGGCGATGCGGTGCGCAGCTCCGAGGCCGAGGGCAACGAGAAGCTGCTTGCCATCAGCGTGGTGATGTCCGACCCCCACTACGACGGCTTTCCATGCGACGACAAGGCTGGCTGCGCCAATGCCGTCGACCGCCACCTGTCCGAGAGCGTGCTCGACCGCAATTGCCAGGACATCGCCTTCGCCTATGCACAGCAGCTGGCCGGTTCGGAGGTGGGCCTCGACCGCGGCCTCAAGGACCTGCTGCCGGAGCCGGCCGACGACAGCTATCGGCCCGCCCTGACCGACCTGGACGGGTTTCCGACCGCCCAGACCTGGGCCTTCGACCACCTGTCGCCGGGCGAGTGGGGCCGGGTGGAGCTGGACTGCGACACGGGCTCGGCGCCAGAGTCCTTGTTCATCGGCGGCTTCGCGTCCGACGTCGGCCGCTGCACTCTGCCCCTGTTGGAGCCCATCTCGGCAGACGCTCAGCCCGATGCTCCCGACCTGCCCGACCCCGAGGCCGATGGCGAAGCCCTCTACGGCCTGGCCACGGGGTGTCGCACCCAGCTCGGCGGTGTGTTCCTGCTCCTACCGCTGCTGGGCCTGCGCCGTCGGGAGTAGCGAGATGTGGGACTGAGACGGGCTTTCGTCAAGTCCGGCCGCTGTGGGACGATGGGGACGTGGGTGCCCGAACGGACACCTGCCGGCGCTCCTGCAAGCGGCTACGGGTGGTTGGACAGGCTCGGTCGAAGGACTCGGGACCTGTCCCATGGGCTCGGTCGTCGAGGGGGACGCAGGGAGTCCACTCCCGAACAGGCTCGGAGCTGCCGTGACCGCTGGACTGCTGTTCTTGCTGTGTGCACTTTCGGCGGGAAGGGCGGACGTCACGGGCGGCTCGGCCACCGCCGACGAGCGGGACAAGCTTCCGAAGACGATGCAGGAGCTGTCCCACCAGCTCGATGTGGTGGGCCTGCCCGATGGCATGGCGCTCGTGGTGGCCCACGACACCGACCACATCATCAACCTCACCGTTGTGACCCAGGATGGTCGCCACAGCCTCGATAGCTGGGACCGCGTGCCTGCCCAGGGGGTGCGCTCGCCGCGGGTGTGGGCGGTGTCGGAGGACACCTTGCGCAGCTGGAAGGTGCGTGCGCGGGCTGCCCTCGATGCGGCGGATGAAGACCCCAGCCCGGATGGCGGCCACTACGAGATTCCGGCACCCACGCCCCGGGTGGATTGTGGCATTGCCCTGCGCATCCACCGCAGCGGCCCGCTCCACTGGCCCGACGAGTACCTGCAGACCTTGACGGTGGTGCGGGCGAACTCGACCGAGTGTGTGGTGGAGCGCACCGAACCCGACCTGCCGCCTCGGGTGGCGGCGCTCAGCCCGACGCAGATGGGGATTGGTGTGCTGAGCCTGCTCTCGGGCGGCCTGATGATGCTGATCTCCATGCGCAGCCGCACCAAGGAGAGCGAGGCACCGCCGCCCTCCAGAAAGCCGGGGCCCAAGGTCGAGCCGAAGGCCGGGCCCCCTCCCAACCGGAAGCCTCGGACCCGCAAGAAGCCGGTTCGACAGGCCCCCCGGGTGCGCCGGGTGCAGGACAACGACGTGGAGCCTCCCCGCGACACCGACTCGGGCGGCCCCAGGCGTCGGCGGTAACAGACCTCCGATAAAATGTGATATCGGAGATCCTGACCCCCTCAGTCGTGGGCTGGGACGAGGGTGTTCTGGACGTGCAGCTCGGCGAGCTGGTCGTCGGCGACGAAGCTGGGGGCGTCGGCCATGAGGTCCTGGGCCGAGGTGGTCTTGGGGAAGGCGATGACGTCGCGGATGTTGTCGGTGCCGGCCAGGAGCATCACCCAGCGGTCGAAGCCCATCGCGAGGCCGCCATGCGGGGGGGCGCCGTGCTGGAGGGCGTCGAGGAGGAAGCCGAACTTGGTCTGGGCTTCTTCGAGCGACAGGCCGAGGGCGGCGAAGACCTTCTCCTGCACGTCGGAGTTGTGGATTCGGATGCTGCCGCCGCCGATTTCGTAGCCGTTGCAGACGATGTCGTAGGCGTCGGAGAGGACCTCGCCCATGCGGTCAGTGCCGAGAAGCTCGATGTGCTCGGCCACGGGGCTGGTGAAGGGGTGGTGGGTGGAGGTCCACCGGAGGTTGTCTTCGTCGTATTCGAAGGCCGGGAAGTCGGTGACCCAGCAAAAGGCGTAGGTGCCGTCCTCGATGAGGCCGCGCTGCTTGGCGATGTGGGCGCGCAGGCGGCCGAGCCCGGCGTGGACGTGGTTGGCGGGACCGGCTGCGACGAGCACGAGGTCGCCGTTTTCGACGCCAGGAATCTGGGCGCGCAGCTCGGCTTCGACCTTGGAGAGGGGGCCGGACCAGCCCTTTTCGGCCGAGACGTCCTTCACCTTGCCCCACAGCAGGCCGCCGAGCCGGTAGCGGCGCACGAACTCGGTGTACTGGTCGAGCACCTTGCGGCTGGTGTCGCCCGCGCCGCCCTTGACCACCATGGCCTTGACGATGCCGCCGGCTTCGACCGCGCGCTGGATGACCACGAAGGCCGAGCCCGACCAGTCAAGGGTGGTGTGCTCCATGGCGAAGCGGATGTCGGGGTTGTCGACGCCGAAGCGGGTCATGGCGTCGGCGTAGGTGATGCGCGGGATGTCGCCGACGTCGACGCCGATGACCTTCTTCCAGACGTGGCGCACCATGCCGTTGCACAGCTCCATGACCATCTCCTGGGTCACGAAGCTCATCTCCATGTCGATCTGGGTGAACTCGGGCTGCCGGTCGGCGCGGAGGTCTTCATCCCGGAAGCAGCGGGCCATCTGGTAGTAGCGGTCGAAGCCGGACACCATCAGGAGCTGCTTGAAGATCTGGGGGGACTGGGGCAGCGCATACCACTGACCGGGGTGCACGCGGCTGGGGACGAGGTAGTCGCGGGCGCCTTCGGGCGTGGACTTGGTGAGGATGGGCGTCTCGACGTCGATGAAGCCGTTGGCGTGGAGGTACTCGCGCACGGCCATCGACGCCTTGGAGCGCAGGAAGAGGTGCTGCTGAAGCTCGGGGCGGCGAAGGTCGAGGAAGCGGTGCTTGAGGCGCACGTCTTCGCTGGCTTCGTTGCCCTTGCCCGCGATGGAGAAGGGCATCGGCTTGGTGGAGCTGAGGATGGTGACCTCGCTCGGGAGGACCTCGATCTCGCCCGTGGACATGGTCTTGTTGGCCATGCCGGGCTGGCGCTGATGGACGGTGCCCTTGACCTGCACGACGTACTCGAGGCGCACCTTGCGGCCGACGGCCCAGCAGTCCTCGCCCACGCGCTCGTCGATGGTGACCTGCACCTGGCCGAAGCGGTCGCGGAGCACGAGGAACATCACGCCGCCCTTCTCGCGGACGAAGTTGGCCCAGCCTTGCAGAACGACCTGCTGGCCGACGTGATCGAGGCGGAGCTCGCCGCAGTTGTGGGTGCGGGGGACGAGCGAGGACATGGCGACTCCCTGTGGCCGGCCGCCGCGAAAAGTCGGGGGGCGGCGGCAATGGCGCGGGGACTAACCGATGGGGTCGCTGGGGCTGGGGGTCAATTCTCTCGACGTCGCACGACCGCCAGCAGGCCGAGCACCACGGCCAACGACGAGGCCGAACCCGAGACCGCCCCACAGGTGCCCTTGCCGTCGTCTGCCGTGGGGTCGTAGGGCGTGCCGCTGCTCTCGTCTTCGCTGTCGTCGACGTCGGGCTCGCCGAGGCCCACCCCCTCGCCGGTGTCTTCGGGCTCGGGGTCGTCACAGGTGTCGGTGGGGTCGTCGGGGCAGGGGTCCTCGGAGTCGCAGGAGCCGTCGCCGTCGGAGTCGTCGGTGGCATCGTCGGGACAGGGGTCGTCGGAGTCGCAGGCCCCATCGCCGTCCCGGTCATCTTGCCAGTCATCCGGGCAGGGGTCGTCGCCGTCGCACACCCCGTCGCCGTCCCGGTCGTCGAGGGGGTCATCGGGGCAAGGGTCCATGCAGTCGATGGTGCCGTCGCCGTCGGAGTCGATGTCGAAGTCCTCGTCGATCTCGCCGTCGCAGTCGTCGTCTTCGCCGTTGCAGAGCTCGGTGGCCCCGTCGTACTTGAGGGCGTCGTCGGGAGCACAGTCTCCGCAGAGGGCGGTCTGCCCGTCGCCATCGGGGTCGGCCTCGTCGACGACGGTGAGGGTCTGGCTGAGGACATAGTCCGAGTCGACCACGGAGGCGTCGCCGATGGCGCGTCCGTAGGCCATTCCAAGTGGGGTGAGGGGACCCACCGACGACAGGGACCCGGCCGAGCCGTAGCGCATCTCCAAGTCCTCCCCCATGCCGCCCAGCTGCACGATGTAGGCGTCGCCGGCGATGAGGGGGATGAAGAGGTCGGGGCTGGTCTGGTGGGTGCCGGACGTGGCCACCGCCCGCTCTGAGCGCACGAGGTCCCAGGTGGAGCCGCCGTCGCTGGACCCGTAGACCGTCCACACGAGGCGCATGCCGGCGTCCATCTCGGCCGCCTGCTCCACGCGCACGAGCATGGTGGCGTGGTCGGCCACGAAGGCGTTTCCGGCGGCGTACCAGTGGTCTCGGAGGGGCGCGGTCCCCCCGCTGAGGAAGGACAGCTCCAGCTCGTCGTACTGGTCGATGACGCCGTCGCAATTGCCGTCGATGCCGTCGCACACCTCGCCGGCACCTGGATTCAGCGCGGCGTTGCTGTCGTCGCAGTCGAGGTCGCAGTCGGAGTAGCCGTCGCCATCTCCGTCGACGCAGGCGGTGGCTCCGTGGACCGCGTTGGCGCCGTCGATGTCGTCCTGCGCCAGCTCGTCGAGGCCCTGATAGGTGGCGTACATCACGGAGCTGCGGGCGCTCGCGTGGTCGAGCCCGATGCAGTGGCCGAGCTCGTGCAGCGCGACTTCTTCGATGCCATAGGTGCCCGAGGAGGGGCCGCTGGCGTCGCTCGACCAGGCGATGGAGCCGTACTGGTTCTCGTCGAGAAAGACGATGTCGCAGTCGTTCCCGGCGCTGTCGTCCCACATCCAGGTGCCCGCGAAGGCGAGCGCAGGGCCGTAGGTGGAGCCCGAGCCCGACACGTAGGTGATGTCCCAGTAGCCATCGATGGCGAGGTCGCCGTCGCTGATCTGACCGCCGTAGTCGAGGTGCAGGTCGAGGCCGGCGTCGTTCCAGGCGTCCATGGCGTCGGTGATGCGGTCTTCGATGTCGCTGGCGGGGCCATAGGCGGCGGGCCACTCGCCGGTGTCGAGTCGAATCGGGTCCTCGAAGGCGTGGTCCTGCCAATTCCAGTGGGCACCGGTGAGCGCATAGCCAGTGGCCACCGCCGGGAAGGCGAGGAAGAGGACGGCGGCGAAGCGGGAGCGCTCAGCGGACATGGCAGTTCTCCAGTCGCTTGCTGAGAATGCTCAGTGGAACGGCGTTCTTGCCGGTGAGTGCGAAGGCGCCATCGGGTCCGCCGCTCAAGGTCCAGGCGCCATCGGGTCGGGGAATGAGCAGCAGGACGTAGCGGTGGTCGTTCTTCAGCGAGGCGGCCTCGGACACCGAGAGGGTGACCCCGTTGGCGGTTCCGCCGGGAATGACGATGCTGAGAGAGTCTTCGTCGAGCGGGCCCTTGAACACCTGGTGGATGTGCAGGTCGATGTGGGTCTCGATGAGGGGGCCGTCCCACATGCCTTGCTGGCCGGTCACCTCGGCCTCCACCACCAGAGGGGTTTGAGCGCAGAGCTCGGCTGGGGGCATGGCTTGACGCATCGCCAGCGCAGGCGAGGTGAGGAGCAGGGAGTACAGGGCAGCCAGGCGCATCGAAGCTCCAGGGGACGCATCCAGTTTACTGACTCCCCCCCGTAGTTCGGGTGAAGTCGAGGTGATGGGGGGCGAGCTTTGGCGGCCCGGTGCGCTACGAGCCTCGGCTCTACGACCCGCCTGTAAAAGGGGATATCCGGGGGTCAGACCCCCCTGGCATCACATTTTCAGACGACAGAGAGCAGGTTGTCGACCGGCCGGCCGACGGCGCTGCCCTTGGCGGTGCGCAGGATGGGGCGCTGGAGCATGCGGGGGTGCTCGGCCATGGCCGCGATGAGGGTGTCTGCGTCGTCCCTCTTGGAGAAGCCGTGCTTGGTGGCGTCCCGGGTGCGCAGCACGTCGTACACGGTGAGGCCAAGCTCCTGGAGGACGGCGCGGATCTCGGCTTCGGTGAGCGGGTCCTTGGTGTACTCGCGGTAGGTGAAGTCGACGTCGTGTGCTTCGAGCAAGGCGACCGCCTTGCGACAGGTGCTTCAGGTGCGGGTGCAGATGAGGCTGTTCATGGGGGTTCTCGGGTGCGGGGTGATTGGGGATACTATCAGAAGGTGGGGTGCGTGACACAAAGTGTGACACAGACCCGGCCCCGAGACCTGATGTGGAACCGCAGCAAGACCCACCTCGGCGTGTCGATTCAGCCCCGTGCTTGGTCGGGCCGCCGGCGAGGTCGACGCCCGCCCCGCCCGGACAGTCTCTCGTCACCGAGACGAGCTCGCGCAGCACCCTGGTGGGATGCCCCAAGACCTGGTCCAACCGTGCGAGGTCGCGAGTCGCATGCAGAGAGGTCGTCGGATGGAATCGACCCGCTGTGACTCCACAAATCGAACACCTACACACCCGCCGCAGGGGGATGCGCCCTCAAGTCAACCCGCTCCAAACCCAATGGGTTGACAAGAGACGATAGACGCCCATTCAACATCCCTGCGGCAACCACTCAACCCAGAGCACTGGCCACTCCTCACAGGTGTCCGAGCTGGCCTCCGACGACCACCAGGTGAGGGAGCGGGCTTCATACAGCTCGACCGGCGGTGGCTCCACAATCCAACCGAAGTCATCGCGCGTTGAAGTGGCGAAAGCATCGATGCTGTCGGTGAGGTCGACAAGGACCACATTGCCCTTGGAGGTGCTGTTCAGCCCGTCGAGCGAAGCCACCTGTGCCCGCCGGTCAGACTCCCCGAGTGCCCCACGGTTGCCCCAGGCCAGGTCGGCGGATGCCATCGTGTAGCTCACCTCGTCCTCTGTCCAGGGCACTGCCAGCTCGGTGAAGGAGAGCGCCCAGGTGTCCGGGTCGAGGCTCCCGCAGGTGGAGGGGTCGCCGCCCACAGCGGAACACTCGTCTGCCACCACCAGCTGGAGCTCGCTGCGGAGGATGGTGGCGCCCTCGGGGATGGCGGAGAGGTCGATGCGCAGGACCACCACGGTGCGCCAGTAGGAATGCCACTCGGTCGAGCCGGAGCTCAGCTGGGTGCGGGAACCGTGGGTGGTGTTGTGTTGGCCGCCGGAGCTGTCGTTGATGAGCATGGCGTCGTCGATGGCATCGGGGCCCGCGATGGCGGTGCGGACCGGCGAGCAGTCCACTACTTCGGAGGGGGTCTGGAGCGGACCTTCCCAGCAGGTCTCGGGACGGCACTCGGCGCTGCAGCCGTCGCCGTCGACCGAATTGTCGTCGCGACACATCTCCACATCGCCGATGAGCAGCCCGTCGCAGTCGTTGTCATGGCCGTCGCAGACCTCGGGAGTCGGGTCGGCCGGGACGCAGGTGTCGGTCCAGGTGCCGGCGTCGCAGACCAGGGCGCCCACCGCGCCACATGCGCCGAAGCCGCAGGTGGTGGCGACGGGAACGACGTCCTCATCGGGTTCTCCGTCGCAGTCTTGGTCGATGCCGTCGCAGAGGTCGTCGAGTCGGTCGGGGTGAACTGCAGAGTCGTGGTCGTCGCAGTCTGAAGCATCCTCGACGCGGGAGCTCCCGGCGCAGTCGAAGGTGGTGTCAGGGGCGCCGTAGCCGTCGCCGTCCTCGTCCGCGTACCAGGTGCCCGGAGGCTCCGCACTGCCGGCAGCCTGCTGCTCGGCGGCGTTGTCTTCGGTCAGGGTCTCCACCACCCACTCGCCGTCGGCCTGACGCACGCACAACTCAACGGTGGTCTCAGCGGTGCTGGCAGAGTCCTGAGACGACGACTTGGTGGGGGCGGGCTCTGCGCAACCCAGGGCCAACAGGGGGACTGCTGCGACAAGTTGGATGCGCACCGGCATGACTGCCATCCTCTGGCAAGGGCTCACTCTACCGCTTGATGGCCGAGACGACGACTGCTCGGCTCGGGGTGCCCATCGCTTCGCAGGTGCGCTCCACCTCAAGGCCCGCGTTCGTGAGCAGCCCGGCGAGTCCTGGGCCGTCGAAGAGCGTGAAGGTGCCCTCTTCGGCAAGTCGCAGGAGCCACGCGGCCGAGCTCATGTAGGCGCGGATGGCGTCGGCGAATCGGGTCGAGGTCCAGCCCGCGGGGGGCGTCACCTTGCCGCTGGCGACGTCCTGGAGCAGGTGGACGTACACCTCGGACAGGTCGGCGTCGGGACGCACCGACGAGGCGACCACGCGTGCCCCGGCCGGTAGCCGTGGGACGAGCTGAGCCAGAAAGGCGGCGGGGTTGGGCAACACAGACAAGAACAGGCTCATCAGCACCGTGTCTGCGGTGTCGAAGACCTCCGGAATGGCGTCTGCTGCGGCGTCGTAGGGCACGGCAATGGTGCGGAGGCCGAGCTGCTGGCCCCGGCGAGCAGCCTGGCGGGCCAGCTCGGGCACGAGGTCGAGCAGGTGGACATCGAGGTCCGGAGTGGACCGCTGGGCGAGGTGCGGCAGTGCGTGGCCCATCCCTCCGCCGAGGTCGACGAGGGTGCCGGTGAGCCTCTCGCCGGGACCGGCCAGCAGGTCCGCCTGAAGGGCCATCATCGACTGGTACTCGCGGGTGGCGGCGAGGATGTCGAAGCCCAGGTCGTCGGCGTCGTCGCCGAGCATGTAGGTGCGCCAGTAGGACTCGGGGGAGGCCAGCGTGGTGCGTGGAGCGAGGGCCCACTCCTGCTGGCGGACGTCGGCCAGGTCGGCGTTGCAGGGGATGGCCAGGTGGTGTGCCGGGGGGACGCCAGCGGACTCCAGGAGGGCCCGCACGATGGGAGCGCCGGCCAGCACGGCTTCGTCGGTGCGGGTAGGGATGTGACCGGTGGGCACGGTGACCCGGGTGCCGCCGGTGCCCGAGGCGGCGAGGAGTGCGTCGATGCGGTCGCCGTTGACGAATGCGTCGTGATCGCCGTGGACCCACAGCAGGTTGCACTCCAGGCGGGCGGCGTCGGTGAGGGCGTCGGCGAGCGTGAGCAGTCCCTCAGACCGGCCGTCGGCGCACCAGATGTCGGTGTCCGAGAGCATTCCCAGCACGTTCTGGGTGTGGCTCCGCAGGCCGGCGCGGTGCCGGGCGACGTAGTCGATGCCGCCGGTGGAGGTGCGGATGAGATCCTGAAGGTCCGAGGCGCCCATCAGCTGACCGAGCCAGGTGACCGCGGGGTGGGTGGCGGCGGCGCGCAGGCAGAGAGGACCGGAGAAGCTCATGCCGATGACGGCGACGTCGGCGGACGGACCGTCGATGCGGGACAGCGCGAAGTCGATGGCGGCCCGGATGTCGGCGACGCAGGACGAGGGTCGCACCCCCCGGGCTTCGTGACCCGCCTGATCGTAGCGCGGGTCGCGGCTGCTCGCTCCAAGCCCGTTGACGTAGTCGAGTCGCAGCATCACGAGGCGGCGATGGTTGTGGCGGAAGCTGGCGCAAAGCAACTGGGACAGCAGTGAGGTGGACTCCTTGGTGCGTGCCCAGGCCGGGGGCAGCACGACCACAGTGGCGGGGCCGGGACCGCCGGTGTCTTGCCAGAGGCCCACGACGCGCACGGGCTTGGAACCGTCGAGTCGCTTGAAGTCGACGCGCGTGGCGGGAGTGACGGGGGCGTCGGTGAGCAGGGTGCCCGGGGTGTGGGCGGACAGGTGCCGGATGGGTGCGACGGTGCGACTGTCGGCAGGAAGGACGAGGGCGCCCACATGGTCCTGGCCATCGGAAGCGGGGTGTCGGTTGCGAGGGATCAGGAGGACGGGTCGGCCGGCTTCAGGTCCGCAGCCGACGCGGGCGGTGTGCCGACCGTTGGACAGCGCCTGGGTCGTTGGCACTCGGATGCCGAGTCCGTGCTCGGAGACATCGGAGACCGGGTAGCGCTGGCCATCGAGCTCCACCCAGGAGCCCGGGGTGGCAGGCAAGCGGGGGGCGGCACGTCGGTCGGTGCGGGCGATGGCTGCGGGGGCGGCGATGGTGAGCACCCGGTCGCTGAGATCGAGGGTGCGGGCGCGGACGAGGTCGCTCTCGTGGTCGGCGTTGGCGGAGATGCACACCTCGGTGGGGACGGAGCCGGGGTGCTGGCTCAGAGAGATCTGGATGCGGTCCTGGAGCACAGCGCGGACGGTGCCGTGGAGGGGGCGGCCGTCGTGGAGAAGGCCGAGCGTGAGCCGCGCCTGGCTCTGTTGGAGGCCCGACCACCAGCGCTGGAGCTTGTGTGGGTCGCGCTCGAAGCGAAAGCCCGCAGGGGCGGTCTGAGCGGGTGCTGCACCTTCGGCAAGGGTGGGGTCGGGCAGCATCCGAGCGCCTTCCTGGATGGTCTCCACGAGCCGCCAGGCCCGGGACAACCGTCCCAGCTCGCGCTGCACCTGGCCGTCGAGCGACACGAAGCGGAGGCGGAGGAACTGGCCCTCTCGGCCGGCCACCTGGGCCTTCACGGTGGTGTGCAGGTCACGTCGGGGGACGCAGAGCCCAAACTGAAGGATGGGGGCCACGGGGGTGGTGGGGTCGAGGGCGAGGCGGGCTCCATACGGGGAGATGTCGACGATGTGGGCGCCGGCAAGGCCATCGAGGCGGAGGCCCGAGGCAGGGGAGCGAGGCCAGGCGCGGCGGTCTTCGTGGGCGATGGGGAGGGGGCGGGCGTTCATCGGGTCACCTCGGCGGCGCTGAGGGTGCGGAACACGAGGCTTGTGTTGGTTCCGGCAAAGCCGAAGCTGTTCTTCAGGAGCACGGTGGTGCGGTGGCGTCGCGCGGTCGGGGCAGCGTTGACGGGACACTGGGGGTCCGGCGTGTGGTGAAGCGTGGGCAACACAAAGCCCTCTCGGAGCGCCGCCAGGGCAAGCACGGTCTCGACTGCACCGCCGGCACCCAGTCCGTGGCCCACCTGGGACTTGGTCGCTGCGACCGGGATGTGGGCGGCGCGGTCCCCGAAGACCTGTCGGATGGCGGCGGCTTCGGTTCGGTCGCCCAGTGGCGTGGATGCGGCGTGGGCGCTGATGCTGTCGACCTCGTCGGGGGACACGCCGGCCCGCTCGAGGGCGAGGCGCATGGTGCGTGCCCAGCTTCGACCCGTGGGGTCCGGGCTGTAGGCGTGGTAGGCGTCGCTGGTCATCGCTTCTCCAGCGAGCTCGCCGTAGATGGTGGCGCCCCGTGCGACGGCGTGGTCGAGGCGCTCCAGCACCATCACGCCGGCGCCTTCGCCCATCACCAGTCCTTGTCGGCCAGGCGAGAAGGGTCGGCAGGCCCCCACGGGGTCGTCGCTCGGGCACATCGCTCCGGCGCTCAACATGCTGCCGTAGGTGACCAGGCCGATGGCCGCTTCGGTGCCACCCACGACCATGGCGTCTGCCCGTCCGAGGCGGATGGCGTCGGCTGCATTGGCCATGGCGGTTCCGCCGGATGCGCAGGCGTCGGTCACGCCGAAGGTCGGTCCCCGCAGGCCCAGGTCGAGGGAGATGAGTCCCGCGGCGATGTTGCTCGACAGCTGAAGCAGCAGCGAGCCAGGGAGCTGGTGGGCTTCGTTGTCCACAAAGCAGCGGCGCAGGGAACGATGCCAGGTGCGGGAGCCGCCGCCTGCCGTCCCGATGACCACTCCGACCCGTTCGCCGCTATCGGCGACCGGAAGGGCGGACTGCTCGATGGCCTCGCGGGCGGCTGCGAGGGCGAAGGTGACGGAGGGGTCGTACTCTTCGGCCCAGCGTGCGGGCAGGTGGGCGCGGGGGTCGAAGCCCTCCACGGTGCCACCGATGCGGCAGCGGAGTCCGTCTCCGTGGCGACCCCACAACAGGTCGTCACAGCGACGAATGCCCGACTCTGCACGAAGCGCGCTCTGGAGCGCTTGAGGGACCGTGTTGCCCAGGGGACAGACCAGACCGAGACCGGTGACGACGACGCGTGGCATGGAGGACTCCGACACTTGAGATGCTGTGTTGTGTTGTGTTGTGTTGTGTTGTGTTGGCTTCAGCGGCGGGCGGACGAGGCGTCGGTGCACGAGTCGTCCCTGGCGGTGGTCACGGTGCCGGGCGCATTCCGGATGGTCTCGGTGGTGGTGTCCTTGGTGGTCACACTGTCTTCATCGCTCTCGCACACCCAGTCGCCGTCGATGGTGCGGGAGTCCAGGGTCACACTGTCGAGGAAGGCGTCGAGGTCGTCGGCGATGTCGGTGACCGGAGCGGTGTGGTCGCTGATCTGCAGCTCGACCCACCACTGGTCGTCGCTGGAGTAGAAGCGCCGGGTGGTGCGGGTCACCGAGGCGTCGAGGACTGCGTCCACTTCGGCGATGGCAGCGTGGGCATCGTAGATGTCGCCACAGCCGTTGAAGGTCGCCACGATGTAGCCGGCATAGTCGACGCGCTCGCCACGGTCCCCGTCGAGGGCCTCGCAGCCACCGGTCTCGACGCGGAAGGAGTCGGCCTGGGCGCCGTCTTCAGTGGTCACCACCGACAGCACGAAGTCGTTGCACCATGGCGAGTCGAAGGTGAGCGTGAGGCCGTCCCGCGACAAGGACCAGGTGTTCCCGATGTCGTCCACCACGCTGTCGCCCGCCTGGAGCCCGCCCGTCACCGTGGTGGCGTCGATGTTCTGGGCGGTGCTGGCGTCGATGGCGGTGAGGTGGGTCGGGGCGCCGTCGACGGTGGAGAGGTCGATGTCCACGGACTGGTCGGCGAGGGCGGGACGAAGGACTAGGGCGAGCAGCAGGGCGGTCATCGGGACTCCGGGGGTCTGTGTGGTCCGTTGAGTCGGAGCACATGTCCCGGAAAAGCAAGCGGTGTGCCATGTCTCCGGAATGGCGAAAACGGCCTGCTGATCGATGTTGCGGCGGCATGTGGGCCGTGGGCACAGAGACAGTGGGACACCGGAACACTGCACCGTGTCCCGCCAGGGGTCCCTTGCGGGGGACGAGTCGATACACTGTGGGTCCCCCAGCTGTCCTGGAGACCGCGATGTCCACCTCAGTCGACGCCACCGCTGCGGACACCTGGTTCGGCGCCGATGACGACACGCGGGAGCACCCCGAGCTGGTCCTCGTCCACCACCGCGACCTGGCCCGCTGTGGGTCGGTCCTCCGGCTCTTTCCAGGCGACGACCTGCAGCTCGGACGGGGCACCGAGCTGTCGGGCTTCGGTGTGCTCGACGACGGTCGCCTGTCCCGTGCGCATGCCCGGCTCACCTACCGCGACGGCCTGCTGGAGCTCACAGACCTCAAGAGCCGCAACGGCACCTGGGTGGACGGCGCCAGTGTGACCTCCACCCGCCTGCTGCCTGGCGCTGTCGTGGGGCTCGGAGACCTCTTGTTCGTGGTGCGCTGGGCTCCCGGTCGCCGCCCCGCCCCCATCGACGCACCCGGCTGGACCGGCGAGAGTGTCGCCCTCGGCCGCACCCTCGCGGCGCTCAGAGATGTGGCTCCCCTCGACTCCCCGGTGCTCATCCTCGGCGAGACTGGCACCGGCAAGGAGCTGGCAGCCCGAGAGCTCCACCGGGCGAGCGGCGTGCCCGGGCCGTTCATCGCGGTCAACTGCGGCGCCATGCCCGATGCCCTGCTCCACAGCGAGCTGTTCGGTCACACCCGCGGAGCCTTTTCGGGCGCCGACCGCCCCCGCACGGGTCTCATCGAAGGGGCGGGTGGAGGCTCGATCTTTCTCGACGAGGTGGGGGAAGCGAGCGAGCAGCTCCAGGCGGCCTTGCTGCGGGTCATCCAGGAGCGAGAGCTTCGTCCGGTGGGCGGCAATCGGTCGGTGCGGGTCACGGCCCGGTTCATCGCCGCCACGCACCGCGACCTGCCTACGTGGGTCTCCTCCGGTCGCTTTCGGGAGGACCTCTTCGCGCGCCTCGCCCGCTGGACCGTCACGCTGCCGCCCCTCCGAGAGCGAAGAGAGGACATCCTCGACCTCGCCCGAGGTGTCGCGGAGCGGGTCGCCGGCTTCCCGGTCCGGTTCCATCCCAAGGTGGCCGAGCGCTTCCTCCTGCATCACTGGCCCCAGAACATCCGTGAGCTGCAGGGCGTGGTGGAGCGCGTCGTCGTGCGGGCGGGACGGCCGGTCGTGGTGGGACCCGACCCCGCCATCAACCCCGACCTCCCCGGTGCCGGACGTCGACCGCGCGCCGAGACCGCGCCGAGCGGCGGCAGCGCCAAGACCCGCCTGAGCCCGGATGACCTGAGGCGTCTGCTGGCTGCCAACGACGGCAACATGAAGGCCTGCGCGGAAGCGGCGGGTGTGGGACGCAACACCTTCTATCGATGGGTGCGTCAGGCGGGAATCGACCCGGCGTCCTTTCGATAGGCGGACCGTTTCACAAGCCCTGGCCTGTGTTGGGTCGACTCACTCGCTCGACACGCCGCCAACATCGGACAGCACCGACACATCGGGATCGAGCACCACGCGGTCTTCGCCCGAGCACGCCTCCACGGTGGCCGCGCCCGCGAGTGAGTCGACGGTGTCCGGCGCTCGGTCGCAGCCCTGGATGACGGCGTCGACTGTGTTGCCGGTGAAGGTGACGCCGGTGAAGCTCGCGGCAGCGCCGTCTGCGAGAACACCTGCACCACCGGCATCCGCGAGGAGTGTGTCGGAGAGCTTCACGCCGCTGTGGCCGTCCCATGGCAGGGTGCCTTCCGACAGCACGAGGGCGTCGCCATGGACCTCGAAGCTCGGGGTGAGACTCCAAGCCGGCCCCCCGCGCACGATGCTGCGGTTCAGCTCGTAGCTTCCCTGTCCCCGCAGCCAGATCCCGATGGTGTCGTGGCCCGCCACGGTGGCGTCTTCGAGGAGCAGGTGCGCGGGTCCGGCGTCGTCTTCGGCCCACACCCCAAAGCCTCCGACCCCGGGAACCGCGTGGGTGCCCGTCACGGCGCCGCCCTGCCACGATACGTCTGCAGACAGCACCGCAAGGCCGATGAGCACGCTGTCATCGACGTTGCAGTCCCCGCAGTCGAGCGACGCTTCCTGCACCACCACGCCAGGACCATCGGTGGCGGTCACCGTGAGTTCTCTGGCCGACACCACCGCGCCAATCATCGCGGCCATGCCCACGCCATGCTCGAGCTGCCCACCGTCCTGGGTGCCGTCGACGTGTACGTCCGACAAGCTTGCGGTGGCCCCGGTTCCCGACACCAGCAAGCCCGCCCGGCCCCGGCCAGTCAGCTCGGCCCCCGAGAGCCGGAGCGTGGTGTCCGCTGCGAGCACGACACCGGGCCCGCTGGATCGACCGAGGTGAAGGTCTTCGAGGATCGCGCGGGAGCCGCTCCCCGACAGGCCGATGCCCGCGGCATCCTCGCTGTTGGCCTGCAGCCTCAGGGCCGACAGCGTCGCTCCGCCCAGCACCCGAACATCCCATGCATCGGTGGTCTCGGGCGGCGTGAAGGGGTGGGTCTGGCCGACGCTCAGGTCGGTGGCGTCGAGGCGACCGTGGGTGTCCGCAGCGACCGCCACTCCGTTGGCCTGGCGGACCACTCCCCCCACCACGGTGAGGCGCCCGCCCTCACTCACAAACAGGCCGGGTCCAGCGGTGGCATCGGTTCCCAACACGGCCACACCGGGGGCCACGCCATCGACCAGCACGCCAAGCAGCGACATCTGTCCACCGTATGCACCGAAGGCAACGCCAACCGAGTCGAAGGCCGAGACCGATGTCGCGGTGACCTCTGCGCCGGACAACGCGAAGACCCCGCCGCCGGAGCCCCGGTCTGTGGCATGTCCGACGTCCGTCAACACGACATCCTGGAGGTCTGCGGTGCTGTCCGAGCCGTAGACGTGGATGCCGTTGCCTGCGACCCGCGCCAGGGTTGTGGCCGTGGCGTTGAGGGTCGCCCCCTGCGAGACCAGCACCCCCGATGGCCCGAGGCTGCCGTCTGGATGCGCAATGTCGGCGATGCTGGCGCCGGCGAGGGTCGCCTGTCCACCCCCGGACACCTCCACGCCATTTCCGTGGATGTCGTGCACCTGCAGGTCTGTGGCGTCGAGTGTCCCCCCGTCGATCCAGCAGCCCGCACCGATGATGGCGTCGGCCTGCGGACGAATGGTCTCGATGCTTCCCCCATCGAGCGTCAGCATGCCGCTGTCTGCGACCGCCACGCCCACGCCTTGGACCTGCGCGATGTCCAGGTCCAAGGCGGTCATCGTGCTGTCCACCACCACGAGTCCCGCGCCCGAGTAGTCGCGGATGGAGCCCTCGGTCCACGTCGCCGTCGCGCCCGCCAGGACCTGCACCGCGTAGCTGCCGACCGCCTCTCCTTCGAATGTGGCGCGGTCGAGGATGAGCGTGCTTCCCCGGTCGACTGCGGTGACTGCGGAGCCGTGGTCCCCCCGAAAGGTGCAGTCGCTGCAGGAAAACGAGCGTGCGTAGGTGCGCACTCCCCCGATGCCGGCCCCCGCCTCGGCGCCATTGCCCTGGCTCTCCAGACCTGTGAGCGAAGCTTGTGCCGGCGATTCGAGGAAGGCTGCGCCTCCAGCATTGTGGGTGAGGGTGGTGTCTGCCCCCTGCCAGGAGCCCGCCTCCAGGTACACACCTTGACCGCTGCCCCGGTCGTCCACGGACGTGCCTGTGACTCGGAGCTGCTCAGTCTCCACGTTGCTGGACCGGCCGGTCACTCGGAGCCCGAAGCCCGCGTTGTCCTCCAGCCAGACCCGCTCCAGAGTCAGCGAGCCCGCACGCGTGTAGACGCCTCCAGCGGGTCCTCCCGAGACGGTCAGCTGAGCCAACGCAAAGGACTCCGAGGAGCCATTGAAGCTCAGGACGGCGTCGGTGCTGTCGGAGTCCCCCGAGACCGTCAAGACCGCGAGCTCGGGACAGCGGCCGACAATCGACAGGCCATCGAGGTCCTGACCGATCTCGACACGGTCGGCGTAGGTGCCCGCTGCCAGGACGATTCTGCGTTGCCCATCCGTCAGGCTGGCCTCCAGCGCGGCGGATAGGGTCCCGAAAGGCGCGTCCTGCGACCCGTCCCCACCCGAGGCTGCCGTCACGTCGACATAGAGCGCGTCCTGGTGCTCTTGTCCTCCCCAGGGAAAGGCGCCGCAGCCCTCGGGCACGCAGGCCACACCGTCCCACAGCTCCGCTTCGCCACATGTGGGGTCCCCGGAGTCGCCGGCGGGATTCGCGCTTTCGACGGTCTTTCCCGCGGGCGAATTGCAAGCCAGCGCCCCGGCCAACACCCCCAGAGAAGCGGGTCTCACTCCACGGCCTCGAGCGTGTCTGCAAACGTAGCGAAGGCGTCGACTCCGGTGGCGGTCACGTCGCCCACAGTGTCTGTTCCAGTGACCACGGCGCTGTCTTGGGACACGAGCGCGCTGCCATCGACCGTGGCGCCACAGCCGGTGCAGCTGTTGCCGGACAGTGTGGCCGTGACGCCAGCGAGCAGGATGCCGGTGCGGTCGGCGTCCGTGACGAGGTTGTCCGACAAGGTGGTCTGGAAGGTGCTCACAGCTGCTGTCGAGTCGCCGCGTGTGATGACGATGCCGTCGCCGGTGCCGTCGCTGTCGCAGGTGGGACACGCCGACGCGGTCACGCCGCTCACTTCCAGTCCCTCGATGGAGAGTTGCGTCGAGCGGAGCGAGTAGAGTCCGGCGTCTGCGTTGCCTTGCACAACCGTGTCGAGCACGGTCGCCTCGCAGTAGTCCTCAAGCTGGATTCCCCGGCCCAGCAGGCCGTTCGAGTCCGCCAGGGTGCCCACCACCTGTACCTCTTCGATGTTGGCCGTGGCGCTGCGCACGACGATTCCGGCCGAGGTGGCGCCCGAAACGGTGACGCCCTGCAGCTCGATGGTGCCGCCATGGGCGTAGATGCCGTAGCCGATGTCGCTCTGGGTGGTCCCGGAGGTTGAGACGGGGACAATGCCCTCGATGTGGACGTTTTCGACGAGGGAGTATCCACCTGCGTGGGCGAGCCCTGCAGTGGCGGGACCGATGATCTGGAGCTCGGAGAGGTGGACGGCTGCGGTGTCGCGGGCATGGATGCCGATGGTGCCGCCCGAGATGGTGAGGTTGGAGACGGTGAGGCCGATGGTGCCGTCGATGTCGAGCACCGGCACGGTGGTGTCGTCGGCGATGAGCTCTGACTCGGTCGCGCTGCAGCCCACCAGGGTGAGGTCGTCGTCGCCTTCGCTTCCGGCAGTCAAGGCAGCCGTGGTGGGGAAGGACCCGGGGCCCATCGCGATGACGGCGCCGATGGACGTCCGGGACAGCTCGAGGGCGCGCGCGAGGGTGTGGACAGGCGCATCCGAGCTGCCGTCGTGGGTGTCATCGCCGTCCACCCGCACATGGATGGCAGAGTCGGGGTCTGCAATCGCCCCCCAGGACTCTCCGTCGCAGGGCGGTGCCGGTGGGTCATCGCCCGTGTCTGGGTCGTCACCCGTGTCCGTGTCTTTCGGAGGGCTGGAGCTGTCTCCATGCTTGGTGCCGTTGGGGGAACAGGCGACGAGCTGGACTACGAGCAGCGAAACAAGAGATGCGGTTCGAGTGAGGGGGAGCATGGGTCCTCGCGGTCGCGGTGGTCCGTCGCGCGTGGGATTTGCATGGAGTGTGCCAGACAAGTGGGCTGGTCGAGGTGTGGGACCCCACCATTCTTTTGGGAGAGTCACCGAGGTCGGCCCCACGGGGGAAGGGTACATGGGACACGGTGGGGGTGTGTGCAGTGTCCCCGTGGAGTCGGAGCTCATGGGCCCGGCCGTCTGGCTTGCACCTGCCACAAGGGTCGTGCGAGCTCTGCGACCGCAGGGGGCAGGCCAGGGGTCTCCAGCACCTCGCGCAGCATTCGCTCCAGGTCGGGCTCCACAAAGCCGGTCTGTTCGAGCATGGGTGTGGCCGCGTCGAGGTGGTGTCGACCATCGCCAAACGCACCTTGGATGACTGCACAGTGGGCCAACGCGACCTGGACGTAGCCCCCCACGAGGCGGTCTCCATGCCTGTCGCACACCTCCTCAGCCTCGGTGAAGGCTCTCTTTGCGTTGTCGAGGGCGCCGGCCTCCACGGCCATCAGGCCGAGGTTGACCAGTGGATAGACCCGTGCGTGGGCCCCCACGCTGCCGAGGGCCTGCTCGGCTTCTGCGTAGATCGCGGCGGCGGCGGTCTGTTGGCCGTTCTTCCGAAGCGCCTCGCCGAGCAGGTTGGCGCACAATCCTGCGCCGGTGCGGTTCCCCTGAGATTCGAAGCGGGCCATGGCCGAGCGGGACAGGGCGGTGCCACCAGCGATGTCGTCGCGCTGGAAGCAGAGGACGGCGAGGTCGGCGAGGCACCACGCGAGGTGGTCGGCGCCACGGGGGTCTTCGAGCAGTGGACGGGCCTTCGACAGCAAGGACTCGGCGGCATCGGAGTCCCCTCTTAGGCGGGCGAGCGTCCCAAGGTGCATCAAGGCTGCCCCCCGTTCCACGCTGTCGCCACACTGCTCCGCGAGCTGGTGGGCGTGGGTGAACAGAGCCTCGGCAAGCATAGGGTGTCCGGCCTTCTCCGCAGCCATCCCCCGCAGGCGCTGGGCAGACGAAGCGATGACCAGCCAGCCCTCCCGACGCGCAAGGGTGGCCAGTGGTCCGGCCGAGGTGCGGACCGCCTCGAAGCGCCCTTGGCCGACCAGCGCCCGAAGCTCCAGCAGGCCCCGACGACCATGGAATGGGTGGTTCTTGCCGTGCCCGGCCGCGACCCGGGCGTCATCGACCCGGTCGAGGATGGCATGGCAGGTGGCGTACTCGCAGCGACGGAGCGCACGCTCTGCGGCGTCGAGCAGCGGGGGTAGAGCGTCTGCGGGCTGGTTGGCGGCGAGAAGGTGGAGTCCGAGGGCGTGGGGGGAGGGGACATCGAGGGCGGCGTGTACTTGTGCACAGGCCCGATGAACGGCGACGCTGCGTCCTTCTGCTCGCATGGTGAGCGCGACACTCGCCCGAAGCAGCCCATGGGTGAAGCGCCAGGCTCCGGCCGCGAACTCCAGGAGGCCGAGATGGACCAGCTTGTCGCGCACCGCCGTAGGGTCACCGAGCCCAAGGTGTGCCGACACCGCGTCCCACGACGTAGTCGAGATGGGTGGGATGGAGATGGACGGGTCGTCGAGGGCGAGGGCGGCGGCCACCTCGACATGTGCCGGACCGTTGGGCATGGTCTGGATGGCTTCGAGGCGGGCTTGCCAGAGGGCGTGGATGTCGCCGGGCAGTGGGGGCGGCGGTCCGGCTCGTTGAAAGCCCTCGGGACCCGGAACCAGGGCCTTGCGGCGGACCAGCTCGCCCACAAGCTGGATCGCAAACAAGGGGCTGCCTTCGGCCCGCCGGATGATCTCGTCGCCCAGTGTCTGGTCGAGAACGAGCAATTGTCGCAGGAGCTCGCTGACCTCAAGGGGCGCCAACGGCAAGAGCTGGCGACTGGGAAACCCGCGTGACTCGAACCAGGCCGACCATGCGCTGTCGGTCTCGCCCGCCTCGGCCACCAGCAGAGCCACCGGCAGGTCTCGCACCTGGTCCACGGCCGCACTGAGGGCGGCCATCGCCTCCCCGCCCTTCTGAATGTCGTCGACCGTCACGAGGACGGTGTGTTGTCCGGCGAGGCCCCGGAGCATCGACGCCAGCAGGTGACCGCGCTCCACCGCCGAAACCGCCCGTTCATCTCCCCACCATGCCCGGAGTCCGTCAATCGAGGGCATAGACGGCGAAGTGAGGCCTTCCAGGCGTGCTCGAAGGAGGTCGGCGTGGGGTGGGGGACCGTTTGGTGACAGGGAGAGGGCTCGTCGCAGGGCGGCAGCGAGCCCGACGCCTTCGGACGGAGCAATGGCCACCACGATGGCATGACCTTGTTCATCTGCGGCTTCGGCCACGGCGGACAGCAGCCTGGAGCGTCCGAGGCCCCGACTGCCCGTCAGGCGGAGGGCGGTGAGGGTGCGGGTCTGGGTGGCGGCTTCAATCACCCCTCGGCAGGCCTCCAGCTCGGCTTGTCTCGCAACAAAGGGGGGCGTCCGCAGACCAAAGAGGCCCAGGCCTGCGCCAGCAAGGGGCGGCGATACGGGGGCTGGTGGTGGAGAAGGTGCTGGGGCGGCGACCGACGGAGTCCACGCCTCCCCATCGTCAAAGGTGGCGCTGGGATCGGTGCCGTACGGCACAGTGGGCTCAGGGTCGGTGCCCGGCAGCGTGCGCAATGCAGCGGCGGCCGAGGACGTGCGCTCGAAGGGCGCCCTCAACAGCAGGCCGCGGATCCACGCTTCGACCCCGCTCGGCACCTCGAAGCGGGGTCGGAAGTGGGTCTGAAGGCCCTGGAGGTGAGCGCTTCGGATGGCCGCAGAGTTCGCACCGACGAATGCGTTGGCACCGGTCACCAGGCGCCACACCAGCCCGCCGATTGCGTACAGGTCGGTCCAGGGGCCTTGCTCGTCGATACTGCCTTCGATTTGTTCGGGTGCCATATAGGCCGGAGTGCCCGCCGACCTGAGGCGGTGTCCTCCCTCGTCATCCCAGGCATGGGCAATGCCGAAGTCGCTGAGCTTGAGGCCGGGGCGGAGGTCTGCGGGACCTCCCCGCAGGATGTTCGCGGGCTTGATGTCTCGGTGGAGCACGCCTCGTGTGTGGGCGTGGGCCAGTGCAGACAGCAGGGGAGACACCACCTGCACCACATCCCGCCACCCCTGGGGTTCGGGTGGGTCTGCGAGCGTCCCGCCGGAAGCGAACTCCATCGCAATCCAGGCTGCGCCCTCTCGGAGTCGACCTGCGGAGTGGCGGGCGGTCTGTGGGTCCACCTCGCCGTAGTCAAGGAGCTGGACAATGTGGGGATGGCTCAGTCGGGCGGTGCGGGCCACCTCGGCTCGAAACGAGGCCCGGTGCCGCGCGCGACCTTGCAGCTCGGTGCGAATCATCTTGATGGCGACCGGCACCTGGGTGTCGCCGTGCACGGCATGCCACACTTCACCCATGGCGCCGCGTGCGAGCAACGACAGAAGGTGGAATGGACCGAGCTCGATGCGGAGTGGACTCTGGCCGGACTGGCGGGACATGGCTCCATTGCTATCGCTGTGACCTCCAAGCGGCATGGAGTCCGGCTGGCGTGGTCCATGGCGCGCGGCGCATCCCGGGGCAGCTTGACATGACCGAGTTCTGGTCCGGGCAGATGTGCCCGCTGGATACGTCGCTTGCGGAGGCAGGACTGGCTGCGGACGTCCGCCTGCCTGAAGCGTTTGACCCTGCCGTGGATGCACGGGCAGGCGGGCCGGTCCCGCGGGTGGTGGTGCTCGGGTCGGCGGAGGACCGATTGCGGAGCTGCGGAGAGAGCTGGCGGCGCGGAGTGCGTAGGCGGAGAGCCAGGCGGTCCCCCAAGACCCCAATCATCCCGTGCCCACCCTCAAGCTGCCGTCGTCGACGACGTGGCGCCCATCCCGGCGCCGCACTCCGATTGCGCCCAGCGCCATCAGGATCAGCGACCCGGTAGCCGGCCCAGCCAGGACAGCGCAGCCCCCCTTGCCACGGTCGTCGTCCGCTGGGCCGTCTGCGCTGTCTGGACCGTCTGCGCTGTCTGGACTGTCTGCGACGCCCGAATCGGTGGACGCATCGGTCGCGTCTTCACCGCTGCAGTCCTGGTCGACGCCATCCCCTGGCACATCGATTGCGCCCGGATGGCTGTCGGGGTCGGTGTCGTCACAGTCTGTGGTCGCGGCGTCGGCCATCGCCTCGCCAGGGTCTGTGCAGTCGAGGTCGTCCGAGTCGACCGTTGTAGACGCGTCGGGACGATACCCATCGTCATCGGCGTCTGCGTAGCACAGCTCGGTCCCGTCGCAGTTCTGGTCGAGCTCGTCGCCAGCCGCTTCTGTTGCACCGGGGTGGACGGCCGCATCGGCGTCGTCGCACTCTCCGGTGGGGTCGGACGCTGTTCCTTCGCCCGCGTCAGTGCAGTCTGAGTCCAAGCTGGCGACCGTGGTGACGCCATCGATGTAGCCGTCGTCATCGGCGTCTGCGTAGCACAGCTCGGTCCCGTCGCAGTTCTGGTCGAGCTCGTCCCCAGCCGCTTCTGTTGCGCCGGGGTGAACTGCAGAGTCGGCGTCGTCGCAGTCTGTGTCATCGCTCACGTAGCCGGTGAGCAGGCTGCACAACAGCGTCTCGGAGGTGGAGTCGCCGTAGCCGTCGCCGTCGGCATCTGTATAGGCCGAAACGGAGGGAGCCCCTACGCTTGCATCGGTGTCGTCGCAGTCGCTGCTGGAGAGGATGCCGTCGCCATCCGCATCCTCGTAGCCCTGGAAGAGGAGCACAAACTCGTCGCCACCCACCAGCAGGTCGTCGTGTCCGTCGGCATCGACATCGTGGCCAGAGGCGAGGCTGCGGCCCAGCTTGCCGTAGGCGGAGGTGCCGGCGATGCTGGCGTCGGCGGTGGTGCCGAATCCAGACCCACTGCCAACGTAGATCTCCGTTCGCCCGATGTGGACGCCGTGGCTGGAGTCGCCCACCATCAGATCGGCGTAGCCGTCAGCGTTGAGGTCACCGAGGGCGAGCTGTTCGCCGAAGTTGGTGAGCGTGCCCTCGCCGGTCGTGCTGGAGGAGACTGAAGCGTCGAGTCCGGTGGAGGAGCCCAGGTAGACGTAGACCATGCCGTCGCCATCGGCGAAGGGGGCGCCCACTACGAGATCGCCGTAGCCGTCGAGGTCGAGGTCGGCGCCTGCGATGGCGTTGCCGAAGTCACAGGTGGTCTCGGGGCAATGCAAGGTCTGGGTGGCCGTGAACGACACGCCCGAGAGGCTGCCGTGGTAGACGTAGACGGCACCTTGGCCGCTGTTCTCCTCGGGGGCGGCGAGGGCGAAGTCGTCGTAGCCATCGCTGTTCACATCACCGAGGTCGGCCATCGAACGTCCGAGGTCGCTGCCGGTGGTGCCGTAGAGTGTCCTGGCCGCCGAGTTGGCGACGCCGGTGGCGCTGCCCAAATAGAGGTAGGCTTCGTCATCGTAGGAACATGACACCAGAATGTCGTCATAGCCGTCGCCATCCACATCACCCGCGCCGCTCGAGGTGATGCCGAAGAACGACGGCCCCGTCAGCAGCGAATACGAGGCGGCAGACGCGCCAGAGCTGCTGCCAAAGTAGACATAGGCCTCTCTGTCGCCCCTCGCTCCGACCAGAAAGTCTGCGTAGCCGTCGCCATTGGCATCGCCTGCGGCACTCACGGACGAGGCGAAGCGCGCACTGGTGGACGGGCCGTCCAGGCTCAGCATTGGATTGGCAGGGAGTCCGGAGGCGGTGCCCATGTAGACGAACGCGCGACCCACGTTGCTGCCGGACACATAGGCATCGGGGGCGCCCACCACAGCATCGGAGTAGCCGTCTCCATCGAGATCGCCTACGAGCGCGAGGGTCTCGCCAAACTCGGCTGCGTCTCCAAGGCCATACAGAGTTGCCGTGTGGGTGAGCCCCCCCGCGGAGCTGCCGTGGTAGATACGGACCGCGCCTTCGGTCGCCCCGTAGAGCGTGTCGGACATGGCGACGTCGAGCAGGCCGTCTCCGTTGAAGTCGAGCCGGCCCTGTAGTGCTCGGCCGAAGAGCAGGTTGGTGCCGCCGTTGGTGTAGCTTGTGGTGGCGGATGTCGACACGCCGGTACGGCTGCCGTTGTGTTGGTAGACCGTGCCCCAGGAGGCGTCGGGGGCGCTGACGAGAATGTCGTCGTAGCCGTCTGCGTCGACGTCGCCCAGCGCGGCGGTGGTCCATCCCAGGTTGTCGAAGGCCGCCAGGCCGGTCAGGGTGGTGGTGGGTGTGGAGTCGATGCCTGTTGCGTTGCCATGGTAGACCCACACCGTGCCCGCAGAGGTGTAGTCGGCGGTCATGACATCGTCGTAGCCATCCCCGTCCACGTCTCCTGCGGGAACGCCGTGCTCTCCACTCGACAGCGTGGCTGTGTTGGAAAAACTGGTGCCGGAGCTGTCAGACAGCAGCACCACGGAATTGAACACGAGATCGATATGGCCGTTGGCGTCGACGTCGCCCGCGTAGGCCAGCTGGGTGAAGCCATGGTAGGTGGGGGCGGTCCAGCTTGTGCTGTCGAGGGTGGACAAGCTGGCGTCGACCCCCGAGGTGCTGCCGTAGGCGACCGCGAGCTCTGCAGTGCCGCTGGCGGTGTAGTACATGGCGATGAGGTCGTCGTAGCCATCGTTGTCGAGGTCGCCGTCGATGGCCAGCTGGTAGCCGAACTCGGAGCTTGCGTAGGTTGTGGGACTTGCGATCTGCAGGTCTGGCGTCGGGCTGAGTCCGGCCGCAGAACCGAAGTGAACATCCAACGTGTCGGGACGTCCCACCACAAGGTCCTCATAGCCATCTGCGTCGAGGTCTCCGCCACCGCGGGCCCGCAGCATGTCTCCTTCCCCCAGCCGAGACACGATCTGCACCGCTGGCTCGGTGTCCAGGCCAGCTGCGCCGCCGTTGTAGACTTCGAGCGCCTCGGGCCCCGCCGTCGTCTCGACCACCAGCTCGTCGTAGCCGTCCCCGTCGAAGTCGCCCCCGGTGAGCGTGGAGCCATAGGCGGCCAGCTCGCCTCCCACCAGCACCCGCGTGGCCGTCTCGTAGATGGGGTCTACCGTGACGGGCCAGCGAGCGTCGGCCACCGCCACCACTACCCGCAGGTCGTCGCCATTCTGCTCCAGCTGTGTTGGAAGCTCCCGTCCGTCGGCATCCCAGGCGGACAGCCCGCCCACCAGCCATCGATGTCCGCGTGGGTCGACAAGCTCGCCACCGGTGCCGTCCGCGTTGACGTCGACTCGTCCCGCAAGGTCGATCTCGAACACGAGACTGGTGCCCGTCGATGGAGGCGAATCGACCGTCCAGCCCTGCTGCAGCCCGGTGCTGTGGGCGAGCCACCACTCCACGAGTCCACCTGCGCGCGAATAGCTCACCCGCTGGCTACAGCCGGTGCGCTTCGCCAGGACACCCTCACAGGCGGTGATCTGAGGGTGAGCGGGGGCCACGGGCTGCGTCGGCCTGTCCATCCCCCAGCGTACTGTGTCGACCGCGAGGCCATCGCCAGCTTTGCTGGAGACGATGGGTCCGTAGGCGTCGAATCGGGCGTGCAGCCCGGCCAGGCCGAGCCAGGCAGTCGGCTGACCATCGACCCACCTCAAGGGGGCCTGCGGACCTGGACGAGTGCCAGGCGCAGGCTGTCGATTCGAGCCAGGAAGGGGCCCACACGCGCCGAGGAAAAGGATGACAAGCGGGCAGGCGATGCGAATCGGGCGCCTCTCGGTCGGGGAAGGCGGGGGAGGAACACCCTACCCAGAGAGGCAGGCCTCGCGCGCGTGCCGTTCCAACGGGGTTGGCCAGTGTGGGTTGGACCGTGACGCGCGGCGCCTCAGGCGGGGCGTTGATTGTCCAAGGATACGATGGTAGCGTCGCTCTCGGAGCAGGCCATGTGGACCGACACCCAGGATCCCGCCAAAGCGCAGGTGGAGCCCCCGGCCTTGCCCGTGCAGGCTCCTCCCGTTCCCGCCGAGGATCCCCTGCGCGTGGGCGGTCTCGGAGACCCGCTGGGCTGTCCCATCCAGCGGGCAGCGCGGATTCCGGTGACCTCGGGCAGCGACGAGGGGGAGGTCTTCAGCAAGCCAGAGCACGCCGCTGACGCCATCTGGCAACGGCATGGCGATGTGCTGAAGCGAACACCGGGGCTGGAAGCCCTCACGAAGACCCACATCGAGGACCTGCTCCGCACACGCTTCAGCGGAGCATTCTCGTCGGTGGAGACCGTGGAGCTCGAGCTGGGGATGTGGGACATCTGCGTCGCCGCAGGTGAGCGAGCGGTCGGCTACGACCCGGCCTGGGCAGGTCAGCAAAGCGCCGCAAGCCGATGGGCCGGCTGGGAGTCCGACGACGAGGAGAGACACTGGCGAGACTTCGACCGTCCAGACGCCCCCGCTCCTCCACCCGTGCCCCCCCTCGACCAGCCCAAGCCCGGCCTCATGGGCCCGCCCGTCGCGCCGGCCGCCCTGGTGGACCCCGACCCCGACCCCAGTCCCACCGTCCCCCTCGGGCTTGGCGCCATCCGCGCTCTGAAACGTGCGTCGGAGGACCGCACCGGACGACCGGCTCCGGCGTCCACCACACCGCCCCCTGCCCGCACACCCAAACAGCCGCAGCCCGCCTTCGCCCCGGTCGAGCTCGTGGACCAGGACGACCACGAAGAGGCAGCACTGGCCTTTCTCGACGAGGACAGCGACGACGACCTCCTGGTCGACGCAGACTTCATGGAGGCGGACGTGGCGGGGCTCATGCGGCCTCGAAATGCCACCACGGTGAGCACCCACGACGGCCCGCTGGTGATGGATGAGGTCACCGACGACGACACCCGGGACCTCCCCGACCTGCTCCCCGGCGGCATCCCGCCCACACCGACCCCTGCCCCTCCGGTTCCCGCCGTCGAAAACGACCTGCAGATCACCGATGTCGATGACGAGCCCAGGCCATCGCCGTCCCCATCTGCCGACGAACCGGAGCCGGAGCCCACGGCCCCCACCGATGCCGATGCGCTTGATCCCGTGCAGATTCAAGGACTCGGGAGCCGAGGGACCGTTCTGCTTCCGTTGCCGACCTCGCGCAAGCTGCTCCACAAGCTGTCCTCCGGCGCCCACAAGGACTACGTCTACATCCACCAGAAGGCCGAACAGGTGGCGGGTCTCGACCTGTTCATCCAAAAGCTCGAGACGAAGGCCCTGACCCAACGCAGCGCGGCCGAGGCACAGCTGCTCACCCGAAAGCCGGCCGAGAAGGGTGCCGACCCGAAGAAGTCGGCCGACTGGGTCGCGCGGAAGGCCGGTGGAGTGGGGGCCAAGCTCGATGCCGACACCAGCGGCATGAAGACACCCAGTGAGATGTTCGAGAGCCTGAGCGATGGCACCCTCGGGCAGGAGACCCGAGCATCTGCCGAGGCCTCTCAGCAAGACACCGACATGGCGGCCTCTCTGGTCAAGCTCATCGAGACGTCCGAGTTCCATGTCGCCGCACGCCACGACGCCCTCGAGGCCCGCCGCAAGCAGGTGATGGGCCTTCCCAATGCGGAGATTCCCGAGGCCTTCAAGAGCTACAAGCGGCTCGAGGAGGATGCCCGTCGAGACGCGGCGGAGCGGGTGGCCTACGCAGAACAGTGGCGAAACGACCTCGCTCACCTCCGCTGGGACGCCAAGGTCAAGCGCAACACGCTTCGGCTCCAGGGCCTGCTGCCCTCCATGACCGATGCCGCCATCCTCAAGGTGAAAGAGACCCTGGGCGACCTGGTCGTCGGCACCGCCTCGGCCGGCCTCGTCTATGTGGAGTACCAGAAAGACGACCGGGGGGTGCCGACCACCAAGAAGAAGGCGATCAAGCCCATCTGGGTCAAGTGGTTCGAGCAGAAGGCCGCGCTGAAGTCCAGGATTGCCTCCGACGCCTCTGCACCCTGGCTCAAGCGGGTGTCGGGCGTGCTGGATGCCGTGCGCACCCTCTTCTTGGAGCCGGTGGTGCGGGTGGCCTCCAAGCTTGCGTTGGTGTTGACCTTGCTGTCGCCCATCACCGGTCCGGCCGCACTGGCCTTGCTGGCCGTCTCCACCTTTGCGGGGGCCATCGCCCTGGCGGGCAAGGGGGCCATGTTGGTGTTGTCCACCATCGATGCCGCCATGCGAGGTGTGCAGGCGCTCGTGATGCACAACACAAACACCTTTGGCGCCCGACGGGCTGGAACCGATGCCTTGGCTGCCAACGCGGGCGGACGCTTCGTGCTCGATGCCGCCACGGTGGCCGCGGGCATGGCGGCGGTGGACGTGCAGGACTCCATCAACGGTGTGGAGGCCGACAACACCCCGGTCGAGAGCCTCCAGGGGCACCGTCCCGACAAGGGCTTCAACGCGATGGCGACCCTCGACGACCGCCTGCAGGATGGACCGAAGCGGTGGTCGGCCGACTGGTGGATCCGCAAGGGCGCCACCGCCACCGGCACCACGGTCGACGGAGCCATTCGAGGTCCGGTGAAGGGCGCCAACGCTGTGTTGTCGGTGGGCGTGATGGACTCCTGGGACAACATTGGTTGGAATGCCGACCCCAACATGAACCGCACCCGCAAGCAGCTCGACCCGGCCAGACTCCGCAGGCCGGCCCCACCCGACGGCTCCGGTGCCGTGCTGGAGCAATTTCAGAAGCGGCGCGACAGCTTCTTCCCCTCCGACGCCCTCGACCAGGTGCCAGAGGCTCCGACGCGCGGCAGAATGGCCCCAGCCCGCGATGCCTTGGAGCGTTGGACGGGAAGCCGTATCTCCGAGCGAAGGGTGCCTTCGGAGGACAACCGAAGCTGGACGGAGACCCCGAAGGCCGCGGCCTATGTCGAGGAGTCGGCCGTCTTTCACCGTGCCGGACCCGACCTCTACGACGCCTACCGCGGACAAGGCGGCGGGGTGGACGGCGAGGTGGCACGGGTGAAGGCGCTGTTCGCGAAGGCGACGAAGGCGGTGCAGGGGCTCGACCAGGAGCGGAACCAGGCGAGTGTGTCCCAACAGGATGCCGACACCCACCTCGCGCAAGAGGAACAATCCGCGGAGGGAGAGCGGGGCGAGACGCTCGGGCGCCTGCGCAGCCTGAGCGCGGGCTGGGATGCCTTGCGGGACTCGGGGCAGCTCGTCATCGGCACCACCCGCCGGCTTTCCGTCGAAGATGTGACCGAGGAGGACCTGCGTGGATGAGGCCGCCCCTTTGCACACCCTGAGGCTGTCCGATGGACGCACTGCGCGCCTGACCGAGGCCACCTGGCAAGCCGCCTCGGGGCGCCGTCCCGTCCTCTGCGCCACTGTGTCGGGCCGTGCTTTCTGGGCGCTGGTCGCCAGTGACGGGCTTCACCTGTACCAGCGGGTGCGATCGGGGACGGGCTGGGATGAACCCGAGCACACCCTCGCAGTGCGCATTCACATCATGCCCACCACCGAGCTGTGGGCCGGTCCAGAGCCGCCGCCTTTCGCACTGACCGCTGCAGACGCCCGCTGGTCCGACCCTGGCCGCTGGGTCTTGATTTCCGCACGTCAGGGTGACCGCCGGCTGCAGACCGCATGGGGTGCGGTCGATCTGCCGTCCCTGGGGGTGGGTGAGTCCGACCCCGCAAGGCTGGTCGACCAGCTGTTCGAGCGCTTGCCGGGGCTGCAGCCCGAGTCGGTGGGTGGGTCCGCAGACGGCGCGCAGCAGCTTCGCGTGCTGGTTGGCGAAGCGATTCGAGGTGCTTCGGTCGCCCAGCTCAATGACCGCGTGTTGCAGGTGCTCGACGCGGTGGTGCCCCGTCCTGCAACGTCGGCCGTAGCGGCCCCTCCGGCGCCATTGTGGCCTCAGCTGGCGGCATTTCTGCTTTCTGGACCTCCCCCGAGTCGGTTGTCCGTGGAGCATCAGGTGGCTCAGGTGGTGGACGGTGAAGGCAATGCAGAGTGGGTGGTCGCCTGGCAGGTGTTGGAAGACGAACGCCTTGTGTTGGCGACTGCAGTGTTCGACGCCAGGCTGCCGTCGAGGCTACGCCCGATGGTGCCTGCGGTGCTCAACCAGCTCAACCTGGGGCTGCGCTACGGAAGCTTGGAGCTGGACTTCCACACAGGCCAGCTGAGCCTTCGGGCGGCGCTGTGTTGCGGCGACGGCGACGCCAGCCCGGCCTTGCTGCGGGCCATGCAGAGTCGGCTCCACAGGTCGGCGAGCCGTGTGGTGGTCCCCCTCGAAATGCTGGCGGAGGGGCAGCTCACCGTAGACCAGCTGCTGGACGCGCTCGGATAGGCGTCCGGCGGCCTGTCGCTTGCGCCGACGCGAAAGTGTCAGCTGGCCGCGGGCTTCAGCTCGTCGGTCTCGGCGACAGGGCGCAGTCGGTAGGACGCCAACACAAGCCCGAGGACCACCAGTGGCGGAGCGATGCCTGCGAGGTCGCCGGCGGTGCCGTGGACCCAGGCCGCGCCGGTCAGGTCGAAGAAGAAGCCGGCATAGGCCCACTCCGACACTCGGGTCCACTGGGGCCGGCACATGGCCACGATGCCCAGCAGCTTCCAGATGCCGATGAGGGTGAGCATGGGCAGCGGCAGGCCGAGGCCCTCGACAATCTCGACCATCATGTCGGGCTGGACGATGTCCATGATGGCGCCGGGCAGCAATGCGAGGATGGCCAGGCCGGTGACGATGAGAAAGGGAAGCTTCGAACGCATGGGGACCTCCTGGGTGCACCAGCAGGCTATATGAGCTGCAAACCGTTCGAAATGGGCGAATTCAGCCATCAGAAGACAGGAAACCGTACAGATGAGCCAAGCGGAGAGCTACGAGGAGTTTGTCGCAGCGGTGGACCACGGAAGCGTGGCGGCCGCAGCCCGTGCGCTCGACCTTCCCCGCGCCACCGTGAGCCGGCGCATCGCGCGCCTGGAGGAGCACCTGGGCGTGCGCCTCATGCACCGCACCACGCGACGCCAGACCCTCACTCGCCAGGGGCGATTGTTCTACGACAAGGCCCGACACATCGTGATGCTCGCCATGGAGGCCGAGGCCGAGGTGCGTCGCCTCGACGACGTGCCCCGCGGACACCTGCGCGTGTCGATACCGACCGAGATGCCCCGGGCGCTGCTGGCAAGGTGGATGGCGGAGTTCCTGGGGCGCTTCCCCGAAGTGTCGGTCGAGCTGGCCGCCACCAACCAACACCTCGACCTGGCTGCCCACGGCTTCGATGTCGCACTGCGGGCCGGGCTCGTGGAGGACCCGTCGTTGGTGGTGCGCTCGCTGGGGCGAAACCGGCTGCTGGCGGTGGCCTCGCCCGCCTACCTGTCCGAGCGCGGGGTGCCGGACAAGCTCGCCGACCTCGCCGACCACGCGTGCATTGTGGGGACGGGTCCCCATGGCCGGCGCCTGCAACACTGGCCCCTGCTCGACGGGGGGCGGGTCTCGGTGAGCGGACGCCTGGTGGCCGACCAGCTCGGCATCCGCGTCGAGTCGGCCCTCCACCACCTCGGCATCACCCTCGCCATCGACCGGCTGGTCGCCACCGAGCTCGCGGAAGGGCGTCTCGTCCCTGTGCTTCCCGATGTGTTGGGGCGAGAGGAGCGGGTGAGCCTGGTGTATGTCGAGCGCGCCTTTCTTCAGCCGAAGGTGCGGGCCTTCGTCGACCACATCGCCCACAAGATTGCCGGTGTGCGCGGAGATCCGAGCAGTCCACCCCACTGGGAACAGGTCGTCGCGCAGCATGAGTCCGACCGGTCGGTCCCCGTCACCGCTTCCAGCGCCGCAGCCCTTCGCCCGGCAGCACCCACCAGCTGATGGGCAGACCGTCCTCAGGGTCCCACTCCCACCAGCCATCCACGGGACCACGGTGGACGTGGAGCTGCTGGGCCGGCATGAAGCCCTCACCGAATAGCACCAGCCAGCGGCCATCCTGGGTCTTCGCCACGTCAAAGAGGAGCACGGCGTGTCCCGGCGAGCCCGGGGCGACCACCACGTCTCCCGGTCGGGGCTCCCTGTTGGCCACCGCCACGGTGTCGTGGGCCTTCAGCGAGATGGTGCCGGCATACTCGAACACCTCTTCGAGCCAGCTCTGCCAGGCGGCCGCTTCGCTTGCATGGGTGGTGCGTACCCAAGACAAGGTGTTTCCGCTGAGCTGTGTGCGCTGGCCCCCCGCCCAACGCGACCATGGAATCGCCTGGCCGTTGGTGGCGTGAAAGACGATGTCTGTGTTGTTCTCGCGGAGGTAGTCCGCCCGCAGACGGTAGATGGTGTCCGCACATTGCTGAAGGTCGCCGGGCACCATGGGCATCGGAATCACACGCACCTCTGGCGGCGTGTGGGGCGCGCCCACCTGGTGGCCGTCATGGGTGAGCACGGGGCTGCCCTCGGGGAGCAGCTCCAGGTCCATCAGCCAGCTTCCGAAGGCCGTGCGGGGGGCCAGCATGGCACCGGATGGGGGTGGAAAGCTGTCTCGGACCGTCTCTGCACTGGCGAGACCAACGAGCAACAACAGGGTGGACATGGGCACCTCGGAGCAGGGGCGACGTGACATGCGGCGGTGTGCGCGGTTCCCAGCCCCGCCTTTCACGCCCTTTCACGGCGCCCCGACCAAAAATGTGATGGGCGGGGGTCTGACCCCCGGGCATCCGATTTCAGCTGTAGCCGAGGTGGTGGGTGGCCGCAGCCCCTGCCCCCGCGGAGGCCCCGGTGGAGGTGTGGCGCGCCTCAGAAGCCCACGCGCCGCATCACCAGCCGCGGCAGGTGCTGAATCACCAACATCACCAGCTGCCAGATGGCCGGCGCGTAGATCATCGGGGTGCCCCGGTCGATGGCCCGCACCACCGACGCGGCCACATCTTCGGGCTCGCCGGCGAAAGGGGGGGGCTTGAGTCCGGCGGTCATGCCCGTCTTCACGAAGCCCGGCTTCACGCAGATGGTGACCAGTCCCTGCTCTCGGTACTTGTGGTCGAGGCTCTCCAGATAGTGGGAGAGCCCGGCCTTGGTGGCGCCGTAGATGCCCACCGGCTTTCGACCCCGGTCGCCGGCCACCGAGCTGAACACCACGAGGGTGCCGCCGCCCCGGGCCAGCATGCGGCGCCGGACCTCTTCGCAGAGGACGATGGTCTTGGTGAAGTTGACGTCGAGCAGGCGGCTTGCGAGCTCGGCGTCGTCTTCGAGTTCCTGCTGCTGGGCGAACATGGCTGCCGTGACGATGACGCAGTCCAGCCCGCCGAGGGCGGCTTCGGCGGCGTCGAGGGCAGGGCCGAAGGTGGTGGGGTCGGACAGGTCGAGGTGGGTGTGGGCCACCTGGCTGTCCACCGGTCCCCGTGCGGCGAAGTCGGCAGCGGACTTGTCGAGCTCGGTCGGGTTGCGTCCCAACAGATACAGGGCGTCGCCCCGCTCAGCGAGCTTGCGGCCCACCGCGCGGCCCATGCCACGGGTGCCGCCGAGGAGTACGGTCTTCAGCATCGGATGTCTCGGATTGGTTCAGGCGGGGTCGCCGAAGAGGCGCACGGACTGGGCGCTTCGGAGGCGAAGCTGGGGGTCCCACCGGCGGCGGATGTCGAGGAAGCGCTCAAGGCGCGGCTCCATCTGCCGGAAGTGCTCGGGACGCGTGAAGCGGTCCTTGGTGAGGTAGACGCGGCCACCGCACTCGATGACGAACTCGTTCATCTTGTCGACGAGGCGCTGGGTGTTGTCGTCGACCCGGAGGTCGAGGGCCGTGGACACGCCGGGCATGGGGTAGCTCAGGATGCCCTGCCCTTGTGCGCCGCAGTCCTTGATGACGGCGAGCAAGCACTGTCCGCCTTCTCGTCGCATCAGCTCGATGAGCGCGCGGGTGGCGCCCTTTCCGGCAGAGTGAGGGAGGACACACTGGTACTGGGTCATCGCGCCGCTGCGGCCGTAGGCCCGATTCCACTGTCGGAGCACGTCGAGGGGGTAGAAGAACTTCTCGGGGTCGACGATGCCTTCGTGAACCCGCCGCCAGTGCTTGTGGTAGTTGACCGTGTTCAAGACGCGCATGAACAGGGGATTGACCACCCAGCTCGGCCAGATGTCGGGAACCGTGATGGCCGGCTTCCACCTGGGGTCGCGGCGAGGCGCTTCTTCGGGGGTGGCCCAGCGACCGCACATCAGGTGGCCGCGACCCATCTTGTCGCCGTCGGCGAGGAGGTCGACCCAGCCCACGCTCATGGGCCAGTCGTCGGCAGTCTCGATGAGGCGGTCGATGTAGGCGTCGAGGTTGGGCAGGCGCTCGGAGTGTTCGCGAATCCAGGGCGTGGGCACCCGCGACAGCTTGAAGCTCACTTCCAGGATGTGCCCGGTGAGGCCCATGCCACCGATGGTTGCCCAGAAGAGGTCGGGGTGCTGCTGGGGGGAGCACTCCAGGATGCGGCCGTCTGCCACGCGCATCTTCAGGCGCGTGACGTACTCGCCGAAGGTGCCCGCGGAGTGGTGGTTCTTGCCGTGGACATCACTGGCGACCATGCCGCCGATGGTGACGCTGGCGGTGCCGGGGGTGACCGGGGTGAACCACCTGCGGGGGAGCGACAGGCGGTTGAGGGAGCGCAGGCTGAGGCCCGCCTCGCAGGTGATGTGGCCCGCCTCGGTGTCGAGGTGGAGCACCCGGTCGGCGAGCAGGGTGGAGGCCACGAGGGGCTGGCCGGCGGGCGGAAGGCTGGAGTCGCCGTAGGAGCGGCCCATTCCGCGGGACAGGGGCACATGGGTGGTGATGCGGGCGAGGTCTTCGCCGCGGACCTCGATCGCTTGCCGGCCATTGCGGCCCCAGCCCTCGACGACGCCGGGAGCCTGTTGGGCAAAGGGCGTGGGAATGCCCGCCCGCTCGATGGAGTGGGGGACTGAGGCGACCGGGTCTTCCACGGTGTCTTCCGTCGTGTCGGCCATGTTCGCCGGGCCTCCGGTCGGGCGCGGGGTGAAGTCGGGTGGCGAATCCGCTAACGCATCGGCTGCCCGAGTCGTCCGCCGACCCCACCCCCCAGACCTGGCCAGAGACAGAGATGACCACCGAGGTGACTCGCCGCACAGAGCCGACCGACGCCTCCCGTCCCGCGGCCGACGAACCCCTGGTGCATGTCGATGAGCGCCGGTGGGGGTCTGTGGTGGTGCGCTACCCCGACCACCTGGCCGCCGAGTCGGTGGAGATGCTGTTGCGGAACTGGCAGCGGGTCGAGGTCACCGCCATCGATGAGCCCGATGCCGTGGTTCCGAAGCTGGGCCGCCTGGGCACGGAGCGTTGGGTCATTCGCTGTCCACGGCGGGCCACGCGTCGGGTGGCAGCAGTGCTCGTCGACCACGCGACTGGCCAGACCGGCCCCACCCTGTCCACGCGCACCCACGCCTACTGGGTCTACCCGCGCCACAAGCTGCGGGTTCGTGTGGAGTGGGAACAGGAGTCGAAGCAGGCTCTGGAGCTGGTGAAGCCCGAGCGCCTCGACGAGCGTGGCCTGCCGATGGCCTGGGTGCCCGCGGAGCCGAAGACCACCACCCTCGGGGAGAATCGCCGCCAAGACGACGATGTGGAGACCGTTCCCGATGGTCCTGCCCTGCCGGAGCTGCCCCCGCAGGCTGCCACCCCGTCCCTCGACCCCGACGACCTCGGCTCCATTCGCGCCTCCCTTCGGTCGCTGTGTCGGCAGCTCGGCTTCGGCGACGTTCCCCTCCAGGTGGTCCGTCCGCTGCAGTCCTGCGATGGCTTCGTGGCTGGCCGGGTGTGGATGGCCCCCTCGGGTCCGCGCAAGGTGCGCCTGGATGTCGGGCCGAACGCCGATGCGGCCGAGGTGTGGGCCACGATGGTCCACGAGCTCGCCCACGCCGTCGACTTCGAGGTCGGTCACGGCCGGGGCTTTCAGTCCACCATGGTTGGCATCGCCGAGGCGCGCTTCGGGACCGCCTTCTTCGAGGTCGCCCGCGGCCAGATCGGTGCTGCCCACCATCTGGTCGATGCCTGGACCGCTGTGGGCATCCGCGCGGCCCTGCGGGGAGGTCCTGCCCCCACCCGCGAGCAGCACGGGGACGAGGGCCAGCTCGCCCGCATCGTCACCCGCATCCGCAAGCTGCGCCGCCTCTCGGTGAGTCAGTCCGGCACACCGGAAGGACGGTCGGCGTGCGCCAAGGCCAACGACCTGCTCGTGCGCTGGGACCTCGGCTCCTACAGCGTGCGCTTGTCGGGTGGCATCGACGAGCAGATGTGCGACCGCTGGGTGGACGTCGGCAAGCGCGCGGTGTGGCGGCGGCAGCTGGCCTTCGAGGTGTCGCGCTACTGCGGTGTCTTCGCCCTCACTCGCGCGAGCCGTGGTTGGGTACACTACTTCGGTCGCTACGCTGACGTGGTCACAGCGGAGTGGTTCTTCGAGATCTGGTCGGCCCACATCGAACGCCGCGCTGAGGCGCACCTCGCCGCCTTCAAAAAGGCCCGCAAGCAAGGCAGGGCGACCGGCAATGCCCGCACCGAGCGCACCAACTTCTGCGACTCGGCCGTGCTGGCGCTGTCACGCAAGCTCGATGCCATTGCCGATGCCCACGACGATGAGGCGCTGTTTGAAGAACGCATCGAGGTGCGACGGTCCCGCGCCGAGGACTTCGCGTCGGCCCAACATGCCCGCAGAGGCACCGGCTGGCGGTCCGGCGGAGGAAAGCGCATCCAGGTGAACCGGGCCGGCATTGCGGCAGGACAGGCCGCGCCCATGGGCAAGGGGGTGGGTGTGGGGCCTGGCGTGAAGGGGCTGCTCGGAAAGTCCTGAGCTACCCTGCAGCCATGAGACGCTTTCTGCCTGCACTCGCGGTCCTCGGCTGCACCGGCGCACCCGACAAGTCCAGCCCACCCTCCGACTCTGGGGACTCTGCCGACTCCGCGGACTCGGGCGACAGCGGGGGAGGGGAGGACAGCGGAGAGCCCGGTCCTTCCACAGTCCAGCTCACCGGGCAGGTGCAGGTGCCGGAGAGCACGGAGTGGACGGGCGCTCTGGCCACTTCGGTCATCCACCTCACCTGGAATGAGGGTGCGGTCACGATGGGACTGTCCCTCGACACGGTGCAGGTGGACGATGCGGGGCGCTTCACCCTCACGCTCCCCGACCCACCGCCCGAGAGCCACCTCACGGCACTGTCCCCGTCGGACCACCCCGAGCTGGTGGGTGCCATGTATGCCCTGCCAGTCTTCGTTCCCGACGACCCGGACTCCCCGGTCTTCTACGAGGGTGAGGTGATGCGCGGACTGCCCTTCGACCGCTTCGTGGTGTGGCTCGCCCCGGACTCGGTCGGCGGCACGGGCTGGCCCGCGGGGTGGAGCCTGGTGGACACCGGCATGGGAGGCTCCTACCAGCCGCCCTTCTGCCACCTTGGGAGCAGCCAGCCGCTCACCTGGCGGTGGTACGACGACTATCCGGTCTTCTACGGGCTCGACGATGGGGTCGACGTCTTGCTGCGTGGGCTCCCGGCCACACTCGCCCTCGGTGGTGACGTGGTGGGGGAGGTTGGCGAGAATGACCGTCTGGCAGCCATTCCCCAGCAGGTGGCCACCGGCGACTCCACCACCTTGGTCCCCTTGGCAGACATGGGGCTCGCCACAGGCAGCTTCGCGGCCACCCTCACCGATCCGCCGACCGACGACTACGACACCTCGGGAGACCCCGACTGGCGATTCTCGATGTCGCTGCTGCTCCGCTACACCGACGATGGTGACGGTCGGTGGACCCTCGACCCAGACGCCGCGCAGACCACCCTGCACACCGCCTGCGACGGCCGCCGTCCCGCCTATGTGCGCTACACGCGCGAGGTGTCCACCTGGATGGGGATGCGGTTGTTGGACTGCTACGAGGGACAGGCCGGCTGGCGCCTGGTCACCCTGAACGAGAGCACCCGTGCCTACACCTACATGGCCGACGGGGAGTCCCAGCGGCTGGAGGTGTCGGACAGCTGCACGTTCTGAGCAAGCGACCGCTCAGCTTCCCTCGGCATCGTCCTTCGCGCTGGTGCACTCGGTGTCGTCGGCATCTGCGGCGCCGTCGAAGTCGTTGTCGATGCCGTCGTTGCACTCGGCAATGCCGCCGTGGCCGTCGTCCTCGGTGAGCACGGCTGCGGAGGTGCAGACGGGGTCGGCGGCGTCGGTCCAGCCATCGGAGTCGTTGTCGATGCCGTCGATGCACTCCGAGGCGGGGTCGGTCTCGTCGTTGTCGTTGGCGTCGTCGCAGCCGATGTCGTTGGCGTCGATGGTGCTGTCGAGGTCGTTGTCCACGCCGTCGTTGCACTCGGCGGCGCTGCCGTAGCCGTCGTCCTCGTAGAGCGTGCTGGCGTCGGTGCAGTCGGGGTCGTCGGTGTCGGTCCAGCCGTCGCCGTCGTTGTCGTCGCCGTCGGCACACTCCGCGGTGTGGGTCTCGTCGCCGTCGAGCGCGCTGTCGCAGCCGGGGTCGTCGGCATCGACGAGGGTGTCGCTGTCGTCATCGACGCCGTTGTTGCAGGTCCAGGTGGCGTCGAAGCCTTCCTCGTCGTCGGACTCCACGCAGTCGGGGTCGTCGGCATCGGTCCAGCCGTCGCCGTCCTCGTCGGTGCCATCGAGGCAGCCGATGTCGGTCGGGCCTTCCTCCACATTGTCCCAGGCGCCGTCGCAGTCGATGTCGTCTGCATCTGCGTCGCCATCGCCGTCGTTGTCGGTGCCGTCGTTGCAGGCGGCATCGGAGGTTCCCGCCTCTGCGGTGGCCACGATGCAGTCGGGGTCGTCGTCGTCGGTCCAGCCATCGATGTCGTTGTCGCTGCCATCGGAGCAGGCCGAGGCGGGGTCGGACTCGACAGGGTCGAAGGCGTCGGCGCAGCCGCTGTCATCGGCGTCGGTGAAGCCGTCGAGGTCGTCGTCTTCGCCGTTGTTGCAGGCCGACCGGGTGTAGCCTGCCTCTTCACCGTAGAAGAAGCAGTCGGGGTCGTCGGTGTCGGTCCAGCCGTCGTTGTCGTCGTCGATGCCGTCGGCGCAGGTGCCGGTGGAGGTGTCCTCGTCGTTGTCGAAGCCGTCGTCGCAGTCGTCGTCGGCACCGTCGACATCGCCGTCGAGGTCGTTGTCCACTCCGTCGTTGCACACGTAGGTGCCGGTGCCGAGGGTCTCGCTGCCGCCGTCGGTACACTCGGGGTCGTCTTCGTCGAACCAGCCGTCGCCGTCGTTGTCGAGGCCGTCGTCGCAGGTGCTGGACAGGTCGACCTCGTCGAAGTCTCCGGCGTGGGCGCACCCAAGGTCGTCGGCATCGATGTCGCCGTCGGAGTCGTTGTCTTCGAGGTCGTTGCAGGCGCTCGTGGTGGCGCCCACTTCCACGCCGTAGAGCGAGCAGTCGGGGTCGTCGCTGTCGGTCCAGCCGTCGTCGTCGTCGTCGATGCCGTCGGAGCAGCTCGGGTCGTCTCCGGCCTCGTCGTCGTCGAAGCTGCCGCGGCAGTCGATGTCGTCGGCATCGACATCGCCGTCGCCGTCGTTGTCGTCGCCGTCGTTGCAGGCGTAGGAGGTGGTGCCCGTCTCGTCGCCCGTGGTCAGGCACTCGTGGTCGTCTTCGTCGATCCAGCCGTCGTCGTCGTCGTCGGAGTCGTTGGCGCAGTCGTCGGCGTCGTCGTCCTCCACGTCGTCGGTTGCGCTGTCGCAGCCCGCATCGGCGGTGTCGATGAGCAGGTCGCCGTCGTTGTCCACGCCGTCGTTGCACTGGGTGGTGCCGTAGCCGACCTCGCTGTCTCCGGTCGCGCAGTCGGGGTCTGCGTCGTCGGTCCAGCCGTCGGAGTCGCCGTCGGCGCCATCCTCGCAGTCGTTGGCGGCCTCTTCGTCGTCGTCGGCATCGGCGCACTCGGCATCGTCGGCGTCGGTGTCGCCATCGCCGTCGTTGTCCGTCCCGTCGTTGCACTCGGTGGCGGCCAGCGTGCCGTCCTCGTCGCCAGATGCGGCGCAGTCGGGGTCTGCGTCGTCGGTCCAGCCGTCGTCGTCGTCATCCTCGCCGTTTGCGCAGTCATCGGCGAGCTCGTTCTCCTCGTCGTCGGCACCGTGGGCACAGCCGGCGTCGTCGGCGTCGATGTCACCGTCGGAGTCGTTGTCGATGCCGTCGTTGCACGCCCACTCTGTGCTGGTCTCACTCTCAGCGGTGCCGCGGTCCGCGCAGTCGGGGTCGTCTTCGTCGGTCCAGCCGTCGAGGTCGTTGTCGGCGTCGTCGCTGCAGCCGGTGGTCTCATTGGTGTCGCTGCCGTCGGAGCAGCCGGGGTCGTCCGCGTCGGTGTAGCCGTCGGAGTCGTTGTCGGCGCCGTCGTTGCACTCCACGGTGGAGGAGTCGGGGAACTCGGTGCTCTCGGTGGGGTCGTTGCCGCAGCTCGGGTCGTCGGTGTCGATCCAGCCGTCGCCGTCGTTGTCCTCTCCATCCGAGCAGGCGTAGGTGGCTTCGTACTCGTCGGAGGGGTCGAGGCAGTCGGCGTCGTCGCCGTCGATGTCGCCATCGGAGTCGTTGTCGGTGCCGTCACTGCACTCGGTCGTGCCCGTGGCGCTTGTCTCGTCACCTGGACATTCGGGGTCGTCCGCGTCGGTCCAGCCGTCGGAGTCGTTGTCGATGCCGTCTTCGCAGTCGTCGATCTCGGTGGTGTCGGTGGGGTCGCTGCAGGCGGCATCCTGTGCGTCGATGTCGCCATCGGCGTCGTTGTCCACGCCGTCGTTGCACACATCGGAGCCGAAGCCCTGCTCGGTGCCCGCCGTGGTGCAGTCGGGGTCGTTGGTGTCGATCCAGCCGTCGGAGTCGTTGTCTTCGCCGTCGGAACAGGTGTCGATCTCGTCGTCGAGGGCCGACAAGCAGCCCGCATCGTCGGCGTCGATGTCGGAGTCGCCGTCGTTGTCCACCAGGTCGTTGCAGTCGGTGTCGCCGTAGCCGCGTTCCTCGGTGTCCGCGTCGCAGTCGGGGTCGTCGCCGTCGGTCCAGGAGTCGCCGTCGTTGTCCACACCGTCGCCGCAGCCGGCGGCTTCCGCATCGTCGAGGGCAGAGGTGCAGTCGGGGTCGCCCCGGTCCACGAAGCCATCGGAGTCGTTGTCGAGGGCGTCGTTGCACTCGGTGGTGGAGAAGCCATCCTCGTCGTCGTCGAGACCGCTCACGCAGCCGGGGTCCTCGAGGTCGGTCCAGCCGTCGCCGTCGTTGTCCTCGCCGTCGCTGCAGGCGGTGTCCTCGGAGTCGTCGAAGCCGTCGTCGCAGCCGGTGTCTGCGGCGTCGATGTCGCCGTCGTCGTCGTTGTCGATGCCGTCGTTGCACTCGAAGGCCGAGGTGGCACTGTCCTCGTCGTCCCCCCCGTCACAGTCAGGGTCGTCGGCATCGGCCCAGCCGTCGCCTTCGTTGTCGATGCCATCCTCGCAAGGAGGTGACTTCTCGTCGTCGTCGAGGGCGTCTTCACAGTCGGAGTCGTCGGCATCCCAGGCGCCGTCGTCGTCGTTGTCGGTGCCGTCGTTGCAGGCCGTGTCTCCGAAGCCGACCTCATCAACGCCGGTCTGGCAGTCGGGGTCTGCATCGTCGATCCAGCCGTCCCCATCGTTGTCTTCGCCATCCGAGCAAGGATCGGCCTCGTCGTCGTCGAGGGCGTCGTCGCACTCGGTGTCTTCTGCGTCGATGGCTCCGTCCCCATCGTTGTCGGTGCCGTCGTTGCACTCGGTGTCACCCGTGCCGGTCTCCTCGATGCCATCGGAGTCGCAGTCGGGGTCGGCATCGTCGATGTAGCCGTCGTCGTCGTTGTCCTCACCGTCGTTGCACGGGGTCACCGGCTCGTCGAGCAGGGCGATGGCGACCTCGTAGGTGGGGACCTTGTCGGTCTGGAAGGTGAGGGGACCCTCCGCGCCTGAGCGGGCCACCTCGATGGTGCCGAGCATGCCGTGGGCAGTGACCGAGAACGGACTGCTGTTGCTGCCCTGGGCGAGCTCCACGACAGGCAGGGCTCCGCTCGTTCCCATGTCGACGGTGATCGCCAGCTCCATGTCTGCGTCGTCGGTGTTCCAGTCGACGAAAACGCTCGACGACGACACCTCGCCGGCCTCGACGGACTCGCCGTCTTCGGTCCACGGCTCGTCGGGATCGACGACAAGCACGATGCGATCGGCGCTCGCACGCAGAGCGTCGGCGTCGTCGGTGGTGAGCTGGATCTTGATGCCGGTGCGCAGCTCCACACTCGTGCAGCCTGCGGCCACAGAGAAGAGAGCGAGGAGTGCTGCGGAGCGGGGGAGTCCCATGGAGGTCTCCTGCGACGTGTGCAGTCGGGGGACGGTGCCGGGGGGTGGTCAGGGCAGGGTGACGGTGGTGTCGGCTGCCGAGATGGGCTCGGGCTGGCGTGCCTTCGCGATGAGCGCGGCGGACGTGATGCCGATGGCCACGGTGCCCCCGGCGATGGTCCAGGTCTGCCAGCGGGCGTACCAGGGGGGAAGCTCGATGAGCTGGCTGCGGGCGCGCTCGCCTTCCTTGGCCCAGTCGACCTTGTAGGCGGAGCGACGGCCTTCATCCACGACGAGGCGGCCCTTGGCGGTGCGGTAGCCCGGCGCGGTCACCTCGATGTTGTACCGACCCCGGGCGACGTCATCGAGGACGAAGCTGCGCCCGTCGGCCATGTGAACGCCGGACATGGTGACGGCGGCGTCGGCCTGTCGTGTGTTGAGCTTTGCGGTGCCGCCGCGCTTGGGCACGCGGCCCGACACCTCGAGCTTGGAGCCATCGGAGGTGTCGACCGCCCGCACCATGCGCGCGTGCCCGTCGACCTCGACCTCCACGAGGTGAGGCCCCGGGGCGAGGTCGTCGCGGCGGATGGGGCCCGGACCGAGCACCTGACCGTCGAGGCGCACCACCTGTGCGGCGGGCACCGTGTCGACCACGAGCAATCCGGCGCTGCGCTCGAGCTCGGAGTACAGGTAGAGGTTCTTGCCGCGCGCGAAGGTGAAGCGACCCTCCTGAGACTCGAAGCCGGGCGCGCTCACTGTGTAGCGGTAGTTGCCGGGCTGCACGGTGCTCAGTCGGGTGGGCAGCTGCAGCTCGGTGGCCCCGTTGATGACCACCTTTCCGCCCGGGGCATTGACCGCGAACTCCACGGTGCCGCCGCCAGGGAACATGCGTGCCTGCACCACCTCTGTCTGGCCCTTCTTCACGTCGACGCGGGCCACGAAGGGGTTGAAGTCGTCGGCGGACACGCGCACCCGGTGTGCGCCCACCGGGACCTGACGCACCACAGGGGCTGTGCCCGCGGGCTGGTCGTCGAGCCACACCCGGGCACCGGACTGCGTGGCCGTGACCCGCAAGGTGCCCATCGCTTGTGCTTCCTCCACAGGTTGCGGCGGGGGGGGCGGGGGGGGGGGAGGGGGAGTGGGAGACCGGGCTGGAGTGGCGGCCCTTCGGGCTGAACGAGGGCCTGCCGTACCGGCTGGATACACGAAAGGCCGAGCAGGTCGACAACACCTACGCCGACGGCGACCGGGCCGGCTTTGTGGAGGAGCGCACCTTCGAGACCGCGCCGCAGGAGCGCTGGCAGGAGTGGATCGACGCCGAGATCGAGAAGGTCCTGCAGCCGCGCGTGGCCGAGGTCCGGATCGCCCTGGACGGCGGCACGCCGTTCGTCGATCTCGCGCAGCGGCAGGGTGTGGACATCGAGGCGCAGACGAAGGAGTGGGTGGAGCTGCCGCGCGAGGAGGCGGGCGACCCCGGGCTGCGGTTCCTGCAGACGGCGGCG